>Ga0172371_10006321_pt1 | contig 17277 bp, 19 predicted proteins | sample Lak12m_FD_114543 | JGI IMG/M metagenome (GOLD analysis project Ga0172371, IMG submission 114543) | Freshwater microbial communities from Kabuno Bay, South-Kivu, Congo - kab_022012_12m | ecosystem: Environmental > Aquatic > Freshwater > Lake | place: Democratic Republic of the Congo: South-Kivu...
CCCGGACGTGCGGACCGCCGGTCGCGCCGGCTCCGGTGATGATCTCGTCCTTGCCGTCCCCGTCCACGTCTCCGGCCGCCACGTTCACCCCGCCCAGGAATTTTTCATTATAGGCGAAAAATCCGCTGACGGAAAAACCCGAGGAATCAAACACCCGGACGTGCGGACCGCCGGTCGCGCCGGCTCCGGTCACAATGTAATGGGACTGGGGAAGCCCGCCCAATTGGTTATATGCGTACTCGATGCTTTTATACACGTTTATTCTTCCTCTGCCCAGCTGATTTTCATAACCTGGATTAAGGGAATCAATTTCGTCCGCCTTGGATAAAATGAATTCCTGGACCTGTTTATTGCTGAAAAGAGGGTTGATTGACCAGATCAAAGCGGCTAGACCGGAAACCATGGGTGCGGCAATGGAAGTTCCCGACCAGTAACCGCCGTAATATTCGTCGAATCCTTCATAATCGGGGTTATAGACCAGAGGGCCGTAAATCCTTATGCCCGGCGCGGAAACGTCCACACAGTTCGACCCGTAATCGGAAAAAAGCGCTTTCCGGTCGGTGTTGTCCACGGCCGCGACGCCGATGATGAAATTCTCGTCGTTCTCGTCGAGGCAGATCGGGTAATTGGGATCCTTGTTTAGATTAGCGGGCTGGACGCTGGTTTCGTTTCCGGCTGCGGCGACGATGATCAGCCCTTTACGCCAGGCAGCCTTAATCGCTTCGGCCAGGAAATAGCTTTTACTCGTTCCCACAAAACTGAGATTCACGATATTGGCGCCATTATTGACCGCGTAATTGATCGCCTGGATAACGTGTTCCACACTCCCGACTCCTTCGCTGTTCAATACGCGTAAGGGCATTGTCCTGCTCTGCCAGGCCAGACCGATCACCCCTTCGCTGTTGTCTCCTTTGGCTACGGCGATTCCTGCCACTAGAGTTCCGTGATTTATGCCTCCATCGGTATGCGGTTCGTCGAATTTCGGCCGCGGATTGGGATTATTTCTGACAAAATCCCATCCGTTGACATCGTCGATATAACCGTTGTTGTCGTTGTCCTGTCCGTCGCCGATCGTTTCGTCCTGGTTGAGCCAGATGTTTTTCTTTATGTCCGGATGATCAATGTCCACACCCGTATCTAAGACGGCAATGACGACGTCGCTGTTCCCGCCTCGAGTCAGATCCCAGCCTTGAGGAGCTTTAATTTTATCGAAATACCATTGTTCGTGATAATACGGATCGTTGGGGACATAGGTCATTTGAAAAAGATAATTCGGTTCCGCCCATTCCACTTCCGGCATGTCTAAAATGATTTTTTGTCTTTGTTCCAATTGGTCATCCGTAACGTTTATCTTGTATATCTTGGGATTTTGTTTCAGTTTGACCAAAAGCTCTTGGGGAACGTAGTCTTGTTTCTGATTCTGGGCACTGGCACCATTCGGGAGAACGAAAAAATTCGTCGTCAAAAATACGAGTAAGAAAATAAAAATCGAAATTTTTTTCTTTGTCTCAAACATTACGATTAATCCTTATTCTCGATCAAAGGGACGAAAGAAAATCCGGGAAATTTCTTCTGCTGATATTCTTTTTCCCCTGTCTTTTCTATCAGTACGATGTCCTGAAAATCAATCCCCTGAGGGATGACCATTTTTCCGCCCACAGCCAGCTGGTCCAGAAGGTTTTGGGAAATCATGTTGGCAGCCGCGCCGACGTGAATCCGGTCGAAAGGGGCCTGTTCGGGCAAGCCCTTGGTCCCGTCTCCTGTTTGGAAAACCGCCCTTTTGGACTTGATAAAGCCATATTTATCGGCATTATTTTCCCCAAAATCCTTTAACATGTCGATTCTTTCGATGGCGAAAACTTTGCCTGCGGGTCCGGTTATTTCCGCCAGCAGGGCCGTAGTCCAGCCGGAGCCTGAACCGATGTCCAGGATTTTTTGTCCTTCCCGTGGATCCAAAAGTTCCAGCATGAAAGCGACTGTCAACGGCTGGGAAATAGTCTGGCCGTGCCCGATGGATAAAGGCACGTTTTCCTCTGCCTGATAAACCAGCTCGGAAATGACAAAATCTCGTCTTTTTATCTTTTCAAAAGCCTGGATGATCCGGGGCGTTTTCAAATATCCCAGATCAATTAATTTTTGGTTTAAGTTTCCCATATACTTGAGTATTAGATTAAAGTCGAGGAGCTCACTTTGTCTTTATTTTCCTTAAAGCGCATCAATCTCACGCCCTGCGTCGACCGGCTCATGGTCGGAACGCTCTTCAAAGGCAGGCGGATTGTCTGTCCCTGCTGTGAAATGAGCAGCAAATCTCCTTTTATGTAATCCGGCAATTCTTTTTCGTTTATCAATCTGGCATCCACGATTTTGCCGGTTTTGGTTGTAATTTTGGCCGTCCGGGTTCCGGAGCCTCCCCGGTGCTGAAAACGGTAATCGTTTATTTTGGTCATTTTTCCGAATCCATTCTCCATAATGACCAGCAGTTTGTTGTCGCTATTTCCTTTCTTGGCCTGATACACGTCCATACCTACGACAAAATCCTGGGTTTTTATCCTCATGCCCCGCACGCCGGTCGCGGCGCGGCCCATAGCTCGCAAATCTTTTTCCTTAAACCTGATAGCTTGACCCAGAGCGGAAACCAGAACCATTTCGTCGTCGCCCGTGGTGGGTTTGACCCAGTTCAAAATGTCGTTGTCTTTAAGTTTGATGGCGATCAGGCCCGATCTTCTGACATTGGTGAAATCCTCAATGGGCACTTTTTTGACAATACCATGCTGAGTGACCATAACCAGGTCCTTGTAGCGTTTCAAGTCTGAAACCGGTAAGATCGAGGAAATTTTCTCATTCGGTCCGGTTTCCAAAAAATTGACTACGGCCTGGCCTTTAGCCGCCCGCTGGGCCTGGGGAATGTCATAGGCCTTGAGTTGAAAAACCTTACCCTTGGTGGTGAAGAACAGGACATTGGCATGAGTGGTGGTGGTAATCATATGCTGGACGCTGTCCTCTTCTTTGATCTCCAGGCCGGTAACGCCTTTCCCTCCCCGGGCCTGCGTCTTGAAACTTTCCGGAGAAATCCTTTTAATATAGCCGTCCTGAGTAATAATGATGACTGTCGACTCGTCGGGGATCAGGTCCTCTTCCTTGAATTTTTCCGCCTCCCGGGAAACCACCTGAGTCCTTCTTTTGTCTCCGTATTTCTCCTTCAGTTCCCTGGTCTCCTTCTTTACCACATCCAAAATCATTTTCGGCTTTGCCAAAAGGATTTCCAGTTCCTTGGCTTTCTTGGTTTTTTCCTCCAGTTCGTCCTTAATCTTCTGCCTCTCCAGGCTGGCTAATTGATGAAGTCTGGTTTCCAGGATCGCCTGGGCCTGGATTTCGCTTAAGCGGTATTTTTTCATCAGGCCTCTCTTAGCCGCTTCCCGGTCCTGGGAATGCCTGATTATCTTAATGATCTCATCCAGATGATCCAGAGCCGTCTGTAATCCTTTTAAAATATGGATTCTTTCGTTGGTTTTTTTCAAATCGTATTCGCTCCGGCGCCGGACTACGATCTGGCGGTGCTGGACGTATTCTTCCAAAAGTCCTTTTAGTCCGGTTATCTTCGGTTGGATGCCGTTTATCAGGGAAACCATGTTGACATGGAAGACCATCTGCAGGTCGGTCAGTTTGAAAAGCCTGTTTAAAGTTTTTTGAGGGTATGATCCCTTTTTCAGTTCAACGACTACTCTAACCCCTTCTTTGTCGGATTCGTCGCGGATGTCCTTGATACCGTCGATTTTTTTATCCTTCACCAGCTCTGCAATCCTTTGTAAAAGTACTGCCTTGTTGACCTGATAGGGAAGCTCGCTGATGATGATCCAAAAATTGCCCAGGCTTTTTTCAATTATCTCCGTCTTGGCCTGCATGAGAATAGGGCCTTTACCCATGGCGTAAACCTGCTTAATTTGGTTGACATCGAAAATGATACCGCCAGTGGGGAAGTCCGGCCCTTTGACGAACCGAAGGATCTCTTCAATTTCCGCTTTGGGATGGTCGATTAGATAATCGACCGCGTCACAGATTTCCGTCAGGTTGTGCGGAGGAATGTTAGTTGCCATACCTACGGCAATGCCCATGGCTCCGTTAAGAAGCAAATTGGGAATCCGGGTTGGGAGCACGATCGGTTCTTTTAATGTAGCGTCGTAGTTAGGGATGAAATCCACCGTTTCCCGGTCGATATCAGCTAAGACTTCTTCAGCAATCGGCGCCAGACGACATTCCGTATATCTCATATGGGCCGCTTCGTCTTCGGTCGATCCCCAGTTTCCCTGGCCGTCGATCAAAGGGTAGCGCAGGGAAAAATCCTGAGCCATTCTTACCACAGCGTCGTAAACCGCCGTGTCACCATGAGGATGAAATTTGCCTAACACTTCTCCTACCACCGTGGCCGACTTCCTATATCTGGCCCCTGGTTTCAAGCCCATTTCCGACATAGCATAAAGAATGCGGCGATGGACCGGCTTCAAACCGTCCCGCGCGTCAGGCAAAGCGCGGGAAACGATGACACTCATGGCGTAATCGAGATAGGAGCGGCTTACTTCCTGCTCCAGATCGACTAATTCTATCTTTTCTTTCTTGTTTTCCGCGGACTGATCTGGTGATCCGGCCTTAGGGCTGACCTTTTTCTTTTCGATCTTCTTCTCCGCTTTCTTCTTATTTTTCATATTCCAAAACTTTTTCCTTTAAGACGTTTATTTCTATTTCATTCAAGGACGGAATTTTTTCTCCTCCCTTAAAAAAATCCGTTTTAATTTTTAATTCCCCAATTGATCGGCCGATGTCCGCCACCGCTTCCTTAATCATCCTGATCAGGTTGTCTTCCGTCTGATCGGGCGAGGTCAGGTCGAATGACCAGACCAGAAAAGCGAAAATAATGAACAGGATCGCGATGACACCTAAAACGCCTTTCAACATATGTTAAATTTATTAAATTCTCGGTTCCAAAATGACGACTTTGGTTTCTTCCGCCGGCAAATCCTTTTTATTCAGTGAAAGTTTGTCTAGTTTTTCCGTGTTTTTGACCCCTATTTCTTTCAGGAATTCTTCCACTGTTCCGAGAGCCGTCTTGATCTGGGGAATTTTGTAGCAACAGGGAATGACGATCTTGGGTTCGATGGAATTGATTATCTCCGTCGCTTTTTCGGCGTTAAGCGTATTTTTACCGCCCACCGGCACAAATAGAACGTCTATGCCGTCCAAATGCTCCAGTTCGTCTTCCATAAGCTGAGTGTTTATTTCTCCTAGAAATCCGTAGCGGATCTTGTCCATCTCGATCTGATAGATTGTCGAATTTTTTTCTTTGCGCGGACAGCTGATGCCATAAATCATGGTCCCCCTGATCTCGTATTCTCCCGGCGAATTAATGACCATTTCTTCTTTGGCTTCCGAAGTTTTCTTATCCTCCGGATCAGTCAAGACAAAAATCGTCGCCGTCAGATTCGGTCCTTTCAGGCCCGCGTTTTTCGGACTCTGCGGATCAACCAGGACAACGTCCTCGTTGTTCTGCAGCTTGAAACACGATTGTCCGTACCAGGTTATTTTCATAAGATAATAATCTAAATCCGGGTCATTACAAATTAAAGTTACAAATTTTTAAAAATACCAGTAAATTTATTCGTAATAATTCGTAGTTAAAATAAATTCGTGACGATTTGAATTTAAATCAACAATTTTTTATATAATTTCAAATATTTCTTAGCCGATTTTCTCCAGGAAAAATCCTGTAGCATGGCGTTTTTCTGCAGTTTTCTCCATAGATCAGGCCGGGCGTAAACATTAAAGGCGCGGTCAAGGGCTGTCAGAAAGTCAGAGAGGGAATATTTTTCAAAAACAAAACCCGTTCCCTTGATTTCCCTGCGGAAAAGTCCGCCCTCCCTTATCTTCACGTCCTCGACCGTATCCGCCAGGCCGCCTGTTTTTCTGACTAAGGGAATCGTTCCGTAGCGCATAGCGATCAGTTGGGTTAGGCCGCACGGTTCAAAGAGCGAGGGCATTAGGAAGACGTCTGCCCCGGCGTAAATCCGCTGCGCCAAAGCGGCGTCGAATCTGAGATAAACGGCCGCCCTGCCGGGATAATCCTGGGGAATTTTCCGCAGCATATTCTCGTATTCCGCTTCTCCCCTTCCGAGAAAAACCAGCTGGCCGCCGTTTTCGACGATCCGGCCTGCCGCCCGGCAAACCAGATCAACACCCTTTTGCGTATCCAGCCGGGAAATCATGGCCAGTAAAGGAGCGTCTCCTTTTATTTCCAGTCCAGCCGATTTTTGCAGTTCTGTCTTGTTTATTCCTTTTATATCTATAGTTTTGAAAGAATAGTTTCTCGTAATGTCCTGATTCGTCCGCGGATTAAACAAATTCTGGTCTATCCCGTTGAGAATCCCTGTGATGTCTTTTTCTCTTTGACGTATCGCTTTGTCCAGGCCGCGGGCATATTCGGGATCTGTTTTTATCTCTTTCGCATACGTCGGACTGACCGCGTTGATTAAGTCCGCGTTAAGTATCGCCTGTTGCATGGTGTTGAATTCGTTCCCGCCCGGTCCGGATGTTTCCATTAAAGAAGGAATTTTGTTTTCCCTCAGGTCTAAAAAATTCACGACCTGGGAACGGTTCCAACGGCCTTGTATTAGAAGATTGTGAATGGTAAATAACGTTTTTATTCGCTTTTTTTCTTTTCTTTTTATTTTCAAAAACAAGGGGATCGTTCCGGTGTGCCAGTCATGGCAATGAACTGTTTCCGGCGTCCAATCGACGGCCTCGAACATTTCCGTGACCGCTTTGGAAAAAAACAGAAATCTGGATAAATGGGAGAATTCCCGCGGAGGCAGATAAGCCTCCTGTTCCAAAAAATACCTGTCACTTTTGACTAAATAAACGGTTGTGTTCCTTTTCCCTCCCGGCAGAGAAGTTTCCCAGATTTCCACTTTTTCTTGTTGCCTGCCGAGCGCGATTTTGAAAGACGCTTTTTTAAAAAAATTTTTTTGTTTCAAAAAACCGTAGAACGGGATGACGATTCTCACGTCATGGCCGGCCTGACCGATTTCCCGGCTCAGCGAACCGACCACGTCGGCGATCCCGCCGACTTTCACTATGGGATTGGCCTCTGAGGCGGCGAATAAAATCTTCATTAGTTTTTAAATTTTAAATCTTTGAATTTTCGAATTCTCATTAAACAATTCTGTCCTTGCCCACGATTAAGTTGACTTTGTCGCGGGCGGTTCTTATCACCGCCGGCGTTTTGACCGTCCCGTTTCGGTCAACTCTAAGCAGGACTTCCTGATCTGATTTTTTCGACTTCACCTCCAGTTGCTTGACAAAAAACAGACTGTCTCTTTTTTCCTTTTTTTTGAAAAAAAGGAATTTCATCTCCGGACTGCCCATTAAAACTTCCAGATGGCCGTCTTTAGGGTTGCTTGCCAGTCTCGGCCAGTCCGGTTCGGAAAATATCCTGTCAAAACACAGCATATCCAGATTGATGACTTTGACCGATTTTACCTTTTGCGGCACTATCTCGTATTTATCGTCCGCCCGCAGCGTAACCTTATTGGCGTCGAAAATCACGGAAGAAAAAAATCTTTCATTGTTGATTCTCCCTGTGTTGATTCCCTCTATCCGCCGGGAAGAAATGACGTCGCAAGCATACTCATTGACCGGTAGGCCCAAAATCCTGGCAAATAGGGAATCCTGCTCCGTAGGAATAAATCCTAAAACGGCCGAAGTCCCGGCCGCGGCCAGAACCACCCGGCAAAACGTCTGGTCTCCGCCGATGACGACGATAGTAGGTGATTCTTTTGTTAGGATGTCGTCTGTTATTTCCTTGACGCTCCTAAGAATGGTAAGTTGGTATTTTTTTCCGGCAATATCCAAACTGGCTAGCCTTGTTTCTATCTTGGAGATCGTTTTGACGTATTTCTTTTCCGTTAAAAAAGAATCGTAAATATAAAAATACATATGTCGTTTATGCGCCTTATCGTTTTATAACTCCTCCGACGGAATAGAAAGCGAATTTGAAATATAATCAATCCAAATCCGCCGCTTCCTCTTTCTGTTTCTTTTTTTCCCGGGAATTGTTGGAGAATTCTCCTCCCACTTTGCACCGTCCGTTGAGAACGGCTCCTTCTTCAATGGACAAAACACGGCAGTTAATGTCCCCGAGAACCTTGGCGGTCGAGGCCAGTTCCATTTTCTCCTCCACTTCCAAATTCCCTCTTATTTCTCCGGCAATGGAAGCGTTTTTAGCTTTGATGTCGGCCTCGATTACTCCCGTATCCCTTAAAGAAAGGTCGTTCTGGGTTTCCAGGGAACCGACTAGTTGCCCTTTTACCACCACGTCGCCGAAGGCGTTGAAGGATCCCTCTACTTTTACTCCCGTACCGATGATCGTTTCCGCATCTTCGGATTTTATTTTTTGTTCTTTACCGAGCATAAATGAAAAATTAAATTCTGTTTAACGGATTATGTTGATATTATAACAAACTGGGCAAACTTGGTCAATCAAAACGGGGTCAACCCCGTTAGAAAGCCCGCATGGCAAAATCAAATGAGACACGATTTACAACAGGCGGCAAAGACAACTTTCTAACGGGGTTGACAAAAAGGTTTTAAAACTTAAAATGTTAATATTATGGAAAACGAACCGAAAAACGTAAAAAAAGACCTTCGAAAAACTATTTTTATTCTGGCTGTCATCGCCGTCGTGCTGATTATTCTGTACCTGATCGACTCCAAAACCGGTTTTCTTCTTAAGTGGTCCGAATTGTTGGTGAAATAGAAACTTAGAGTTATATATCCGTATCGTATATTGTTGATATGATTTATTTTTATCCTCTATCCTCTCTATGAGGATAATATTATGTCCATCTTTTTTATTTTATTAGAAAAGACTAAAACTATCTTCATTCCTACTACAACCGATTGCTCTTTCCATTTGATAATGTTATAATGAATCTATGCTCATTCACCCGACGAGAAAAATAAATGAACTGAAAAAATTAAGAAAGAGGGGTTATAGCATTAATGAATTAGTGGCAAAATTATCTATCCCAAAAAGCACTGTATGGCATCATATTCATAATATTGAAATTTCTCCAAAATACGGATCTATATTAAGAGCCAAAAGAGGCGGCAATGGAAAACGTAAACAGATAAGAATAAACCAGGCGACAGAACGTGCGCAGACCTTACTTAACGGTTCCTACCGGGATCTTTCAATTGTGATAGCTATGCTTTATTGGGGAGAAGGGAGTAAAAAAAGATGTGAATTTATAAATTCTGACGGCATGATGATCAAATCATACTTGAAAATAATGAAGAAAGTGGTTAATATACCAAAAACATCAATAAAGCCAACTTTAAGGATATTTTCCGGAATGAATGAAAAAAAATGTCTTAATTATTGGTCTCGCGTCACCAAAATAGCGAAGTCTAAATTTATCGTTCGATTGAATGATGGAGGTAGTAAGGGGAGAACTAAATACGGAATGTGTAGAATAACGATTAAAAGAGGAGGTGATACCCTTAAACTATTACATTCGTTAATAGATCAAATTTCCGGAGAAATAGCGAAAATATAGTCATCTCTCGTTAAACGCCCTCGTAGCTCAATGGATCAGAGCGGTCCCGTCCTAAGGGAAAGATTGAAGGTTCGAGTCCTTCCGGGGGCATTGATAAAATCATTTCGAAAAGGGCTTATAATACAGTGGTAGTACGCCGCATTTTCACCCTGTTAGAAATTTGGGGCTTGTAGTATAATGGTAATACACCGCATTCGCATTGCGGAAATACGAGTTCGATTCTCGTCAAGTCCACTGGACTAAATTTCTAACAAGGCGAGTTGCGGAGACGGCAGTCCGATTCTGCCTAAGTCCACTCTGTTATTTTTTAGTTTTGTATAATTTTTTTTAAGCAGGCAAATCCGGTTGCTTTTTTTATTTTCCAATCTATCTTTAAGGCAAGAGCGGATGCATGTTAGATTAAAAATCATCTTTTCGGGCGATTATAAAAATCATTAAGAACAGAAGCGGATGGGGTATAATTAAAAATGGAAAACACATCCTTAATGGTACTAACGGGAGTGCTTTATTGCTGTTTTTAATAGGTCGCGAGAAATGTAATATCGCGACCTTTTTGCATAGGTAAAATTGTTTTTTAAGACAATTCACGTTAATTAGCTATAATTTACGACGCTAGTATTTCCTTTCTTTTTTGGGGAATTATCCACTTGACTGTTTGTTTTATTTTTTTATATTGTTATACTGTATAACAAAATGTTCCTCAACGAACAATTTAGCCTAAATATATTTTTATGCCCAAGATCCCGGAAACCACAAACACTAAAAAACTCTCTTTAGATTTTATTGCTGGTCTAGTCACTGGAGGGGGTTATTTTGGCTGGGTAAACTATAACACAACTAATCAAAAGATGGCTGTTTTTCAACTAAGGATGCGTTATAACGATAAAAACTTGATTTTTTCCGTTAAAAATACCCTTGGACTAAAAGAGTCTGTTTACGAATATAATTACCAAGATCAGAAAAAACCATCATTGTGGCGACATCAGGTCCTTTTATTGGTTAGACGCCGGGAAGTGATTAAAAAAATCATTATTCCTGCCTTTGACGGCCGGTTATGCGGATTAAAGGAAAAACAATTTAATGAATGGAAAAACGAATTTTTCAAGCGAGAAAAGGAATGGTCGTACCGTTACGTGGAAAAGCTGCCTAAAGGGATGATTGGAACAGATAAACTGTAATCCTAAGTATATACGGTTACATACGTATATAATAAAGACATGTTAAACAAGAACGATTTTGGTTTAATATGTCTTTTATTTTAGAAGAAAACAAATAATCCTTTATAGAAAAGGATTATTTGTGTCGTAAAATAGATTATAAAACCTGTTTGTAAATTTCCAATACTTGCTTGGCGCATTTGTCCCAGGAATATTTTTTTATCTGGTTCTGCCCTAATATCTTCATTTTTTCTCTTAAAAGGTTATTGGTGATAACTTGTAAAATTTTTTCAGCCATATCCTGGACGCTCTCAGGATTAAAGTAAACCGCAGCCGGACCATAGACTTCGGGTAAAGGATCTTTGTCCGAGCTGACCACGGGTAAATTCTGTTTCATCGCTTCCAGGCCGGGCAATCCGAACCCCTCTGACAAAGAAGGGAAAACGTACGCTAATCCGTTCTGGTAGGTTTTGATTAATTCTTTGTCTGAAAGCTCTCCGGCGAAGGTCACTTTGCCGTCCAATCCCAATTTTTCCGCTTGTTTTCGCGTCCTTTCGTAAAAATAGTCGATTTTCCCCACCAAAATTAGGCCTAGGTCCGGTTTTTTTTTCAAAATAACGTTAAAAGTCTTAAGCAGACGATTAAGGTTCTTGTGGGGATAAGCATTTCCCACGTAAAGCAGATAGGGATTGTTTTTATTATGCCGATTCATCCCGTTAGAGATAGGAAACTTTGGTTTCCGTGAATTAAATTATGGTTTATTTGTTATAATTGACCTTTTTATATTTCCTCCCGTCGGAGATTTAGGAACACCTTCATCTCTAACAGGATTCGTAGACGACGGTTATTTTATCCGGATTTGTTTTGTAATATTTTATTATCTGCCGCTTGGTAAAGTCGGAAATGGCAATGATTTTTTCCGCCCTTTTAAAGGCGCTCCAGATAACCAATCGATAAACTGCTTTTTTAAATAAGAAAAATGGCCAAGACAGTTTACTCGCCGATTTAGTCATACTCCTTTGCGTCAAATCATGGACGGTTACGACGAATTTCCCGAAATACAGCAGAGGAACATTGAAATGAAGAAAATGTACCAAGTCCAACTTTTGTTTGTACAGCTGGCGAGGGAATAATATCTGCTCTTTAAAGGAATACCAGCGATTATCGGCCGGCATCTTATAGAACCTTTTATTGGTTGGATGATAAGAATCAAGGCCTTGTTTTCTAAGAAAAATAAAATAATCGTTCTGATTATCGTTTTTCTCTAAATGTTCTATTAATTTTTCCGTGTAACGCCCTATCCCTACTTTAAATCCCCAAAAACGGGCGTCAATGCCAATTCGCATAGAGGTTGGGATTATCCTTTTAAGATTGTTTCTTCTTGAAGAATAACTTAATTCTCCTTTTTTGTCTATAATCCTTATCCATGCTTTTCGAAAATGAAAATTTCCCTCAAAACCGTCTGGTCTGGCCGGGAATATATCATGGAATTGCGTTCCGTGACTTCCAGGCCTCCTTTATCAGCCGACTCTGCCGGCAAAGGCGACTTTATCTGCCAGCCGATCTTTTTCAATTGGTCCAATATCTGAAGAAAATGATTTTTCCCGCTGATCCGGAAAACCGGAAAAATCATAACAACCCGGCCGTCTTTTTTAACAACCGTTTCCAGTTCCCGAAAAGTCAGGAAATACAGCCGGGAAAGTTCCTTGATGACGAATTGCCAGGTCGACGGATCGAACCTGACCGGCCCCAGATACGGCTCCGTGGCGACCAGACCCACTGATCCTTCTTTTATCCTGGCGGACAGTTTTCTGGCATCGCTGTGAAAGATCCTTATTCTTCCCGTTTCCTCCTTTTGGTGCGTTTTTTCCGCCAACCAGGCCAGGTTTTTCTGTGCATCCGCGACGATCCTTTGATTCTTGTCTGTGCCGATAATCTGTCCGAATCCCATTAGAAAAGCTTCTTGCAGAATCGTGCCCGTACCGCAAAACGGGTCTAAAAAACAGGTTCTGCGGATCGGCATGTCCGAGTCAGCTCCCAGGTTAATCATGATTCTGGCTAATTTAGGCGGGATCATGCCTTTTTCTATCACCCTGACTGGCCGGTTAAAATCGCGGTCGCCGTATTCTTCAAAGGGCTGACAGCTTAGGGTCCTGCCCCAAAGAATCTTCTCGCGTCCAGTTAGAAAAACAATTTCCCTCCCCTGATTTAAAAGATTTTTTTTAACTGCGGCTGAAGACAATTTTCCCTCTGGAGAAACTATCCAGCGCGAAGAAATGTTCTTTCTTTTAAGATGTTTTTTAACTTCCAAAGCCATTTTTTCCGCTTTTGGCAACCGATCCTGGCCATTACGGCCGTAGAAACTGAAACCGAAATTCACTTTTCCTCTTTCTTCTTCTCTTGGAATCAGGGCAGCGGTTATTTTTTCTAATAGAACGTCTTTCTTTGAATCCGCTTCCCCTATGACGGTTCCGATTTTTACGACCCCTCCCAGTCTTGTTTGTAGTTTCTCCGCTACCAGCGGCTCTTCTGTATCCAATATCAAAAACTCAGGTGTTATCTCGCTGATGGTTCTGGGGGCAGGACCAATCGTTCTGATTATCTCCGCCGTCGATAGAGTGGGATTATGGCCCAAAATGAAAAAGTAAAGCATAAGTCGATTATGCCATAAATGACGATAAACATCAACTTAACACTTGTTTTATTTTTCTACTCTGCTAAAATGTTAAAAGTTAAACTGTTAAAATGATTTTATCTCTATGTATGAATTATTGTACATCGTTCCTGGTCCTTTAACTGAAAAAGATTTGCCTGATGTTTCGAAGAAAGTGAGGGGTTTTATCGAAAAAATGGGAGGTGGCGTCGTTAAGGAAGACAATCTGGGAAACAGGAAATTGGCTTATCCTATCAAGGGAGTTTACCGCGGTTTTTATCTTTTGGTTAATTTCGATTTGAAGCCCGAATCTCTGAAAGACCTGAATAAAGAGTTAAGGCTGTCGCCGGAAATCCTGCGCCACCTGATTACCCGCTTCGTCGAAGCCAAAACCCGCCCTTCACGGAAGAAGAACAGGATTAAGGACAACCTGGAATCGAATGAGAATGTGGAGGCAGGGGGGGAAAGAAAAGAAGAAAAAGGGGAAAAAATCGATTTGGAAAAATTGGGAGAAAAAATAGACGATTTGTTTAAAATATAACGTTGTCAATTCTGGCAGCGTCATTAAAAAAATATGAATGTAAACAAAGCAATCGTCATGGGAAACCTGACCAGGGATCCGGAAATGAGAACCACTCCTTCCGGACAAAGCGTAACTTCCTTCGGCGTAGCCACTAACCGCTTTTGGACGGACAGGGCAAGCGGTGAAAAGAAAAAACAGGCCGAATACCATAACGTGATCGCCTGGGGCCGGCTGGGGGAAATTGTCCAAAAGTTCCTGAAAAAGGGCAGCCTCATCTACGTGGAAGGACGCCTACAGACGAGAAACTGGCAGGATCAACAGGGCAACAAGAGGTCAAGGACGGAAATCATCACGGAAAGACTGCAGCTTGGTCCGCGCCCGGGAACGGGTAAAGACGGAGGATTTTCCTCTTCCGCGGAGCCGGCAGACGAAACGCCGAACGACGAAGAATCCACGGACGAAATCAATGTCGAAGACATCCCATTCTAGAAAACTTAATAGAATTCGTTAATAAAATTTTTGTATGAATAATCAAAAACACTGTTATTTTTGTATCAACAACGTGAAAGAAATCGATTATAAAGACACTGATCTCTTGCGCCGATTCATTTCCGGATACGAAAAAATTCTCCCTAAGCGGAAAAGAGGGACATGTTCCCTGCACCAAAGAAAGCTGGCCGCCGCCATCAAAAGAGCGCGGTTTATGGCTTTAGTCCCTTTTGTTAAAAAATAACGAATATGGAAGTAAATGATTTGAAAAAGATTGGTTCTGTTATCGTCATCAACAACGAGCCTTATCAAGTAGTTTTTTCCCAACATGCCCGGACCGCCCAAAGGCGGGCTTTTGTTAGAACAAAACTTAGAAATCTCATTACCGGCCAGATTTTGGAAAAAACTTTCAATGCCTCCGATAAAGTGGAAGAAGCGGATATTGAAAGAGTAAAGGCTAATTTTCTTTATGCTGAAAAGGGTGAATTATTTCTCATGGACAACCAGACCTACGAACAATTTTCCTTCCCTAATTCGTCTCTGGAAGGCCGAGAAAAATTTTTGAAAGAAGGATTGACTGTAGAGGTCCTAATTTTTAATAAAAAACCTATCAGCGTGAGTCTGCCGAAGAAAATAGATTTAAAAGTCGTTGAGGCTCCGCCGGGCATCAGGGGAGATTCCGCTACTTCGCCAACCAAAACGGTCGTCTTGGAAAGCGGGGCGAAAATCAACGTCCCTATTTTCATTAAGGAGGACGACGTGATAAGGATCAATACCGACACCGGCACTTACGTGGAAAGGGTATAGATTCTAAACCATATTCGCATGAACATCGAAGAAATTTTCAACGGAGCCGTTTCTTTAAAAGCTTCGGATGTCCATTTGAATTCCGGATTGCCTGTTTCTTTCAGAATCGACGGCTCGCTTAATCCGATCAAAAACTGGCCTGTGCTGAAACATGGGGATATTTTAGCGCTTCTTGATCAGGTCATCGATGAAAGTCAGAAAAAGAGGCTTTTCGACCAAAAAAATCTGGAGTTTTCCTATCAGATAAAAAACGGCGTCCGCTTCAGGATAAGCGTTTTCTGGGAAAAAAACCAACTGGCTCTGGCTGCCCGCCTGATCCAGTCACGTATTCCTTCTTTAGAAGAAGTGGAAATGCCTGAATCCGCCCGTAAGGTGGCGGATTTCAAAGACGGCCTGGTTCTGGTGACTGGTCCGACAGGATGTGGGAAATCGACTACTTTAGCTGCCTTAATCGACTACATCAATTCCAAAAGGGCCTGCCATATCATCACCCTGGAAGACCCCATAGAATACATCTTTTCTTCAAAAAAAAGCGTTATTGCCCAAAGGGAGTTGGGACAGGACATGGTCTCTTTTCAATCAGCTCTTAAACATATCGTCCGGCAAGACCCGGACGTAGTTTTGGTCAGTGAAATGAGGGACTTGGAAACCGTTTCTCTGGCCATCACTCTGGCGGAAACCGGACATTTGATTTTTGCGACTCTGCATACGCCGAATGCGCCGCAGACGATCGACCGGATTATCGATATATTTCCGTCCGACCAGCAAATGCAGATAAGGCTGCAGGTGGCTATGGCTCTCAAATGCATCATTTCCCAGCATTTAGTTCCCGGGATAAGGGGAGGAAGAACAGCCGCCCGAGAAATCCTTTTCAATAATCCGGCTGTTGCTAACCTGATTAGGGAAAACAAGATTACCCAGATTAGGTCTGTTTTACAAACCGGCGGCAAAGACGGTATGTCCACTCTGGAACAAGACCTGAAAAGGCTGTACCGCCAGGGAAAAATCGATTTAAAAACGGCTGTAAGCTACGCCAATTATCCGGAGGAAATAACGAAAGAGTAAGGAAACATCCCGCTATCAATTCTTATAATTTCATCTTAAGGCCTCCGTGGTGTAACGGATAACACGACAGTCTTCGGAACTGTAGACAGGGGTCCGACTCCCTTCGGAGGCATTATTTTGGGATTTACCATCTTATCGCCCCCTTAGCTCAATGGCAGAGCAGTTGCCTCTTAAGCAATTGATGTGGGTTCGATTCCCCCAGGGGGTACCAATGATTTAAAATACTGGAGTTTTATTATGTTTTTTAAAAAAACATTCGAATTTTCTCCGGGGATGATGGAAAAAAATTCCGGCAAGGCGGAAAAAGACGTTGTTCGTCCGGAAATTCGCGAAAACGACGAAAAATTGATTGAACTGTTGCGCGAAAACTGCGGCGAGCCATTGGAAAACGCGAAAAAAATGCCGGTTTTTTCTTTTAGAGAACTGATAAAAAAATTCGGAACGACCGATTTGGTGGCCGTGGTGGAAACGGAACAATTCAAGGAAATGATCAAAAAGGGGTTTGTTTTAAGGTCGGGAGAAGAAAGGATATATTACAATCAGAAGCCCGGACAACCATCCGGCTACGAACAAACCAATCTTCATTTGGGCGTGGATTACGTGGTGGAAAACGGATCTGAAGTATTCGCCGTACAAAACGGGAAAATAGCGGGGATGGAGGTGGTTGGAAAAAACGAACAGGAATTGTTTGAAAAAAGCGGTCAGGGACTTTATCGCGGAGAAGGGGGTTACGGAAATATGCTCCTTGTACAACACGAACTAAGTGGGAAAACCTTTTATTCCGTTTACGGCCATTTGGCGGCTCCGGAAAAAAATCCCGTTATCGGCGATCCGGTTAAAAAAGGAGAAGTTGTTGGCCGGGTGGGAAAATCGTTCAGTCTGGAAAACGGTGGCTGGCCCGCCCACCTGCATTTCAATATTTTAAAGGAACAAAGTGCCGTTGCTGGTTATGGCAGTAAACAAGACCTTGAAAAAATC
>Ga0172371_10006323_pt1 | contig 17273 bp, 17 predicted proteins | sample Lak12m_FD_114543 | JGI IMG/M metagenome (GOLD analysis project Ga0172371, IMG submission 114543) | Freshwater microbial communities from Kabuno Bay, South-Kivu, Congo - kab_022012_12m | ecosystem: Environmental > Aquatic > Freshwater > Lake | place: Democratic Republic of the Congo: South-Kivu...
AGGAGCCGTGCATTGCTTAAGTTACATGGACAGATAGGGCAAGGGTTAAACAATCATGCGTCCCAGGCGACAAGATCATCCGCCACGCGTGATGTGATGGCCGTGCTAAATTCAATGACATTTCTCCTCGGAGTGAATCGCTGTGCTGCAATACTAGCGGCTTTGCCTATTCGATTCCTCATTTCCCTGTTATCTATGATCTCACCTAGCAACAAAGCTAGCGTTTCTTTATCGCCGGACTCGAAAAGCAAACCGTTTTCTCCGTGTATGATTCTGTCGATTGCCGACCCGGTTTGGTTGGATGCTATGATAGCCTTGCCCATTTGCATGCCTTCATCAACCACAATTCCCCAGGGATCCTCCATTGATGGCACGACAATTACATCAGCATGTGCCAAAAGCCATGCATGCAATTCCATCTGACAAAAACCAAGGAAACGGCAATATTTAGCTATGCCAATACGAGCAGCGTGGTCCTCATATTCTTGCCGATGTGGCCCGTCTCCTTCTATCCAAATTGCACAATCGTGCCGCGTTTTTAAAACAGAGAAGGCATCAAAAAGAGTAGTCAACCCCTTCCGAGCAATTAGACGTCCGGAAAAGAGAATAATCGTCTTGCGATTCTTCGTGTCTATGCAAACTTCGTCTGGAATGTCGTTCGGGTCAGCAACCATTAGTCTTTTTACATCAATTACGTACGGGAAGTCTATCACTTTGTGTCGTGGACACCCGGCCGAGATTGCCGAAAGGATTCCTGGTTTTCCACAAGTCATAACTATAGTAGATGTTCGGAATACGATCTTCCTGACTAACTCGCGAGCGAGATAAGTGGTCAATGCCTTGCCCGACCTGCCAGTACTAAAATGATCTGCCCATAACGCGTAGTTCCGGCCCGTAAGAATGCAATAACAGATTGCAATTAAAGGTAGTGTTCCATAAGTACCCGCAACTATTGTGCAGCTTGGTTGTAGACATTGAAACAGCCTAATGAGCCAAAGGATACCAAATGCCACTGAGCTTGTCGATCTTCCGCTGATTGTCATGAATGGGAAGCGGGCTTGAGGAAAATCTCGAAAATCATGTCCACCATCTGGAGCCCAGTTCCGCTTCTTGGAAAAGAAAACAAGGGGGTTCCAGTCAGTTGAATCACCGAATGCATTGAAGAGATCGTAATTATATGGGGTGGGCTCTAAAGCCACTATCAACAACCACTTGGCACCTCGGAAACGACCGGATCGACCATGACCGCCCTTAAAAGATGGATTCATAAATTGCTTGATCCAGTCTGTTATTCTCAAATCAGAGTGAACCTTCCGGGCACCCCGAAATGGCTAAATTATTCTGTCAGCAACCTGAAATACTGTTCGGCAACCATCTCGGCCCTAAAGGGATCGAAGGCACTAGACCTCAAAAACGCTTCAATTTCGTTTATCTTTCTTCGCCAACGCCGATGTGACCATGAAGACAAATACTTCCAGAGATCCTCAAAATCGCTATAATTCCTCATATCCACGAAGCATTCCTTCGGGACAAAATCCTCGATGTCTGGAGCACCCAAATATACAGGGATGGTTCCGGCCATCATCGCATCGCATATCTTTTCAGTAACATAACCAGGGAAAACACAGTTCTCGATGGCCAATGAAAAACGGAATGAACCCAAGGTCTTGATCTTGTCTTCGCATGATCGAGGCTCGTTTGCAAACCTTAATCGGCGAATGCTGGGCACGTATTTTCTTGCTACGTGCCAATATCGACCGAACAGGTAGAAATCTTCTTGAGAAGCGAATGATATAATCGCTTCCAAACGCACTCTATATAAGTCTGGAAAACGAGCATTCGGATCACGCAATTGGTAATATAGTATTTTTGACCACTTAACTGGAATATACAGGATCGATAACATATTTTCTCTGTTGACTGGATATCGCTCCTTAAAAGAAGCAATCATGGTTAATAGACGCCTATCATGGAAGTCTGAGGGAGTTGTTACACTTATAGGACACATGGGCCAATAGTGATCATGAAATACTGCTTCATGGTGTACTCGGTGTCTTATCCCTCTAAACAAACATACGTGTCTGAAAGGCTCACTCAATCTTTCTATGTTATGATAAAAACTCCATGAGACATTAGGTGACTCACCAGTGAACAGCAACCTTGATTCTACTCCCAGCTTTGCAAGGTTGTTGATTTCCTTTGATGCTGCTTCCCTCGAAATGCACACCGCTTTGGTAAATCTGGGTTTGGTCTTCATAAAGACATCCCCACTTAGAACCACCCAGCCTTCTCTATCGGCTATTTCAACCATGGGTGTAATTGCGTTTAGTTCTGGAAAACCACAAGCATGGACGGGGTCTAAGATCCTATTGTTTCGGAAGTGAGGGCTATGAGTGTCGAAAACGATTATCTTGGTACTTGCAGCGCACATGATCAAGAATTCCATCTATCCGAAGCAACATCCACAAGGCCATTGATTGACTTGTGTTTAGCAACCCTGTAGATAGTATAAGCCACCAGTAATATAGGCACTCCCCAGTAAAAGTTGAAAAGATAAGGGCGCTGCAACAGGATCAGGAAAAGGGCTAACGCAGAAAACCGCACTTGCTTGTTTGCGAACAAAGCATATGTCAGGAGCCACAGCTCAAATGCAAAATATATCATCCAGATGAAGATTCCATAAGCAAACAAAGGGCTAAGTGGGTTCGCAGCAACATCTGCATGATAATCATGATTCTCCTTGTCTATGGCCATGCCGCCTCTGAGTACCAACTCTATGTTAACATAATCTAATGCGATTAACATGTTTTCCGTTCGATTGTCTCCAGACAATCTGCCTTCTCTAACGACGAGCCTGTCGCCATACATATCGTCATAAAATGAAGAAATCTCTTGAGTTGTCAACAATACGCCTATGACGAAGATCAATACGGTAATAATGACCAGTCGTTCTTTGAAGTTAGAAGTGGAGAAAAGCGAAAAAAGGAAATACACCAACGTCATGATGAAGTGCGCAAGTGCTCCAGTCAAAAGCCCTAAAAGCATGAACACTGACGATGATTTTTCCCGAATACCCAACGCCAAGTTGAAGCAAACAATCAAGATGATAAAAAAAGAAAAGGCGCCCGGTTCATCAAAGATGCTAGCTGGCCTGATAAATGAACCACGTTCGTGCCCGATCGAAGTTAAGTACACATCGCTCCGCCTCGCTATTTGTTCTTGGTATAAGTAGACGGTATCAGTTACTCCGCCACCAAGGCAGTGATAAATAAAACCAATGACACCAAGCGAAAGGATTATGAAAGCAACATAATTTATCTGGGCTACACCTTTAGGACTGACCAAGTATGGCCAAAAGGCTGTTGCAATTACTATGGAACAAACCAGCGAGCCAATCAAGAGAAATTGTGAAGTGGCTCCTGATACCATTGACCCTAGTAGACCTACGAACAATAAAACCGCATAAAGAATTGGTGCACGGAGAATGAAACGGCGAGCCCCAGTAAGGACAATTATTACCAGACATATAAGCGTGCTGCCCAAATAAATCAAGCGGGCATCAAACCCAATATAGTAATGCAGTAAATAGCCCGGTACAACGACAAAGAAAAGCAGGACAGCAGTGACTGTTATTAGCAAAGTTGCAATCTCACCATCCCGAATGAGGTTTTGGTCAGTAGCGATCCGACGCGGAAAATGAAATTGACGGAAATTGGTTGCCATTATCGCCACCTACGGGGAATTCGAGAACGGCTTATGCCCTTAGCTCCGCAAATGTGACTGTCAGAGTAGAGGCACACGCGACGACGATGCGACTAAAGATCTAACAGTCCCGGTATAGACGATTAAAGCAGTAAGAAAAATCGGCTAAGTAACGATCGGCGTGCTTTTCACTGACATCGTGATGCACACCGCGTATGTTTCCCTTGAGGTTGGCAGCCAAGACGTGAATCCATCGGAGTTGTTTGAGCGCTTCCTTGTCTTTGTTGACCACGTGGGGCTCATGCACAAACCCGTTTGAAGCGAGCGTGCGATTCGCATGCCAACCGTCGGCTCGGATATTCATGTTCGGAGCAACCTTGTGCCGGCTCAGCTCCAAGATATGCTTGCTGCTGACAGCAGACTCGCGTTTCATAACAGGCAAATCCAGGATGACCACCTTGGCGTCCAGCAGCTACAACGCCCTTTGCCTTGCCTGTTGCCCCTACTCCCGGCGCGCTCCCGGTTTGCACGAACCAAGAAAGGTGTCATCCATCTCCACGAGCCGTACATTTTGATACTACGCATCGCGGTCGGGCACGGCTTTACGAATCTTGTGGCCCATGGTCCAGTCTTGTAGGACAAGATATCAAGTATGCGCTGGAGACTCAGCATCAAAGCGCCACTCTTCGGACGGATCATCACGAAAATCATCCAAAACCGCTTCACCAGCCCGGTTTTCGTCTTATGAAAGATAGTTTCAACTGTCACCGAGAACTGGCATTTGCATTTGCTACACTGATACGGCTCGCGCGTACTGTGAAAACAGTACTGAGTGTGACCGCATCTTGGACTACGACAGCCCTCTGGCGATCGAAGCTGAAACAGATGCTACATGCAGACTTCCTCAGCGGAAAACCTTTGCTGGAACTCGACCAGGTTCAACTGCTATTGCCTCACCGCAAAATAATTGCCCTATGACAATGCTCAGCGGTGCCGGCTCCGTTCGAAAGAAAACATCAAACTGCCGGCAACGAATTTGTGCGGTAGGCGCGCCAGCGCACGAAGTTCTCGCACGAAAGAGGTGAAGTGCCCACCCTTCAAGCCTCGTAACCCGAGCGGACGTTCCCATTTTGGTGCCACTTGTCCCTCTAGAGTCATGTGTTTCGTATACTCTAGGGATCTTATATACGGCCACATGATATTATCCCGCGTGACATCCGTGAGCCGGACGCCCGACCCGTAAAGGCCTGTGTCATACACGAACGGCGCGAAGCACCGAAAGCGGTGAAAATGGAAGAATATGAGCCTGTCGGAATCGACGTAGACCTCCCCATCATTGGCGGTTACGTGGTGGCCTGCGATGTTCCAGGGCGCAAGATTTGCTCCCTTGTTCCGGATCTCCTTTACCCCATCAAATCTGTGTGGCCACTCATCCAAATACTTCTGGTCCGCGTAACAGGACTCCGAGGAGACGTCCGTGCAGCATTCGAGACACCGCTCTCGCCACCAACGCAGGCACGCCTTAGCATTTTGATCGTTCCTAAACGTTACCCATCCCACGTTGTAAATGCCGACTTTCGTGAGATGCTGCAGCGCCTGAGGAAACCGATGTTCGATGATACCGATCGACGATTGCGCCAATTCATCGAAAATTGGTGCTGGTGATGAAAAAAAGAACAAATCCGCGTCGACATACGTGACTGAATCGGCCTCCGGCCACTTCTCCAGGACGTAGAGATTGACGATTGGGGTCAAGGTGAAATAGTATTCCGCGGTTCCTCGATTGTCCTTAACCCCCATCAGTCTGGGCTCATAGGCCTCGATGTCCCTGAGCGAAACAAGGTCCATGTGTTCCAATTTTAGGGTTGATAGCATGTTGCTGCAATTCTCATCCAAGCACACTATGCACAAATTCGCTTCAGGAAAGTGCTTTTTCAGTGAGCTTAGCATGGCCAACCCCCTCGAAGCATAATTGCGATCGAAGTACGTGCAAAACCATTTCATGGTGCCTTAATGTTCCGGGCTGTCCAAGGTGAACAAAGCCGCGACGACTTGACCAACCTGGTAGCTCGCCACTTGAGGATGCATGGGGCACACTGAGGCCTTTCCGGCACAATCATTCAAAAACGGGGAGTCCGTTTGGTCACCTAAGCATGCTATGGCCAGCGGTGACGGGAACGCTCAGTTCCACCAGTCGCGCGACTCAATGGGAAACGATCAACCTGAGTCCGCCTGTCATCAGGTTCGGCTTGTTAATGAAAAAACGTGACTTCTCTTAGGCAACTAGGTCACTCCTGCGGCATCGGAAATTTTTCGAGCCAGTACGACATTGTCCAGGTATAGGTCTTCGTTTCTTGGAAGGATAGCGCCGACAAGCTCGCCCATTATGTTAAACGGGGCCATCAAGAGCAAGGTGGATAGCCTGTTTAACATTGGATTTGTCGTCACAGTCTTCTTGTAAATGTACGAATTGATCATCTGAAAAACTGCCCTTACATCGTCCATGGATTTTCGATATTCCATGACACGAAACCCATGAGCCTGGACTAGATGACGGAGTCCGAACGAGGAATACCGGGCATAGTCTAGAGGCTGTTCATGTTCATCCCAGACGAACGGCACACTAATAAGCAAGATTCCACCGCCCTTGAGGACGCGATTTATCTCTGATAGGAACTCATCGGGATTGAATACGTGTTCCAGCACCTGACTTGTCAAGACTGAGTCGAACTCACCGTCATCAAAAGGGAACTCATGACCGGAATAGGTATAGTCGGACAAGCCTGGCCGACTCTCAAGCTCCAACCCAACGTATTCGGTGGAGCGACAGTACTCCCGATAAGGTTTTGAGCCGCATCCGACGTCCAGGGTTCGACCGTCTACATGATGACAAAGCGCGGCGAAATGGCGGATCAGTCCTTTTCTGGCAAAGTAGAAAGGATTGACAAACAACCCGAGGAAACCGGGATTTGTGTACGACCTTTTCACCATGGTGCGAAAATATCGAAGCATTCTGTGAAGAAAACCGGTCACGTCATGGTGCGAGGTCTCGTGACTACCAGCCCCATGTAGGTGACCTCAAACTCCGCCGGCAGCCGATCGGCGCAGGTGAAACTGGCTACAACGGACCAATCCGCTAACTTGGACCGAAACCCTTCCTCGGAAAAGATCCAGCTTGGATAAGAGGCAGGATAAATGCTTGGCGGCACCCGCTGCACACACAGCTTGTCAGTCAGTCCGTGCCAGAAGGGCGTACGGTCGATGATCACACAATGCATCGGCAGCTTACTGATTTGAGCCAGCAGATCATACGGCTTTTCCAGATATTGCAGGACGCTTGAAAGAATCACTACATTCGGACACGTGTCCTCAATGCATTCATCTATAGTTTGATAAAACTTGAGACGTTCATCCTCGAAATGCTGTTGGCCAGCCGCCACATAGTGGGGCTGTTCTACGACATTCCACCGCACCGAATCTAAACAGAACAGGAATGCACGATTCTGAAAGTACCCGCTTCCAAGGGAGCCTCCGAAATCGAGCACATTGAGGGTGCCGCTATTTGCCGCCGCAGCCCACATTAGGCCAGCCAAAACCGGCCAAGAGTAAACAACTTGATCGAACAGAACCGAGTCGCGCTCATAGGCTGCCTCTCCGTTCTTGACCCTCATAACGGCGGTTTTGGTCTTTTCCAATATGTGAGGAGCGTCGTAACCGCTACTGGCCTCCACGGCCTCTTGCCAAGATGAGTAATCGCCAGATAATCCCCATCGGCTGCCTGCCACATGACGGACAACTTTGGCAATGACCGAAGAAGCAAAAGGACGCAGAGTCGCTCGCAAATTCATGAACTCTGCTCCTCATGATAGGTTTGGCAATCGTCGGACGGATTGGAGGAATGTTCCGCGCAACCACCAATCGGTGGCTTGTTCAGCGTCATGGAGAATATTCGACGCAGGCAGCGTATCAAGCCCAGCGGAGTTGTCCCCGACTAGGTTGAGATCGCTCCCAGCCTCTTCTAATTCTGTAAACAACTTTTTGACGAGCCAAAACTATTTCAATGCCACAAACACAAAACTTCGACCAAACAGGTTCAGCCACTTGTTGGCTGACTGATTCCAGAACTGTTTGCGAATTATATTCATAGGTCGGTCCAACCGAAAATTGCAGAGGAGGGAAGTCGTTTTCCGAGGTTGCACGTAGTCCGGCTCCGGATAAATCACATCGAAAGATCGAAATCCCAGTTTCTTGAGTAATCCAACGTAAGCCCAAAAAGAATAGGTGTATGCCCGGTAATCGGTACCGGACCACAACAAGGAAAGCGATCTTGCCAGTCGTCTGGGGAGGATGGATGTAAACCTCTGCAAAGTATGCAAATCTCTTGCACCTATGAAATACCTCCACCAGAATCTGTTTTCTATGGCGAGATATAAGATACCCCCCTGTTTTAGTGTCTCCGAACATCTCCGAAGTAACTCATGTTGGATTTTCTCGGGCGCTCCAGGATTCGAACATGCCACCCACTCTAGAAGGCCGCTGAGAATGACTACATCGAAGGTACTGGGTTTGAACGGGAACGTGGCACCGACATCTACCTCTACTCCAACAAACCTTGCCGAAAACCCTTCTTGACCAAGCCTGGTCCTACAGAATTCGAGTCGCTTGGAGGACATGTCAGCGCCAACGACCATCGCTCCTTTCTCTAGGCAACGCTGACTAGCGAAGCCCCACCCACACCCCAAATCCAGTACCAGCGAGCCTGGACCAATGGGGAGAGCCCCAATCAGGTCCGAGCGGTAGGTTGAAGAGAAATAGTCACGTGTATATTGGGCGGCATAGCGATCCAGTAATGGCAAAGCTCTCTCCACCGCTTCTTTCCAACCAACCTCTTTGCCCAAGGAGAGTTCCTCCAGAAAGACGTCAGGGAGATACTCGGCAAAGAACTGATCCGGTACCCGGCTGCAACTTCTCCAGATACCATCAGAGACGCTTTGCAAGTCGTCCGTGTAGGCAACGGTCTCGAACCACGAAGTCATTGATCCTAGCCTCCTGATCTCGAACCAAGCGCATTGAGATACTCCGTATCATCTAAGAACCATTTCTGGCACTCGGCCTTTCCTATGATTGGGGCTGGTTCCTTCGTTGTGCGAAAGTTCCAATTCCCCTGAAAATACGCATGAAAAATAGCGAGTGCGTCTTGAATTGAGAAAAAACTTTTCTTGACACCGTACCATTGCTCGCACTCGGACTCAAATGTCACTTGGTCGGAGCGCTGCAGTACTTCAACTGTGCCAATGCCTAGCGCTGACATTGCCGACAGACGATGGTTTCCGTCAAGGACTAGATAAGCATTGGTCCCGTCCCTTCGGCACAATCGCAATACGGTCACGTAGGACAGATGCTCTATCGGTCGGTACCCGTTGTCGCGTATTGATGCGAGGGCTCGTTCCAGCCAGAAGAATTCTTCTTCTACTCTTTTGAACAATATGCCTTTCTCGCAAAAGTGGGTCAGGATGTCGGGAACTTCATCGGGACTCGCAGACCATCCGAGCCCTAGGGTGAACGATTCCGAACAAAATCGGTTCCAAGGAAATACCCATAAGGGATATCTACGCGAAAGTGCTTTAAGTCCGATGGCTTGTCCCATGTCTCGAGGACGGTAATATAGGAGGAAGTCTATGAATCGACGTCGAGCGCTGCAAATGCCACGGCCGCTAAGTACGTCTATAGCGTAGCTCTCGTATGGATTGTACTCATGACGGCCGTATCGAAAACCACAATAATGAACGCAGTTCCCGATCGGCACTTCGTATTGCCTCCACGAGGGGCGCAATCTACCTTTGCTGAGGCGCAGAAAATGCTTCGCTGCCCCGAGCGCTCGCCTCATAGCATTGCCGGGATACGTCGCCATTTCACATCCACGAGCACACAGCCCATATCCTCTGGTTTATATTCAAATCTTTGTTGCCCCACATTTTCAACAACAAAACTCATGACTTGGTGTCGAAAATCGTACATTTCCACATTAGGTTGATGCAAAGCCGCATTGATTGTATACTGTCCTGGTAGAAGAAGCCCACCTGGAATCTGGGCAGATAAATAATGTGAGCCGGACTTTTCAACTTTCAACGTTGAATACCCATAGGCTGAGCTGCTATAGAACAGTCGCTCTCCCCGACAATTGAACACAGCTATTGCCACATGAAGATTTCTTATGGACCGCAAGAGCACCAATTCGAGATGCACAAATATTGGGTTTATGCCAGCGTGATTTTGGGTTGGTATATTGTGAACGTCACAGACTGCAATTCTGGTGAAGAAAGCATCGCTTTGTACTGGATCTAATCGTACTGATGATTCTTGTCTAGCGGGACTCGCTAGATAGGTCTCAATGACTTTGTCTACAGGACCGTTCAATCGCAATCTTCCGCTATCTAATAGCAGACATCTGGGGCTCAAATCGCGTATGAGCACCATATTGTGGCTGACAAGCAGTACTGTCCGTCCCGACCTTACGACGTTGCCCATTTTGCGTACACATTTAGCCTGAAACTCGGCGTCGCCAACGGCGAGTACTTCATCAACCAACAGAATCTCTGGGTCGAGATGAGCAGTCACGGCAAATGCTAGACGCACATACATACCGCTAGAGTACCGCTTGATGGGGGTGTCGAGAAATTGTTCGATGCCGGCGAAATCCACTATCTCTTCGAATTTTCGTCGGATTTCGTGATTGCGCATCCCGAGCACGGCACCGCTGAGGAAAATGTTTTCGCGTCCAGTGAGCTCGGGGTGAAAACCAGTGCCGACCTCCAAGAGACTTCCCACACGACCATAAATATCGGCCTGGCCCGCAGTAGGCTCCGTTATTCTTGCCAGCAGCTTCAGAAGAGTGCTCTTGCCGGCACCGTTGCGTCCGATGATACCAAGAACCTCACCGTGCTTTACCTCAAACGAAACGTCTTTAAGGGCCCATATCGTTTCCGATTCGGGACCGACCACGCCGCTAAGGCGACGAAGTCGACGCACCGGCGCTGTGAAGGTCTTCATGATCGCATCGCGAAAAGTGTAATACTTCTCCCTCTTACCGCCTATGCGGTATTGCTTGCCGAGTGCATCCGCACAAATTGCAATGTTACCCATTTGTTTCCCACTAGGTGTAATGTATTGCCGCGGTCGTTTCATACTGCGGCAGTGCCGAAACCTTCATGGTCCCGGCACAAGCCCACTTTTGCCCCAAACTGATCAAATAAAATCCGCAAAGAACCGTTCTGTTCTCCTGAAATACGTCAGACCTGCAGCGAGCAGAAGAAGTGCTGAGCAGGAACTTACCAACAGGAGTGACCACGGATCTGTGTCCGTTGGCAGCATGGCCCAACGGAAACCCTCAATTGCACCGCAAATAGGGTTGAGCGCATACAGGAGACGCCACTTCTCTGGAATCAGGCTCGCAGGATAGGCTACCGGACTGACAAACATCCAGAATTGCGTTAGGAACGGAATCACGTACCTGAAGTCGCGATACTTCACGTTGAGGGCGCCCAACAATGTACCGATGCCGTAGGCTGTCACTATTGCAAGTAGGACGGTCAGAACCGCAACCGGAAAGTGCGTTGAGGGCAAATACCCGTAAGTCACTATCATTACAAGAAAGAACAGGAACGCGATGACGAAATCAACGAGATGACCAATGACTGGGGCCGCTGGCATAATCAGGCGTGGGAAATAAATTTTTGTGACTAGCCGCTCGTCCGCAATCAGGCATGCCGCAGCCTGCGCCATGGACTGAGAAAAGTATGTCCAAATTAGGAGGCCCGAGAAGTAGAATAGTGAATGCGGCACTCCATCAGCTGGAATTTTTGCGAGTCTCCCAAAGACGACGGTAAAAACGACCATGGTCAGCAACGGCTGCAGCAGCGCCCAGGCGGCTCCTAACACAGTCTGCTTGTACCGGACGACAACATCACGTCGCACGAGAAAGAAAAAAAGATCTCGGTACTGCCATAACTCGTGCCAATCTATGTTAACGAGCCCCTTGCGCGGCCGTATCCGGACATGGGGAGCCTCGGTGACTGATGGTGCCTTGTCAGATAGATTTGAGTTCAAAGAGACAGGCCTAGTAATCTGTTTCAAGCAGGTCTACTTCACGTCGCGCATTTACCAGCAATGCCCATCGATGGTCGAATTCATCCTGAGTCTCAGGGACCCCGGGGTTCCTCGGGCCTTGAATGATCTTGACTATCTTTGCACTGCCGTAGCACTTTCGCAACATACCCATACTCCTTCTTCGAACGCGATCAGCGTGGAAATCTACGCACGCCTAGACTACGGCATTTGCCTCACGGACGGGATGCCAATTCCCTGCTCCAAGAATCTCCGATGGCAATGACTGCGCACAGAACTCGGTCCGGTTTGAGCTGAACAACGAAGGGGCTGACCTTTTCTGACCAGACGACAGGCCCGTCCCCATAATCATCTAGACCCTCTCATCAGCACTCCCACCGTTCGCATCATAATCTGCAAGTCTAGTAATATGCCACCGTGCTTTACGTAGTAAAGGTCATATTTCAGTTTCTCGATTGAGTCGTCTAGACTTGCGGCATAGCGGTAGCTGATCTGAGCCCAGCCGGTGACGCCCGGGCGCACTAGGTGCCGCAACCGGTAATGCGGCACTTTTTCGGTCAGAAATTGCACGAAATCAAGACGCTCGGGCCTGGGACCTATGAGCGACATGTCCCCCAAAAGCACATTGATGAATTGAGGCAGTTCATCAAGGCGCGTTTTTCGGAGAAAGCGGCCAACAGTTGTTACCCTCTTGTCTCGTCGATCGGCCCAAACGGCTTTACCTGATGGCTCCGCGTTTACAGTCATCGTGCGGAACTTGAGTATGCTGAAGACCTTCCCGTGGCGTCCCACGCGTTCTTGCCGATAGAAAACAGGACCTTTGCTGGAGAGTTTGATCCCGACGGCTATAGCGGGCCATAACGGCAACGTGATTACAAGTCCCGTCAAAGACGTCAAAATGTCGGCAGCTCTCTTGATGACGCGACTAGCCATCAACACCAAAGAAACGTTGGCCTGTATGAGCCAATTGCCGTCAATCACTTCTACTGGCACTTTCTGAAACAGGCTCTCAAAAAAGGTCGAAACGTTAGCAACACGAGTGCCATTTTGAAAGAACGGAAGCAATTCTTCGAGGGTAGCTCCATCGCACGTGCCCTGAACAACTATCCAGTTCGCTCGATGTTGTCCACAGACCTCAGAATCGTTGAGGACACCGGCTGGAAGTTCGACAGGTATGTCGCGAGCCATCGGCACGGCTGCCAGGACTCGCACGGGTGGAAAATGCCTTCGTTCTGCATCGACCTGAATCGACCGGGCTATCTGTTCGTCTCCAAGGACAATCACATTGATCGGCATCCTTCTCTGAATATGTCGCAGGATGAGTCTGCCTAATAAGGTAAGGCATATGAGGACCATACCTGATATCAACACTACCCATCGACCGGTTGCTGCGAATTTCACAGCATATTGGGAAAGTAGCGCTACGGCCCAAGCCAATACTGTAGCAATTGTGGTCCGTATGAGTAGGCCTGTCTTGCCTTCACCGTTGGGTCTCTCATAAAGCCCAAGGGAGAGCCCTGATACTACGAACGCGATCCCTAACGGCCAGATCACTTTCCATAAGCCAATGTGACCGTAGATCTGAAAATCGTAGCGAGGTGAGACAAAGTACCCACTGTTAACAGCGACTGTAACCGCAACCAAGTCCCAGCAAGCCAAGAGCGCAAGGCGACCTCGATTCGAGGAGATGACCTCCTTCAGAAAAGCACGTAACCGAGGAGATGCTCCAAACAGCAAGCTCGCGGGATAAGGCGCAGCTGTGGCAAAACTGCCGCCCAGCGCTGTTGCAGCTGATGCGGACGCGATGCTACTGACTTTCGGACTCCTTTGTGAACCCATTGGCCATCCCCCCATACGGATGAGCAACGCTATGAGACGCAATCATGCCCTACCATTCAAATTCGGCAGCCAAAGTTATCCTAGATGAAACGTTCAATGAAACAGACTAGCAGACTTATGTAGATGTGGTTCAAAAAATCAGGTCTGAACAAAAGATTGACAGTTGCTCTTACACTGTCCGATTAGGTCGTGCGTTTGCGTTTGCAAGTCAGCGGGTCGACGGCCTCGATTTGATAACAGCAGAAAGTGAGCTTAGGAACTGGTGACAAAGGCAGGTGATTATAAGTTTCCAAGGCTACGCCTCCGGGAACAGCCGATATCCCACTGATATAACTAGTAAATTGCTTGACAAATCCCTCTCAACGCGACTAATCGCGTTCCCCCTGGCTCTCTTAGTAATTGCGTGATGATGTGCTCGCCACGGAATCAATTGAACCGCCGTGATCGAGCCGTGTCGTGCGATGGGACTTGTTGCGAATAGCATTGCACGGCCATTTGTTCGTCCAAGCCCCTCGCAAAAGCCGATAGATGTACTCTCATTTGTAGAACCTTGGTCCAGGACAAGTCAAGCTATTTTTCTGGCCGGCCTAATAACTGACGTCGTACAGCCGGCCAGAACGAGCACTGGTCGGCATCCGACTAATGAGCTTTTGGCATCAATGAGAGCCTCCTTATCAATTGGACGTGAATTGTCCCCGGCAAACAGCCCGTACTTACGTGGCGGACATCCCACCACACCGGGCCGCAAGGCGCATCTCATGGCTGACTGGCCCAGGAATTCGGGCGGTTAGAGGACCTTGACCCGGTTCATCGGCTTCGATAATGCGGCTTGTATTAAATGATGTCCGAAGAATCCGGGGCTGGAATCGCCAGTCGCGCATAAAGACTGTCCGGTGCAGTGCCGTAGAAATGCCTGATGGCGTTCACGGGGTTGGCCGAGCATTTTTTTGTTGACAAGGCCATTATCATGATAGATAATGTCTATCATGATAATTGAGAGAGAATGGAGCCTTTCGGAAGCGGCTCGGATGCTCGGTGAGCCTCAGCACCGACTCATATATCTGTGTGAAAAAGGCGTAGTGATTCCGGATTTTGGTGAAGCCAAGGGCCGCGGTAGCAGCCGCCGATTTTCGGCCCGGAATATCCTCGAGTTTGCCGTGGCCCTGAAGTTACGCGAGCTGATGATGCCGGTAACCGCTATCGCTGCGATAAATCATGTCATGCGAGAGCTTGAGAAGCTCGTGAGCCGGGAGATCCCGGGCTTTAGCCTGCCTCGGAGTCTACAGAAATCAAACGCGCCTGAGCTTCGCATCATAATTGGCGACGGACCGAAGCTGCACTTCTCGCTGGGCCTAATGGATGGCCCTCCGAGAATTTTCGGAGGCTTGGATCTCACCGGCTTGATTTCCAGAGAGAAAGGGGGTCGCGGTTCAGGACTCAAGAAACTGTCAAGCAGCCATGCACTCACCGTGGACGAGACCGCGGCCGCATCGAAGCCCGAGACAGCTCCGTATAAGGCTCGACTGGAGGTAAACGTTACGGCAATGGCCAGGGACCTCTCATTGAAGGTATGAGGCTAAATTTTTTTGTCGATAATGATAGACGTTGTCTATCATAGGAGAAAATCATGGATTCTCAAGCCTTCCTGAAGACAAAGGCCAAAAGGAAAAAAGAGCGGCAATGGACTCCCACCAACAATCAAGTGGTAAGAGAATTGCTGGATCATCTGGCTCACGAACTGGCCGCCGAGTACGTTCGGCTCATCAGAGAGAAGTCAGCCGAGGCGGATGAGGGTAAGGCAAGCGCAGATGAAATCGTGACCGGAGGTGCTTGAGATGAGAGCCGCGATTTATGCTCGCTACAGTTCCGAGAACCAACGACCGGAAAGTATCCAAGACCAGATTTTTTCGTGTCGTAAATTTGCCGCAGAGCGGGGTTTCGAAGTTTGTGAGGACCATATATATGCTGACGAGGCAGCCTCGGGGGCTCGCAAGGACCGGGTCGGATTGCGCTCCCTCATGAGCGCGGCTGAGTCAGAATCCTTCAGGGTGGTTCTTGTCGACGATTTGTCACGACTGGCGCGGGACAACTTCCTTATGCTCTCTATACTGGCTGAATTCCGCTTCAGTGGGATAGGAGTATTGTCGGTCGCGGATGGCCTCAACAGCGAGGAAGAAGAATCGAACTTGGGCATTCAGATTCGAGGGATTTTCAACGAGCTGCAATTGAGAGATCTTAGAAAGAAGACTCTTCGCGGTCAGATGGGACAAAAGAATCGAGGGTTCACGGTTGGAGAGAGGACATTCGGGTACAAATCCGTACCGGTTGGGGAACTCCGTATAGACAAAAGGGGCCGACCGCGACCCGATGGCTACAAGCCGGTCATTGAACCCCGGGAGGCGGCTATAGTTCTTCGGGTCTTCCAGGACTACAGTGATGGAAATTCCTTGACGAGTATTGTGAAGGCTCTGAACGAAAGGGACGTGCCAGGCCGTTTTCGTTTCACTAAAGGTTGGTCTCCGGCGACGATCAGCCGAATGCTTCGTAACGAGAAGTATGCTGGAAATTGGATTTGGAATCGCACAGAAACGAGACGAGACCCGCAAACGGGACGACGCCGTCAGTTTCCAAAGCCCCAGACAGACTGGTTTGTGCGCCAGGACGAGACATTAAGAATAGTGCCCGAAGACCTGTGGGATAAGGTTCAGGAGAGACTGAGGGAGACGAGCAGATCCTGGCCTGGCGGCAAAGGTAAACGAGGTTTTGAGAGTCAGGTTCGAGGACGGGTCCAGCATTATCCCACGCATCTACTTTCGGGCGCAATGATCTGCGGGAGGTGCGGAGCCGCAATCGCGCAGGTGAGTGGCAAGGGCGGCGGGTATTATGGGTGTTTGGCTGCTGCGAAGAAGGCGTGCGACAATCATCTACTGGTTCGCCGAACACTGTGTGAAAGGCTGATTCTTGCAGAAATTGAAGAGCGGCTAGCCTCGACGGAAAACCTTCAATACCTCTTTAGAGGAGTCGAAGCTGAGGTAGCCAAGCTATCGTCGGGTACGCCAGAAATGATGCGGTTAAAACGCACGGAACTTGAGGCCGAGCAGAGGAGGGTGGCCAATTTCGTGGAGTTCATTGCCGAAGGCCGGGCCACCAAGGCGGTGGCAGAAGCATTGGCAACTGCCGAGAAGAGAGCTGAATCCTTGAAGGACGAAATAGAGCACCTTGAGTCAGGCCGCAATAGCGCGTTCAGGGCTCCGAGAAGGGACTGGCTGCTGCAGCGCGTGGGGACTGTTCAGAAAGTCTTGGAGCGTCGGACACACCGTTCCGCTCTGATCCTGAGAAAGCTGTTGGGAACAATTCGCTTGGAGCCGACTGAGGCCGAACATGGACGGCCCTATTACACAGCCCTGTCTAGTCTAAATGTCCTGCCTCTCCTCGAAGGAGATTTGGATGGCGAAGCTTCCGCCGGCGGTTCGAATACATTGCGTTGGTGGAGGCGGCGGGAATCGAACCCGCGTCCGGAAATCTTCAGCCAAGATGTCTACATGCTTATTCCGAGATTTTTGTCTCGTCCGGGGAGGCCCCCTCGGAACAGGTTCTCACTGGACCAA
>Ga0172371_10006324_pt1 | contig 17271 bp, 20 predicted proteins | sample Lak12m_FD_114543 | JGI IMG/M metagenome (GOLD analysis project Ga0172371, IMG submission 114543) | Freshwater microbial communities from Kabuno Bay, South-Kivu, Congo - kab_022012_12m | ecosystem: Environmental > Aquatic > Freshwater > Lake | place: Democratic Republic of the Congo: South-Kivu...
ATCATTGAACGAGGATCTCACATGGATGGGGACATTATATTTTTTGGCAAACTCTACCGAGCGAATCTGGAGCACCTTCGCCCCCAGACTGGCCATCTCAAGCATCTCGTCATAGGAGATCCTGGATAATTTTCTTGCCCTGGGATAGACGTTGGGATCCGTTGTATAGACCCCATCCACATCGGTATAGATCTCACAGACATCCGCTTTTAAGGCCGAGGCCACAGCGACCGCCGTCGTATCCGATCCTCCCCGGCCCAGGGTGGTGATGTTTTCCTCCTCATCGACCCCCTGGAATCCGGCCACCACGACGACCCGGCCATTTTTTAAATCCTCCAGCATCTTCTCGGACTCTATCCCTGTGATGCGGGCCTTACCAAAGGCGCTATCAGTAGCGATCTTGATTTGAAACCCCAAATAGGATTTTGCATCGACTCCCATCGATTTGAGGGCGATGGTAAGAAGTGCGATGGAAACCTGTTCCCCGGTGGAGACCAGGACATCAAGCTCCCTCTCGTCCGGAGACGAAGTGACCTGCTGGGCAAGGCGAATCAATTTGTTTGTCTCTCCGGCCATCGCTGAAACCACCACAACCACCTGATGACCCTGATTTTTGGCATGGATGACCCGTCGGGCCACATTTTTAATCCGCTCGATATCTCCGACAGAAGTTCCTCCATATTTTTGAACCATCAGCGCCATCCCATCACCTCCCTATTCATTTCGGAATACGGATTGAGGAATGCGGGATGAAAACTCCCTAAAGTTAAGAAATTCCGAAATCCGCAATCCGAAATCTATTCATCAGTTCCTGAAACCGCTCCCCCTTCCCGACGATTTCGATGGATCGAGAATGCTTTCCTGTATAATGGATGTGAATCCGGAGGGTCTCCTCCGGGAGAAGACGAAGGATACGGTCTGCCCACTCAATGGCTGTAATCCCTTGGCCATGAAGATATTCCTCCAGGCCCAACCCTTCCGCTTCTCTCTCCCCATTCAATCGGAAAAGGTCGATATGATAAAAAGGGATCTTTCCTGAATACTCATTAATCAGGGTAAAAGAGGGACTCGTGATATACTTGGAATTTTTTACCCCTGCTCCTTTGGCCAATCCTTTGATCAGCTGTGTTTTCCCCGCCCCTAATTCTCCCAATAAAGCAACGACATCCCCACAATGGAGGAGTTCTCCTATCCTTTTTCCGATCCGAATGGTTTCCGAGGTACTTTGGGTCTGCAGGACGAACACGTTTAACCGCTATGAGCGTTGCGCTGAGCGTCTCTCAAGACTAAGCTTTATATTTAAAATCCTCCGGATTAAGATTTTCCAGCCATTCTTTCAATTGATCGCCTTCCTTTTCCAGATCAATGGTCCTGGCCTTTTCAATGACGTTTTCTGAGACAAAGATGGGGGCATTAACCGCCAGGGCGATGGCGATCGCATCGCTGGGACGGGAGTCGATCACGATCTCCTCTCCCCTCCGGTCGAGGTAGATCAGGGCATAATAGGTATTTTCCTTCAGGTCATTGACCACAATCTTGATGACCTGAGATTCGAGATCCTTCAAGATGTTATGGATCAGATCATGGGTCATCGGGCGATGGGAGCCTATCTTCTTGAGCTTCATGGCAATGGCATTGGCCTCAAAAGGCCCGATCCAGATGGGAAGCCCTGTTTTGTTGGCGAGATCCATCAGGAGGACAACGAATCCATTGGTGGTGGAATCGAATGTCAAAAATTTTACCTTCATTTCAACCAGCATCCCCGTGCTCCTTTCCTCTTTTACCGAAATCGCAAGGAAACCCCAACCCCCTCGCACTCTTTCAAGATGGAATTCTCGTCGATCCATTTGACTTCTCCATCCTGTCGGAGAACAGATCGCATCATCTCTTCACCCAAGTTCGCCGCTTTCATCTTTCCTTTACACAGGGGGCAGGGGAGAAAGGGCTGGCCTGCCAATGCAATGGGGATGAGAAAACCGCACTGTCCGCACCTACCGCCCGGAAGGGAAAAGGAGCTCAGGAGGAAAAGGGTCTGGATCTGTCCGTTCTTCAAGGCCTCCAGGGTACCGTTGAGGCCGAAGGTGGCCAATCCCCCCCGGGGGGTTCTTTCCTTCAACTCCTGGATCTGGCGGGAGGATTCCTCCTTTTCCATCTGAAAGAGGCGATCGAAAATCCGTCTCAACACCCTGGATCGTTCCTCGGAGAGATCCGCGGAGAAGATGTCTGTAATGTGATGCTTCACCCTGTCCGGAAGGAAATGTTTAAAGTTGGCAATAATCCGATCCTGCCCGATGAGGACCACACTTTTCCACTTTCCCGAATCGAAGAGACCGGTAAGCTGGTCTGCCACTTCCTTATGGTGTTTATCCATATGATCCTTGATATGGCGTTGATATCTCATCTGAGCCCAGCCCCCCTGGTCGTGCCGGCCCGGGACATAACTCTCGATGGAGGATTCCGTGATCAATCCCTCTAAAGATATTTCGAATAATCTGGCAGAATCGGTATCCACCATCACGGCCAGGGTGCTTTGATATTGTGAGGAGAGCCGGACCAGGGGCTTCAGGGCGGGGAGGCTGGAGAGGACGAATTCATTCTCAAAAGGGATAATGGAAGGGTAGGTGAGGAATGTTTGGGTCGCGCTTCGGGAGAAGATGGCGATACCATTGACCCCTTCTTCAATGTCGCGGCGGACCAGTCCTTCCGCATATCTTTCAATTCGTTTCTGGTCCTCAAGATAAATTTCCATCCAGTCTTCTTTTCCCTTCAGCCGGTCAAATCCTTTCTTCAGCTCGTTTTTCGTGAAGAGGCGAATGCGCTCCCGTTGATGTTCGTCATCCCATTTCGTATTGAGATAAAGAGAACAAAATGGATAAGGCCCTTCCTCCATACGGGCTAACTTTTTGATCTCATTTCTCATGTCCATATGAAAATCCCCTCAGAGGTATAGAGTAAGGGTTTGAGGATTCGAGGAACCGGGCCTGTCCAAGAGGGACAGGGTTTAAGTTTCGGTTAATCTTAAATGAAGATCAGGCGAAAATCAAACTCCCCCCTGGAGAAGCAGGGGGATCTTTTTGATGAGATCGGTTGCCACCAGAGATTTTTCACCCAGCTCCCGGGCCACCTCATCGCCGGCTAATCCATGAAGAAAGACGGAGGCCTGAAGGGAGGGGAGGATGTCAAATCCCTGGCAGAGAAGACCGCCGATCATTCCGCTGAGGACATCCCCTGTTCCTCCAGTGGCCAACCCTGAATTGCCGGTTGGGTTGATGTAGGTCTCCCCCCTGGGAGTGACGATCAGTGTGCGATAACCCTTCAGGGCGAGATAGACATGATTGACCTGGGAGAAGCTCCTGCTGACTCCGATTCGATTCTCCTGGATCTCTTTGACGGTTCCTCGAATCAGCCTTGCCATCTCTCCGGGATGGGGAGTGAGGATGAGGGACCGATTGGTCGCCGGTAGAAATTTAGCCTGGGTGGCCAGGGCATTTAGCCCATCGGCGTCGATAACGAGAGGAATATCCAATGCCTTGACCAATTTGAGAATGAGGGTCTGAGTTTCCTTATATGTCCCAAGGCCCGGTCCGATCACGACGGCCCTCTTGTTTTCACAGAGACGGAGAATGGAGGAATAGGCCCTGAGGCTGAGGGTCTGTTTGGGGGTTTCGGGAAGAGGTTCGGTCATCACCTCGGTCAACTTCATCTCCATGATCGGGTTCAAACTCTTTGGAATGGCCAAGGTGACAAGGCCCGCTCCCATCCGGAGTGCGGCTTCACAGACCATGGCGGCTGCCCCGGTCTTTCCCACCGAACCCGCAATGACCAATAGATGACCGTAATCCCCTTTATGAGTATCGGGGCGTCTGGGGACGGAGAGCCATTTTCTGATCTCCTCTCTTTCCAGGAGATAGGTCTGGATCTTCTCCTCTTCTACCAGGTTTCTGGGGATACCGATATCGATGACTTTCAGGGTGCCCACATAATCCACTCCCGGAGAGATCAGTAGCCCCAATTTGGGTAGACCGAAGGTAAGGGTGAGGGTGGCACGGACAGCGGTTCCGAAAGGTTTCCCGGTGTCCGCGTTCAAACCCGAAGGGATATCAATAGCCGCAATGGGCTGGTGAAGGGTGTTGAGATGATCGATGACCTCCCGATAATATCCCCTGACTTCGGCATCGAGACCCGTACCGAAAATGGCATCGATCAGAAGGTCCGCCCTTTCGAAATCTTTTTTCACTTTTTGATAGTCTTTGGAAGAGGGAACCGAAAGGATCTCCCCTTTCATCCGATGAAAAATGTAGTAATTGGTCTCAGCATCCCCCCGGAGGGCTTTTGGTTCAGTGAGGAGGAAGACTTTCACCGGGACCCCGCAGTTGGTCAGGTGCCGGGCGATCACAAACCCATCTCCGCCATTATTTCCTTTCCCTGCCACAATGGCCACTTTCTTCTTCTGGAGGTCGGGAAAGGCCTTGAGGATTTCCTCCGCCGCTCCTCTTCCCGCATTCTCCATGAGGACGATCCCGGGGATCCGATAGGTCTCAATGGCTTTTCGATCCAGCTCTTGCATTTGCTCAGCAGTTGCTACCTTCATCGTCTCTTCCCTCTAATAAGACATGAGCCACGGCATAGGGGCGGTCGTGGGAAAGGGTGAGAAGGGTTCTTTCGATCCGGTGCGTGTGGAGGACCTCCTTTGCCTTTCGATGGAAGGAAAGGAAGGGTTTTCCCATCGGATCGCTCTCCACTTCGATATCCGTCCATTGGATTCCATTTCGAAGGCCTGAACCTATGGCCTTGAGAAAAGCCTCTTTCGCAGCAAACCGGATAGCAAAGCATTCCGAAGGGTGAGACTTCTGCTGACACCGGGTAATCTCACCCTCGGTATAAACCCTGCCGAGGAAAAGGTCTCCCCATCGTGCCATCAACCGTTCGATCCGTTGAATATTGACAATATCGATACCCGTCCCGAAGATCATTTTGAAATTTCGGATTTCGGAATTCGGATTTCGGAATGAAAATATAAAAAAACCTATAATCATTCATTCCAATTCCGCATTCCCTGCCTACCGCAGGCAGGCGAAATCTGGAACTCGCATTTTATTTGATGAGGGCAATCATCTCCCTCACCGCCCGGTCCAACCCCACCAGGACCGCACGGGCGATGATGCTGTGGCCGATGTTCAGTTCTTCGACCTCCTTGATTTCTGCAATTCGTTTGACATTGACATAGTTGAGACCATGTCCACCTGCGATTTGAAGATTTCGGTGAGAAGCCTCGGACACGGCATCGAGGATCTTTTTTAATTCTTCGTCCTGGAGAACCAGAGTTTTGGCATTGCAATAGTGGCCGGTATGAATTTCAATGGCATTGGCTCCCACTTCTTCAGAAGCCTTGACCTGGTTTTTGTTGGGATCGACAAAGAGGCTCACAGGAATTCCTCCCTTCTGGAGGCGCTGGATGGCCTTTTTAAGGGAGCGAAGATTTTTCACCACATCAAGGCCTCCCTCGGTGGTCAGCTCCTCTCTTTTTTCAGGGACGAGGGTGACGATCTCAGGTTTGGTGGCGAGTGCAATACGGATCATCTCTTCGGTTGCGGCCATCTCCAAGTTCAATCGGGTCTGGACCACCTCTCTGAGGAGACGAAGGTCGCGATCCTGGATGTGGCGACGGTCTTCCCTTAAATGACAGACGATCCCGCCTGCCCCTGCTAACTCAACGATCCCGGCAGCAGTTACGGGATCCGGATAAGCCACTCCTCGCGTCTGTCTCACTGTCGCTACATGGTCGATATTGACCCCCAGCCTTGGCATGGGCCCTCCTTTTCCCCCACCTTAATCCTCCCCCCCCTTTGAGGGGAGGGGAGGAGGGGGGGCAAGATATTTCTTGACCAGTTTCACAAGGTCTTGCGCATATTCATGGAGCCTCTTTTCGTCTTCTCCCTCGACCATGATTCTCAGGAGAGGCTCTGTCCCTGAGTAGCGAATCAATATTCTTCCTGAATTGCCGAGCGATTTTTCGATCTCATTTATTTTCTTATTCATCTCGGGTATCTCAGAGAACTCCCTTTTCTCTTTTACCTCGACGTTATAAAGGACCTGAGGGAAAGGTTCCATGACCTTCGCCAGTTCATCCAGGGGCTTTTCCTTTCTCTTCATAATCGCAAGGGTCTGAAGGGCGGTGAGAATGCCGTCACAGGTGGTATTGTAATCGAGGAAGATGGTGTGGCCTGACTGTTCTCCCCCGAGGTTATAATCTCCCCGGACCATCTCTTCGACGACATAACGATCTCCCACCCGGGTCCGGACCACCTTTCCTCCGGCCCTGTGGATGGCGTGATCCAGGCCGATATTGCTCATGACCGTAGTGACCACCATCCCTTTTTTTAATCGGCCTTCCGAAAGCATTTGAAGCCCGCAGATGGCCAGGATATGATCTCCATCCACCTGTTTCCCGTAACGATCCACAAAGACGATTCGATCTCCATCCCCGTCAAGAGAGATTCCAATATCCGCTTTCTTTTCGAGGACGAGCCGTGAGACAACCTCAGGATGGAGGGATCCGCAGTGGGCATTAATATTCTCCCCGTTGGGTTCGATTCCAATGGGTATCACCTCTGCCCCCAGCTCTTCAAAGACAGTCGGTGCAACCCGATAGGCCGCACCATTGGCGCAGTCCAGGCCGATACGCAGGCCATCGAGGGTCAGATCATTCGGAAAGGTATTTTTTAAAAAGACCACATATCTTCCGATGGCGTCGTCGATCCGGTGGGCCTTCCCGACCTCACTGGCTGTAGGCCTGAGGGAATTGAGGTGATTGGAGAGGATCAGTTCCTCAATCTGGACTTCCAATTCATCGGGGAGTTTGAAACCGTCGCGAGAGAAGATTTTAATCCCGTTATCATAGTAAGGGTTATGAGAGGCGGAAATCACCACACCTGCGTTGGCCCTCATACTTGTAGTAATGAACGCAATGCCGGGGGTGGGAAGAGGCCCGACCAGCCAGACATCCGCCCCCATCGAGCAGATGCCGGAGGCAAGGGCTGTCTCCAGCATATATCCTGAAAGTCTCGTATCCTTTCCCACCACGATCCGATGTTGTCCCTTCTCTTTTTTGAAGAGGTAGGCGATAGCCCTGCCGAGTTGCATGGCCATTTCCCCTGTCATGGGGTCCATATTCGCCACCCCTCTGATCCCGTCTGTTCCAAATAATTTCCTTGTCATCTGAACCGGCCGGTTCTCCTTCCCAGAGGCGATTAATCGTTATCACATTTGGTTTAATAACGTCAAGTCAAGGGAACGGTTTGAAACCGTTCCCTGCATTCAATTCCCAGCCAGGCGGATGGCATCAGCCACTGCAATCGCCTTTTTAGCCTCAATAATGTCGTGACATCGAACGATATGGGCACCATTGAGCACACCGATAGCAATAGTTGCAAGTGTCCCTTCAAGCCTATCCCGGGGTTCTGCGTTGAGAATCCTTCCGATAAAAGTCTTCCTTGAGGTTCCGAGAAGTATGGGTTTTCCAAGTACCCGAAATTCAGAGAGATTTTTTATAATGAGAAGATTGTCTTCGAGGGTCTTCCCGAACCCGATTCCCGGATCAATAATAATCTTCTCCGGGCTTAGGTCGGCAGATTCCGCTCGTTCGACCCCCTCTTTAAGGTATTGAATAATTTCCGAAAAGAGGGATTCATAGTGGATATCTTTCTGCATTGTTTCAGGGGTTCCTCGAATATGCATCAGGATAATCGGGATATCTTCTTTCGAAGCAACCCGGGCAAGATCTGGATCAAAATGTAATCCACTGATATCATTAATGATTTCTGCTCCTGCTCCAATAGCCCTTTCCGCCACTTTTGACTTATATGTATCAATGGATATGGGAATATCTATCTTCCTTGAAAGAGATTCGATGACAGGTATGACACGATGAAGTTCTTCTTCCAATTCAAGAGGTTTTGAGCCTGGTCTGGTTGATTCCCCTCCGATATCGATGAGGTCAGCTCCTTGTTCAACCATCTTCAGTCCATGAGAAATGGCCTTCTCCTTATTAAAAAAAAGACCCCCATCTGAAAAGGAATCCGGGGTGATATTAAGGATTCCCATCAGAAGCGTTCTTCTTCCCAGTTCGAATGTCTGTTTTCGGCATCTCAGAGTAAACCGGGTCTTAGAGATATTTTTTAATGTCTCATTGATGGATTGGCCCAGGGATTTCAGATGGGAATAGGCATCCAGTTTAAGGATCAGTTTTTCGAACTGTTTTTGAGTCCCCATCAGGATGGCATCTGTCTTTGTCGCACTGCAATCGAGGCCTCTCCCATCGAGTGCGGCATCAGCACCCAGAGAGAGCATCTCCTGTTTAAGGATGTTTGCCATCCTTGGATCAATTCCTTCCACTTTAAGGTTGAATTGGAGAGCCTTTCCCCTCATCAGTCCAATGCCGGTGCCATCCACTCCAATTTTTTCCATCTGGCGGGCGGCTTCCTTAACATCCCTAATATGGAGACACCTGATCAAATTCATGGGTCGATAAAAAGGGTGAATCAAAGGGGTTAGAGTGCCTCACCCTTTATGATCTGATCGATCTGACGTCCGTCGAGGACCTCTTTCTCAAGAAGGGTGTTGGCCAACCGATGAAGCGTATCCAAATTCCTCTGGATGATCTCTTTTGCCTTTTCATAACATTGACTGACGATGGTTTTGACCTCTGTGTCGATCAGACGGGCTGTCTCCTCGCTGTAATCACGGTGCTGAGAGAACTCCCTTCCTAAAAAGATCTGTTCTTCTTTTTGGCCAAAGGCGAGGGGTCCGAGGTTTTCGCTCATCCCCCATTCGCAGACCATTTTTCTTGCCAGCTCCGTGGACCGTTCAATGTCATTGCCTGCACCGGTGGTCTGATCGTGAAAGACCAGCTCCTCAGCCACCCTTCCTCCCATCATCACAGAAATGTTGTTCATCAAATAGTCTTTCGGATAGGTGTGTTTCTCATCGATGGGAAGTTGCTGGGTGATCCCGAGGGCCCGGCCTCTTGGGATGATCGTGACCTTATGAATGGGATCTGTGCCGGGGATCATTCTGGCGACCAGGGTATGCCCGGCTTCATGGTAGGCTGTTATTTTTCGTTCTTCGAGAGGGATGATCATTGATTTTCTTTCCACGCCCATCAGGACCTTATCCTTTGCCTGTTCGAGGTCGGACATATCAACCCGTTCTTTCCCCAACCGGGCGGCCAGCAGGGCGGCTTCATTCACGAGGTTTTCTAAATCCGCTCCTGTAAACCCGGGAGTTCCCCTGGCCAGGAGGGAGAGATCCACATCAGCGGCCAGGGGTGCCCGTTTCGTGTGAACCTTCAGAATTTCCTCCCTTCCCTTTACATCAGGGACAGGAACGACGACCTGGCGATCGAACCGGCCGGGCCTGAGCAATGCAGGGTCCAGAACATCAGGCCGGTTGGTGGCGGCAATCAGGATGACCCCTTCATTTGACTCAAAACCATCCATTTCCACCAGCAGTTGATTGAGGGTCTGTTCCCGTTCATCATGGCCTCCGCCAAGGCCTGCTCCCCGGTGTCTTCCAACCGCATCGATCTCATCGATAAAGATGATGCAGGGGGCATTCCGTTTCCCCTGGAGGAAGAGGTCTCGGACGCGGGATGCACCTACTCCGACAAACATTTCAACGAAGTCAGAACCACTGATGCTGAAGAAAGGAACATCCGCTTCTCCGGCAATGGCCCTGGCTAAAAGTGTCTTGCCCGTTCCAGGGGCACCGATGAGGAGGACTCCTTTCGGTATTCTCCCGCCTAGTTTTGTAAATTTCTTGGGATCCTTGAGGAAATCAATGATCTCCTCAAGTTCTCCTTTAGCCTCTTCGATCCCGGCCACATTATCAAAGGTCACTTTGAACTGGTCTTTCGTTAAGACCTTTGCTTTGCTCTTTCCAAAAGAGAGTGCCTTTCCGCCACCGATCTGGACCTGTCTCATAAAGAAGATCCAGACGCCGATCAAAATGATCATCGGAAACCATGAAATAAGGATATTCTGCCAGAGAGGGGATTCCTCTTCCTTCTTCGCATTGATCACAATTCTCTTTTCCCTGAGAATTTTTATCATTTCAGGATCTTCAGGGGCATAGGTCTTGAAACGTTTGCCCTCGGAATCCTTCCAGAGGATACTCCTGCCCTTTGCCTCCACTTCAAGAACGCGGTTATTTTCGACTGCGGAGATAAAATCAGAATAATTTCTCTCTAAAACAGTCGTCCGGGGCTTGCTGAAGAGATTAAAGAGAAGAATCATGACAACAATAATGATCGCCCAGAAAAAGAGATTTTTATAAAAAGAGCTCAAATCTTCCTCCTATAAGATTAGTTTCAGATTAACATAATTGCTTTTTCAATTCAATATAATAACCCTGGCACTGGGATGATCGGAGAGCAGTTTTTTGACAGGATATTAATTATAACTATTTGAAATTATTTATTAATTTAGCCTTATGATTAAAAATAGGTCTCTTTTTTGCTTGCAAAAAGGGCTAAAAACCCTTAGATTTAATCATTATGGAGATACGGCTTCTGAAACATTGTCCCCTTTTTGCCGGATTAAGAGATGAGGACCTGAAGGGGATTACAGCGATTTCAACCCTTAAAAAAATGGCCAAGAAGGAAGTGATCTTCTCTGAGGGGGAAGAGGCAAAGGGATTTTATATTCTCCTTTCGGGCAAGGTGAAACTCTATAAGATTTCGCCCGAGGGGAAGGAGCAGATTCTCCATGTGGTTTCCGCACCCGATGCCTTTGCAGAAGCAGCCCTCTTTCTTGAAGGCAACTACCCGGCCTTCGCGGAGGCATTGACGGACGGGCAACTTCTTTTCATTCCGGGAAGAGATTTTATTCAACTGATTGAAAGGAATCCCAGGCTCAGCATCAATATGATTGTCTCGCTTTCACATTTTTTAAAAAGGTTTGCTTCCCTGATTGAAGAGCTCTCTCTTAAAGAGGTCTCTTCGCGGATTGCCAAATACGTATTGGACCTCTCATTGAAAGGCGGGAGAGAAGGGAAGAACCCAGCGGAAGTTGAGCTTGATCTGAGCAAGACCCAGCTGGCTTCGAAATTGGGGACCATCAGCGAAACCCTATCGAGGACCTTAGGGAAGATGAGGTCGAAAGGAATGATTGAGGTGAAGAAGGATAAAATTCTCATCCTCAACCGGGAGGCCTTAGAGGAGTTGGCCTCAGGTTTGAAGATTTAATCTCCTGATAAAAGATTCATTTCCCCAAAAGGTTGACCTTCTACAAGCAATCGTTCCATCTTAATAGGCCAAGCAATTTACAGCCTTACCCCTGTCTTGACTTAGGTCAAGGAATCCTTTCTTGATGAGTGTTATATTGGTTCCAGAAGGAGGAAGGAAAAGCATATGGCGAAGAAGGAGAAGATCTCTCAAAAAGAGAAGGCCGATATCAAGACCCTGATGGAATTTGTCGGGATCTTTTGCAGGGAGAATCATAATGGGGAGAGAAGTCCCTTCTCCTTCAGGCTATACAATATTCAGGAGATTGAGAAAAAAGAGCTCTCTCTCTGTTCCGATTGCAGCAGGCTCCTCACCTATGGCCTCACGATGAGATTGAGATGTCCTCATGACCCTAAGCCCATGTGCAAGAAATGCGAGTCTCAATGCTACAGGGGAGATTATAAAGAGAATATCCGGGAGATCATGAAATTCTCAGGGATGTATCTGATCAAACATGGTCGAGTAGATCTTTTATATCACTATTTCGCATAAAACCTGCAGGCAGTAAGCAGAATGCAGAAGAGAGATTGATCTAAGTCAAGGCAATACTTTAGGAAGCGAGTTAAGTTTTAACTAAAAGGAGATAAAATGACGTCGAAGACGGAAAAAGAGGAGAAGAAAGTGTCTAACTGCTTTGTTTGTCAGAAAACGGATCACGAGGGTGTTTTACTCTTATGCCGAAAAGAAGGTCAAGATCTTTGGGTGTGTGCCCGGTGTCTGCCCATGTTGATTCACGGGAGTCATTAAAAATTTTCCCCTCACCCTTCTCCTCTCCTCTATGGGGGTGGGTCGCCATTCCGTTAATGGTTCGAGGGCCTCACCATGAGCGAAACATGGCATGTTAAAAATTAACCACCTACCCGTTCGTCCTGAGCATGTCGAAGGGCGAATGGTTAAGTACAACGCAGTCTCCACAGGGAGAGGGAAGGGGAGAGGGAACAAAGAAAGGAGAGAAAGATGAAAGAAAAGGTTGAGAAGGCATTGGAAGCGATCCGGCCAGCTCTACAGGCGGATGGGGGTGATGTGGAATTGGTCGATGTCGCTGATGGGATTGTTAAGGTCAGGTTAAAAGGTGCCTGCGGTGGCTGACCCATGTCACAACTCACTCTTTCCCGTGGGGTGGAGCAAGTGGTGAAGAGAGCAGTGCCTGAAGTAAAGAGAGTGGAAGCGGTATAAAGGGACATCCGGAGGAACTTAAATGGACAAGTATGCAAAGGCCTTTGTTAAATCGAGTCTGATCTATCTCGGGATCGGTACCCTTCTGGGTCTGGTAATGGTCCTGTGGCCTGACGCCCGATTTATGATTACACGGGTTCATGTCCACATGCTTTTACTGGGATTTATGGCGATGATGATCTACGGGGTGGGATATCATATCCTTCCCAGGTTCATGGGAAGACCGGTCTATAGCCACCGGCTCGGAAACGTCCAGGTCTGGCTTGCCAATATCACGCTCATCGGTCTTTCCATCTCCTGGATTTTGGAGACCATCTCAGGAGGGCTCTGGCATGCGATGGTGATTCTGTTCGGGCTTGGTCAGGGAGTTTCCATTTTTCTCTTTATCATCAATCTGTGGATGAGCATGACGCCTCAACAAAGTTAATTGCGGAATGCGGAACTCGGAATGCGGAATTAAAATCCCGAAATCCGCAATCCGAATTCCGAATTTCTGAAGGAGGTTTTAATATGGCCGAGAAGAAATTTAATAAGGATACGGTGATCGGGGATGTCCTGAAGGCAAATCCTTTGGCAATCAAGGTGATCGAGAAATATTTTGGACAGGGCTGTTTCACCTGCCCCGGAATGAAGATGGAGTCCATCTCCTTCGGAGCCCTGATGCATAACATCGATCCTGAAGTCATTGTGAAAGAGCTTAATGAACTATCGCAATAGGATTGCAAAAAATCCGAAACTCGAAGCACGAAATTCGAAACAAGTACAAATTTTCGAAATACGAATGGCCAAAACAAAAAGAGTTTTTTTAAATTTTGAAATTTTGATTTTGGATTTGTTTCGAGTTGGTTCGAAATGGACGCTTCGCCCGATATTCGGATTTACGAGGTGATTTGTGGAACCCATTCATCTTTTTGAAAAGGCTCAATTCTCGAAAGAAAATTTTTTGCCCAAACAACTCCATATCGGTGAGGCCAGCGCAGGGGTGCTGATCTGCTTTGAGCCCGGTCAGGCCATGCCCCTTCATCCCCATCCCGGTGCTCTGGAGGTGATTCTCTATGGTGTGGAGGGGGAGGGAACCCTTGCCATTGGAGAGGAAGAGAAGCCTTTTAAGAAAGGGGATCTCATCTTTTGCAAAGGGGAGATTCCGATTGGCCCCAAAAACACGGGTCAGGAAAGGTTTATGGTACTGGTCATTCTCGTTCTGAAGAAGCTGGCCTCCCAGGGATAAAGGAGTTTTGCTTTCCAAACTTGAACCTTTTCAATCCGAAATCCCCAATCCATCATCCATGATTTTTTTATAGAGCACGCCATATCTCACGCCATGACAGCTGACCATAACGTCGGGGCACTCCAGCTCTTCCATCGTGCGATACAGGATCATCCCACCGGCAAAGATCACGTCGGCCCGGGCCGGAGAAAGACCCTGAATTTTTCTCCTCTCCTCAATGGTCTTTGAACGAAAGAGGGAGAGCTGTTTTCCGAGGGCCTCTTTCCTCAAAACAAAATGGTGTATTCTCTCAGGGATGAAACTTTTTAACCCCATTTCAACAGAGGCCAGTGCTGTCGCTGTCCCTCCGACTGCTACCATTGAGAAGGATGAACGGGGATGAGGGATTCCTGAAAGGAAACGTTCAGTTTTCCTTAACATCCTGTTTTCCTCTTTATTTTCGATAGGGTCTGAGAGGAGAAACTCTTCTGTGAGACGAACCGATCCAAGAGGTAAGCTCACCCATTTGAGGATACGGTCTCCCTTTCCAACGATGAACTCCGTGCTCCCTCCGCCCACATCCACGACCAGTGTCAATTTTTTCGTCTCTTTCAAATCTTTTGTTACAGCTAAATAAGAGAGCCTGGCCTCCTCTTCCCCGGAGATGATTTCGATCTCAAGACCCAGTTCTTTCTTGACCCTGTTTAAAAAGGTCGCGGCATTTTTAGCTTCCCGGAGGGCACTGGTCCCTACGGCATAGGTCTTTTCAACTCCCATTTGACGGCAACGGGCCATATAACGGGCAAGGGTTTCCAAGCCCCTCTCCATCGCTTCCTGAAAGAGCCTTTTTCTCTCCCGGACACCTTCGCCCAACCGAACGATCGTCTCCTCTTCAAAGAGAGGCTTTATTTTTCCCCTGCCAAACCCTGTGATGAGGAGAAGGATCGTATTGGTCCCGATGTCAATAGAAGCCACCCTTTTAGGTGAAGTAGGGGCGGATTTCACGGCAGAGCACCTCGGGGTAGATATTGGAGGTCAGTTCGGATTGGAGATGGTATCGTTCGAATTTGATTTCCATGGTCGACTTCATTATTGGAATACTGGAATGATGCGGTAATGGAATGATGGGTTAGAAATGATATTTCACTTATTCTATTTTCCCAATATTCCACTATCCTTTTACTTACTCTCCGCGATAAACCTACTGATGGAGCGGTCGTAAGTCCTTTCCCCTTCAGAAGTAAAGAGACACCCTGGAAGCTGCTTCATTCTCCAGTGATAGGTAATACATTCACAACATCTTCCCTTTCGCTCACAGGGTTCATAGGTGCAGGTGCACCGGGCCCTGTTCTGTTTGATGTGACATTCAAGCATCTATCTTAAACCCTCCTTTCTAAATCTCGATCAAAAGGGCTTGAGGGTCTCAGGGTTCAGGGGCCCCAGTAAAAAGATGATTCATTAAATGATTGTCCTCGTCTTTTTCTCACTCGACCCCTTGTCCCCTTGATTCCTCGAACCCTCTATTTTTTCAATGACGGCCGCAGCAAGAAGGGGGAACATCACCTCATGATGGCCGATCAGCGTATAGCCTTTTCCTCCCTTCATTGTCGGTCTTTTGACCACATTGAGAGTGGGCCGGTAATGGGGAATAAAATCCATATTCACAGTGGTGAGGTTCTTAATGGGATGCCCTAAATTTCTCGCAAGAGCGAGGGCCTTCAGAAAAACTTCGGGGAGGATCACGGCTGAACCGAGATTGATAAAGACCCCCTTCTCCAATCTTGAGACCAGGGAGGCGAAGGTGTGAAAGTCCTTCAGGCTGCCTTTTCCGAGGGAGGCCCCATCCGCTGAAGGGCCCATATGATTGATATCCGTCCCGATGGCGATATGGACGGTCATCGGGATTCCCGATCTCCTGCCCGCGGCCAGAAGGGAGAGGTGTTTATAGGGGAATTCCCCGGAGAGAATTTCTTGACCGATCGATTCTCCGATACCCCAGCCCTTTTTAACCCCTTTCCGGATGGCATGATTGATGACTTCGTGGGTCTCTCTCACCATTCCAAATGTTCCCCGGGAGAGCTCCTCATCCACCTCTTCAGAGGTATGACCCACCATGGCCAGTTCCACATCGTGCACAAGACAGGCACCATTCATCCCGATTCCTTTCAGGATGCCTTGTCTTATCCAGTCGATCAGAATCGGGTTAAGACCTACCTTGATGGGATGGGCACCCATTCCGAGGAGGACCATTCGGTTTCGGCGGACAGCCTCTGCGATCCTTTCCACAACCTCCCGCATATCCTTTCCAGCAAGGATTTTAGGAAGGGAACTTAAAAAATCGACAAAGGTTCCCCCTTTCTTCCAGGTTTTCGCCAGGGAGGTCTTCCTGACCTTGTGCTTTTTCTGTCTCAGGGAAGTGTAGGTCACTCGACGAAGATCCAGCGTATCTATCCTGTCTCCCATCACTCTCCTCTCATGGCTTCATCTCAACAGGAAGAGCCTCCATGGTTAAGAACAGTCTTATTCAAGAAGAGGGAGTGCTCCACCATCTCGCAGAGGATGTGCCCGATGAGAATGTGAGCCTCCTGGATTCGGGGCGTGCTGTTGGAGGGGACCATCAGAGAAAGATCAGCGATTTTTACCAGGGCGCCTCCGTCCCTGCCCGTAAGGGCCACTGTCTTTATTCCCATCGCTTTTGCGATTTCGAAGGCTTTGATGATATTGGGCGAGTTTCCACTGGTGGTGATGCCGATGGCGATATCCCCTTTCCTCCCCAGGGCCTTGATCTGTCTGGCGAAAACTTCATGGAAGGAGAGATCATTGGAGATACTGGTCAGGATGGAGGTGTCGGTGGTCAGGGCGATGGCGGGAAGGGCAGGGCGATCCATGAGATAGCGATTGACGAACTCCGCTGCCAGATGCTGGGCATCCGCCGCACTTCCTCCGTTTCCGAAGAAGAAGAGTTTATTGCCTGCCTCGAAACAGCGGGAGACACACTGAATCACCTCCACGAGTTTGGAAAGGTTCTCCTGAAGAAAACGGGCCTTCAGCTCCTCACTTTCCTGGAATCGCTTCAGGATGATCTCTTCCATCGAACCGAAATATTATACTCCATCCCTATTTCTGTCAAGGGGACCGGTTGAGAGCTCTGGAAAAAGGTTGATCGCACTGGAGGGATGGGATTCCAAACCCTTCGAATGCGGTTGTTTATAGTCATTGCGGATCGGTCTCTATTTTTAAAAATGACATGAGTTTACTGGGTTAAACTTCTTTGCACCAACCTATAAAGGTGTCCGCTCGAAGGCTTCTCCATCTCATCCCTCCAGTTCTTTTTATCATCGAATCGACTTTTTCATAGATACCCATTGAAATGGGGTGATTTCCATCGCCGGTTAAGCCAGGCCCACTGGCCCGGGTATTGTCTCACCTTCTCTTCAATCACTCTGGTAAAGGTTGCCGTCAGGTTTTCAATATCCTTTTTCATATCGGGACTTCTTTCGATCTCAACCGGAGGGCCAATGACCAATGTCCGGGGTATTCCCTCTTTTCTCACAATGAACACAGGTAAAATCGGAGCCCCTGTTTTTAAGGAGAGGATGGCTGGACC
>Ga0172371_10006325_pt1 | contig 17265 bp, 17 predicted proteins | sample Lak12m_FD_114543 | JGI IMG/M metagenome (GOLD analysis project Ga0172371, IMG submission 114543) | Freshwater microbial communities from Kabuno Bay, South-Kivu, Congo - kab_022012_12m | ecosystem: Environmental > Aquatic > Freshwater > Lake | place: Democratic Republic of the Congo: South-Kivu...
CCCGCAAGCTGGAAGCAGCGGGCGCGATGGGCATCGAATACAGCCTGTCCTGTCCCCAGGGTGGAGACGGAACGCATGGCGATATAGTTGCTCAGGATCCTGTTCTTACTGCCAAGATCATCGACTGGGTAATGCAGATCAGCGATCCGGAGATCCCAAAACTTTTCAAGCTGACCGGCGCAGTAACCGCCATTTACCCCATCATCAAAGCTGTGAAAGAGGTTTTTGACCGCTATCCCGATAAAAAAGCCGGGATCACCCTGGCCAATACCTTCCCCACTTTGGCTTTCCGGGAACGGGAAAAACCCTGGGACGAAGGCATCATAGTCGGCATGAGCGGTGAGGGTGCTTTGCCGATCAGCTATCTCAGCCTGGCCCGAGCTGGAAAAATGGGAGTTTTCGTATCTGGTAACGGCGGAGCGATGAACTACCTCGACGCCGCCAATTTCCTCGCTTTGGGCGCCGGCAACGTCCAGTTCTGCACCATTGTGGAAAAATACGGCTATGGGATAATCGACGACCTTAAATCCGGCTTGTCGCACCTTCTGGAAGCCCGCGGAATCGCCAGCGTTGCCGATCTAACCGGCATCGCCCAGCCCAATCCCGTCACCGATTTTATGGAGCTGCCGCCCAGTCACCAGCATTCTTCGCTGATCAAGGAACTATGCGTGCAGTGCGGAAACTGCACCCGCTGTCCCTATCTGGCGATTGATCTGAATAGCGAAGGTTATCCGGAGATCGACGAGGATAAATGCGTGGGATGTTCACTGTGCACTCAGCTCTGCATGGCTGGCGCGCTGGAAATGGTTAACCGGAAATAGCCTGAACCCCTTTTTGTGAACTAAAAGACCGTTCTTGCCAGTCGATTACCCATCCTTTACTTATCCTACCTTTATAGGGTGGGTAAAGGATAGGTAGAGCGTAGGATCAAAGGGTCGAAGCAGCAAAGAAATCTGGAGCGGTTATTCTTTCATTAGATGCCGGTTCAGGATCTCCTGCACTTCCCCATCATTGAGCATTTGCTCCAGGGCTTTGTTGATCTTTTCGTTCAGCACCTTGCCTTTTTGCATGCCCAAGCCGTAGTGTTCCCGCGTGGCAATGGTGAAAGCCACCCGGATGGGGAATTGCTTGGCATAGCCCAGCACAGCACTGTCGTCGATCACCACCATCTCCACCTTTCCCGCCATCAGCGCATTCATGGCGTCAAGATTGGTGGGATAAAGCAGCAGATTTTCCTTGGGCATCAGATCGCGGTCGATGAGATGTTCATCCAGATATATGTGTCCGGTGGTGTTGCTCAAACTGCCCACTAGGTGCTTTCCCACGTCCTCCAGCTTGTCGATGGTCAGATTGGAGTCCTTGCGCACCACCAGATCCTGATTAGCAGTGTAATAGGGCAGGGAGAAATCCATGGTTTTCTTGCGTTCGTCGGTGATGGTGAGGGCGGAAGCGATCACGTCGATCTTGTTCGATGCCAGGGCGGAAAACAGTTCATTGAAATAAAACTTGGTAAATCTGACGTCCATCCCCAGTTTCTGCGCTATTCTGCGGCAGAGGTCCATATCCACGCCGCCAAACTGGTTTGCCTCTTCGTAATTGAAAGGCGGATACTCCGCAGCTGTCCCTACCCGCAACACAGCATTCTCTTTCGGGGAACAAGCCAGTAACAACAACGCGCACAGTCCCATGCATACAATACTACTGACTAAGCAAAGTTTCATTCTCTCCCCCTGGTGGAAGTCTACAACAAGATTAGTTCACAAACCTGCCTTGTCAAGCTGATTCTAAGGGGTTAAGGGCAGGATTGTGGAAATAAATCTACTTTAGGTTGAAAACCGCCGTCAAAGTAACTGAAATGCTCTTGCTGCGCGTGCTGGTGTTGTAAAAGCCATAATCAGCCACATCAGTGGAATAGGGCTCGGTGATCTGAAACACGCCTGCCCGGGCTTCCTTCATCCTGCCCAGCCGGCTTTTAGCGCTGGAAGAGATCTCCTTTGCCCGTGCCACGGCATCCTTGGTGGCTTCAGACAGCAGCTGCTTTTTCAGCTCCGGCAGTTTGGAATAGAGATAGGCAAGGTTGGAATTCTGCAGCAGCAGTCCGCGATTGGCGAAAAACTCCGGATTCAGCGCCAGTTTTTCGATCTTGGGGATGTCGGAGGACAGCACAAAGACGTTCTGATTCAGATTGTAATTGGTCAGATTGCCATAATTGTCGTTCACCTGAAAGCTGGTCACCGGCTGAATGTTGATGTCCTTTTCCTTTAGCCCGCTCTCCAGCAGGTAGGTCTTGAAAGCCGTCATGTCGCCGCTCATGCGGTTGTAGCCATCTTTCAGTTCTGAAGGGCTGACCGTGCGCTGAACGGTGAGATTCCACTTTACCAGATCGGATTCAAACAGCTTGCTGGCATAGCCAACCACCCTCAGGCTGGTTTCGCTCTGGCGGCTTTGCACCAAAAAGGCACCCAGCAAAGTAAGCCCCACCACAAAGGACAGTCCGGCTATCCCCCAGGTGCGGGTAAAGCCCTTGTCCCTGCCAAAGATGATCCAGGCAATTCCTGCCAGCGTTATCAGCGCGGCAGCCCAAAGCAGATAATGAGTCATTAATAGCTCCTTTATCAAGTGAAATACTTTTCGTGTTCAGGGTTTGGCATTATCTCCACCCAGCGTTCCTGACCGTTGAAATGAAAAGCCAGCCGGAAGCTTGGCTCAGGCAACAAACGCTGCGCCAATTCAGGCCATTCGATCAGCGTGATGCCGCTTTCCAGCATGTCGAAAATGCCCAGGTCAAACAGCTCCTCTTCACTTTTCAGCCTGTATAGGTCAAGGTGATACAGCGGATATTTACCGCAGTGGTAATCCTTGAACAGCACAAAGGACGGGCTGTCGATCTCCGCTTCCACGCCCAGAGCTTTACCAAGCTGCTTGGCAAAAAAGGTCTTGCCACTGCCCAGATCGCCGCTGAGGGTGATCAGGTCTCCCGGCTTGAGCAGCGGTGCCAGGTATAAGGCAAGCTCCGTGGTGTCCTGCTCGGAATATAAATCTATCTTTTTCATGTTGTTATCTCGTCCTGTGTTTCAAAAAAAAGTCCCAAAGACTGATCGACACCCCTTTGTTCAGGATCTCGAGCTTCCCTTGGGACTCTGGTTGTTTGGTTATTAGCCAGTCCTGTAGACAGGATAATCCCGCCTGGCAGAAAGGCAAAGATAAAGCGCTATTTCAGCACCGGTTTTTTGCTGCGGCAGGTGGCAATGGGCAAAATCATTTCCTCCATGGAAACTCCTCCATGCTGGAAGGTGCCGTTATATTGCCGCTGATATTGGTGGTAGGAATTGGGGTAAACGAAATAATAGTCGTCCTTGGCAAAGATGAAATTGTCCACAATGCTCTTGGATGGCAGTCCAAATTCCCCCGGTTTTTTTACGAACATGGCATGACGGTCGTTGGCGGAAAGGTTTTTGCCTTCCTTGTAGCGCACGGTTATCGAGGTATCGCGGTCGCCGATCACCTGGGTGGCGCGATTCACTTTGATCGAGCCGTGATCGGTGGAGATCACCACAATGGCATCCTGTTTGCTGATCAGCTTCAGGGCTTCGTAAAGCGAGGAATGCAGGAACCAGTGTTTGGTGAAGGCGCGCAAGCCTTCCTCGTGGGGGATGGTTTCCTGCAATATCTGATCCCGGCTGCGGTGATGCGCCAAAAGGTCGAGGAAATTGTAAACCAGCACGATCAGATTGTCCTTGTTCCAGGTTTCGATCTTGCGTAGCACGAAATTGCCTTCTTCCATATTGAAGATCTTCACGTATTTACTGCTGGGATCCAGTTCGTAGCCCAGTTCCACGATGTGTTCATCCAGAAGCTGGTGTTCGTTGCGGTTGCGGCTGTTGTCCATTTCGGCGGAAGTAACCCAGTATTCCGGAAAGCGCTTGGCAATATCAATGGGCAGCAGTCCGCTGAAGATGCTGTTGCGGCTGTAGGGCGTGGCTGTGGGCAAAATGGAATAGTAGAGATCCAGTTCTTCCTCAAATAGCTCCTGGATATAGGGTTGGATCGCCAGATACTGATCCAGCCGCATGCAGTCGATAATGATGAAATAAACCGGCACATTCTCTTCAAAATGCGGGGCTATATACTGCGAGATCACGTCAAAACTGAGGTTGGGACGATCATCGCTTTGCAGCCATTTACGGTAGTTGCGTTCCACGTAGTTGGTGAATTCGGTGTTGCAATTGCGCTTTTCCAGAAAGTGGGTCTGGCGCAAGCCTTCATCGTTCACTTCGTCGATCTGCAGTTCCCAATAGCTCATTTCGCGGTAGATCTGGCTCCATTCCTGCCAGTCGGGATTGCTGAAGAGCTTTTGGTTCAGCTGCGCCATATAGCGGGTATATTGCTGACCGATCTGATTGGCGCGGATCTCGTCAGCCTGAAAGATCTTTTTGCTCGCCATGATGATCTGGCTGGGATTGATGGGTTTGATCAGGTAATCCGAGATCTGCGAGGCGATGGCTTTGTCCATCAAGCCTTCCTCTTCGCTCTTGGTTACCATCACAATGGGGATGGCGGTATTGATGCGCTTGATCTCCTGCAAGGTTGCCAAACCGTCCAAACCGGGCATCATCTCATCCAGGATCACCAGGTCGTATTTGTTTTCCAGCACCTTTTCGATGGCATCGCCACCATTGTTGCAGGTTTCCACGGCATAGTTGCGCTCTTCCAGAAAGAGCACGAAGGGTTTGAGCAGATCGATCTCGTCGTCCACCCAGAGAATTTTCATTTGTTTCATGGGGTAATTTTTACTCCTTGTTTTGAGTTTCCTGTTCGAAGCGGCGTTGGCGCTCCTTTACGACCTGTTTGATATCATCCAGGTCGGCGTCCTGAAAATACAGGGCAAGCTTGAAGTTAAGCTCTTTGCGGGAACAATTGAACCATGAAATCATCTTCTCCATATATTGCTCGATATAAACCTCTTTGGGGTCTATCTCGGCTTCTTTTTCCTGTTGTTTGATCGCTTTGATGTGGTCGCGCAGGTCTTTGGTGGGCATTTCGGATGCCTTGTGCACCCATTCGTCGCGCAGTTGCCAATCGGCTTTTTGCATAAAGGGTTTCACCATTTGTAAACGGTCGAAGCCGATTTGTTTCACCTCTTCTTCATCGATGTCCATCTCTTCGATGAACAGGTCAAAGGTGCCCACCAGTTTGCCAGCCAGACTGCCGGAAAGCTGATATTCGGCTTCCACGAAGTCCTTGAATTTCTCATAGCCTTTAAATAAAAACAGCTTGGAACGCTTGATTTCGGACAACAGCTGTCCCAGGCTGATAAAATTCTCTTCCAGTTTGTCTTTCAGGTTTGCCACGGCGATGAATTTCTCTTCAGGGCTCATGGTTTCGGTGGGTTTGGTTTTTTCTGACATCGTTCTATCCTCTTGTAAAATTTAATCTTCCGGGTAATAGGTGTGTTCCGCGGCAGGAAAAGCACCGCTTTTCACGTCCTGCACATAGTTTTCTATCGCTTTGCCGATCACAGTTTGCAGATCGGCATAGCGTTTTACGAATTTCGGCTGCAATTCCGACCAGCCTAAAAGGTCGTGAAACACCAGCACCTGTCCGTCGGTAAATCTGCCAGCGCCTATCCCGATCGTGGGGATGGCAAGCGCGGCGCTGATCTCTTTGCCCAGCTTTTCCGGAATCCCTTCCAGCACCAGCATAAAGGCTCCAGCCTGCTGAACCGCCTGCGCCTGAATCAATATCTCTTCGTGCTCTTCCGGGCTTTTACCCTGCACTTTATAGCCACCAAACTTGTGCACCGACTGCGGAGTTAAGCCCAGATGCGCACAAACCGGAATCTCAATGTCCACAATGGCACGGATGGCAGCAAGCCGCGACGCCGAGCCACCTTCGAGTTTCACTGCATTGGCGCCGCCTTTGATCACCAACTCCGCGGCATTGGCTTTGGCTTTTTCCTCGCCCAGATGATAGCTCAGATAGGGCATGTCGGCTATTATGAAAGACTTGGGTGCACCACGCCGGACTGCCGCTGTGTGGTAAACCATGTCTTGCATGGTCACCTGCAAAGTGCTGTCATAGCCCAAAACCACCATGCCCAGGCTGTCTCCGACCAGGATAAGGTCATTGTGCGTGGCAGCCACACACCTTCCCATGGCGCTGTCGTAGGCGGTTATCATGCTGATCTTTTCGCCCTGCTGCTTCATTTGCAGAAAGGCGGCGGTGTTCAATGCCCTATTCGGGGCTTTTGTCATTGTCCGGTCCTTCTCTTTCGGTGTCCTGGGTGTCGGTGGCTTGCCGGCTTTCGTCATTGTCCAGCTGAACGTCGCCGGCGTAAACTCCGTTATTCAACATCAGATCATAGATCACGCTGCCATTGGCATACCAGCCAAGAAATCTGCCATTCAGCACATCGGCTTTGTAATTGGCGCTCATCTGCGGCGAGCCGTCCGGATACCACAACAGCAGCAACCCGTTCTTCAAGCCGTCTTTGAGGTAAACCGCCCGCAGCAGACGTCCTTTGGGGTAGTTTTCGAACGCTACGCCGCTGAAGGGTTTGCCGTCGGGATAGGTGATCTTGTCGCCTTCCTTCAGCTGATTCAGGGGCACGGCGTTATCCGGCAAAGTCCAGTTCTTCAGGTTTAGATATTCCTCGCTGCGGTTTTCCGCAAAGGCGGTAGCCAGGGCAAGGGAAAAGACAAAAATCAGCAGAATACCCGCTACTGTTCTCAGGCTGTTAAAGCCCGGTCTTTTAGGCGGCAGAGCAGCCGTCGCTATGTTACGATGCTCGTGAGGACACATTTTCATCTCCGAAAGGCGAGTCAACCTTTTTCTTTATCTGGTTTATTCGTATCTATCCCAGTGACCGTTGCACATAACACGGCTCACTGAATTCATTCGGTTGGAACTCCGGATTTATCCGGTATTTGACCGAATTTGATGCGTTTTTAATGAATTGACGCTAAAAATACCAGATAAATCTGGCATGTCCAACCAGATTAATCTGGCGTTCCAATTAATTCACCGGTCTTTCTCATATAATAACCCGTTTACCTTTTTTGCACAGCGGCAGCTTTGTCAAGAGCGATCTTGGGTGGGGGTGGAGTCGAGGAGTCGAGAGGTCGAGAGGTCGAGGGGTTGAGCGGTTAGTGGAAAGGTGAAAAGGTGAAACAAGGGGAAAGTCAGGAGTCATTTTCGTTATGCCTTACTCTCTGCTTACCAATTATGTTAAGCAACGAAAAGGACTCATGGCTGGCAGTAGGGATAAGGCTCGTCATGAGTCCTTACAGCCGCTATAGAAATAGGCATACGCATAAATCGCAAAGGCTGTAATGACTCCTGTCTCAGCTTATGACACCTGACACCTGATCTGTCCCCTGCCCCTCACCATTGCCCACTTTTTTAGATTTTGATTGACTCTTGCCTGCCATGCCAAAATCTTGGCTTAAATGAGACAAAACAGGATCACCAATGAATAAACTGCTTATCCTCTTGTTGCTGCTGCTGGCAGGCTTTGCTTTGCAGGCGCAAACCGGACTGTTCAACTTAAGCTATACCATCCCTTTGACTGAAGCCGATTCCCTGCTGGCGCTCAGCGGATTTCACGCCAAGGACAGCGAAAACGGTATTGTCCGCTATTTTCCGGAAAATAACGATCTGGTATCCGCCATTTTGGTATTTGTGGAGCCCAAAACGCAGCGCATCATCGGCTGGTTTATCAAATACAGTCCCAATAACACCGAAGAGAACGACACCTATGTGATGGAAACCCTGCAGCAGTTGCACGGCAAAACCAATCATTATGACGAGGATACGCAGCAACTGATCTGGTTCCTTTCCACCACCCGCACGGTGCATGTGGTTTATGCAGAGGACAATAGCCTTACCGTGCTGTATTACGATTCCTTTTTTTCCGACCTGTTCAATCTGAAAGATCATCCTCAAGGCGCCAAGCCCCAAGCCCCCGTCCCAGAGGAACCCCAGCGCTGAGTATGCCGTCATTGCGGATTTTTTTAAGAAAGTTCTTGACCGATACAGGCATTTTCCCCAGTCTGGAAAGAACTGGAAAAATGGAGAATAAATGAACATACATTTTCGCGACGTGCAAACCGGAAGCGTGGAAGCCAGAGCCGTGCTGGAGATCGCCGACGGAGTTTTTCTGAACGAGATCACCGTGCTGAACATCGATGGCGAAGTGGTGGTGGAATTTCCCCGTAAAAGCTTTATGGGCAAAAACAAACGCACCTATTACCTGGACATCGTGTCCTTTGAAGACAACGACAAACGCATTGTGTGGGAACTGGAGGTGAAAAAGGCCTATAGCGAATGGCGCAAGACCAATAAAAAAGTCCTGGTTTATGAAGAAAAATAAAAACATAAAGGGAGGATCATCATGATCACCGATCTAAACGATATCCTGTCAACCAACATCAAGGGAATGAAGCGTTCTGCGATCCGCGAATTGCTGAAATTCCTCGGTCAGCCCGGCTTGATCTCCTTTTCCGGAGGCTTCCCCAGCCCCGCCACCTTCCCTACTGTGGAACTGAAAGAGATCATCAACGAAGTGATGGACAAGGAAGCTGCCTTTGCCCTGCAATATGGTGCCACCGAAGGCGACACCCTGCTGCGCACCATGCTGGTGAACCGCTACAAAGCCAGCGGCGTGGACATGAGCATTGACAATATGATCATCACCACCGCTTCGCAACAGGCTTTGGACCTGATCGCCAAAATGTTCATCAACCGCGGCGACTATGTGATCGTCGGACTGCCTTCCTATCTGGGCGGTCTGTCGGCATTCAATTCCTACGGCGCCAATATGATCGGCATTCCGATGGATGAAGAGGGCGAAGACCCCGCCATCATGGAAGCCTACCTGAAAGAGCTGTGTGCCAAAGGGCAAAAACCCAAATTCATCTATCTGATCCCCGATTTCCAGAATCCCGCCGGGGTTACCATGACCGAACGCCGCAGAAAAGAGATTCTGCAGCTTGCCTATAAATATGACGTGCTGATCATCGAAGACAGCCCCTACCGCGAACTGCGCTACGAAGGCGAAACCCAAAAGACCATCTATGAACTGGACGGCACCGGACACGTAGTGCTGCTGGGAACCTTCAGCAAGATCTTCTGTCCCGGTTTCCGCATCGGCTGGGTGGTTGGGCATCCCGACGTTCTGGACAAGATCGTGGTGGGTAAACAAGCCACTGACCTTTGCACACCTCCCTTTACCCAGCGTATTGCAGCCCGCTACATCGAAAAGGGCTACCTCGATCCCAAGATCGTGCAGATCACCGAAATGTATGCCGAAAAGCAGAAAGTGATGCTGGATTCCCTGGCTAAATATATGCCCGAAGAAGTAACCTGGACGCATCCCGAAGGCGGTTTGTTCCTGATGGCGAAGGGTCCCGAAGACCTGGATACCAATGCCCTGCTGCTGGATTGCATCAAGGAAGCCAATGTAGCCTATGTAGCCGGCAACAGCTTCTTCTGCGACGGCAAAGGCTATAACACCATGCGGCTGAATTTCAGCTACGAAAGCCTCGAAAAGAACGTGGAAGGCTGTCAGCGCCTGGGCAGTTTCCTGAAGAAAGTAATTAAAAAATAAAGATATAAGTGGAGGAACCCAATGCCTAAAAAAGTCGAAAAAGACCGTGGAGGCATGATCATCCGCTCGGAAGACACCCCCGAAAAAATGGAGGTGGAAGTTACCGAGGTGAAAGCCCCCGGCGACGAAGATTCTCCCGTGCTGATCTATTACAATTGGTGCAAAAAGTGCGGTATCTGCGTGGCTTTTTGCCCCACTGGCTGTTTGGGACGCAAGAGCGATGGTTCGCCTTACGTGCAAGCGCCGGAAAAATGTATTCACTGCGAAACCTGTGACCGGCTCTGTCCCGATTTTGCCATCACCGGAGCCAAGGATCGCTGAAGGAGTATGAAATAAAATGCTAAAAAAAGAAAATAAACCCAGTAAACCCACCCCGAGTCCGAAACCCAAGACCATCGCCAAAAAACCCGACAGCAAGCTGAAAGAACTGCAGCAGATCCGCGAACGCAAAATGGTGCTGATGCAGGGCAATGAAGCTGTGGCTTACGGCGCTCTGGATGCCGGAGTGAATTTCTTTGCCGGCTACCCGATCACCCCTTCCACGGAAATTGCCGAAATCCTTTCTGCCGAACTGCCTAAACGCGGCGGAGTGTTCATTCAGATGGAGGACGAGATCGCCAGCATCTGCGCCATCACCGGTGCTTCCCTTGCCGGAGCCAAGTCCCTCACCGCCACCAGCGGACCGGGCTTTTCCCTGATGCAGGAAGGCATCGGCTTTGCCAAGATCACCGAAACTCCCTGCGTGGTGGTGAATGTGCAAAGGGTTGGTCCCAGCACTGGCATGCCCACCAGTCCGGCTCAGGGTGATATAATGCAATCCCGTTGGGGTTCGCATGGTGATTCTCCGGCGATCGTGCTTTATCCAGATTCGGTGCGCGAAAGCTATGAGCTTACCATCCGTGCCGTGAATCTCAGCGAAAAATATCGCACCTGCGTTATCTTGTTGCTGGACGAGGTTTTGGGGCACATGCGCGAAGCCGTCCAAATGCCGGATATGGCGAATGTGCGCGTGATAAACCGCATCAAACCGACTGTCCCTCCCCACTGGTATAAGCACTACGACGAAAATCAGAAATATCTGTCCCCTCTGGCTTCCTATGGCGAAGGTTATCGCTTTCACGTTACCGGCTTGACCCACGATTCCCACGGCTTTCCTACCAACAAATCCAACGAAGCTGCGGAAATGATGGAACGCCTGCGCAAGAAAATTTCCTACAATATCCGTGATCTGGTGCAAATCGAAAGCCACCAGATGGAAGACGCCAAGATCGCCATCTTTGCCGCCGGCATTACTGCCCGCGCCGCCAAAGCCGCCATTGCCATGGCAAGGGCGGAAGGCGTGAAAATAGGTCTCTTACGTCCACTGACCATCTGGCCCTTCCCCGACGAAGCAGTGCGTAAAATGCTGCGCAACGTGGAAACGGTGATCGTGCCTGAGCTGAATCAGGGGCAGCTGATATATGAGATCCAGCGCCTGACCAAAGACAAGAGCGACGGCAGCATCATCGCCCTGCAAAGGGTGAATGGAGAACTGATCACCCCCAATGACATCCTGAGAAAAATAAAGGAGGTAAGCTGAGCATGGCAAACATCCCACAACGCATCATTCACGAATACCTGCGCCACGACAAGAAATTCCCGCATGTCTGGTGTGCAGGCTGCAGCAACGGCATCGTTCTGGGTGCCATCATCCGTGCCATCGCCTCCATGAATCTGAACCGTGACGACATCACCATGGTTTCCGGGATCGGCTGTTCTTCACGCATGCCGGTTTATGTGGATTTCAACACTCTGCACACCCTGCATGGACGCAGCATTGCCTATGCCACCGGCGTTAAGCTGCAAAAACCGCACATGAAGGTGATCGTGGTTACCGGAGACGGCGATTGTACCGCCATCGGCGGAAATCACTTGATCCACGCCGCACGCCGGAACATCGACCTCACTGTGATCCTGATCAACAACAACATCTACGGCATGACCGGCGGTCAGTGCAGTCCCACCACCCCGCACGAAGCCTTTGCCACCACCGCGCCTTATGGCAATATCGAGCCGGATTTCAATATCTGTGATCTGGCGATGGGCGCGGGAGCCTCGTTTGTGGCGAGAACCACGGCATTCCACGTGCAGGAAATGCAAGGCATCATCAAAGACGCCATCGATCATCCGGGATTTTCCCTGATCGAGGTGGTCAGCGCCTGTCCGGTGATCTTCGGACGCCTGAACAAAAAAGGCGGCGCACCCCAGATGATGAAGGATTTCCGCGATAATTCCGTGCCTCTGGCAGCCGTGGACAAGCTTCCCCCTGAAAAGGTGGAAGGCAAGATCATCCGCGGTATCCTGCGCAAGGATGTCCGTCCGGAATTCTGCGCCGAATATGCCGCTTTATGCAAACGCGTGCAGGACAAGGAGGTGAAGTAATGGCAAACTTTGAGATCCGACTTTCCGGAAGCGGCGGACAAGGCTTGATCCTGGCAGGGATCATACTTGCCCGGGCTGCCGTGATCGAAAAACGCCGGGTTACCCAAACCCAGAGCTATGGTCCCGAATCCCGCGGAGGTTATTCCCGGGCGGATGTGATCATCAGCGATCAGGAAATTTACTTTCCCGAAGCCACGAATTTCGACTGTCTGCTTGCCCTCACCCAGGAAGCCTGCGACGTTTACCTCTTTGATCTGCGCGAAAACGGCGTGCTGATCATCGACACCACCTATGTGAAAAACCTCGCCCTGGCAGCGGAAAACACCTACGAACTGCCCTTCACCGAGATCGCTCAGGAAAAGCTGGGCAGCATTATTTCCACCAATATCCTGTCCCTGTCCTTTATGGTGAAGATCACGGGGATAGTGAAAGAGGAATCGCTGAAACAAGCCATCGCCGAAACCGTGAAACCCGCCTTTGTGGACATCAACCATCAGGCAATGGAACTGGGCTTCGAGCTGGCTAAAAAGTATAAGAAATAGGCGGTTACAGATGGTGAAACACATCAGCCACATCGGGATCGCCGTGAAAGACCTGGAAGCCGGCATCGCCTTCTACGAAAGCCTCGGCTTGAAACTGGAAGGCATCGAGGAAGTTCCCTCCCAAAAGGTGAAAGTAGCCTTTCTGCCTTGCGGCGACACCAGAATTGAGCTGCTCTGCCCAACCTCCGAAGACAGCGCCGTAGCCAAATTCATCGAAAAGAAGGGTGAAGGCATTCAACACCTTGCCTTTGCGGTGGATAACCTGCCTGAAGCTTTGAAGGAATCAGAGGAAAAAGGCATCACCCTGATCGACAAAGAACCCCGTCCCGGCGCTCATCATGCCGATATCGCTTTTCTGCATCCCAAGTCCAGCTATGGTGTCCTAATCGAGCTGTGCAAGGAGAAGAGTGAGAAGTGAGGAAGTTGAGAGCTGCGCTGGTGAGAGCTTCGCAAGTGAGAGCTGCGCAGGTGAGAACTTCGTAAGTGAAAAGGGCTGACGCCCTAAGTGAGATATAGTGAAAAGGTGCGGTATTTTGCCGCACCTTTTTATCTGCTGTATAACAATTTAGGTGGGCAACCTGAACAGGAGACGATGATAATCCACCCCAGAACCTGTTTCACTCTGCCCAGGTTTCCCTCTCCCCTTAATTCTTAATTTTTTAATTCTTAATTCTTATTGTCCTAACCTCTACCTATCCTTTACCCATCATATAAACATAGGATATGATATGGATGGGTAAATGAATAGCAGGTTAGCTGCTACTTCCACAGGTAAATGTGGATACTGACAGCTCGCAAAGATCGGTATGGAGACCAATATCTCCATAATCAGTTAACCTGAGCCCTTTCTAACAGATAAACTCTTTTGCGTTTCCCTATGCTTCCTGGATCAATCCATCCCGTTTCAGAAGGGCATCCGGATCGGGTTTGCGTCCGCGGAAAGCTATGAACAAGTCCATCGGATGGAAGGCGTTGCCACGGGAAAGGATATATTTTTCAAAGGCTTCCGCCACTTCCTGATTGAAGATTCCCTGTTCGGCAAACAGGCTCCAGGCATCGGCTTCCAGCGCTTCCGCCCATTTGTAGGAATAGTATCCGGCAGAATAGCCACCCGCAAAGATATGCGAAAAGGCGCAGGAGATATTTGACCCCTCCATCGCCGGCAGCAGTCTGTAAGGCTCTATGGCATTGTTTTCAAAGGCGTTTACGTCGTCTATGCTGTCCGGATCGGCGATGTGCCAGGCAAAGTCCAGCCTGCCATACCGGAGCTGATTGATATTGGCAACCCCCGCCTGGAAGTTTTTGGCGGCGATCACCTTGTCCAGCAGTTCTTTGGGCAGGGGTTCGCCGGTCTGGTAATGCCGGGCAAAAAGCTTCAGCGCTTCCTCTTCCAACAGCCAGTTCTCCATGATCTGACTGGGCAGCTCCACAAAGTCCCACAGCACGCTGGTGCCGGAAAGTCCTTTGTAATAGCCTTGCGCCAACAGCGAATGCAGGGCGTGCCCAAATTCGTGGAAAATGGTGCGAGCTTCGTTTAAAGTCAATAGCGACGGCGTCTCATCCGTTGAAGGCGTAAGGGAAGCCACAATGCTCACATGCGGACGGAGCATTCCGTCACGGTGCAGCCCCTGTCCGTGGAAACTGGTTTGCCAGGCTCCCCCGCGCTTGGTTTCACGCGGAAAGAGGTCAATATAGATCAAGCCCATAAATTCGCCGCTGCGGTGGTAAACCTCCCAGGTGGTAACGTCGGGATGATAAACCGGCACGTCAAAAACCTGTTTCACTTTGATCCCGTAGATCTTGCCGGTAACCTTGAACAGCCCTTCCACCACGTTTTCCACCTTGAACCAGGGTCTAAGCTCTTCAGGATCATAGGCATAGCGCTGTTCTTTCAGTTTATTGGCATAATACGCCATATCCCAGGGCAGCAGCTCATCGAGGTTATCCAGCTGTCTGGCAAGGGCTTTCACTTCCTCCACCTCTCTCTGCGCAGCCGGATGGGCAATGGCATAGATCCTGTCCAGAAACTCGCTGGCGGTTTCATAGGAACCTGCCATGCGATCGGTCAGAACGTAGTCTGCATGGTTTTTATAGCCTAATAGGGCTGCCTTTTCGGCACGCAGTTTAAGGGTTTTTTTGATGATCTCCTGATTGTCAAATTCGTCCCGGAAAGCGCGGGAAGAATAGGCTTGCTGGATCTGCTTGCGGATTTCGCGGTTTTTGCAATAGGTAAGGACTGGCGTAAGGCTGGAGGGCTGCAAATTGAACAGCCAGCCGCCTTCCTTGCCTTTCTTTTTGGCTAAAAAGGCTGCGGCTTTCAGCGAGTTTTCCGGAATGCCTTCCACGTCCTTGGGATCGGTGATGTGCAGTTCCCATTTGTTGGTGGCAGCCAGAACGTTGTCGCTGAATTTTGGACTGAGTTGCGAGGCTTCCATCTGGATCTCGGTCAGGCGTTTTTTATCCGCCTCGTTCAGCATGGCGCCACCGCGGATAAAGCTGGTGTAGGTGCGCTCGATCAGACGATAGCGTTCGGCTTTTTTGAGGGCTTCCCTGTCGCTAAGGTCTTTAGGTATTTGTGGTTGGGGCTTGCCCGCCACTTCCTGGTCGTAAACGGCTTTCACCCTTTGAAAGATGACCGGATCTGTGGAAATGCTGCTGGAATATTCTGCCAGCAGCGGCGAAATCTGCTGCGCCAAAGCCTTGAAGTCAGCGTCGGACTCGGCGGAAAGCAGATTGAAATAGATGCTGGATACATAGTCCAGCAGCTCGCCATTGAGGTCAAGTTCGAGAATGGTGTTTTCAAAGCTGGGTGTTTCGGGATTGCTTTTCAGGGCAGCGATTTCCGCCCTGGCTTCTTGCAGGGCTGCCTGGATGGCAGGCAGGAAGTGCTCAGTTTTAAACTCCGGAAAGGGGATAGCCTTCAGACGGTGGTCATTCTTGCGGTTCAAGAGGGGATTTGTGTTGTCCATGTTATTTCCTTTTAGTTAATTATCTAATGTTGACCAAGATAATTGATGCCCGCCTGAGGTCAAATGTTTTTGTTCTTCTCGGTGAAAAGGTGAAAAAGTGAAACAATGTTCAAAGATCGAGTTAGAAGGTATACGCATACTGCACCACTATCGATCTCTGGGTTACACCTTTTCACCTTTCCACCCTTCCACTTCAAAAACCAGTTGACACAAACCCCATGTCAGATAATTTGTTATGAAAGTAAGAAGAGGAATAAAAAAATGAAGATCAAGATGACGAGAGAATTCATCCAAAAACTACCGAAAACAGACCTGCATGTGCATCTGGACGGCAGCGTCCGCATAGATACCATCATCGATCTGGCAAAAAAGAACAACATAAAACTCCCCACCCTGGACAAAAAGAAACTGCATGACCTGATCGTTTGCGGAGAAAAAACCGAAAGCCTGGAAGATTACCTGCGCGGTTTTCACATCGTAAATCTGGTTCTGCAGGACAAAGAAGGCTTAAGACGCGCTTCCTATGAACTGGCGGAAGATGCAGCCAAAGAAAATGTCCGCTACATGGAAGTGCGCTATTCCCCCATTTTACACACCCTGAACGGACTGAAACTAACCGAGATATCCCAGGCAGTGATCGATGGACTGAAACACGGCGAACGTGATTTCGGCATTAAAACCGGCGTGATCATCTGCGGAATCCGCAATATGAATCCCACAACTTCTCTCAAACTGGCGGAACTTGCCATCGCCTTCAAAAACAAAGGCGTGATCGGCTTTGACCTGGCTGGTGGTGAATACAACCACCCCGCCAAAGACCACAAGGACGCCTTTGACCTGGCGCTGAAAAACAACCTTAATATTACCATCCATGCCGGCGAAGCCTACGGTCCCGAAAGCATCCACCAGGCTTTGCACTATTGCGGAACGCATCGCATCGGGCATGGCACCAGGTTGGTGGAAGACGGCGATCTGCTGAACTATGTGAACGATCACCGCATCCCTCTGGAGATCTGCATCAAGAGCAATTTCCACACAAAAGCGGTGGAAAATATCCGCAGCCATCCGATCGATTTTTACATCGACTACGGCTTGCGCGTGACCATCAATACCGACAACCGCACCATCAGCGACACCACCGTCACCGACGAATACATGCTGGCGATCAATGAGCTCGGTCTGGACTATCCCACCGTTAAATACGTGATCCTGAACGGCTTCAAGAGCGCTTTTATCCCCTACAAGGAACGAGTTCGTCTGATCAACCAAACCCTGAAGGAATTTGAGGAGATCGAGGAAGCAGAACTGCAAACCAAGATCAAAGTAAAAGAAAACCTGTAAGGAAACCGCTTTGAACGCCCTTATCCCTGAAGCCCTGAATAGCTCCGCCATCCTGATCAAGCAGGTTTTAGCCGACAATGAGACCCTCAGCACCCTGGAAAACCTGGCAAAACAAATGGCAGAAACATTCCAGCGAGGCGGAAAGGTGATCGTTTTCGGCAACGGCGGCAGCATGTGCGACGCCATGCATCTGGCAGAAGAGCTTACCGGACGCTACCATAACGACCGACCTGCTCTTCCTGCGATCGCCCTCAGCGATCCTGGACACCTTAGTTGCGTAGCCAATGATTACGGCTACGAGCAGGTTTTTGCCCGTGGCGTGGAAGCTTATGCCAAAAGCGGCGACCTCGTGATCGGCATTTCCACCAGCGGAAATTCCGCCAAC
>Ga0172371_10006326_pt1 | contig 17263 bp, 12 predicted proteins | sample Lak12m_FD_114543 | JGI IMG/M metagenome (GOLD analysis project Ga0172371, IMG submission 114543) | Freshwater microbial communities from Kabuno Bay, South-Kivu, Congo - kab_022012_12m | ecosystem: Environmental > Aquatic > Freshwater > Lake | place: Democratic Republic of the Congo: South-Kivu...
GAGAGTTGTTAAGTCAGGATTGATGCTGTATAGCTCAGTGGCTCCGCCTTTTGCAACACGAAATCCAGTCATAACTTCATCGAATATGAGAATGATTTTTTCTTGCGAGCAAATCTCTCTTAGCTTCGAAAGGAAATCTTTTTCGGAGGGAACTACTCCCATGTTTCCGGCTATCGGTTCGATTATAAGACCTGCAATTTCTCCTTTGTTATTTTTGATTAGTTGCTTGACTGAATCAATGTCGTTGTAAGTTGCGATTAAAGTATCTTTTGCTGATGATTTGGTAACACCCGGACTTGTTGGCACACCAAATGTTAATGCACCAGAACCTGCTTTGATTAAGAATGAATCAGCGTGACCATGATAGCATCCTTCGAACTTAATGATTTTGTCTTTTCCTGTGAAACCACGTGCTAATCTGATAGCGGACATGGTTGCTTCGGTACCGCTGTTAACCATACGAACCATTTCGATTGAAGGCATGAGTTCACAGACGAGTTCAGCCATTTTTACTTCGAGTTCTGTCGGAGTACCGAAACTTGTTCCATTGTCCATAGCATTCTTGACTGCATTGATGATGAAATCAGGATTATGTCCCAAGAGATGTGGTCCCCAGGAGCCGATGTAATCAATGTATTCATTACCATCAACATCATAGATTTTGGAACCTTTTCCTTTTTCAATAAAGACCGGGATGCCGCCAACGGACTTGAAAGCACGAACAGGGGAGTTAACACCGCCGGGGATTCGCTTTTTCGCTTGGTCGAATAATTTTAAACTATTAGTTATTACAATATCCATTGTCAATTGTCAATTATCAATTAGTAACGCCGCTTCTTTTGCGAAATAGGTTAGAATCATATCAGCACCTGCTCTTTTGATTGCTGTAAGAGTTTCAAGCATTATCTTATCATGGTCGAGCCAGCCCTTTTCTGCAGCAGCTTTAATCATAGAATATTCGCCACTGACCTGATAAGCCGCTGTGGGCATAGCAAATTCAGTCTTTACCCGGTGGATTATATCCAAATAAGCACCCGCAGGTTTTACCATAACGATATCAGCACCTTCGAGAATATCAGCTTCAACTTCTCTGAGAGCTTCGTTAGAATTAGCAAAATCCATCTGGTGTGATTTTCTGTCGCCGAACTTGGGAGCACCTTCAGCGGCTTCACGGAATGGACCGTAAAATGCTGAAGCATATTTAGCCGAATAGCTCATGATTGGCAGATTTTTGAATTTGTGTACATCGAGTGTTTGCCTGATTGCTGCGACTCTGCCATCCATCATATCTGAAGGAGCTACCATATCAACACCAGCTTTTGCCTGAGCCAATGCAATTTTAGATAGATGAATCAAAGTGTCGTCATTCATTACTTCATTGCCGTAAACTATTCCGCAATGTCCGTGTGATGTATATTCGCACATGCAGACATCACCGATTACAAGTAAACCGGTAACATTTTGTTTGATTGCACGGATTGCCCTTTGGATAATGCCGTCTTCGGATTGAGCATCAGAGCCGATTTCATCTTTCTTTTCAGGAATACCAAAGAGAATGACGGCAGGGATACCCAAATCTCTTACCTGCTTACATTCTTCGACAAGCACATCAACGGACATTTGATAAACTCCGGGCATTGATTTAATGGGATTTTTTACCTTATCCCCATTGACGACGAAGAGGGGATAAATGAAATCCTTGACTGAGAGATGGGTTTCTCGCATCATATCCCTGAGAATCGGATTGTTTCTTAATCTTCTGAATCTTGTAAATTCTAATTGTGACATACTACTTTCTTCCTGCAATATTTCGAACTTCTTTTATGATTTTTCTTGCACCCATTTTGAGAACAGATTCGGCAAGAGTTATTCCTGCTTTTTCGGGTTCATTAGGTGAACCGGAAATTGTACTTCTGAAATAATTTTTTCCATCAACAGTTGCTACCAAACCATCAATGAGTAAAATAATTTTACCCATAGAATTTTTATGTAGTTTAGCATAAGCCGCTATTGGTGCTTTGCATCCACCGCCGAGCCGTTTCAGAAAAGCTCTTTCAGCTTTTATTTCAATTTCAGAATTTTGATGATTTACTTTTTTGAGTAGCTCTTTTACTAAGCTATCGTCATGGCGGATTTCAACACCTAAGGCACCCTGCCCGACAGCAGGAAGCATGTCTTTTATTTCAAGGACACCTGAGATGTATTCTTCCATTCCAAGCCGCTCAAGACCTGCTTTCGCGAGGATGATAGCATCCCAATCAGATTCGAGGTATTTTTTTATTCGGGTTTGAATGTTTCCTCTCAGGTCGAGAATTGTAATATCCTTACGAAAATATCGTACCTGTGCCTGCCTGCGTAAAGAGCTGGTAGCAATAGTTGCTTTCTTTGGCAATTTTCTGATTGACATTCTTTTTTCTTTGGAAACAATAACATCTTCTGCACTTTGACGCTCAGTAATTGCTCCAAGAATTAACCCCTGAGGCAAGTCTGTTGGCAAATCCTTAAGAGAATGAACTGCGATGTCTATTTCTCCTGATAATAACTCATTTTCAATCTCTTTGGTAAACAACCCTTTGCCCTCAATTTTATCAAGAGCAGTGTCAAGGACTTTGTCTCCTTCTGTTTTAATTAACTTCAGATTGATATCCAGTTGCGGATATTGCCTTTTGATGAACTTTTTCACAAATTCTGCCTGCCAGATAGCGAGTTCGCTGGCTCTGGTGCCTATTAAAATTCTTCTGTTGTCCATAAAAAATAAATATTTTAATTCATTTCAAATAATTAAAAACAAATATAAGAAAAAGAATTATGATAGGAACAGCTCTTAAAATTTTGTAAATACAATGTTTCTAATTTAGTTCAATATAGAAGAAGAGCTAAAATTTTTATAACTATTGTTCTGTTTCCGGTTCGGTGTGTATATGGATTTCGCATCTACCGATTTTATTTTTAATTTCTTCCTCAACTTTATGTGTGATATCATGAGCATCTTCAATAGAAATTAATGGATTGACATGAATATTTAATTCAATGAAAATATCAGCACCTGCAGTTCTAATTTTAACATCATGAAAATCGGTAATATCGTTTAAACCTTTGAGTACATCATTGACTTTCTTTATTGTATCCTTTGGGGATTTGTCCAAAAGAATATCAATTGCTCTTTTACCGAGTCTGAATGAAATAAATATAACAATTAATGCTACAATCAGAGCAGCAATCGAGTCGGCATAATGGAAACCAAAGTTAGCGCATATTAATCCAACCAAAACTACTGACGAACTCCAAATATCGGTAGAAAAGTGCAGGGCATCTGCTTCAAGTGCCTGACTGTTATGTTTCTTGGCAGCTTTCGAAAGTGCCCTTGAACGTGAAAAATCTATTATGATGGATGATACAACTACAACATAGCTCCAAATGTTTATTTGTATATGTACATTACCAGTAACCAAACGGGATACTGCTTCGTATATTATCCAAACACATGTAATTAGCAATAAAAATGTCTCAAATAATGCAGATAGATTTTCAACTTTTCCATGTCCGAAGTTATGGTCTTCATCTGCCGGTTTATCAGAAACCCTAACCGAGAAGTAAGTTATAATTGCTGCAATTAAGTCCAAACCTGAATGTAATGCTTCAGATAGAATACCTAGACTTCTTGTCAGTAAGCCAATAATAAGCTTAAAAAGGGTAATAAAGATAGCAGCAATTATTGAAAATAAAGCTACACTTCTTTTTTCCTGAGAAGATGATTTAATTATTTTATGCATTCATTCTTAAATTACTTAAAAAAAAGATGCAAATTCGTCAAGTTATTTCTATTTTACAAATTAATTATCAAAATTGAATGTTGTAAAATGAATTTAATATTGAGTTTTAAAACTTTCTAAAAGTGCATTACTTTTGAAGTCTCATAAACGAATCAACAAAATCTCGATAATTATGCTTCTTGCTTTATCTCCAACCTCTCCATAGGTAATGGGCGAAATAATTTGTTTTATCAGCTTTACTTGTTGAGATATTTTATTAAAGATTTGAACTAATTTATAAAACTTATTGTACCTCGATTTAAATCGTTGTTTCAATTTTACATTGTAAAGTAGTGTTTAAGTTGGATGCTGTTGCTGTCACTCCAGATTTTCACCTATTTTGGTTATGTTATGAAGTGTGAAATATATTTTCATTCGACAAACTTAAAATACTATAAACTTATTAGTCCTGAAACCAATTAAACTAAAAAATAAGGTTAATTGCCGAAAGTTAAATAAATTTGTGTTTATTTAATTTGTGATTTTAATCTTAATTGTTTTGAGGAAAAGATGAAGGAAATTTTAAGGATACTTTTTGCCGAGCGAAAATCAACTTTTTGGAAAGTTTTCCTGTCAGTTTTTTTAACAGGGTTTCTTATAGCATCAATCACTGAGTTTTATTATTATATCCACAATGAAATAAAACTGATGTCTGAGAAAACTAAGGTCTCGGTTATTTTCTACAACAATACCAATAAACCGGATATTAAGCAAATCATTAAAAAACTTCAGCAAATTCCAACAATCAATACAATTGAGTATATTTCCTCTCAACAGGCAGAGTTTGAGTTTTTCAAAGGGCATCCATCCTTTTCAAAAGAACTTTTAACTGTTAATCCATTTCCACCTGTTGTAAATTTTACGATGAAGGAAGATTTCTTCAATTTTAAAGATTTAAGAAAAATAACAAAGAAACTTGACACAAATGAATTTATAGAAGAAATTAAATATAAAAAGGATTTTCTGATTGCTTTTAATTCTGTTAAACAAAATATGTTCAGCTTTTTGTATTTTATGGCATCTATTATTTTTGTATTGATTGTTGTCATACAGTATATTTCAATTCGCTATAATTATTTAAATCTTCCCGATAAAGTTTCAGACAGATTGCTACTTGGAGATGATGAAACAAAACCCTTAACGTTGGCAAAATATAAAACAACAGCAACAATTTTTTTATTAATAATTATTTTATTCAGCATATTTTTAACATCAATAATCTTGTTTGTGTTATGGTGGTTTTTGAAGGATGTTGTTATTTGGGTAGATATAATGGGCATTAAAAGACTGTTAACATCACTGTTCGTAACCGGTGGATTGATGCTGTATATTTCGATATTGACTGCTATAGTGATTAGAAAGAAAATTTAGTTGAATAAGTAAAATCTGATATATAATATTTTAGAAATTTGAAAATGAGTATTCTCGACAGATATATAATAAGGCAATTGACATTAACTTTTTTATTTTCAATGATTGCTTTGACTTTAATATTTCTAATTGTCAATTACCTAGAAACTTTGGATAATTTTCTCGACAAAAATGTAACATGGGATATTATTACACTTTATTACTTATATTATCTGCCTGAGATACTGAAAATTCTCACACCTGTCGCTTTACTTGTTTCTACTTTATTCACAATTGGAAGACTATCAACGCAAAATGAGATAACAGCTATTAAAACAGGTGGGATTAGCTTATATCGTATTATGCTTCCATTAGCAACATTTAGTATATTGCTGAGTTTTGGGCAATTATATTTTAATGGCTGGATAGTTCCAAAATCACTACAAAGCAAATTTCAAATTGAAGAGAAATATTTATATAAACGAATCAGTGGTGGTCCCATCTTTAACTTATACTTTAGGGATAATCCCACAACTAATGTAATAATTCAGTATTATGACGCTGAAACCAAAACTGGTAATAAAACATTTATAGAAACATATTCTTCAGAAAGAACTCCCAGACTAATGAAAAGAACAGAAGCAAGAAAAATAACATGGGATTCATTAAATTCAAAGTGGATACTTTACGGAGGTTTGGTAAGAGATTTGAGTGGCGAGAAAATCGTTATGAGTCCTTTTGATTCATTAAGTGCCGATATTAGGATATCGCATGATAAAATAGCTCAGTTAAGGCGTTCGCCTGAGGAAATGAATTTTAGTGAACTTAAAGATTATATTGATATTTTAAAGCAGGGTGGAAAGGATGTTCGAAAGCAAATGATTGAATATTATGGGAATTTTGCATTTCCTTTTGCAAATCTTATTGTTATTTTATTCGGAGTACCTTTCGCATCTGTCAGACGAAAAGGAGGTCTTGCAATACAAATCGGAGCTGCATTAGTAATTTCATTTTTATATCTAGTTTTTACAAAAATATCTCAGACTATTGGATTTGCTGCTGATATTGATCCAATATTAGCTGGTTGGGGTGCAAATATCATTTTCTTTATATTGGGTTTGGTAACAATTTGGAAAACCAGAACGTAAATTATTTAGTTTAATGAGTTTAATGAGTTATTGAGTTTAATAAGTTCAATGAGTTTGATGAGTTAAAATGAAAATTACAGTTTTATTTGGTATTTTATTTGCTATATTATAAAATATATTGAGTTAAACAAAATGATTATTTAAGAAATGAGGAAAAGATAAAGTGAAACAGATAGAAACGTTGTCTTCGATAAAGGGGAGAAAAATCCTCATTGAATTATTCAAAGAGTTGAGGTATGATAAGCAGTTATCGAGTTTTATGATATTGTTGCAAACGTGGAGAGTCTGCACCCGTGAAAAAGAATTGTTCAGGTATATGAAGGAAGAAGTTACTGTATTACATCCTCTGGGATTATTTTCAGGAACAACGCTTTGGATGCAGGAAATAGTTAATCGCTTTTATTTTTCAACAGTTAATTCCTTTGTGTATTTTGGAGCGGCTATTTTGCTGGCTTTAATAGGGATTAGAAGGTTTGCCGAACAGTATGTTACCGAATATATGGTGATTGGTGGTGTAGCTTTTGAAGCTCTAATGCTTATTTTTATGTTTCTGATTATGTTGTTTACACCTAATGATGAAGCATTGGATGATGATAAAGAAGAAAAAAATACTGCTAATGACCTGCTGGTTGAAATAGGTGAAATCGGAAGAGAAATGGCTGCTGCAGTTGGTAAAATTGAAGAATTTACCGTTTCAATCAATCAATTGATAAATCAACAATTAAACATGATTAGTCTTGTTAGTCAGGTTGCAAAAAATACTTCTGACGCAGTGTTGCCAAATCCTCAAATGATTGAAACAATGAAAACGACAAATGAATTACTTAAGGATTTTAAAGACACAGTCGAAGGATTTAATGTTGCAGCTGAAAAACTAAAGCGTGAAGAAATCGAATCTTCGGTTAAGAAAGAAGTTGAACGTTTGTTATTAACTAAGTTATCATAGATTGATTTTGAAATCTAAAAGAAGAAATAGAATTGTCGAAATATATTTTGTACTGTATCTTGCAGCAATTATTTTTTTATTGCCAGACCCAAAGCCGGATACCAAATCAGACAATTCAACTTTCATCATTCAAAATCCATTTAGCTTGGTTCCGGTAAAAACATCTCTCACTTGCAGATATTTTGTTGATACCACAGGTGTGAATATTGTCTCCATGGATTCAGTTAATGTAATTACTTTTTCGGGAGATGTAAATTCTCTTGATTTTGAATATCAGATTGAAGATTTAACTTATGGACAAAAGCAAATTTTTACGGGAAGCTCCAAATACTTCAAATTTGTCGAAAACTTGAGTAGAAAAGAACTTATTTTTTATTGGTATCCGCCATTGAATGAATTGACAACAAAAACATATCTCGTAAAAATCAAGGCGAAAGTTAAAGAGAAAAATGTTGATGTTGATAGTCCTGAAATACAGGTTGAAACACAATTCAGCTTGGTTATAAGCAATATATCCGATGAAAGGCAAAATCTATTAGGCGAGGAATCGAGTGTATTTGGTTCTACTCAAAATCTTTATCAGGGAATTCCTTTGAATCAGTATATGGGACAACCCATTACATATTTTGGTGCTGATGCTACTCTTGATGTCAGCACACCTGAAGTCGTCTCGAGGGCTTACGAAAAATGGGAAAATAAAGTGAATATTTTTGGTTTGAGTTCAACATCGGACCTTGCAAAAAAACCTGAAGTTAAATTCTTCAACGAACCTGATGATAATAAAGGTACAGCCGAACTTGGTGAAATAGGTAAGAACTTTATACAGGTAGTTGGCAGGACACCATCGCACGGAAAGATGAAGGTAAAAGTCATTACCAAATTTAAAAGCAATAATACAACAAAAGAAATAGATTTTTATGTAACTCCACTTACGATAGAGAAACCAAGGTTTGAAAGTATCATGTACCCTGAAAAAGAATATGTCATTGATTCTCGTTTACCATTGCTAAAGGGTCAGAAAACTTCAGTTTACCTTAGAGATAAAGAGAAGAATAATATTATTTTAAATATCGAGCAGGGTGAACCAAAAGTATTCAAACCGGATGTAACCTTAATAGGAAAAGTACTGACTTTGGAGCGACTTATTGATGATATTGTTTTCGACAAGTATGATATTAGAATCAAGGATTATCCTGACCCTATAATTGATAATTTTCAAAATGTCAGCAGAGAAGAGGTTAAAGTAGTAACAAGATGCTGGGGATTTTATAACGGAGAAAAGAATAATGTTCGATTGGATATCAGGGGCAATGGTACTGTCGCTTATCAACCGCGAGGGAAAATTCCTGTCGGCGAAGATGAGTTGGTTAATGTTCAGATTTTTAAAGTAGTTCCTAAAAGCAAAGACAAACCATTTAATTTTGAAGTTAAGACAATAGATTTGAGAGGCAGGGAATCGAATTGGAGAAGCTTTACGCAATGAGTGAATACAATCAAATAAGGATAAACAGATGAAAATATTTCTATATATATTTATTTAATTTTTTCTTTTACTATTTTAAAATCTTTTACGAATATAGATTCTCTTGAGATTATGTTGGAGAAAACTCGTTCAAAACAAGATAAATTAAAACTATATAAAAGTATTATTAATAAAAAACTGGAAAGTAATCCCGAGAGTGCTTTAAAGACAATCGAAAAATATGAAAACTACTCAAAAATGATAAATGACAAAAATTCAATTGTTCATTCTGAGACTTTAAAAGGTATTGCTTATGGAAGATTAGGAGAGTATGAAAAATCAAATGAAATATTATCGAATGCAATTATCGGGGCAAGAGAATTTAATAATGAAAATTATGAAGCGCAAGCATTGATTAATATGGGTTTGAATTTCTTAAGGATTGGATTGATTGACAAAGCCATTGAAAATTTATCTAAAGCCGAAAATTTATCTAAGAAAAATCATAATGAAGAACTTTTAGGTTCGATAAATATCAGCATGGGAATCTTAATGAAAAATGTCGGAAAATTTGATTTGTCAATTAAATATCTTAACCTTGCTGAGGATTATTTCAAAATCAAAAATGATGAAAGCAATCTATCTACTGTTTATAACAATTTAACTACTACATATTTGGCGAAAAAAGATTCGAAAACTGCATTGGAATATTTATTAAAAGCTATACGAATATATGAGAAATTAAAAGAAAATTCAGCTTTGGGCATAGGTTACCATAATTTAGGTGCCATTTACTATGAAAAGGGAAATTATTCAGAATCTTTGAAGTGGTTGGAAAAATCATTAAAAATCAAAATCAAACAAAAGAATAAAGTTGGTATGGCTACGACTTATTTGGCAATGGGAGAATTATTTATTGCAACCAAAGATTATCATTTGTCAAAAAGTAACCTTAACAATGCAGTCAATATTTTCAAGGAGACTAATTCTTTAGGATTATTAATGAATGCTTACCAACTTATGGATTCTGTTTATAAAATAACAGGGGATTATAAAAGCGCATATCATTATAGCAACGAGTATTATGCAATAAAAGATACCTTAAGAACAATTAAAACAGAAAAAGCATTGGCTGAAATGAACATCAAGTATGAAATTGTCAAAAAGGATAAAGCAAATTCAGAACTTACAAGAAAATCTGACCGACAAAATTATATAATAATCTTTTCTCTTTTAGGAGTAATAATTATAACTATCTTTAGTTTTCTTTTATTCATGAAGAACCGCTCGATTGGTAAAGTGAACAGAGAATTGACATTAAATAAAAATATCATTGAGGAGCAAAATTGTAAACTTTCAGATTTAAATTCAATGTTGGTAAAAATAAATGAAGAATTGAAAGACAGCAATAACTTAAAGGACAAGTTTTTTTCCATAATATCTCATGATTTGAGAAGTCCCGTTTCATCCTTATACCAACTCATAGATATGATGTATTCTGATTATAAAGTTATGAGTGAAGATGAACGAGTAGAATCTTTGATGTACATTAAAGCAAGTGCAAAGAATACTTTTGATTTGCTTCAAAATCTGCTGACATGGTCAAGGGCACAACTTAATAAGATTGAATTCAAAACGGAAAACTTTAAAGCTTATGACATTGCAGAAATGACTGTTTCAATAATGAAATCCTCTGCAGAGATTAAAGGAATAACAATTGAAAATATAATAGATACATCTGCCGATATTTTTGTTGACGCAGAGATGATAAGCTCTGTAATTCGAAATTTAATATCGAATTCGATAAAATTTACTAATCCTGGTGGAAAAATAGTATTGAACCTTTCACTTGACGGTAATGGTAAGAAACTGTTCTCGGTAAGCGATAACGGAGTTGGAATGACAAATGATATTTGCGATAATTTATTCCGGATTGACAAAGCTAAATCCATGCCAGGAACCAACAATGAAACCGGAACTGGTTTAGGATTATTATTATGCAAGGAATTTGTTGCAAAGCACGGTGGAAGAATTTGGGCTGAAAGTGAAGTTGGAAAAGGTTCAACTTTTTATTTTACTGTATAAAAGATTGATGAGTTGCTCTTAAATTAATCCAAAAAACTCCACATAAAAGACAACCTGAAATTTCGGTTATAATATGGATAAATGGGAACTGTATAAAATCCTTTGCCTAAAACATTTTCCAGTGATGCTTTGACATAAGCATTCCCAAGCTTTGCAACAGCAAAAACTTTCAAACCGTCAAACATTGCTTCATTGTCATCTTCGTAAATCATATATCCCCGATATTGAGGTAAAAATGCTTCTCCATTGAAGGATGTTACATATTTCCCAGAAACTCCTAATCGCAAAATACTTCTGCCGGCTTCAATTTCGTAGTACATTGATAATTTAGCAAATATTGGAGGATAAGAAGTAACATTGTCATTAATTTCATGATTATTCAAAATCATCAAATCAATTTTGAAATTCCTAAACAATTTTTGTTCGTAAGTTAAATAAGAGCTAAATATTGAGCCAGTAAATCCATCAGCATTTAAAAATTTGTTGAATAAATTATGATAGAAAATTTTGTTTTCGTAGCTTCTGAATGAAGTACCTATTTTCACTTGAATATTATCATTTTTAAATGAATACTCAGCTAAAAAAAGTAGATTCTTTTCATTTTCCAAATCAAGTCCTTCGACGAAAGAGGGCATTCTTTCTGACAATGAAAAATCAAGAAATAAACCGTTGGATTCATTAACTTTCAAATTTAATTTTACACCTTCAGACAAAATGGTCTTATTATTATTATTCCTTATTCTTGCACCACCTGAAACCGATAAGAAACTGAAAATATCAATTTTAGCTAATGCATAACCTGAAACTGAAGTTGCATTGTATGAATCATGGTAAAATGATTTCTCGATGTCTGTCATGTATGTTTCGGCACCTGCTTTTAAAAACAAGGTATTGTAAATTCTTTGTTCGAATGAAAAATTAGCGCCGTAATATCTGCTAATGTATTTGCCAAACATTGTTGTATCGGTCATGTCCATTTTGCGAAAAGGAATATTTTCAATCTCCCAGTTCGAATTTGATGCAAATATATTTCCGCTAAATACTGAAGATGAATCATCTGCCATTTCTCTGGTAATGCTCAAAGTCAGGTCATGCCTGAATACTCTTTCGTTATAATCGGAATAATATGGTACAGTGTAGTTTTCATCGAAAATTTCAGTAACTCCATCTTTTTTTGATATCGCCTTATCAATCCCGCCATTTAAACCCATTCCATGATTTGTGAAATATTCGACAAGAGAAATATTTGTCTTCTCATCGGGTGTCCAACGGATTGAACTTCTTACATTCCAGGCATCAACCCAGGAGTTTTCATATCTTCCGTTTCCTGTTTGCCTTCTGAAACCAAATGTAAAATTGAAATTCGGAGCGAAATTCTGGCTGTAAATTCCATCAGCACTCAAATAACTGTTTCCTCCCTGAGAGTACCAAAGTTTTGTATAAGGTGTCTTTGTATTGTAGCGTATCTCTTGTATGTTTATCAATGCTCCAGAGGAATTGTCTCCGAGTATTACTGCATCAGAGCCAGTCAATACTTCAATATTTTCAAAATATTCTGTATTGAATTGCTCGGGATTAATTTTTGAATACTCAGCATCCATTACAGGTCTGCCATTGAAAGAAAAGCTGATATTGTTCGGATTGGTACCAAAAAATGAAAAGCTGTTATATAGTCCGGGACTTCCTAAATTGTAGGGGAGAGCAGGAATAAATTCCTCGAGCATTTCCGAAAAACCATGATATTCCTTATATGCTAAATCAGCTTTGTTGATAGTTCTGAAACTACTACCGAATAATTTATTAACGCTTCCATGCTTTTCGTATGGTAAATATATTTTTGCTGAATCAGTTTGAGTAACTGTTGATGATGGCTGAGTAAGTGCATTTTGAATATTCGTAGTATCATCAGAAAAAGCATTACTTGTTAAAAAGCAATGCAAGATAAAAACCAATATTAAATTCCTAAATCGCATCAATCACAAAAATGAAACTTAAAGCATTTTACGAATAATATCATATCTTAAAAACTCAAATGACTTTAATTACTCTAACAATAAATTAACTTTCAAACTATAAACTTTCAAACTTATAAACTAAATAAGCGGTTCCTGTACTCCCATTTCGACATCATTTTCCTCGATGAAATCATCATCATCACCATTTCCGTTTTCTCTGTTTCCTGCATCTTTTGATACAGTAGTAATATCGGCTATAGTATCACCTTCGTCAAGACGAATTAACCTAACTCCTTGTGTTACTCTTCCGATAGTTCTTATATCTACAACGGGCTGACGAATCAAAACACCTTTTTGAGTCATTACTATTAAATCCTCAGTATCAAGAGCCGAGAGCAATCTGACTACTTTACCGGTCTTTTCGGTAATATTCATCGAGATAACACCTTTAGCACCGCGTTTTGTCAAACGGAAATCTTCATATCTTGTACGCTTGCCTAAGCCATTTTCGCCTATAACAATTATTTGTTCATCAGGTCTTGTAACGGCAACCATAGATACTACATAATCACTTCCCTGAAGATTAATTCCCTTAACCCCTGCGGCAGTTCTGCCCATTGGTCTTACATCACTTTCTCTGAACCTGCAGGCAAGTCCGTTTCTTGTACCGATTATCATATCGCAAGTGCCGTCTGTCAATCTTGCCTTGATTAATTCATCAGATTCACCCAAATTAATTGCGATGATTCCTGATGAACGCACATTTGCAAAATTCGACAGCTGTGTTTTTTTAATCGTCCCAAACTTCGTTACCATTGTTATATAACGCTTATCATCAAATTCAGTTATCGGAAGATAAGTCGTAACATTTTCTTCATTTTCTTTCTGAATGACATTTGCCAGCGACCTGCCTTTTGCGGCACGACCGCCTTCAGGCAAATCATAAATTTTCACTCTGAAGCATCTGCCCTTGTCCGTAAAGAACAACAGATAATTATGCGTTGATGCCTGGAATACATGCTCTACGAAATCATCATCATAAGTACTGGCGCCGCTTGAACCACGACCTCCTTTGTGCTGTCTTCTGTAATTCGAGACAAGTGTCCTTTTGATAAATCCCTTATGGCTGATTGTAACAATTACATCTTCATTGGCAATCATGTCTTCCATTGTAAATTCGGTTGAATCATGAACAATTTCAGTCCTTCTTGCATCACCATATTTTTTCTTTATCTCAACCAATTCATCGGAAATAATCTGCATTTGCAATGTCTGGCTGGAAAGAATTGAATTCAAATACTCAATCTTTTTAATAACTTCCTTGTATTCACTCAAAATCTTTTCTCTTTCAAGACCTGTAAGACGTTGCAATCTCATTTCGAGAATTGCCTTTGCCTGAATTTCCGAAAGCTCAAATCTTTCCTGCAAATTATCGGAAGCAATCTTCGGGTCTTTAGATTCCTTGATTGTCTTGATTACTGCATCAATGTTATCGAGAGCAATGATAAAACCTTCTAATATATGAGCACGCTTTTCTGCGGCATCCAAATCAAACTCAGTTCTCCTTACAAGTACAACATTTCTGTGCTTAATGAAATGCTGCATCATCTCCAATAAAGTCAGTGTTTTTGGTCTGCCATCAACAAGAGCAAGCATATTACAGCCAAAAGTAACCTGCATTTGTGTATGTTTGAAGAGATTATTCATAACAACATTTGGTATGGCATCTCTCTTGATTTCTATTACGACACGAATACCGTCCCTGTCGGATTCATCTCTGATATCAGATATACCCTCAAGATGTTTTTGTCTAACAAGTTCTGCAATTTTCTCTATCAAATTTGCCTTGTTTACCTGATAAGGTACTTCAGTTATAATGATTGATGTCTTGCCTTTTTTATCTTCTTCAATGCCTGCCCTGGCACGTAGAATAACTCTTCCTCTGCCTGTCTGATATGCTTCTCTGACACCGCTGTAACCGTAAATGATTCCTCCTGTCGGGAAATCAGGTGCAGGGACATATTTCATTAGTTCATCAACGGTCAGATTAGGGTTAACAATCAGTGCAACCAAACCGTCAATAATTTCAGATAAATTATGGGTGGGAATATTCGTTGCCATACCAACAGCAATACCGCTTGCACCGTTTACAAGCAATGTCGGGAATACCGTAGGCAGGACGGTTGGTTCTTCAAGAGATTCATCAAAATTAGGAACAAAATCAACTGTGTTTTTCTCTATGTCCCTCAGCATTTCAGTTGCGAGCCACGCCAATCTTGACTCAGTGTACCTCATTGCAGCTGGTGAGTCACCGTCTATAGAGCCGAAGTTACCCTGACCGTCTACAAGTCTGTATCGCATTGACCAGTCCTGTGCAAGACGCACCATTGCCTCATAAACCGAAGAATCACCATGCGGATGGAACTTACCTAAAACTTCACCGACGATTCTTGCCGATTTCTTATATGCCTTGTTAGGAGCCACTCCCAGTTCGTGCATACCGAATAAAATTCTCCTGTGAACCGGCTTTAAACCGTCTCTCACATCAGGTAATGCTCTCGAAACTATTACTGACATTGAATAATCGAGATAAGAATTTTTTATCTCGTCTTCAAGGTCTGTCGGTACGATTTGTTCTCTTGCCAATAAGCTCATTGCTTAAATTTCCCCCTCAAAAAATCATTTAAAATATAACTTACAAAAATACGAAAAATACCTGAATTATTCTAAGGATATTTACATAATTATCATAATAATTTATTTAAATAACTTAAATAATTTCAATATATTACATAAATGTTAAGATTTTGTGGAGTTCTTTTTCTCCGGCATCAGTTTTATATAGGAAAATTTATTAAATTTGGGTGAGAAATAATTAGCAACAAAACGATATAGTCAAGAATATTTTTAAAATTTTTGAGACGTTTTTGCTGTTAATGTGTCATTATATTAAAAAGGAGTGCAGAAATGAAAAAAGTAGTACAAATTAGTCAAATCTTAATTCTTGCAGGAATAATTTCCTTCTTATTTTCTTTGAATTTAAGAGGGCTGACATATCAGGATTCATGCTTTCGGCTTATTTGGGAGCATAATCCTGAGAAAGAATTTGAAAATCCCGACTCTGTTATGTACGATTCATGTAAATGCGGAATGAATATTTTTGAATTTGCTGATTCAAATAGGAGATGGCCTCGAGAATTTTTCTACGCTGATAAATGGTTTTGGGTAAATTTGCCTAACGGTTCTTTGGATGTACTTCAAGCTCCAAGTGATACAACAATAATTCGTCATTGGACAGATATAAGTTCATCATTTACAACACTGAGAAATGATTTTGAAAATTTAGAGAATACTTATGGAAATTTCGTTCTCAGAAAATTATACCCTGAAGATATAGACACTTTAACATCATTTAAAGTATGGCTTATAAAGCTTGATAATTATGTCAATATCGACAGTGTTGAAACTTTCTTAAAGAATTTTGAAGATTATAAATTCCCTTATCCTTATCCACCATTTTATAGAGAGCGTTTTGCTATTTATTATATTTCTGTGGCGAATTCATTACAAATAAATAAATCTTTTGTAATTTATCCCAATCCCGCATCCGACTACATTGAAATAAAAATTGGTAACAAACTTTCCGAAAGTTTTGAACTTTCGGAAAGTTACCAAATTCAAATTTATAATGTTTATGGTGAACAAATGCCTGTAGGGGCAGGTTCAGAACCTGCCCCTACGGGAATCAATCGAATTGATATATCCCATTTTCCAACAGGAATGTATTTCATTCGTATTGGTGATGAAATCGGGAAATTTGTGAAATATTGAGAAGAATCCCGGAGGGATTGCATATTTGTAGAAAAAATATTAACAACAATAACCAATCCCGGCAGGGATTGCATATTTGTAGGGATAAAATTATGGCTGATACATATACACAAATTTACATCCACATCATTTTTGCGGTAAGAAACAGAAGCTGCTTAATCCAAAAAGATATAAAGGATGAGCTTTATAAATATATCACAGGAATAATATCAAAAATGAATTGCAAATTGATTGTTATAAATGGTATGCCAGACCATGTTCATTTATTGGTTGGACAGAACCCGGATGTAGCAATATCGAAATTAGTACAAACAATAAAACGATTTTCAACATTATTCATCAATGACAAAAAATGGTTTGGAACTAAATTTACATGGCAAGCAGGATTTGGAGCATTCTCTTATTCAAAATCACAAATATCAAAAGTTGTGAACTACATAAATAATCAAGAATCTCATCATCGTGTCAAAACATTCAAGGAAGAATATATTGAACTACTGAAAAAATATGAAGTTGAATATAATGAAAAGTATCTATTTGATTTTGAATCTTTGTAAGTAATATGCAATCCCTGACGGGATTGGTTTTGTTTTCATCTGATGTTTTACAGATATGCAATCCCTTCGGGATTGGTTTCATTGTTATATCATATTTTACAGATATGCAATCCCTGA
>Ga0172371_10006328_pt1 | contig 17260 bp, 16 predicted proteins | sample Lak12m_FD_114543 | JGI IMG/M metagenome (GOLD analysis project Ga0172371, IMG submission 114543) | Freshwater microbial communities from Kabuno Bay, South-Kivu, Congo - kab_022012_12m | ecosystem: Environmental > Aquatic > Freshwater > Lake | place: Democratic Republic of the Congo: South-Kivu...
AAGGGAAATTGAGTCATTAAGCCGTTTCATCATGACGAATACCATAATGCTGATTACTGCCTACTGCGAGCTGAAAGTTGAGGTTCCGCAGTTAGATAAGGGCTATTTTTGACGCAAAGCCGGGGCATATACTGGTTGGAGAGAAAGAGTAGTAGAAGGTGGTAAAATGTTCGTGTTCCAGGCAAATGGCGATGAAAAAATCGGCGTGGTGATTAACAAGCAGCCCGATGACTTCGTGCCGAGCGAGACGCCGCACAAGCTTGAAGTGATTACGTTCAACAGGAATTCCGGGCAGGCAAAGGAAATCGAGGCTGCGGAAAAGACGGCGGCATCCGCGCGGGAAACGGTCCTGTCGGAAATAAACGCCTTGCCTCCGGAAAAGCAGAAAGCGGCGCGCGACGCACTTGCTGAATTCGACAAGGCAGTGGGGGCGCACGAGACGAGCATGATGAACAACATAGAGACCAGAGGCGGCATTGCCATGTCCCCAAATGTAATGGAAAATGTCATTACTACCGCCCACAAGCTGTCGATGGCGCTCGGCTACGGCGGGCAGACGGCAGACCCTGTCGATGGGAACAATTCGGTCGGAACGCTTAAGGATGCCTCGATTGGGCGCTCAAACACGGTTTTCAGCGCATGCGAGAGCGTGACGGTGATGAGCCACGAGCTTGGGAAGAACGCGGGCGACGGGAAGAGAATGGCGATAGACGGCTCCGGCAGCCAGAGGATAGAATTTGAAAGGGCGCCAAAGGCAGGCACGGCTGATGCCGGAACGCCTGCGGCAAAGCCGATAAACTGCAGGATAGGCGGCACGCTCAGCCCGGAAGAGTTGGGGAGGGTGCAGGCAAGCTACAAGCAGGCACTGCAGCCAACCGCCCTGCCGCAGGATAACAGGAAGGCGGCAATGGGCTAGAAAATTGCTGCGGGAGAGGTAGATTTAAAAACCCTTATCGCAAGATATATCTGTGATTAAAAATGGGCTCTAATGGTCTTAAAGCCGTGGCCGCAGCCGCCCTGTTTGCGGCATTGCTGCCCGGCAGCCCAAAGGCCTTGGCTGCGGGAACGCCCAAATTCTGCAGCATGAGGCCCTTGGCGGAAAGATGGGCGGAAATGCCAGGGCTGCGCTGCGGAAAAACTTTCGGGGCGGGGCAGGACACCCTGGGCGCGCGCGCCGCCAGCCGCGCATACTGGGGGGCGGGAAGGATAGCCAAAGAAACCCCGTGGGACACTGCAGCGGCAAGGGCATACTGCTCTCTTGTGGACAGCGTGGCGCAGGTCCTGAAAGGCGATTTCGGGATAGGGCCCGGCGAGCCGCAGAGGTTCATGCGCGAAATCCTCGGGCTGATGTATGGAAACCTCAACTTTTCCTATGGGAACGAGCAGGTGGGATACCTCGGTGCATCTGTAAGGAAGGGAAAATGGGACTGCGACAACTCCGCCTATTTCGTGGTTGACGTGGCGCACAGGCTGGGAATCGAGGCCGGGCTTGCGGTCTGCATCGGGCATATCCTTGCGGTCGTGGGGGGCCGCCACTACGAGACTAGGGAAGGGGACACGGCATCATACTCCGAGAAGGAGGCGAATGCAAAATACAAGATTTACTTCGTCGCTTATGACGAGGGGAGGATGGAATACCTTGCATACCTCAACCGGGCGAACGAACATGCCCCCTTTGACGCGAAAATTGCGCTTGAAAACGTCCTGAAGGCGATTGAGCTTGCCCCCGAGAAGGCGGAGCTTTACTATTTTGCAGGCTGCCTCCACGCCGATCTTGGCAACCGTGAAAAGGCGGCGGAATATGCCGTGCGCTCCGTGGAAACCTACCCCTGCGCGGAAACCTGGAACGGCGCAGGAAAGGTGCACTATTTGCTGGGCAGGTATGGGGCGGCGATATCCTGCTTCAGGAAGGCCCTTGAGATGGCAAAGGATGGCGGCATGCGAAGCACAATCTGCGGCAACCTTTCGCTGGCGTTTATGAAAAAGGGGGACCTGGAAAGCGCGCGGAAATACTCATTGATGGCCGCCGGCCTTTGGAAGGAAGGGAAATAGCCCTGCCTTCGCTGGCAGGAGCAAAAGAAAATGTGCTTTTTGCTGCGCAAAAAGCATCAAATGTGCAGCGACGCCGCTGCACAATTGCCGGGCTAAGCTCCGACTCGAACCGCAGTTCGAGTGGACCGCTTGTCGCCGAAGCGACAAGTTGGCCGACAAGCCACCGAGCGACGTTCGCTCGATGCTGAAAGAAAAAAACGGGCTCACACCACTTTCGTCACGAGGTTGGCGCTTGCCGTCCTCATGGGATAGTCGGAGCCGTCCTCCTCGTTGCGGTAATACACCCATATCCTGCCTGAAAACTCGCTTCCCTTGGCAAGCGATGCCAGCGTGGCGCCCGTGGCGTCGGTGCACTGCACCTTGTTGCTGTCGTTAAGCTGGTAGTAGTCCTGGCGCTGCACGAGCTTGAAAGCGGTTGCGGCGGATGCGGGCGCGGATGAGGTCTTTGCCTGCGTGCATTTCACCTCGTATATCTTGACCGCGTTGTTGTTGCCGTTCGTTATCCTGACATACAGCTGGCCAGTTGCCGCAAGGGCGGGAGCGTCGCAGGTGAAGCCTATCTGGTCAAACCGGCAGCTCTGCGGGGCGGAGAACGGGTTCATCACCAAAAGTATTGCAATCACGATGACAATCACCAGCAATGCCCAGCCGTAAGTCATTAGATATTCCATGGCAGCCTGAGCCTTCAGGCTGCCAGCAGTCGGCGCAGCCGACTCAATAGCTGCTTGTCCTTTCTTACCAACCATCCAATCACCCGTTTTTTTGCATCTATATGTATATGTTCGACAGGAGCGTGTCAAGCAGGTAGCTCATCAGGAAAAACACCAAAAGCGAGCCCGCCAGCAGGAAAGGGAGGTATGCTATGCCGTCCTTCTTTCCGCCTTTTGAAATCACGCCTATTATGAGCGAGGAGAATATCGCGGTGAGGATGCAGGAGAGCATGGTGAAGAGGAAGAACTCCGATGACGAGATGAGCAGCTTGGAGGGAATGATGAGGGAGCCCGCGTAGCCCGATGCGGACGCGTCCATGAACTGCGAAGTGGCGAACACGCTTTCGATGATGCCGACCAGCTTGCCAGATATGGCAAAAAGGAAGGGCGTGCCGATGGCGCCTGCGAACACTATGAATATCACGTACATGAGAAGTGAGGTGGAAATTTCCTTCCGCAGCGTGGACATCTGCCTCGCGTCCTCCGCCGTGCGCTCCAGTATGTCGGCGAGCTTTCCGCCGGATGCGAGCCCCTGCTTTATGAGCGCAACTGCGCGGCGCACCGGCTTGGAGCTGAAGCGCTCGGTAAGATGGTCGATTGCAGTGTTGAAGGGCACGCCGCCGAAAGCCTTTTTCGCGACAGTTGAGACTTCGTCGGAGAGTATGCCGAATTCCGGCTTTGCCGCATACCACATCGCCTGGTCGATGGTCATGCCTGCGCGCACGTTTGCCGCCGAGAGCGACAGGAACTCGGGAAGCACGCCCTCCACCCTGCGCCTGCGCTCGTCCGCCATGAGAAGGAGCGAGACATAGGCGATGAGCAGCGCCACGGAGCATGCAAGCGCGGCGGAGAATAGGGCGGCGAAAGCCGTGAGGAAAAGCGGGGAGGACGCCGTGAGGTCGGGCGCCGCCATGAGCGCGAGCTTGAAGAGGAAGCCCCGCAGCGGCGCGGCGCTGACAAACGCGATGTAGGCGAGGAGCGAGCAGAGCGCGCAGACCACCACCATGAAGCCTGCGAAGGCTTCCGGGATGAAATCCATGCCGGCAGATTCGAGCAGGTTGCCAAGCTGACGCGTCTGGCTGCGGCTGAAGACGCGCCCGATGCTTTCGTATATCCTTAATGCCATTTTGCCACCGTCAGACTATGTCAAACCTCGGCCGTGAGGACTCCACCATGGACAGGAAGATGAACTGGATGAGGCAGATGCACGCAAGCACCCCGAAAAGCGCCTGCGGCCCGAACGATATGCTGCTCCCCCCCAGGAATGAGACCAGCATTATCATGAAGGCCACCCCGAGCGATGGCATGATGATGCCGAATATCATGAAGAACATCACAAGCGGGTTGAGCTTCTGGCCATAAGCCTTCAGCTCGATTATCTGCTCCTTGGAAATCTGGTCAAGCGACGCTTCCAGCGTGGTCGCCACGTCGGCGCCTGACGCGAGGGAGTTGGCAAGCTGCAGCGCCAGGCGGTTGAAGTATGCCGACGGGTTGCTTTCGGCGACATCGTGCAGCGCGGCGCCGAGCGGCACGCCGAGGGTCACCTTTTCCACCACCTTGTTGAACTCCTCGGAGACCGGCCCGTAGTCGCGGCTGATGCCAAGCATGGCGTCGTAGAGGGGCACGCCGCTTTTCAGCTCGATGAGCATGTGCCTGCCCGCGAACACCAGCTCCTGCTCTATCCGCTTTGCGCGCTGGCGCGCCTTCACGGCGGGGAACTGCATCATGTAAAGGAACATGATTGCATAAAGGACGGGTATGCAGGCGATGATGGCTGGAAGCGCGTTTTCCGCATTGCGCAGGAGAAGCCAGCCGATGATGATAATGATTGCCGTGATGTAAAGCGCGCTTGCCATCGCGTAGCGCACGAAGCCCGCGGGCGTGCGGTTCATGCCCGCCTGCACAAGCTGCCGCTTGAGGAGCGGGAAGCGCAACGCCATTGACTTGAGGAACGGCCTGAACCGCTCCGGGTCCTGCGGCCCCTCTGAGTCGCGCACTGGCCGCGCAACCAGCGGCTGCGGGGACCTTGCCTGTGCCTTTTTTTGCTCCATCGGAATTTCCCTCGCGCACATAATCCACTGCAACTATTAAAATGCACGCTGTCGGCGCCCCAGGGGCGTTGCGTTCTGCCCCGGGCGAGCCGCCCTCAGCGGGCGCGATAAGCCCGCGCGCGCAGCGCCTGGCCCGCGGCTTTTTTCTCTGCGCCACGGCATTATTTCCTGTCCTTTTTTTCTATCTCCTTCCCAAGATTGGCAAGCGCCGGGTTGGGGGGCGCTTCCTCTGAGCCTGCTCCCTGCGGCGGCTTCCCGCCTTTTGCCTCGGCGTATTTTTCCGAGGCCTTCTGCAGGAAATCCTCGCGCGCCATGCCGCCCATCTTGTATATTTCGTAAAGCCATACCATATGCTCCTTGGCGAACTGCTCGACCGTGGCCTCCTCCTCCTGCTTCACCTTGCGCGCGATTTCCTCGTGCTCCAGGTTGCGGCGCAGCCCTTCCTTTGCCTGCGCATAGTCCTCGGGCTTGGGCACCGGGTCTTCCGGGAGGGGAATGTCCTCCTCTTCCTGCGGCAGCGCGGCCGTGCCTGCGACCTCATGGTTCTTGCCGGCCTCGAGCCTGGCAAGCTGCTCGGCCATCCTTGCCATTTTTTCCTCCTGCGCAAGCTGCTCGGGGGACTTTTCCTCCGCGGGAACGTCAGATACGAGCTTGCGCGGCGTCAGCGGCGAAATCCGGGCGGATGCCTGCCCCTCTTCGGGCGCAGGCGGCTCCTCCTCCTGCCGCGGCGCAAGGCGCACTGGAGTTCGTGGCGCCGGCGGCTCTTCCTCCCCAGGGGCAATTTCCTCTTCCGAAACTGGAACCGGCCTTCTTGCACGCAATGGGGGGATGTAGGTTTGCGGCGCGGATGGGGCCGTGCGCACCATTCCGGGCAGTATGCGCCGCCCAACCGGCGCGATGGGCGCCCGCTCTTCCCCCTGCCCGGCATCCTCCTCTTCGCGGGGCGGGAGGCGCGGGATGAGTTTTTTGGCAACCTTCAGCTGCGACGGCGATTGCAACGCTGCGCGATTGGGCCCATCCGCCTCAGGCGGATATGGAGCGGCAGGAGGCGGGCGGGCGGAGTTTGCAGCCGGCACGCCTTCTTCCTCCCCTTCCCCAGTTTCTTCGCGAGGAGGGAGGCGGGGCGCCAGTTTCCTTGCAATGGGCTTTGCTGCCTTTTGTTGCGGCGCCGCCTGAGGCTGGCCGGCGGGCAGTTCATCCTCTTCCTCCGTGGGAACCGGCCTGCGGGCCTGCCTTTTTGGAACCGGGGCTTCCCCGATTTCTTCCGGCCCTTCTTCCGAAGGCGCAGCCTTGCGGATGATTCTTTTTTGGGCAGGGAGCCGCCCGGGCACCGGCTCGTTCCCAGGCTCGGAAGGCAGGGAAATGGCGCGCGCTGCAATTTTTTTGGCCGCCGCCCGCCGCAATGACGCCAAAGGCTTGCGGGCAGGCGCCCCGGCCTTTTCCTGCGGCGCCGCCGGTTTTCTCCCGGAAGCCTTTGCGGCTCTTTTCCAGGGGGCAGCCTGCGCTTTTGCAGGGGCTTGCTCTTCCTGCGGCAGGGCATCTTTCCAGGGGGCAGCCTGCGCTTTTGCAGGGGCTTGCTCTTCCTGCGGCAGGGCATCTTCCCCTTCTTTTGCAAATGAGGCTTCCTCCTTCTTTTCTGCCGCGCGCCTTTTGTCGGGCGAAAGGTCTTCCAGTATGCGCTGTATGCGCTCCATCCTGCCCTGATCCTCGGCCTGCGCAAAAGGTCCGGGCCTTGCTGCGCCTGCTGGCGCGGCATCCGGAAAAATCGGTTTTATCGTGATGGCGCCGGATGGCGCCGGGCGCGCAGAGTCCCTTCCGCCGCGTGCGGTTTCTTTTTCTTCGGGCAGGGGCATTTGCCCCCCCTCTTCTTGCTCGGGCGCCTTTTCTTCCTGCCCATGCCCTTCCTCGGGCCAATCGTCCCGGGGCATGGATTTTTCTTCGGGTCCAGGCCCGGGCTTTCCCGGAGGTTTTGGCATTCCCTCGGCGGGATTTGGCATTTCCTCGACTGGCCCGGGAATTTCCTCGTCTGGCGTGGCCCGCCCCTCTTCCTCGCGCGCAAGCTTCCGAAGCGGCAGCGCGCGCGGCTTTTCCATTTCCTCTTCGGGCCCTTCCCCATGCGGCAAAGGCGTTGCCCCCTCATGGGAAGGCTGTTCTTCCCCCCCTTGCAATGCGGGCGCTTCCTCCTCTGGCTCGGGCGCTGGAGGGGGCTGCCTGATGAGCGATTCCTCGTCCTCGCGCTGCTGCCTTGCCTTTTCCTCCTCGCGGCGGAGCTTTGCCTCGATAAGCGCCTGCAGGCGGGGGGAAAGCTTGGAATACGACGATATGCCGGCAGGCTGCCGGGAAACTGGCATTCCGGCCTGCCCCCCTGGCTTTTCCTGCGCCAGCGGCTCGGACGGCTGGCGCAAGGCATGCATTGCCTCCGCGGCTCCCTGCAAAGCGGGCTGCGGATCGGCATCGGGAGACTCGCGGGGCAAGGGCAGTGGCGCCTGCCTGGCTTGCGGCACTGGCGGAGGGCTCAATGACTGCGCTGGCCGGGGCGCGGCGGAAGTGCGCTGCGAAACGGCTGCAGCCGCGGGCACTGGCGGCGGGCGCAATGAATTCGGCCGAAGGCGTTCCGCTGCAATCACGGCTGCCCCGCGCGCTGGCGGCGGGCGCGGCCTTGGCTGCGGCGCCATTTCCTCTTCCCCGGGCAGAGGGGCATCTTCGGCTCGGCCTTCATCAGGCAGGGAAGGGAATGCCTTCCTTGCCAGCGCCCTTTCCTCTTCCTCGTAGGCTTCGGTCTCGTAGGGGATGGCCGGCCCCCCCTGCCCCGGGCGGGCCTTCGCTTCCGCCTCCCTCTTTTTCTCAAGCGTGCCCGTCAGCTCCCTTTCCTCCCTGTCGAGGGAGGAGTCCTCCTGCGCGGAAACGAACCTGCGCAATTCCCGCCGCATCTGCTGCTCGGGCGTGAGAGCGGATGAGATGTCGCGCCGCCGGGCGGACGCAGAAACTGCGTTGGAGTATATCCTGCGCTCCACCGTCTGCGCCTCGAAAAGCAGGTAGCTGTAGGTGTAATCCTCAAGCTCGCGCGGGAAAATGCCTGCGCTTTCGTCCAGCACCAGCTTTCCGTCAATGGGCCTGGGGGGGATGGACAGCGGCCTTTTCTCGATTTCCCGCGCCGCTGTGCAAAGCTCGGAGAACGTGGGGAATGCCTCGGTTTTTTCGCCCATCGCATCAGCCAGCCCCTATTACGGCTGTTCCGGGCCGCCCCAGTCCGCGCCTTTGGCGGCAAGCGAAACCACCGCATCGGGGTTCATGTAGTATTGCGAAACGATGGAGCCCACGGTGTTCACGCTCTTGTAGCCTTTCTTCACCATCCAGCTGAAGATTCTTGCCTTGTCCGAAACGTCGGAGTCTATCTCGCGCTGGGTAAGCCCTGCGTAGAGGCTGAGCGTGGAGGAAAGCGAGACCATCTTGCCCGCTTCTGAAATCTTGTCCGTCTTCACGTCCCAGCGGTAAAGCGTATTGACGCTCCCGCCTTTTTGCACCTCGGCGAATTCCAGCGTGCGGCGGATGTTCAGCCTCCTGTGGCGGTACTGCACCACAATGCCCGCAAGCGCGGAGAGGGATTCGTGCGGCATGGAAATGGGCGGCGTGGTAAGGCGGGTCACGGTTTCGGCAGCGTTGTCCGCGTGCAGCGTCGCATAGACGGAATGCCCGGTGTGCATTGCCTCGAAAAGTATCTCGGCCTCGCGCTGCTTCCTGACCTCGCCCATGATTATCCTGTCCGGCCGCTGGCGAAGCGAGTTTGCCAGCAGGTCCAGCATGGTGATTTCGCCCTTGCCCTCAGCATTGGGCTCGCGCGTCACCATGGGCACCCATTGCAGGAAGGACGGGAGCGTAAGCTCCCTTGTGTCCTCGATGGAAATGATGCGCTGGTTCGCCGGAATGAGGCAGGAAATCGCGTTGAGGAAGGACGTCTTCCCCGAGCCCGTGCCCCCGGAAACGAGGAGGGAAAGCTCGTTTTGCATGCACAGCCAGATGAGCCCCGCGACCTGGGGCGATATGCAGTTGAGCTCGATGAGGTACGGGATGGTCCAGGGATTCCGGGAGAATTTCCTGATGGTAATCGTGTTTCCGAAGCTGGAGACCGGGAACATGGTGGCGTTCACGCGGTCGCCGGTGGAAAGGTGCGCGTCCATCACCGGGTTGAGAGTGTTTATCTGCTTGCCAATCCTGCGGCCTATCATTGCCGAGATGTCGTATATGGACTCCTCGCTCTTCAGCTGCACGTTCGTCTTGCACCAGCCGTATTTCTTGTGGTACACCCAGACGGGCTCGGACGAGGAGTTGATGGCGATTTCCTCAAGCGCGTTGTCGTGCATCAGGGGCTCGAGCTCGCCCAAGCCCAGCGAGTTTTGCAGCAGGTAGGCGGTGAGCACGCGCTTGTCCGCCTCGGAAAGCGTGGGGAAGTGCTTGGAAAGGAGGAAATTCGCGCGGGCCTCGAACTTGTTCTTCACCTCGTCGCGCTTCTTGGGGTCTATGATGTCGGTGATGTCTAGCTTGACGGTGGTGATAAGCTCGCCCTTCAGAGTGTTTAAGACCAGGCGCGTGCCCTCGGAAAGCTCGCGCACGTTCACCTCGTACTGCGGCACGTATTCCCCGCCCGAGGCGAATATTTTCGCAAGCACCTGTATGCCTTCGTTGTCAAACACGTATGAGTCGAGCACGCCCCCCTTTTCAGGCAGGCGCTTTTTTTGTTCGGCCATGGTGAACACCCGCCGCGCAGCACGCACGGCTAACTGCCAGATAATCGGCGTGATTGTTTAAAAGGGTTGGCGTGCGCCAACGAGGAAAAACGGAATGCCCCGGCGCCCGGCCTGCGCACGGTCAGGGCTTGCCGGCTTCGCCCGCCTGCTTCAAGGCGGCATCCAGGATTTTCATTGCGCGGAGCCTGTGCTCGAGCCGTGAGCCATACTGGGATGAAAGCGCCTCGAGCGCCTCTTTCATTGCGGCGGACAGGAGCTCCGCCTTCCTTTCCTGCACGGCTTTGTCGGCGTCAAGCATGAGGTCGCCGAAGCTTTTCCTGCGCCCTGCCTTTCCGTTGCCCGGCTGCGATTTGCCGGTTGTCGGCCTTGCCCCGTCGATTTTCAGGGGCAGGCTGCCCGCGGAATTGTTCCCCCCGTTCATGGATACACCCATTGAATGTGCTAAAAAGAGCTTAAAACTGTATATGCCGCGCTGGCAGGGCAAACCAATATTTAACTAGCGCGAGAAAGATGGGGCATGGACCTTTTTGCCATAGGCACCCCGGTCATCGACTCGTTTGCGAAGGTGGGCGGCAGCGAGGTTAAGAGGCTGGGGCTGGTGAAGGGTGCCACGAATTTCTTTCCTGCAAAGGAGCTTGCCGCAATTGAGCGGAAGCTTGGGAAGAAAATAGCCCACCGCTACCCCGGCGACAATGCGAGGAACGTGTGCGAGGGGTTTGCCGCGCTTGGCGGCTTTTGCGGCTTTGCAGGCGCGGTGGGCGACGACAGGCCCGGCGCGCAGTTTGCGGCGAATTTGCAGGAGTGCGGCATAGGCAACTTCCTGCAGGCCAAGCGCGGGGCGACGGGGAAAATCCTCGCGCTTGTCACGCCTGACAGGCAGAGGACTTTCTGCGCGGATTTGGGGGTTTCCACTGCCTACAGCGGCGTGGATGGGGAAGCCGCGAAAAGCGCGCGCATGCTCTACGTTTCCTCAATCACGCTTTGCGGCTGCCATGAGGCATCGCGCGCATGCCGCGCGGCAATGGAGGCGTTCCGGAAAGCGGGCAAGAGAATCGCGCTTGCGCTTGAGAGCCCGCCTTTGGTTGGGAAGAACCGCGCGCAGCTCCTTCTCCTTGCCAAGCGCTATGCGGATGCGCTTTTCCTGAATGACGACGAGGCGGAGGCGCTTTTGGGGAGCGGCGCTGAGAAAAAGCTTCTGGGCTTCAAGCCGCATGCGCCGATTTACCTGAAGAAGGGGAAGAACGGCTCGCTTTTGTTCCTGAAGGGGCGCGCGCACGCAATCCCCGCGCTCAAGGCGAAAGTGATTGACACGACCGGCGCTGGCGACGCGTACTGCGCAGGCGCGCTTTATGGGATCTCGCGCGGCTACACGCCGCTCTCGTCCGCGAAAATCGGCTGCTACCTTGCGACAAAAGTGGTTGCGAAGATGGGCGCGGGCGTGCCGCTGAGGCATACAAGGATGGTATTGAAGCACCAAAAAGCAGCAAGGAAGCGTTAATTGAATTCGAGTTTTTTTGGGAGCATTATCTTGAAAGTGCTGCCCTGCCCTATTTCCGATTCAGCGTGAAGTTCGCCGCCGGCAAAGTCAAGGATATGCCCAATCAGGTGCATGCAGGCGCCGCCGGATTCAGTGTATTTCCCGAAAACTGTTTTTTGGGATTTGAAAGTGAGAAGGTCGTAAAGCATCTGCTTTGACATCCCGATGCCGTTGTCCGAGATTGTGATGCTTATCTTTTCCTTATTTTCCTCGTTTATTGCGACTTCGATTTTGGGCTTCACTATGATTGGAATTTTTTCATAGGTAGGCTCCTTGCTCCTGCGCGCAAGGTATTTCCCAAAGCTGCCGCCATCCGGTTTGACCTGATTGTCGTATGCAAGCGTGGTCGCTTTCATGGCATTTGTAATCAGGAACATGGGCAGGATGTGGAGGAGCGGCTCAAAGCCCACCACGCTGCCGCCATAATTGTCCTTGAATGTGACCCCGGAATATTCGCGCGGAAGAACGTTTTCCGCCAGATTCCGGCATAACTTGATGCGCTTTTTGGCCGGAAGATTGAAGCTTGGATAATGCTCTTCGTAACTTTTGAGGATGAATAGTTTCTTTTGCACCTCAAAAACGTTGGACAGCAGTTGGCCCAGCCTGACTTCTTTCAAGCCGGAATCCATGCTCTCCGAAAGCATGCAGAGGTAGGAGCGGCATGACGCTATCGCCTCATCCACTCTGTCACCGATGAATTTCCTGTAGTTCTCCAGGGGCCCGAATGGCGTCACCAAATCTTGCCCGAGGATTTCGCCATCCAGCCTGTTTTTGTAATCCACCATGTAGGTGTAAAAAGGGAGTACCGTATGGTCGTTGGCAGCCGTGCGCTCCAGGAATATGCGGAGGATTTCGTAGAATTTGTCCTTTGATGAGTGCCAGCCATTTATGCTTCCTGAACAAGCGTTCAGGGCGCCCATGTATTGGCTGCGGAGATCGTTGGCTTTGTTGGTGGAAGCGGCATTGCCTTCCAGGTCGCGCGGCCCTGTTTTGTCAAACTCGCGCTTGAATATGACAAGGTTGCGCTTAATGCCCTTGAGCCTGTGGTATACTTCCACGTAGGGCGGCCTGCCAGTAGGATAAACCGACACTTTCCCGTTCATCTCGACGTGCATGTTGAACTAGTGTTACATAAGGTTTAAAAATAGACCACAGAATTAGCCAACCAGCCTTTCCGCTTCCTTCTGCGCTGCCTCCACCACTTTTCCCTCGTCAAGCAAGAGCAGCTTTCTCTCGCGCATCACCGCCTTCCCGTTGATGATGCTGTCCGTGACGTTGCCTGCGTGCGCGGAATAGACAAGGTTGGCGGTAATGTCGTGCAGCGGCGCCATGTTTGCCGCGCGCGCGTCCACAAGGATTATGTCCGCCAGCTTGCCCTCAGCAAGCAAGCCGGCATCGATGCCAAGCGCGCGGGCGCCGCCCTCTGTTGCTGCTGAAAGCATTTGCGGCGCGGTTGCTGCCGTGGCGTCCCAGCGCGCGTTTTTCACACAAAGCGCGAGGAACTTCATGGTCTCGAACATGGAAAGCGAGTCGTTGCTTGCGCTCCCGTCAGTGCCAAGCGACACGTTCATCTTCGCCCCCTGCATTTCGGGCAATGGCGCCACGCCGCCGCTTGCAAGCTTCAGGTTGGAAACCGGGCAAAGCGATGATGACACGCCGCGGGAGGCGAGAAGCTTCACCTCCTCCTTTGTCATCCAAACGCAGTGCGCCGCAACCGTGCGCGGCGTGAGGAGCCCGAGCGAGTCCAAGTAGTAAGCGGGGCGCAGCTTGTGCGCGGAGAGGCAGTCGAAAACTTCCTTGCGCGTCTCGGACAGGTGGATGTGCAGCTGCACATTGTGCTTCTGCGCCATTTCCTTGCTTGCAACAAGAAGCTCCTTTGAGCACAGGTAAAGCGAGTGCGGCGGCACGGACGTTGTGATGCGCCCGTCCGCCTTTCCTTGCCAGTCTTTTATGAACTGCTCGCAAATCGAAAGCTCGCTTTTCCTTTTCTTTTCGTCAAACCCGCCCTTTCCCATGTCCACCATGGAGTAGCCCAGCACCGCGCGCATGCCGCTTTCCTGAACGGCAATGGCAACTTCATCCATGTGGAAGTACATGTCGGAAAAGCAGGTGGTTCCGCTCTTTATCATCTCAGCCGCCGCAAGCGCTGTGCCTGCGCGGATTTGCGGCGGTGCCACTTTCACCTCCGCCGCGCGCACAGCCGCTAGCCAGTCATGAAGCGCGGCATCCTCGCCTATTCCTCTGAAGAGAGTCATTGCCGCATGCGTGTGCGTGTTTATGAAGCCTGGAAGCGCGATTTTGCCCGATGCGTCGATTTTCTCATCTGCGCGCGCGGAGATGGAGGGCGCCACTTTCGAGATGCGGCTGCCTTCGATGAGAATGTCGGACTTCTTGCCGGAAGGCAGGGTTGCGTTCTTTACCAGGAGGGACATGATGGGATTTTAATATTGCGATTTAAAACGGTATACACTATGGAGATGGACGAGGGGAGGATTGCGCTTGCCGCTGCCGTGTTCGCAGTGGCAGGCATAGCCCTGCTTTTCCTGCTGTCCGAGACGGCGAGAGATGCCACTGTTGCCGAGGCGCTTGTCTCCCCGGCGAATTCCTACCTGAGCATATCGGGCACTGCGCAGAACATCACCGCCGACAAATTCTACCTGTGTGAGCGCGGGCTTTGCATAAGCATGAAGAAAGGCGGGCTTGTTTCCGCGCAGCTTGTAGCGGACGGAAGCGATTTGCGCGTGCTTGGCAGGGTGAAGGTGTACAAGGGAAGCAGGTATTTCGAGGCGGAAAGAATCGAGGCGGAATGAACTGGGGGTGCGCAATTTCGGGGTGGAATGAAAGGGAATGATTTTGCCATCAATGTGAAGATGATGATGTGATTGCTGCAATCGCAATTGTTGGAGGGCTTGTTCTTGGCGTTCTCTCAGGCCTGCTGCCCGGCATCCACTCAAATACAGTGGCATCCGTGCTTGCCACCTTGCCCGTCCCCCCGGATGCGCTTTCGTTCGCAATAATTGCAGTTGTGGGCGCGCACCTTCTTTTCCAGTTCCTGCCCTCCATTTTCCTGTCCATTCCCGATGACACCGTAGTCGCATCCGTGCTGCCGGGGCACAGGCTTGCGCTTGGCGGCAGGGGAAAGGAGGCGGTTGCGGTGTGCGCGTTTTCCACGCTTGCGGCGGCAGGCGCTTCCGCGCTCCTGCTGCCTGTTTCGCTTGTGCTGCTGCCTGCGGCTTATGCGATAATCGAGCCCCAGATGGCGCTTGTGCTGGTTGCTGCGTCGCTGTTTCTGCTGTATTCCGAGAGGGAATGGAAAAAGATTGCGATTGCTTTGCTTGTTTTCCTGCTTTCAGGCGCGCTTGGCATTGCCACGCTGCGAGGCGCGATAAGCGACCCGCTGTTCCCCGCTTTCTGCGGATTGTTTGCGGGGAGCGGCATCCTTCTCTCCTTCACTTCGCGCACGCGATTGCCCGCGCAGAAAAGCGAAAGGACAAAGCTCGACTTCCTGCCATACGTTGCGGCGGGCGTTCTCTTCGGGATGCTCTCCGACCTGCTGCCGGGCATTGCGGCGCCTGCGCAGATTGCGATATTCGCCTCGGCGATAATTTCCACTGACGATGCGCGCAAGTTCCTGGCGCTTGTCGCCTCCATTGCCGCATCGCACGCGGTCTTCGCATTCGGCGCGCTCCTCTCAATCGGCAAGGCGCGCGAGGGCACGCTTGCGATAATGAATGGGCTGGCCCCCATAGGCGCAGGCGACCTGCCCGCCATGATTGGCGTGCTCCTTCTTTCAATGGGGGTGTCGGCATTCCTTCTCATGAAGCTTGCGCGCCACGCAGGCGCGCTTGCAGCATTCGACACGCGCACGCTGAATCTTGGCGTGCTTGCCTACCTTGTGTGCGCGATTGCCATAATTTCCGGCGGGGAGGGCCTGCTGCTTTTCGCCACTGCCACCGCGGCGGGGCTGCTGCCGCCCTTGCTGGGGGTGAGAAGGACGCATGTGATGGGCATTATCATCGTGCCTTCGATATTGCTCTCGCTTTAGGCGGGAAGGGAAAAATCTGCGGCTTTGGCCGCCCGGATTTTCCGAATGCACGAAAAGTCGGCATAAAGAGGGAAACGTGGGTATTTGTATAAACGTTGGCAGCCAGAATAACGATGATTGAGGTGGGATGATGAAAGGAAATTCCGCGCATAAGGTACTTTTTGCATTGGGCAGGATAAACACCAGCCCAGAAAATAGGGGGCAGGTGGGCATTTCCAGGAAGAGCGCACGGGCACTTTTCGAGGAATGGCATGAAAGGCGCCCCCATGATGAAAAAAAGGCGCTGGCGGCGCTGATAATCGGCATTTTTTCAAGAGTAAAGGCTCCCCATGAGGCAGACGCCTGCAAGAACTGGCCAAGCGCAGGCGACGTGCAGAGGTTTGCCGATGCCGTTGCCAACGACAATGCCTTGGCAATGAAACTTGGAAAAGCCCTTGAGATTCAGGGCAGGAAAGTCAAGGATTGGAAAAACTTCGAGGCAGGAGCGGCATTGGTGGATTTGGCCGCCGGGTTTTTCGGAGTATTTCTTGGTGCGGCTGTAATTGCAGACGCATTCGCGCTTCCCCTCAGGGAATTTGCCATAGATGCCAAGGAGCATGCGCTGGGGGCGCTTGTGGCTTGCTATCTCGCTTTCAGGGCGTTCGTGGTTTATCCGGTAAAATCGGTTTATGGCGAGAATTCCTGGCTGCGCCTGAACGAAATCATCGATATCTTGAGGGATGGCCGCCAAGGCGCAGCTTGAGAACGCCTGGAGCGCGGGCGCCCTTGCCGCCAAGGGCATCAAAGCATCTTTCCGTCCACGACGGCTCTTGGGGCCCTTAGCCAAGGGCAACTACAGCAGCTTGCCGTTGACTACACGGTCGTGCTTGCGCACGACCTATCGCGAACGGACTACAGCAGCCGTCCGTTCACGACCCCGTCCTGCCCTACCCTGTTGGTGATTTTCACCTTGCCGATGTCGGTGTCCACCACCGCGCCCTTGGTGAGGATGTTCTGGCGCGCATAGTGGCGGTTGTCGGGCGTCTCAAGCACGGTGCGGAGCGTCGCGCGCTTCATGCCCTCCTTGGTGAGCACGTTCACGAACTTTGCGCTGCGCAGCTTCACCTTGATGGCGTGCCCGCGCGCATGGCGCAGCTTCAGGGTTTCCTTGGCACCCACCTTGGTGGCGGTGAAGTTGCCGCCAACGAAGCGCAGCTTCTTGTCCGCAGCGTGCCCGCGCTTGCCGCCCGTCCCCTTGGTCGTCGAGCCGCGTGCGCCGTGATAGTTCTCCATAAAAATTCCTCCGTAAAGATTGCAGCCACTATATTCGGCAACTCTTTTTTAAATGTTCGGTCGCCCCACTGGTGCATGCTTCTCCTGCGGTGCTCCTCGGCAAAGGCGCTTCCTGCGCTTGTCAGCTCAGCCGAGGCGCTTGGCTCGCCAGTCCTTCTCCTTTCCCCCCGCGCAATTGAGGGGAAAAGCCTGATGGAGATGGAGTTTGCCTTTTACCTTGCGAGACGCGCGTTTGGGGGAAAAAGCAACATTTCCGGGAAGCTTTCAAACGAGGCGCTATTGTTCCTTGCGCGCGAGACGAACTTTGCCTCCGCGCTGAGGAGGATGGGCGCGAAGGACGCGCGCGACTTTGTGCTGGCGTGCGAGAAGAATGTGCCGCTCGCAAAGGTGAAGCGGGGGATGGGGCTCGTGAGCGCAAAGAGAATGGCGTTTCCGCGCATGGGAAAGAAAAAGGGGGCTTATTTTGAGGGGGAGCTTGCCGTGGAACAGATGGCGCTTGCAAGGGCGAGGAACTAGAGCTTCAAACTGAAAAGAAGGCGAGGTGTGCGAGCCGTACAGGCGTTTGCATGGAATATCTTTATAAGATTTTCTTATTAAATCCTTACTAGTGGTCTTATGGGCAACATAAACATCGAGATGAACGACTACCTTGGCGATGTAATCGGGGCAATGCTCAAGCGCGGCTATGCAAAGACAAAGACAGAGGCGCTGCGCCTCGCAGTGTATGAGTTTGACCGCACGCACTCGCTCACGGAGGACGCGGTATTCGAACAGGCTGCGGAAAAGATGCTCTCAGACATCAAAAGCGGCAAGGAAAAGGTGCGGAAATTCGATATCCATGAGCTTGA
>Ga0172371_10006331_pt1 | contig 17256 bp, 8 predicted proteins | sample Lak12m_FD_114543 | JGI IMG/M metagenome (GOLD analysis project Ga0172371, IMG submission 114543) | Freshwater microbial communities from Kabuno Bay, South-Kivu, Congo - kab_022012_12m | ecosystem: Environmental > Aquatic > Freshwater > Lake | place: Democratic Republic of the Congo: South-Kivu...
TTTAGCTACATGGGGGCAGGTTGTTGATTTTTGTTGTGCCGGTATTGTATATTTTGCACCAACAACCAGCTACAAAGGTAAATGTTATGCGATTGGAGTTGCTGCTTATGAATGGAAACAAAATTCCGGTGTAAACTTATATCAATCTAATATAGAAAATATTACCAAGAGCACACTCGATTTATTAGCATCACCAGTAAGTGGATTTCATAAGTTGCAATTGGAAAATAAAATTTACGCAAGCATAATTCATAACAATTTAATAATCAATGGCACTTCAGAAAATTTAAACGCCGATTTATTTTCAATCAATGGAAATAAGTTAAATAGCTTTAATTCTGATGATTTGATTAATGGAAAAGATGTTTCTTATTTGAACAAAGGTATTTATATATTGAAAATCTATGATAACAAAGGAACAATCATTTCAAATAATAAGCTTATCAAATATTAGCCTTATCCGGTTTATTTAAAAAAATAATTTGACATTTAAATTACAAAATATTTCATCGTTGATAGAATTTTAGTTGTTTTTGTATTTCAAAATATATTAACTTTATATTTTTTTCAACGATGAAATATTTAACTAAATAAATTTCTTAAAATTTCTCACATGGATTTTAATTCTTAAATCAAAATAAATCATGAATAAAAAATTAAAGCATCAACATTATCTGCTCAGAAAGGTTAAGATATTAGCATTTCTCTTCTGTATAAGTTTAAATCTAATTGCTCAAAATAAAACTATATCGGGAGTAGTTACAAATGCTGATGGCTCCGAAAAATTAATTGGTGTGAGTGTTAGAGTGAAAGGCTCCAACATTGGCACAGTAACTAATCTTGATGGTCAATTTACTCTAAAATCAATCAATAATGATGATGTTCTGGTATTCACTATGATTGGAATGAAATCTTCTGAAATAAGAGTGGGTAATAATACAACTTTATCTGTATCACTCTCTGATGATACAAAATTGATTGATGAAATAATTGTAACAGGCTATTCATCACAAAAAAAAGCGGATTTAACCGGTGCTGTTTCAGTTGTTAAGGTAGGAGATTTGAAGGATTCTCCGTTTGCTAATGCTGCTCAGTCAATGCAGGGACGTGTCGCTGGTGTACAAATCAATACAGATGGTGCACCTGGCGGTGCTGGAACATCAATTAGAATCCGTGGTATGGGCACAGTAAATAATAACAGTCCACTATTTATAATTGATGGTGTCCCTACAACAGAAAATTTAAACTCTGTGAATCCCGGTGATATTGAATCTATTCAAGTGTTAAAAGATGCTTCTTCTGCTTCAATTTACGGTGCAAGAGCAGCAAATGGTGTTATCATTATAACAACAAAAAACGGCAAAACAGGAAAAATTACAGTTGATTTAGACATTTCAATGGGACTTCAAACAATAGCAAAACAGTTTAATGTTTTGAATTCAACACAATGGGGCGAAGTCTTCTGGCAGGCCAATAAAAATAGTGGAATTGCACCTTCCCATCCCTTTTATGGGAATGGTGAAAATCCTGTACCTGTAGAATTTCTGGATCCAACAAATAAAGTTCCATTCAGCAATACTAACTGGCAGGATGAAGTTTATTCCTCTGCCATGATTAAAAAGTATTCAGCAGTTGTTTCAAGTGGTACAGAAAAAGGAAATACGATGTTTTCACTTAACTACACCGATCAAAATGGTTTAGTTGAAAATACATTTTATAAAAGATATTCTGCCAGATTAAACTCGAAATTTAAAATTTCAAAATTTGTTGAAATTGGAGAAAATTTGATGATAGCTAACTGGAAAGATCTGGGTGCATCTACACAGAACGACCGTGGAATTCCATTTACGGCAATGCGGGAAAATCCCGCTATCCCAGTTAGGTCAACAGAGGGATTATTTACAAGTCCCATGCAATTAGCAAGTTCTGATATTGGAAATCCTGTTAAAATGTTATACAACGCACGGGATAACGAAAATGATAGCTGGAGAATACTAGGTAATGCATTTATCGAAATTAAACCATTAAAAAATCTTTCAATTAAGTCAAATTTTGGTGTTGAGCATATTCAATATTTCAATGCATCACTAAACAGGAAACAGGAATCCTCGGATGTAAATAGTATTAGTGTTAATTACGGACAGGGGAATACTTATACATGGTCAAACACAGCCAGTTACTATTTAAAGTCGGGATATCACAGTCTAAATATGTTAGCAGGATCTGAAGCAATTAACTACAAATACTCTAATCTGTCATCATTCAGAAATAGCTTTACATTTGAGGATGCAAATTATATGGTACTCGATGCCGGTAGTGGCATACAAACAAATGGTGGAAATAAATCTGAGTGGGCATTGTTTTCTTTATTTGGAAAAGCTGATTATAATTTTGCAGATAAATATTTACTGTCAGCAACAATAAGGCGCGATGCAAGTTCAAGATTACAGAAAACAAATAATTCGGGAGTTTTTCCTGCATTTTCAGGTGCATGGAGAATAACTGAAGAATCATTTATTCCAAAATCTAAAAACCTGGATTACATCAAAATCAGGGGTGGTTGGGGTCAAACAGGAAACTCAGAAATCGGTAATTACGCCACATACAGTTCTTATGGCTATGATATTGGCAATGCTTCTTATGATTTAAACGGTGCCAATACAAGTAGTATAACAGGTATTAAAGTATTGACATCAGGTAATCCTGATCTTAAATGGGAAACAACAATCCAAACTAATATTGGTTTTGATGCAGCATTTTTAAGTAATGAACTTTCATTGAGTTTCGATTATTATGTCAAGAACACAAAAGATATGCTGACAATTCCTCCTGTTTTGTCAGTAATGGGAGAAAATGCTTCCATGTGGATGAATACGGGTGACATGAAAAACACTGGTTTTGAAATGGTTTTAAATTATGTTCCTGTAATAGAGGGTGATTTTTCCTGGGATGCTTCTCTGAATATTTCAAAATACAAAAACACACTTGTACGGTTAAATAGCTTAGTTACTCAGACTGGTGGCGATCAACGCAATATTGTAGGACAACCACTGGGAGTTTTCTACGGATATGTGGTTGATGGAATATTTCAGAACGAAGATGAAGTGTTAAACCATGCAACTCAACAGGGCAAAGGCATTGGTCGGTTTAAGTATCGTGACCTTGATCACAATGGTGTAATTAATGATAAAGACCAATGTGTAATTGGAGATCCGAATCCGGACTTTTCTCTGGGATTAAATCTGAAATTAAATTATAAAAATATCACTTTGAGTTGTTTTCTGAATAGTGATTTAGGATTTGATATTTATAATACCACGAAACGTCAGTTAAACTTTATGACATATGGTGACAAGAGTACAAATCGTGGAGCTTCTATCCTGAATGCCTGGACTCCTGAAAATACAGATTCAGATATACCTGCTCTGACAATGTTGGACAACAACAATGAAACCCGTATGTCGACATACTTTATCGAAGATGGTTCTTATTTAAAAATGCGAAATTTAAATTTAGCTTACACAATTAAGTCAAATAATTTTACAAAGAAAATCGGGATGGAATCTGCACAAATATACTGTCAGGTTGATAATGTATTTACTATCAGCAATTATTCAGGTTTAGAGCCAGCATTGCCCGTATCCGGAATCGACAATGCACCCTACCCGATTGCAAGAACTTTAATGTTAGGTTTTAATTTAAAATTTTAATTTAATTACTCATGAAAACAAATTATAAAATTTTCTATCCATTATTGGCAGGACTTGTATTACTAGTTTCTTGCTCAGATATGCTCGACAAAGAACCATACGGCCAGTTTTCTACTGCTCAAATGGATAGTACAAGTATTGAAGGTTTGATGGCTTCGGCATATGCAGGATTGCAGGGTCACTTTTTCGGGAATAACGAATCATTTTCCGGACCGTCATCCAACTGGGTTTTCGATCTGAGATCTGATGATGCTTATAAAGGTGGAGGCGGAGTAACAATGGAAGCCTATATGACACAATTGGAACTTGGAAATGTAACCAGCGACAATCCAATCGGGCTAAATAAATGGAGAAACAATTTCTATGGAATTGCGCGGGTAAACAAGACAATAAAAACAATTACTGCATTACAACCGGCAAATCTGAATGAATTATTAGGAGAACTGAGGCTGATTCGGGGTCATTTTTATTTCGACTTAAACCGTATTTTTCAAAAAATACCCTATATAGATGAAAATACTGATGCTACCAAAGCCAGAGCCGGTGAATTATCCCGTGATCAAATTTATGATAAAATCTATGATGACTTAAAATTCGGATACGACAATATCCCGGCTACTCAGTCACAAATAGGACGATTCAACAAATATGTTGCTGCTGCTTATCTTTGTAAATTAAGTATTGAACGTAAAAAATATTCGGATGCAATTAATTGGGCAGATTTAGTTATCGGGTCAAATAAATATGAATTATATACAAATTTCCTGGATATGTCAAAACTGGAATTTGAAAACAAAAAGGAAGCTGTTTTTGCAATTCAATTTTCAACAGATAATAATTATGCACATATCAATTGGGGAAATTTATTGAATACTACTTATTCCGAGGGAAACTTATTTGGCAATGGTGATGATTTTTATATCGGCAGCCAAAATTTAGTTAATGCATTTCGGACAGATGCAAACGGACTACCATTTCATGATAACTTTAACAGCGTAAAAGTAGAATCAAATTATTCTGGTAATCTTGATCCTCGTTTAGACTTTACGCTGGAAAGAACAGGTTTGCCATTCAGAGGAAATATTGTAACGTCAGCATGGAGTAGAGATTATGCAACTTATGGCGACCATTCAAACAAAAAGGGGCTTATTGATCCCACATCTTCAAATATGGTTAAAGGATTTCCATGGGGGGCATCTGCTTTGGATTTCAATTACATACGTTTTGCTGAAGTTTTACTATGGAAAGCTGAAGCAATAATTGAAAGTAATGGGGATCTGGAAACTTCCCGCAAATTAATCAATCAGATTCGTGCCAAAGCAAAACGAAGCATTGATAAGTTTTATACCCCAAGAGATATTGATGTATCCAAGGTAAATTATAAAATTGAAGAATATCCAACCGAAGGATGGACAAAGAATTATGCTCGCAAGGCTTTACGTATGGAACGCCGCTTAGAATTGGCAATGGAAGGACATCGTTGGTTCGATCTGGTTCGATGGGGAGTTGCGGTTGATGTTGTAAACACCTATTACAATCAGGAAAAAGGACTTCGTACATGGATGGAAAGTGCAGCATTAAGTAGTGAAAATATCTATTTACCTGTTCCTGTTAGTGAAGTTGAAAATTCGGGAGGATTGTATGAATAAACAAGTTAAACACTAAATAAATAATAACATGAAATATATATTTATAGTATTAGCATTCTTTCTGCTATCATTTGTAGCGTGTGAAGATGTAAAATATGAGGAAAAAGCAATTGCATTACCTCTGCTTACCAATGTGCAGACGATAAATGACAATAACAACTTAAAAGTCACCTGGACAGCACCTGCTGGCGTTGATTCATTTATTGTCGTATTAAATATTGGAGGAGTATTTACAACTTTAGAACATAATCCCCTGGAATATACTGTTGTTAATCCTTTCACAAACACAGAATATGCTGTAACAGCCAAATATAAAACACCGGATGGTAGAATGTCTGAAGGTGTAACATCAAGAATAACAATTCCAGGTACTAATCCGGTTGAAGGTCTTGCAGCTAAAAGAACAGGTAATGATATTGTTTTAACCTGGAAGTTGCCAAAAATAAATAATGCAACCAATATTGATGTGGCTTACGACGATAAAATTGTTTCAATTGCTGCCACAGACACAACTTACAGAATTATAAACTCGGACACCGAACGGAAATATGAAATTAAAGTAAGAACCAGATCTGCTACAATGGCTTCACACTTTGTTAGTACAGTAATAAGTACCGTAAAGTTTGCTTTCGTCACTACTTTCGAATCAATTGCTGCCTTACAAGCCAGTGGCGACGACGACGAAATAGCTGCTGCAAACTGGTTCGTATCAACTTATCCAACCGGTACGATTTTACCTTTAAGTAAAATAAAAGACTTCTCTGTTAGTTTAGAACAATTTAGTGTGATTTGGGTACATATTGACAGGGTTGGAACAGGATCTCTTCCTTCTGCGATGAGAGATGCAAAAGTTATTGCAAATTTGCAGTCATACCTGAAAAACGGAGGCAGTGTTTTGCTTTCTTCTCACGCAACTCAACTTATATATTCGTTGGGAAGGACTACCCGTAAGCCCAATATTATTGGTGCTGGATCAGGTGGTATTGGAAGTGATACCTGGACAGCAAATCCTAATATTGGAAGCATTTATAATCATTTGACACACCCGATTTTTGATGGCACTACACATTCCCCAGAGTTTTTTCCAGCTTCGGGTTCGACCATACCTTTAATTGGTCCGGGTAATCGTGAAGATCATAATTCGATGTGGGATCTGAATGCTTTTGGTTATAGCATTCCTACTGATGGTGCAAATGTGGTAAAAGCATTTGAAACCGAAAATACAGCTACGATTTTAGCCACATGGGGACATGTTACTGATTTTTGCTGTGCAGGAATTATCTATTTTGCACCAACATCAACATATAAAGGTAAATGTGTGGCTATAGGATTGGCTGCATACGAATGGAATCAAAATACAGGACTTAATCAATATCAATCAAATATTGAGCAGATCACTAAAAGTTCTTTCGAATTTTTGAAATAAAAATGGGGTAACAATCTTTTGATTAAATCAAAAGATTGTTACCATAAAAAAAATCTAATAAATGAAATATACTACACAAGTCATTTCCTGCATTTTTGCATTAACAGTATTGATTTCAATCACTGAAAAATGCATTGCAGCAAACGACCCTTCGTTAATAGCACACTTTCCAATGGAATTATCAGGTAATTTGATTACTGATGTTATTACAGGACAATCATTTGTTGTACAAAATAATTTTGGCAGACCTGAGAATGTTGCAGGTGCTGAAGGAAATGCTTTGAGATTGGATGGATATTCAACTTTCTCAACAACGCAATTTAATGTGCAAAATCTATCCACTACAGGATTGACAGTATCAATATGGTGCGCATTAGAAACATATCCGGTTATAAGTCCGGATAATTTATCTTACACTGCTACATATATTGCCGGAAATATGCGTGATGACCTGAAAACAGGATTTGCATTTACATTGAATAACACAGGAAAATATGCTTTCGAAATTTACATAAACGGAGTGAAAACTACCTGTTATGATGCATACGAAAATCTGCCTAAATATGAATGGGCCAACCTGACAGCAACAGTAAATACTACAACCCGTGAGGTAAAATTATTCAGAAATGCACAGTTGGTTGCCAAAGTTTCTTTTGCAGGAAATTCTATTAATACGGGCAATAATGTTTTTATGATAGGTAAATCTTTCTCTGATGATAAAGTGGGAATTTTCCGTAACAACATAATAAATGGATTAGTTGACGACATTAGGATTTTTTCCAAAACATTTGCTGACAATGAAATAACAGAACAAAGCACTCAAAATCCTGCAGATCTGACCATTCCAAAATCGCGGCATGAAAGAGATATTCAGCGTCCTGTATTTCATGGATTGCCAGCAACAAACTGGACAAACGAACCTCACGGGTTGGTATATTACAACAACAAATATCACATTTTCTTTCAGAAAAATGCAAATGGACCTTACATGGCCAGGTTACACTGGGGTCATTTAAGTAGTAGTGATTTGTTAAACTGGACAGAAGAAAAAATTGCAATCGGTCCAGGTGCAAGCTATGACATAAAAGGAACCTGGTCTGGATGTCTGTTTAAAGATGATGTTTACACCGGCGGCATACCTAATATTTTTTATACAGGTGTTGATTATGCCAAAGCAAGTATTAACAAAGCAGTCCCAATTCCTTCAGATGACAAACTAATTGACTGGATTAAAGACAATTCAAACCCGCTGATACCAAACAAGCCAGTCGGTCTAAGCGACGATTTCCGTGATCCCTATATTTTTAAATTCAACGGTGAATTGTACATGATTGTTGGAACATCCAAAAATGGTTTGGGTGCGACAACCTTACATAAATACAATTCAAGCACACAGAAATGGAGCAATGATGGTACTATTTTTTATCAGGCAGCTGGCAGCAATTTCGGTACATTTTGGGAAATGCCAGTTATAGTACCCATGGCTAATAACAAATGGTTGTTTCTGGTTACACCTTTAGGATCTTTGAATGGCGTTGAAACTTTATACTGGGTAGGTACAATCAACTCAAACGGAACATTTAATCCATATTCTTCAACTCCAAAAGAAGTGGAACTTGGCACAATGGGTAAACAGGGTTACGGATTGCTTTCTCCATCAGTAATGCAGAAAGATGGTAAAACCATTGCCATAGGAATTGTACCCGACAAGTTACCTTCTCAGACTAATCTGAATATGGGATGGGCGCATTTGTATAGTCTTCCCCGGGAATGGTCATTGGATCTAAACAACAATCTTATTCAAATACCTTTTAGTGAAACAAGTAATATGAGAGTACCTACAATGGCTTTTAACTCAGTAGATACTGACATAAATGGAACTCTTTCACTTGCTCCGGCCAGTGGTAAGGCTGTTGAGCTGGAGGGCAATTTCACGATTTCGACTGCCACCCGATTTGGCTTTAATGTTCGTAAAAACGGTAATAATGCAATTCAAATATATTATACTCCATCGGCAAATAAAATTACTGTGAATACAACAAATATATCGAAGTTATCCAATGATGCAGGTGTGTTTAACGGAATTTATGAAAGTGTAATCCCTCAAACACTCCCATTGGGTAGTAATTTAAAATTGCATATTTTTATTGACCATTCAATAATGGATATTTTCATTAATAATATGTATGCATTTTCTTTACGGGTTTTCCCAACTGATACAAATGCTGAAGCTCTTGAAGTGTTTTCAGATGGAGGTGCAACCCATATTAATTCTGTTAAAGCATGGAGGCTTAATCCGCGTCAAGGAATCACCGACACAAACTCACCTGATTTCAGGAATAAAATTAAAATATATTCAACTGGAGATAGTATTGTTTATGAAAATGTACCACTTCATTCACGAATTAATATCTACAATCTTGACGGACAAAAAATAATTTCGATAAATTCTGATCAAAATTCAGGTCTGATACCTCTGAAAAAAAACCAGACTTATTTAATTGAAATTATTAATGATGATTTAAAATATTCGACCAAAATATTAATGTAATAATTGCAATCAAACGATAAGAATCAAAAGTACAAGATGATGTATCAAAAATGAAAGTTGAAATTATTAAAAGCTTCTATTTTTGCATCGTTAATTAATCATGTAGTATAAAAATGAAAAAATCATTTAACATTATTTTAATCGCACTTTTATTGTTAAATATAAGTTGCAAGACTCAGGATAATTCAGCAGAAAATCATCTGGTTGTTGATTATGAAGTCGAATCATCATATCTTCTTATCCCAATTGAGGAAAAAGCTCCGGAAATAAGAATCAGTTTAACAATATCTGATTCAATCATTGAGTCTGCTATCGACGTTCATTTAGCTGTTGATAAAATTGATTATTGGGTGCCGCTTGATTTAAAAAAATGGAAAGGTAAAAAGGTCACAATTACATATTCAGGAGTAAAAGAAGCATTTTTGGGCATAAATAAAGTAAAACAAGCCGATAAATTTGAGTTTGAATACAGCGAAAAATACCGCCCTCATTTTCACTTTTCACCTGAGCATGGTTGGATGAACGACCCTAACGGAATGGTATTTCTGGATGGAGAATACCATCTTTTTTACCAATATAATCCCTATGGATCGATGTGGGGAAATATGTCCTGGGGTCATGCAGTGAGTACTGACCTGACCTCATGGACTTACTTACCTACAGCTCTTAAACCCGATAGTTCTGGCGCGATATTTTCGGGAAGTGCTGTAATTGATGTAAATAACACAGCCGGTTTTGGTAAAAATGCAATGGTGGCAATATACACCAGCGCCGGGAAAACACAGCAACAATCTATTGCATATAGCACTGACAGAGGTCGTACCTTCACAAAATACACAAAAAATCCTGTTTTGCCAAATCCGGGAATTGCTGATTTCCGTGATCCTAAAGTGTCATGGAATGAGGTAGCCAACCAATGGGTTATGGCCTTAGCCACAAGGAATACGGTATCATTCTATGGTTCACCAAACCTGAAAGACTGGACCAAACTTAGTGAATTTGGAGATGGAATCGGTTCGCACGCCGCAGTTTGGGAATGTCCGGATTTGTTCCCTATATCCTATCAGGGAAAAACAAAATGGGTTCTGATTGTGAGCCTGAATCCCGGTGGACCTAATGGTGGTTCGGCTACTCAGTATTTTATCGGCAATTTCGACGGTAAATCGTTTAAACCGGATGCACTGCCTTATCCGCTATGGCTCGATTATGGTCGTGATAATTATGCAGGAATAACGTTCGGCAATATTCCGGCATCGGATGGCCGTCGGATTTTTATGGGTTGGATGAGTAACTGGGATTATGCTAACCAGGTTCCGACAATAAACTTCAGAAGTGCAAACACCTCCCCACGTGAACTCAAAATAACAAACAACAGCAAACACCTCATCTTGAGCAGTTTTCCAGTCAAGGAAATGGATAATATTAAAGATAAAATTTACGAAGTACCAGATTTGCAAGTTACAGGAGATGCAACTATAGCTGAAATACTCAAACAGAATGATGGAAGCTATGAAATTCAAATGTCTGTAAAACCTATCGATGCTGAGATATTTGGCTTTAATTTAGAAAATTCAAAAGGAGAATCATTGATTTTTAACTTCGACAATCGTACCGGCTTCTTAAGTATAGACAGAAAGAAAAGCGGGTTGACAGACTTTAATGATCGTTTTGCAATGGGAATGAACGCACCGCTTATTAAAAAAGCAACTTATAATATTCGTTTGCTCATTGACAAAGCTTCTGCTGAAATATTTATTAATGAAGGTGAAATTACCATGACCACTTTATTTTTTCCGGATGAATGCATGAATCAACTTAATTTTTTCTGTCAGTCAGGTATGTTCAGAGTTGAAAACATCAAAATAAATAATATCAAATAAAAAAAAATACAATGTCAAATAATAAGTATCTATATTGGACAACCTTTGTTGCCATAAACGGTGGTCTGCTCTTCGGGTTAAATATGGCAGGTATCTCCGGTGCTGTTGAAATGATAAAAGCTGAATACTCCCTAACCGACAGCGGATTGGGTACTGTGGCTGCCCTGCTTACTTTCGGGTGTTTAATCGGAGCCTTATTTACCGGCAATTTTACAGAAAAATATGGACGGAAAAAAGTTATGCTTTTTACAGCCATTGTCTATATAATTTCAGCTTTTGGTTGCGCATTATCAGAGTCGGCTACAGAATTAACAATACTGCGCGTGTTATCAGGACTGGCTGTAGGTGCTACATCGGTGGTTGCTCCTATGTATATTTCAGAGATTGCACCTGCATATAACCGGGGACGTTTGGTTTCGTTTAATCAGTTTGCAATCACTATTGGTATTGTTTTGGCTTATATTTTCGATTATTTACTGATAGGTTTGGGTGATAACAGTTGGCGTTATATGTTGGCAGTGCCGGGATTTTTTGGCATTGTATTCCTTGTTTTCCTGCTTCTCAAATTTCCTGAGAGTCCACGCTGGTTATTGGCACATGGCAAAAAGGATGCAGCAATTAAAGTGCTTTCATCAATTGGAGGAGAGACTCTTGTGAGGACTGAATTACCAGAAATGGAAAAAGCCATGATTTCCGAACAGAAAAAGGAAAAAATGTCATTCGGTGAATTATTTAAAGGGAAAACAGGAAAAATTGTTTTGATAGGTACGGTAATAGCTGCCTTACAACAAATAACAGGCATAAATGCTGTAATTATGTTTTCACCCGAAATTTTCAGAGCTGCAGGGTCGGCCCAGGGTGATTCTGTAATGCAGGCTATGATTGTGGGATTAGTTAACTTTTTTATGACAATAGTTGCATTGTGGTTGGTGGATAAACGAGGACGCAAAACATTATTACTTTGGGGTGCTGTGGGAATGATTTCGTCTTTAGCTTATCTTACATTCGAGTTTTCAAAACCCGTACAGAACGGTATAGGAGTTTTGGCGGCTTTATTGGTATATATATCGTTTTTTGCAGCTTCATTTGCACCGGTTATGTGGGTGATTATTTCGGAAATATATCCAAACCGGATAAAAGGGCTGGCTATGTCGTTTTCAACAGCTGTAAGTTGGCTTTGTACATTTCTGACCGTATATTTTGCTCCGGTTATTCAGGGCTCTCTTGGTTTGCAATATTTGTTTGCCATTTTTGGAGTTTTCAGTATAATTGCATTTATATTTGTAAAATTCTGGATACCTGAAACAAAAGGAAAATCATTGGAGCAAATTGAAAAAGAATTAGGACTCAATTAAATCAATATTTAGGGGAAAATAGTTAATAGTTTACAGAAGAATATTATTAGATGGAAAACATTATTGTAGGTATCGGAGAAATTTTATGGGATGTATTTCCTAATGGTAAGGTGTTGGGTGGTGCGCCGGCAAATTTTGCTTATCATGTTTCTCAATTTGGTTTTGATGGATACGCTGTCAGCGCTATAGGTGGTGATGCTCTGGGTGAAGAAATTGTTAGTTGTTTAAGTAATAAAAAACTCAAATATCTTATTGAAACAACTCCGTTTGCAACGGGTACAGTAAAGGTAAAACTTTCGGGGAATGGTATTCCACAGTACGAAATTTGTGAGAATGTGGCATGGGATAATATCCCGTTTACTGAAGAGATGGAAGCTTTGGCACGTAAGACCAAAACAGTTTGTTTCGGATCTCTGGCTCAACGCAACAGTGTTTCAAGAACAACGATTAATCGTTTTCTGGATTGTGTGCCTCAAACCTCATTAAAGATTTTTGACATCAATCTCCGTCAGCATTTTTACACACTGGAACTGATTGAACATGCACTTGATCGATGTAATATCCTGAAAATAAATGATGATGAAGTAGCAATAGTAGGGAAATTATTTGGATGGGAATCGAAAAGCGAACTGGAAGTTTGCAATCAATTACTACATAGCTCAAATCTGGAAATAGTTGTATTGACAAAAGGAACTGAAGGTAGTTATGTAGTAACCAAAAATGAAACATCATTTAAACCGACACCATTGGTTGAAGTTGCAGATACTGTTGGTGCAGGCGATTCTTTTACTGCAGCATTCGTTTCTTCATTACTTAATGGACAGAGTATTTCCAATGCTCATCAAATTGCTGCTGATGTATCTGCATTCGTGTGCACACAACATGGTGCAATGCCTGCTTTGCCTGAAAGTTTATTATCGATGGTAAAAAAGCAAAACTAATCACGGTAGAGATATTCAGTTGACATTCGTAAATTGAAGAACTGCATGTATTTGAATGTAAACAGAGTAATCGTTTCAGAAAATAATTAAAACGAAAAATATTTTATTACTTTTGATATCGAATTTTGTACTGATATTATACTCAAATCATTTAAACAATGAAACAAATTTCCATATACCTTTTCATCATTGGATTTGTCGCTTATCAGTCATGCACGTCATATAAAACTAATGAAACCAAACTAATTGGTGTTTCACAATGTAGCGATGATGCCTGGCGCAGAACCATGAACAGTGAAATGATGCGTGAAGTATCTTTCAATCAGGGTATTGAAATTCGGTTTAAAACGGCAAATGACAATAACCAACAACAAATCCGTGATATTGAAAGTTTTATTGCTGATGGTGTAGATTTACTAATTGTTTCACCAAACGAAGCAATTCCCCTTACCCCGGTTATTGAAAAAGCTATGCTGGCAGGTATTCACGTTTTATTAATTGACCGAAAAATTAATTCCGACAAATATACTGCTTTTGTAGGTGCAGATAATTTTCAAATTGGTAAAGAAGTTGGGGTTTATGCTGTTAATATACTCAATGGCAAAGGGAATATTGTGGTAATTTGTGGTTTAAATGGCTCAACTCCAGCTCATGAACGACAAGATGGGTTTATGAACATTATTGATAAGTATCCGGATATAAAAATTGTATATAAGTCAAATGGAGATTGGTTGCGTAAACAGGCAAGAGATAAAATGACAGAAGCATTAAAATCAAAAATTCCAATTGACCTCATTTTTGCTCATAATGATGAAATGGCAACAGGAGTTCGTGAAGCATTAACTTTAACAAGTGGGATTAAAAATCCAATTGTACTCGGAATTGATGCTCTTCCAGGGGCGGATGGTGGGATTCAAAAAGTTCTGAGCGGAATTATCGACGCAACTTTCATTTATCCGACTGGTGGGGAAAAAGCAATTCAAACAGCAATTCAAATATTGAACAATGAGCCTTACAGCAAAGAAAACATCCTTTACACTGCTGTTGTTGATAAAACTAATGCCCGTGTTTTAAAATTACAAACAGATCAAATCGTTGAGCATCAATCCAGAATTGGATTACTAAATTCAATTCTTAATAAAAACTTGTCTCAATATAGTACTCAAAGAAGTATTTTATTTTTAACTCTTTTCGTTATAGTAATTATCCTTATTTTAATGATTTTATTACTTCGTTCCTACCGGCACAAAAACCGGGTAAACAAGGAACTGGAGATGACCAATATTGCTATCAATAAACAAAAGGAAGAGTTGTCTGAACAAAAGGATCAGTTGATTACACTTTCCAGAAATCTGGAAGACGCCACTCAAGCCAAACTTGTATTTTTCACCAATATTTCTCACGAATTCCGCACACCCCTTACCCTGCTTTCAGGACCGCTCGAAAGTATTATTAAAAAAGAAAATCTGAGCGATGAAGGCCATAAACTGGCCAGGATGATGCAAAAAAATGTGCAGGTGCTGATGAAACTTATTGATCAGATTATTGAGTTTCGCCGATATGAAAACGGCAAAATGCAAATGCACTTTACGATGGGAAATCTTAAAAACTTCATTAGTGAAATTTGCAACTCATTTCTGGAATTGAGCAAAAAACGACGGATACATTTTTCATTTTCAGCAACTGAAGAAGATTTCACTGCCTGGTTTGATTCGGATAAGCTGGAGAAAATCTGCTATAATTTACTATCAAATGCACTGAAATTTACACCCGAAAATGGCAACATCAGGGTTCATCTGGAAAAAATCAATCTTAATGGTGAATTTTTCGCAAAAATTACTTTAAGAGATACAGGTACAGGTATTCCGGCTCAGCATATTCATCATGTATTCGACAGATTTTTCAGGGTGGATACTCAGGTAAGTGGGTCTGGTATCGGGCTGGCGCTCACCAAAGGATTGGTAGAACAACATAATGGAACCATTGCGGTGGAAAGTACCGAAGGCAAAGGCACTTCATTTTTTATTACTATCCCATTCAAACAAAAAGACATCTCGATTCAGGAACAGTATCCGGTGCTCGACAGTAAAATGACTCATCAGGATGATTTATTACTTACGGAAATCAATGATACGGATGACATCGCTGATGAAACCGGATTGAAAAGAGATAAACCGCTGATATTGATTGTGGAAGATAATCAGGACGTGCGCATGTATATTAAAAGTCTGCTCCAGGAGGAATACAACATCATGGAAGCTCCGAACGGACAAAACGGATTGCTCAAAGCTAAAAAACATGTGCCGGAATTAATTATCAGCGATGTTTTGATGGATGTGATGGATGGTTTCGAATTATGCCAGCATATCAAGGAAAACATAACTACCAGTCATATTCCGGTGATGCTGCTTACTGCTTTTGCATTAGACGAACAAAAAGCTATCGGTTTCGAAAGCGGTGCCGATGCATATATTCCCAAGCCATTCAATGAGGAATTGCTTCTGATAAGGATTCGAAAACTCATCGAAAACCGGGAAAAGTTGAAAGAATATTTCCGAAAAAACCTGACTTTCGGTGACAGAAAGGAAAATATATCCCAAATCGATAAATCCTTCATGACCAAATTCAGAAAAATCATTGAAGATAACCTCATTGATAATGAACTCAATGTGGACGAAATCGGTAAGAATATGGGGTTATCCCGGGTACAACTTTATCGCAAAATCAAATCTCTAACCAATTATGCTCCTAATGAACTGGTAAGGATTATCAGACTGAAAGCTGCTGAACAACTACTTATCAATTCCGAAAAGTCATTTTCGGAAATTGCTTACGATACAGGATTTACCTCTCCTTCTTATTTTACCAAATGCTTCAGGGAATATTTCAATGAAAGTCCGACAGATTATCTGAAAAGAATTAAGAATTAAAGAATTATTTACTCCTGAAATAAAATTCGGGGTGAATTTAGAGACAATCTGATCGACCCTGACAGTGGTTACAAATCATTAAACTCTGTATTATTTGTCACAAAAAAATCCCGATATCAAACGACACCGGGATTTCCGCGGAAGCTACGAGATTCGAACTCGTGGTACGGTTACCCGTACGTCAGTTTAGCAAACTGGTGGTTTCAGCCACTCACCCAAACTTCCAAAACTTCGCTTTAGCGGCTGCAAATATAGAAAAGAAATTCGGATTATGCAAACCAAATTTAACAATATATTCAAAAACTTATGTGTAATTTTGTACGCGAATCTAAATTAAGTTAAATGCTTCTTTTCATGATACAGAAAATCAAATTATTAGTTTCTTCACTGACCGGAAAAATCGTTCTATCTGTTTTTACCTTCTTGTTTCTTTTTCTTTTGTGGATCTTATTCATCCCAAATTTTAAAGCTACTGAAGAAAAGGCAAATCTTTATATTTACCCGGGTACCGACTTCGAACAGTTAATTGACAACATGCAGGAAACGAATTTAATCAGCAGTACTTTTTCGTTTCGTGCAGCAAGTTTTATAGCCGGATATGGCAGTAAAGTTCGTCCGGGCAGGTATATCATTCATCAGGGCATGAATAACTTCAGTTTGCTGAGAAAACTGAGAAGTGGCCGACAGGATGCTGTAAAGGTTAAAATCAACAACATCAGAACCAAAGAACAACTGGCTGGCAAATTAGCGGAATACCTGATGCCCGATTCTACTGAAATTTTGAATTTACTCAATGATACCGCTTTCCTTAAAA
>Ga0172371_10006333_pt1 | contig 17251 bp, 12 predicted proteins | sample Lak12m_FD_114543 | JGI IMG/M metagenome (GOLD analysis project Ga0172371, IMG submission 114543) | Freshwater microbial communities from Kabuno Bay, South-Kivu, Congo - kab_022012_12m | ecosystem: Environmental > Aquatic > Freshwater > Lake | place: Democratic Republic of the Congo: South-Kivu...
CAATTGAGCCAAGACGACCGCTGGACGAGGAACTGGTCACGCCCCCGCAAACACCGCCGTGCCGCCGGCTCCGGCCGCCTCGCGCAGGCCGCGTGAGCGCGCAGGAACGGGAATGCACCCTGGTATTCTTGCCAAAAGATCAGGAGAAAGGATTTGTCATGCACCAACAAGCGACACTCTTGTTCGGCCTTCTGCTGGCCGGTTTGCCGTTTCTCGGTTCGCGGAATGCCGCGACTGCGCAGGACTCAAAACTCGAGCGGCTGAAGTACAACCATCCCGGCCTGGTCGTCGATCTGGGGGCCGGGCTGTGGGCGTGGCCGCTGCCGATGGACGTCAACGGCGACGGGCGGATGGACATGGTCATCAACGAGGAAGATGTGCCCTACAACGGCGTTTATGTCTACGAGCACCCGGGCTCGAAGGAGAAGATGCCGATCTTCAAGCCGGGCCGCAGGCTCAGCGACGGCATGATCAACGTCCAGGTGAGCTTCGTGGACGGAAAACCGCGCGTGCTGACGCCGGGCATGGAATACCCGAACTTTGTCGACTCCGGGCTTTCGCGGCCGGTCGCGCTGCCCCTGGCCGCGAACGTGCATCCCAACAAAGTCCGCGGAAACATGTGGCGGTACGTCGACTTCGACTTCGACGGCCTGACGGATCTCGTCATCGGCATCGACGACTGGACGGACTACGGAGAGCCCTGGACCGGGTACAACGCCTACGACAGGAGCGGAAAATGGCTGCGTGGTCCGTTGCGCGGTCAGGTGTACGTCGCCCGAAATCTGGGCACAAACCAACAGCCTCGCTATGCAACGCCGTACCGCCTGACCGTTGTCGGCGGCGCTCCCCTGGAAACCTACGGCTGGCCGTCGCCCTGTGTTGTCGACTGGGACGGCGACGGCGATCTCGACATCGTGTGCGGTAGTTTCCTGAACCGTTTCACCTACTTCCAGAACGTCGGAACCCGCGCCGCACCGCAATACGCGCGCGGAGTGTGCCTCCGCACCGAGGACGGCGCGGCGCTGGAAATGGACATGCAGATGATCACGCCAGTGGCCGTCGATTGGGACGGTGACGGCCATGTGGATCTGATCTGCGGCGAAGAAAACGGCCGAATCGCCCTGATCGAGAACACGGGCCGCCTGAAGGACGGGATGCCGTTGTTCAAGAAGCCCGCCTATTTCCAGCAGGAGGCCGACGAGCTGAAGTGCGGGGCTCTGGCAACGCCGTTCGCCGTCGACTGGGACGGCGATGGCGACTGGGACATCATCTGCGGCAACTCGGCTGGGTATATCCTGTTCTTCGAGAACCTCAGCGGTCCCGGCGTCCAGCGCCCCAAGTGGGCGGCTCCGGTGTATCTCCAGGCCGCCGGCAAGACGATTCGCATTCAGGCCGGCGAGAACGGTTCCATCCAAGGCCCCGGGGAAGCCTGCTTCGGCTACACCGTCATGACGGTCGCCGATTGGGACGGCGACGGGCTGCTCGACATTGTCGCCAATTCGATCCTGGGAAAAGTCGTCTGGTATAAGAACATCGGCACCGCCAGGCAGCCAAGACTGGCCGCCGCGCAGGCCGTCGAGGTTGAATGGCATGGCCCGCCGCCCGCGCTCGAATGGGGCTGGATGCGCCCGCAGGGAAAACAGCTCCTCACGCAGTGGCGGACCACGCCGCTGGCTTTCGACTGGAACAAGGATGGTCTCACCGACCTGATTATGCTCGACCAGGAAGGCTATCTGGCCCTGTTCCCAAGGGCCAAGATCGGGGGCACCTTGAAGTTGCTGCCGCCCCAGCGCGTGTTCTGCGGCGCGGATGGAAAACCGCTGCAACTCAATGCGAAGAAGGCCGGCGCAAGCGGTCGGCGAAAGCTTTGCGTTGTTGATTTCGACGGCGACGGCAAGCTGGACTTTCTCGTCAATAGCTCCAACGCGACTTGGCTACGCCAAACCGAACGCCGCGACGGCAAATGGTATTTCGAGGATCGCGGACCGCTCGATCCGCGGCGACTCGCGGGACACACTACCTGTCCGACCGTGGTCGACTTCGACAACAACGGCATTCCGGACGTCCTGATCGGCGCCGAAGACGGGCATTTCTACTACCTCCGCAACCCGCGCGCCAAGCAGTAACAGCGCCGCCCCATATCGAGTCTCATCACTCTCACGACGGAAGTCGAGCGTTTTCTGGCCGGGCTCAGAGCGTGCGGGACCACGGGGTCAATTCCGAAAGACGATATCGGCGACATGCGGGCCGAGCTGGACACACGGAGAGTCTTGCATCACGGCTCGGCCGAAGTAGGTCACGCGCTCAAACAGCAACCGGCTGACACTATGCTTCGGGCTGTCGCCCAGCATGTAGAGCAGTCCGCGAAAACTACCCTGCTCGCCGACAACCTGGATGTCCTTGAACGTGCAGTTCCGCAGTGTGCCGGGCTCCGGATTCTTGTGGACCCCGTAGTGGCAACTCATCGGCTTGGCCATCAGCATGAGGATGTCGTCTCCGCTGGAGCGGACGCGGATGTTCTCGAAGTGGCAGTCCTCCATCAGCATATCCTGGTTGGGCTGGAGCCAGATGATCGCATTGGCCCAGTAGTTGGTGGGCGCTCGGTAGTTCTTGCTGTAGTGCAGGACCTCGATATTGCGGGCCCTGATGTTCCGCATGCCGGCGGTCTCACATTCGTAGCCGATCCGGAAGATATTGGCGACATCCGTCCAGAACTCGCAGTCCTCGATGAGGATGTTCTCGCACGGCCGAGGCATCTTCGCCAACCCCTTGATGGCGATGCTGTCGTCCTGAGTGCGGAAGAAGCAATTCCGGATAGTGGCGTTTTGGGTGTTGACCAGGTCCAGGGCATCATCATTGATCATGCGGGAACCGCAGATCTTCACGTTGTCGATCGCGACGCGGTCGCAGTTCCAGGTCACAAAGGTCCAACTCCAGGGATTGCGGAGGGTGATATCCCGAACTTCGAAGTCCTGGCAATCCTGGCAGTCCAACAGATATCGGCCCGGCCCTTTGAAACGCGGGGATTCCTCGCCACCCAGGATTCCTCGGCCGCGGATGGTGATGTTCTTGCCTTTCGCATGAACGCACCCTTTGACCACTGCGCCGCCCGCAAGATACAGCGTTTGATTGTCCGTCAATGTGATCTTCCCGGGACGGTGGACGCCCGGAGAGAAGTAGACGACATTCGGCTCCCCGGGGCGCGGCGCATCGTTCTCCAAGGCATTTCCAAAGAGCAGGAGCGGTTTGATCCGGCCGTTGCGCTCCACGGAAATCCGGAAGGGCTTGTCTGCCGTCAGCGTGGCTTCCATGGGGCCGTTGCGCTGAATCTGGATGCCGAAGCGGTTGGGCTCGATCCGGACTCCCTTCAACGATTGGGTCGAGGTCACTCGAATCGTCACCTTGCCGGAGAAATCAAAGGACGCGAAGCAGTAGTCTCCCTGGAACAATTCGCTCTGCGCGGCATACACGTCCACCGGCTTTCCATCCACCGTCACGGCATACTCGCCGGTAGTCGCCTCTCCCGACGGCGCAGGATAGGTCGTGACCGCTGCACGAGTGGGCGATTGAGCGGCTAGCTGCGCAACGACCAGGCAGGCAAAACCGCAGCGCCATTTCTTGAGGATGTTGTTCATCGGCGGAATTCCCTATCAGAGGTCCTTTGCGCGGATCTGCAGGCGGACGTTTCCCTGGCCGGTACAGATCCAGAACACGCCCGGCTCAGCCTCGAAGAACACGGCGTAGGCGATCCAGACCTTTTCATTGTCGGTCGAGGCGATCACCGTCGGTGTGGACCACGTCTTGCCGTCGTCGGCCGAGAAGGCCACCGAGAGCTTGTTGCGCCGCTTGATCCAGCTATAGCTCAGGTCCTTGACCAGCCAGTCCTTCGGATCCGGAACGTAACCGAACGCCGGGTACTTGTCGTCGTGGTTCCAGATGAGGATCAGACGCCCGTCTTGCAGGCGCGCCAACTCGCCGAACGAGTTGTTGTTCTGGATCCCGGCCGATTCGGGTTTTGACCAGGTGCGGCCGCCGTCCTTGGAGATCGACTTGTAGAAGGTTCCCTTGGTGGTTCGGATCAGCATGAACACCGAATGGTCGGCCAGCTCGACCAGCTTCGGTTCCATGGCCCCGTCGTGGTCGTTGATCTTCGAGCCTTCCATGGTGATGGTCTGCGTTTTCGTCCAGCTCTTTGCCTGGTCGTCGGAGTAGTAGACGGGGATCACGTGCTCCCACGGCTGGACGGCCATGGTGGCGATCACGACCCGTCCGCTCTTGAGCACCACCATGGCGCGCAGGGCGCCGACCCAGTCGCGCTGGATCGGAAGCGGCGCGGACCAGGTCTTTCCGTTGTCCGTGCTGCGGATTGAATAGACGGGAATTTGCCACTCTTCAGGAGTCCCCTTTCCCCATCCTTTCTTGCCCGACCGCATTTCCTTGGGATTGCAGAAGATGGCGACGATCGCGCCGTCTGGAGTGCGTTCCAGCGATCGATCGCCGAATTGGAACTTCGCCGCCGGAATGGCGGGACAGGATTTCCAAGTCTTTCCTTTGTCAGAGCTGACGTGAGCCTCGGTCCCGGCAAGCGTCAGGATTCCGCCGTCGGGAAGATGGACGAAGGGACCGGCAAACTTCGAAGGATAACTCTCCGCTTTGGGATGCAGCCGGATGGCGTCCTTGCCAAAGGCGGGGACAGCGCTCATCGACAGAACGACGAGTAGCCAGAAAGATAGTCGTTTCACGGGATTCTCCTTCCATCTAGCGCGGATTGGGTTGCCCGTCGAAGGTTCGCTCGAATACGTCTCGGGCGGCGGTACTTCCCGCACGATAGCACAACGGCTCGCGACCTTCAACTTGCGGCGCCGATTGGGTCGCTTGCTGAACACCTTGATTCCGAATACGCCTATTATCGGACAGTTCGCATTTGCGGCGAGCCTGAAACCGCTCAGGCTCTTTCGGCCATCCAGGATGTCGAGCGTCAGAATCGCCCGAGGTACTTCAGCCTGGACGAGGAATCGACGCGCCGACTGGAAGACCGCGTGGTGGATTGTTAATATGGTGAGACTGTTGGTGTTCGGAGCGTATCCGAGCGGCACCTATTTGGGAAATCCCAACCTGTACGAGGAGATGCCCGATGCGCTGGACTGTGGCCACGATTCTTGGCTTCCTGGCGTCCGCGCCGGCCGCCGCTGCCCGGCCGGAGCTGATCGTCGATATTGATTTCAACGACGAGGTGATCATCCGGCCGCAGCCCATCACGGAAGCGGAAGTGGAAAAGCTCGTGCGCGATCTGCATGCCAGCGGCGTGCAGACGCTACTGGTTCGCATGGGCTACCTCGGCTACTTCCCGTATCGCACGGCGCTCAGCTACCCTGTCGGCTTCGACGCCCAACACGCGCGCCAGCATCCTTTCCGCCGCGACCTGGACGCGCAGAAGCTGGAGCAGTTCATCGCCAGCCGCCAGAAAGACAACGCGCGATACCGGAAGGTGATCGAGACTTTCAATCCACCGGAGGTGTTCGTCCGCGCAGGGCACCAACTGGGCATGAAGGTCGTGTTCTGGCTGGACATCTTCGACGACGGATACAGCGGCCACCGCTCCAAATTCATCGATGAGCATCCGCAGTGCCAATGGACCGCGCGCGACGGCAAGACGCGTTTCCAGGGCCTTATCAGCTACGCCTGGCCCGAGTCGCGCGCCTTGCGGGTCGCCCAGGCCAAGGAACTGCTTGAGCTGGGCGCCGACGGCATCCATTGCTCGACGAGCGCCCATTGCCGGCACCTGCCGAACGTCCGGCAAGACGACGCCTTCGGGTATGAGACGCCGGTCGCCGACGAATTCCGCCGACAGCACGGCGTCGACATCCGCACGGCGGCGAGCATTGACAAGGAAGCCTGGCACACGATCAAGGGCCAGTTTATGAACCGGCTCTACCGCGAACTCGCGGCGGTGTGCCACGCGCGGAAGAAGGAACTGTGGGTCGGCCTGCAACTCGGCACGTACACGCATCTGGCCGCCGATCCATACTTCGGCGTCAACGTGGTGGCACGCTATCGCAACCTGTGGCACGAACTGGTCGACGAACGTATTGCCGACGCTTTGATTGTGGGCGACTACGAGATCTGCTCCAACTCCACAACCGCCTATTGGACCGCCAAGACGCCGAGTCCGCCTGCCGGCGTGGACCTGTTCGCATGGGCCGCCGGCTACTACGGCCCCTACTGCCAGGGAAAGACCCGGCTGTATCTGTTTGGAGAATGGCTGCCCGGCTCCACGCAGGCGCTCGAAACACAACTCACGAAATGGACGCAGCGCGTTGTGGCCAACAAGTTCGACGGCATCGATTTGCACGAAGCCATGAACTTCGAGAAAACGCCGCGTGGAATGGAATTGCTGCGCCGTACGCGCGATCGGCTCGACGGCCAGCAGGTCGCGCCGCTGCGTCCGTAGGAGTCGCGCTCAAAGCGTGCGCTGCGGATCGATACGTTATCGATGTTCCACCGCTGGCCGAAAGGGGAGGAGCAATGAACAACCTGAAGCGGCGCGACTTCCTGGCAATCTTAGCGGCCGGGACAACCTGCGGAGCCACGGCGGGACTGGCCGCCGAGAGCGCGAAGGAAGCCCAGGCGCCCGGCGGCCCGACGGAAGTGCGCACTTATGCCAGTGGGCGCGAAGACGGTCGTTTTCTGCAAACGGCCGCCTTCTTGCACAGGTACCTTCAGTCGCTGCAGCCCAAGCTGGCCTTTCGATCGGAGATGACCCGCCAGGAGTTTCCCGCATGGCAAAAAGCCGTGCGCGATCGACTGCTGGAGCTGATGTGCTTTCCCGGAGTCCACGGGCAGCCGGCGCCGAAGCGGGTGTGGGCGGAGGCGCGCCCGGGTTATCGGCTGGAGCGTTGGGAAGCGTATCCGGAGCCCTACAGCGTCGTGCCCTATCTGCTGTTAGTTCCCGACGGTGTCAGCCCTCGGTCGCCCGCGCCCGCGGTCATGTGCTTCCCCGGTTCCACGGGAAGCAAAGAGACGTTGGCAGGCGAGCCCGAGTTGCCCGGCTCCGGGGCGCCGGACAAGACCAAGTGGTCGGACAATCGGATGGCCTATCACTATGCTCGGCGTGGCCTGGTGGCGGCAGCCTTTGACAGCCCGGCCACCAATGAATTGGCGAGTCCCTTGCTCGAGCGCGAGCCCTTGGCGCTGTGCGCGATGTGGATGGGCCGGAGCTATGAATCGGTCTCCGTGTTTCAGAAGGCGTGCGTGCTGCGGTGGCTCGCCGAGCAGCCTTTTGTGGACGCAAAACGGGTAGCCACCAGCGGCCACTCGTTGGGCGCTAAGCCGGCCGACATCCTGGCCGTGCTCTATCCAGAACTGGTAAGGGCCGTGGTGCACAACGATTTCGTGTGCCATTGGCAGGAGCGGGCCGTGGCCATGAACTTGTACAATCCGGGTGCACACCAGGTGGTGCCGGGCATCTTTCAGTGGTTCGACTACACCGACCTGGAGGCGTCGCTGGCCCCGCGGCCGCTACTGTTCACCGAGGGTGGCCGGCCCAGCCAGATCGCCAAGATCCGGCAGGCGTACGCGATGACCGGGGCCCCGGAGGCGGTGCGACTGTATCATTACGAGAAGTACGAAGAGCCGGCCTCACGCACGCTCGACGGCGCGAAGCTCCCGGTGGGCATCAGCAACGAGCAGTACTTTGCATATGCCTACGTCGACACGGCCCGGCATCGGTTCCGGCCGCACCGTGCAGTGCCGTGGCTGGCCGAAGTGTTTGGTCTGTGACGCTTGAACTTGACATTACCTGTCCCGCAACAAGGCGAATTTCGATGACCACCATGTTGGCCCTGCTGTTAACGATGGTATCCGCACCCGATGCCAAGGATGCCGGCTCCACGATCGCCATCGGCGATCGCCGCGAGCTGCTGGTCGACGATTTCCTCGTGGACAAGCTTTCCGGCGGGGCTCGGCTGCATCTCCATCAGCCCGTGCCGCAGGAGATCGTGCTCCGGACCGACGCCCCCTGGGAAGGAAACGCCTGTGGCTACCCGAGCGTGTTCCAGGACGGCAAGCTTTATCGCATGTACTACCACGGCGGGCATTATCGGCATGGAGGCAAGCCGGCCGAGACCCGGCCGGTCCACCCCTGGTTCCTCTGTTATGTGGAAAGCGACGACGGTATCCATTGGCGCCGGCCGGAGCTGGGGCTGTTCGAGTTCGAAGGGTCCAGGAAGAACAACATCATCCTCACACCCGAAAGCGTCGCCGCGATCAAAGGCGATCCGGCGCATACGGCCGTCTTCAAGGACGCCAATCCCGACTGCCCGGCCGATGCGCGTTACAAGTGCATCATCGTCGGCAAGCCCCATGGGCTGTACGTGCTCAAGTCGGCCGACGGGGTGCGCTTCAGCGTCGCCAGCGACAAGCCGGTGATCACGCAAGGCGCATTCGACTCGGAGAACTTGTTCTTTTGGGACCCGGTGCGCAAAGAGTATCGCGCGTATTGGCGGATCTTTACGGAGGGCGTGGCCGATGGCAAAACCTGGAAGCCCGCGGGGATTCGCGCGATCCGCACCGCCACCTCGAAGGACTCGCTGAACTGGGATGGGCAAGCGGACGTACGGTACGTCGATTCGCCCGCCGAGCACCTCTACACCAACCAGGTCCAGGCTTACTACCGCGCTCCACACATTTTCATGGGCTTTCCCATGCGTTACACCGACCGCGGCTGGTCGGAGTCGATGATGTCCTTGCCGTGCCTCGAGGAACGGCTCGCGCGTTCCAAAGCCAGCCCGCGCTACGGCACCGCTATCACGGATGGCCTGTTCATGACCAGCCGCGACGGAGTGTTGTTCCACCGCTGGAACGAGGCCTTCGTGCGCCCGGGTCCGCGCCAGCAAGGCTCCTGGGTCTATGGCGACAACGAGATTTTTTGGGGCATGGTCGAAACAGCATCAGCCTTGCGTGATGCACCGAACGAGCTGTCGCTCTACGCGATGGAGGATTACTGGCAGGGACCAAACGCCAGCTTTCGGCGCCTGACGCTCCGCATCGACGGCTTTGTCTCGCTTGGTGCTCCCGCCCGCGGCGGTGAGTTGCTGACCAAGCCGCTGGTGTTTAGCGGCGGCAATTTGACGCTCAATGCCTCGACGTCCGGCGCGGGAAGCATCCAAGTCGAGATCCAGGACACCGCCGGGCACCCCATCCCCGGCTACGCCCTGGCCGACTGTTCGGAAGTCTTCGGCGACGAGTTGGCACGTGTCGTGCGTTGGCGCGCGGGTGGCGACGTGCGGCCCCTGTCGGGCAAGACGGTCAGGCTGCGGTTCGTGCTAAAGGACGCCGACCTCTACGCCTTCCAGTTCGTGCCCTATCAGCCGGACCCGGTCCGGCCCCAGCCGGCGCCCGCCGCTACGGCCAAGCCCCAGATGCCGAACAAATCGAAGAAGTAGGCCAAAGAACACGCGGCTCGAAACGAGGACTGCGATTGGCCGGCCAGTGGCGAAAATACATTTCGTCTGGCGTCCTTCCTCGCAAAGTCAGTGGACGATAGCGGATCTGACATGTTTGCCCCAGCTCTTGGGGAGTGGAATCTCAGGAGACTTGCGATCTTCATGGCCTTGATTCCTGGAATTCTGTTTTCGGTCGAGCACTCCCTCAAAGCGATCGGTACGGCAACTCGGCTTATCGCCCTTCCTTGCCGTGCTTGGCGATCCAATCGCGCGCGTAGTCCACGGCGGCGAGGTTCTTGTTGCACAGCGGTGTGCAATGGAAGATGAGCCCTTCGATTTGCTTCTGCTTGTAGAGCCGGTAGGCAACATCAAGCTGATTGGCCATGAACTCCACGGGCAGTTCCTTCTTGCCGCCGAAGTCCCACATATAGATGCCCAGCAGCGTTCGCTTGTCGGGGACCAGCGAGCGGTACTTCTTGAAATTGGCCTCGATCTTCTGGATATCCACGCCGCTCCAGATCCACAGCGAGACCACGTCGACGTACTTCATCACCGGCTTAATCGCCGGGCAGAGCTGCGAGGTGTATACGACGATTGCCAGATCCAGGCGGCGCTTGTAGGCCAGCGTTTCGGTGTAGAGCTGTTTCATTTCTTCCAGCGAGAGGGTGGCGGGCGCGGGCTCGGCCTCGGAATTTCGATCGAACTTGGGTTGCAGGCCGAAGTTGAAGAAGTCGTCGAGGTAGTAGCCGGTGAGGTTCGGCATGGTGTCGCGCAAACCGAAGACGTAATTCTTCAAGGCTCGGTACGACTTGTTCGAGCCGCCGGAGAGGTTCCAGGCAATCCGCTTCACATCCTTGAATTGCTTGCGGTACTCGGCATTCGGTGTGCCGCCGCGGATCACGCACACGTTGGGGATGCCCATCGACTTGATGCCTTCCGCCATGCTCATTGGCGCGCTCAGGGGGATGTTGTAGACGCCTTTGGGCCCGTCGTAGGCGCCCGAATCGTGGCCCCACATCCAAAGTCGGTCCCGCAAGTTGTTTTCGTAAGCGGGGTACGTGGCTTCCGCAGCGTTCGACTGTGAAGCCGTCGGCGACAAGATGCTCCATCCGGCCAGTGCCGAGATCTGCTTTACGAAATCGCGTCGTTCCATAGCTGTGTTCCTTCTCGAATCGTAATGTTGCGTGACGAGCGGACGCGGGGCGGAGCTTTGTCGTGCGTCAATGAGGCGGGGCTGCTTGAGGGGGTGAGGGGGCCGAGGGCTGTTTGACGTCACACCTGCCGAGCCAGCATACTGGATGTCTGGGCCTTGCGTCAACTTCAAGGGCAGCGATTTGGTGATTGTGATAAGTGATAAGATCCCCTGGATGTTGCAATCCCGCGCCGCGTGGTACACTGCCGCCTGTGGCCGGGCGAGTCGGGGCGGCGAACCTGATTGCAGGTCCCGCAGGTGCCCACATGATTCTCCCGCATCGGGAAAACGAAGTGCAGCGAAGGCTGACCCGTGGAGCAGATCGGCCTTTTGCGTTACGCCATCGAGACACTCGCACACGTACTTGCCAGAGGGATTTCTAAAGGACAAACGCAAGGCGGATGGTCACAAGCCTGAACTGACCCGGCTCAAGGGCGCAGCAAGGGCCTGCGGAATAGAGTTCGACAAGAAGCTGAGCGACGCTGCGCTCTTGGAGGACCTATGGAAGAAGGTCGATGACCATCCCGCAAAGGGCGCGCAGGAGTTGATTGCTGAGTTACGCAAGTACCGTTTGACAACGCTCGCGGGCTGTCAGACGGACCCGCTCCCGCTGATTCGCTGGCTCTATGAGAACCAAGGCGTGCGCCGATTCGATGCCTCGAATCGCCTGTTCTTGGTGCTGGTTGACAAGTCAAACTTCTTCGCATCTTGGCGTCTGAAACGTGCGAAGCCGTTACTCGATGACAAGATCAAAGCGTACCTGGACTCTGTTGGTACGTCTCCGGGCAAGCGATTGGAGTTCACGTGGGAGTCCGAAAAGTACACGGTCGTTTCCGACGTGGTGTTCGTTATTCATCCAGGCGACGAGCCTGCTGCTACCCAAGGCCCCAAAGAGTGAGAGTCGGGGCCTGGATTCATTTGCAAGACGCCGCCATCGTGCTCACAGCACGGATTTCGTCCGCTCTGCAGCCTGAATAGGCGCACGGCGCACTTGCAGCTACTTCGTCGAGCGTTTTGGGCGGCGACATCACCGTCGTGTCGCTGGGCCAGCCGTTTGGCGGCCGCAGGCCCGATGCGGAGATCGACTGGAAGCGGCTCGATCGCGAGTACGACATTCCGCGGATCGTCACCCGGTTCGATGGCGCCGACAACGTCTGGAACATCGTCCGCAGATCGGATGCGCCCGGCGGCCAAGAAAAGCCACCGGTGCTAGAGGTCGAACTCGCGATTCCGCAGCTTGCCAAACCTGAAAAACAAGCCGTGGCCAAGGAGAGCGGGGCCTTCCTGGCCGAGCCGGTGCTGGCGATCGGCGAGAAACCGGTGCGTTTCCCCGTGCGGCTGATGGAAGGCCAGCGGCTCGTCTGCCGCGACCAAGCCACCTGGCGGGTGTTGAGCGCCGATGGCTCCGAGGTCGCCGCGGGCAAGGTGGCGGGCACATTCCCCACGCTCTTGCCGGGCGCCAACCGGGTCACGCTCGCTTCCCAGGCGAAGCCCGCCGCAAATTTCCGTGTCATCGTGAAGGCCGTGAAGGTCTATCGTTGACAGTCGGTGAGGTTGGATTGATCCGGCGCAACGTGCTAGACTGACAACCCGTTGCACATTGCCCGCGTCCATCCAGGGTCAACAATAGGGAGACTACGCGATGAGATCTGACCTGAACCGCCGCGATTTTCTTGCGGTTTCTGCCGCCGGCATGAGCTTGGCGGCCACCGGGGTGCGAGCCGCCGAGCCCGCCTTTAAGACCACGCTCCACAAGGCCGTCATCCTGAGTGCGAATCGGATGAACGAGGAGACGTTCAAAAAGCTCAAGGACGCCGGCATCGAGGGCTTCGAGGCCCGCACCGTGGCGGTCGACGAGGCGAAGCGGGCCCGTGAGTCGGCCGAGAAGTTCGGTTTGCGGATCCACTCGGTGATTGGTGGCGGCTCGGTGGCCGGTCTGCGTGCCGCCCAGGCCTACGGGGCCGACGCCGTGCTCGCCCCGGTGGGCGGCTGCAGCGCCAAGCCCATGCCGGAACCATGGGAATTCGACATCAAGTTCGACCAGGCCAACGGCCACCTCACCCAGCTCGTCGCTGGCGACAACGAGAAGTTCAGAGGCTACATCGAGGCCCACAACCGCTCGGTGGACGGAGTTCGCGAGTTGATCAAAAGGCTCCTGCCGGTCGCCGAGGAGACGCGGGTCGCCATCGCCCTGGAAAATGTGTGGAACAACTGGTGCGTACGGCCCGAACTGTACAACTGGGTCGTCGCCTCGTCCAACAGTCCGTGGGTCAAGGCGTATTTCGACGTAGGGAACCACGTGAAGTATGCAGGCATCCTCCGCGGCGACCGAGTCGAGATCGCTTATCCGCCCGAGGTGTGGATCCGCATCTTCGGCCCGCGCCTGGCCAAGATCCACGTCAAGGACTACAAACTCAACGCCGACGGTAAAGGGGGCAATTGGGCCGCGATCGGGCAGGGCAGCGTCAACTGGCCTGCGGTCCGCAAGGCCCTCGACGACGTGGGCTACAACGGCTGGCTAACCGACGAGACCGGCCTCGGCTGGTCCGAGCTGTCCCGTCGCCTCGACCGCATTATCGCTGGCGAGCCGCCCATGCCGGGTGGGGGATGAGCAGTTTCATCGCACCAGCAGAATTCGGTCCACGAGGACCTGGGGCTTGGCTGGGGAATCCTCCTGGTACGGGCTGCCGACGAGCTTGATGGAGGCGTAGACGTTCCACTGGTTGTCGGCTTCAGGGAGGTAGGCGGAGTCGATGCCAATGCTCAGCAGCCATGTCCAATGCACCCAGAGGATCGTCGTCGGCTCGATCGCGCATTTGCCGAGATGATAGAGGTGGAATTTGCCGTCCTGGGGGATCTCGGCCTGCGGGATCGTGCGGTTGGCGAGGAATTTCCTTTGGGCGCGGTTGTAGACGCCGAGGTTGAAGGGACGAGCGTGGTACTCGCGGCCTTTGCCCTCGGGGAGGATGCCGGCCTTGCCGCCCAGGCCGTCGGGATCGTCGACGACCTTGATGCCGCCGCGAAAGCTGGCCCAGTTGATGTCGACGACCTCCTTGCTCTGGAACTCGGCGGGAAGCTGCATGGCCTTGCCAGTGAATCGCAACTTGTCGGTTTCGATCCGGAGCTTGGCCTCGGCCAGCTTCGCGCTGTTGCGGGGATAGGCCTCGGAGTTGTAGAAGATTTCTGCTTGCAGGAGTGAGTGCTTCTCGTAGCGGCCGAAGAGCGCCAGGAGGTCGGCGGGCGGATTGCCGCCGGCAGGGAGCTTGTCCTTGTAGCGACGGTTAAGATTTAGGAGGGCCGCATCGACCGGGACGCGCTCGCGGCCGATGTTCTTCAGCAGCGCCGGGTCGCCGGCGGCCAGGCGTTCGGCTTCGTCGAGCAGGCCATTGACGGTGGCGAAGAAGTCGCGGTCGAGATAGGCCAGAGCGTTGGGCGTGGTGAGCCCGATGGCGGCGTCCGCAGCCTTTTCGCGGTCCTGGAGATAGTTGATGAACTTGAGCATCGGTGCGGCGGCAGGCCCGTAGAAAGCCTTGCAGAAACGTTCCGCCAGTTGGTCGTAGGACTGGTCGGGGTCCTGCATCATCTTCAGCCCGAACCAGACCTTGAAGGGAAAGAAGCTGGTGACGTCGGGGGCCTCGCACTCGACGAACAGCGTCTTGACGTGGTGGTCGCGGTAGAATCGCATGTCCTCCTGGAGATGGCGCGCGTTGAGGTACGGCGGATGATAGGGCTTCGTGTAGAGGATCCAGTAATCCCAGACGGCCAGGTTCGGGGCGATCGCCGCCCAGCGGACGAAGTTGTCGTGGTAGTCCTTGTTGCGCGGATGGCTGACGGGGAATTGCGTGTCGGCCTTGCCGGATGGAGAGAACTCACAGCCCAGTTTGCAGACGCGGATGAGCACGTTGCCGGCCGGCTTGATATGCTGGGGCGCATCGAGCGTGAAGGTGTAGGCGAATGTCTGGACGTAGATGTCGGGGTAATCCTTGGCGATGTCGGCCGCGACGAAGTTGATGAAGTCCAGGAGAACGCCGCTGTACGCGCCCTCGCGCTTTAGCACGGCCAGACAGCCCGGGCACTGGCATTCGCCGTGGCAGTCATTGTGGCTGATGTCGTAGATGCGCGGATAAAGGGCCGGCGAGGCGGCCCGCTTGCGATCTCGCTGGATGAACGCGCGAAGTTGCGCGCAGACGGCTTTGCGCACCTCGGGGCTGGTCAGACAGATTTGTGAGGGCCCCGAACCTGAGGTCGACCGCACGCGCTTGCCGTTCTTGTTCAGGGCGAACCACTCGTCAGGCCAGTCCTTGGTGGTGTAGGCGTGGAACGTATGACAGCCCCCGGGCGAGCCGTGGGGCTCGCAGCCGCCTAGTTCTTCGGGGATGTGGATCTGGGCGTTCATCTTGTTGCGCACGAGGAACCGGAGCGTGGCGTTCGATTGGCCGACGCCGCCGTAGATGCAGCGGTTCACGATGGCCGGTTTGGCACGCACATTCCACGAGATCGCCTGGCGGCCAAGCGTGGGAACGCATTCGGACTCGACGTCGGGCCAGGTGACGCCGAGCCGTTCGAGCAGGTCATAGACGCCATATAGCGTGCCGCGGGGACGCCCGCCGGCAACGATCAGGTTTCCGTCTCTGGCCCGAAGAGTCCATTCCTCTTTGTCAAGCTCCTTGCAATCGATGCCCGCCTGTTTGGCTAGCTTGGTCGGGCCAACAAAGATGGCGTGCTTGGCCGCTTTGGCCTCGGGAACGATCACGCACGGCACGCCGGTCATTTTGGTCAAATAGGTGTCGAGTTCCTTGGCGGCCGTCTGCTCGGCGATGGCCGGCGAGTCGGCGAGGACGATGGTCACTGGGCGGCTCTTTTCCAGGACGAAGACGTCTTCCCCGGCGGCAACGGATGCGAGGAAAGTGAAGGTCAACACGGAGCTGACGACTCGATACATGGCGGGCTCTCTTGGGGTTGCGGAGGGCGGGGGCAGGGGCGCTGGCTCTTTCTGGGGCCAGCAGGACACCATCGCGATCAGGCATAGGCCACCCGGAATCGATCGCTATTGGGATGGCGGGCTCTTCTGGCTCACAAGAAAATATGGCGGGAGAGCGGTGAAAGTGCAAGCGACTCCTTCGCCGAGCGAGCCGAGGTCGGCGGGTTCACCAACTACAACACGTCGCTCGTTCATGGCTGACTCTTCTGAAGTGGTCCTCAAATCCGCGTGTCGCCGACTTTCTGGATCCACTCCCGCGTCCACTCGACCGCCTCGAAGCCGATGTCCATCACGCCGTTGCTCAAGAACATCATGCCCTCGATGTGTTTCTGCTTGAGGGCTTCCAGGCCAAATTCGCACTGCCGCTGCATGGCGGGAATGGGGATCGACACCTTCTTGGTGAAATCCACCAGATAACAGCCGAGAATCACCTTCAGGTGCGGGGCAACCTCCTTGACCTTGGCCACGTTCAACGCCAAGTTGACGAGGTCCTCGGGTTTCCAGGTCCAGAATGTCACGCCGTCGAGCAGCTTCAGGTAATCGTTCAGCGGAAGTTTCAGCAGGGTCGTGTAGTAAGTGGAGTAGATCTCCAGGGGGCGGCCGGCGGCCTGGAGCGTCTGGCGGATTCCCTGCAACTCTTCGAGCGTGAGCACGGCCCGTTTGCCGGTCGCCTTGGACGTGAAGAAGTCGTCCAGGTGCGCGCCGACGAAGTTGGGCGTCTTGCAGATCAACTCCAAGCCTTCCTTGCGTTCCCCCGGGGTCGTGAATCCGCCGGAGCCGACCAGCCCCCAGAGCACCCGCTTGAAAGGCCGCAGGGCGACGGCGTATTGTGCGAAAGGAGGCTCGAACCGGCCGAGCTGCGATTCCGGTCCCGCGTTGGCCTGGTTCATGTAGATGTTGGGAATGCCTAAATAGAACGCGCCTTCCGCGGGACTCATCACGGTCCGGCGTTTGGTGTGGGGGGCCGTGCTGCCGGTGGGGCTGCCAAACAGCCACAGCCGATCCTTGACCGTGTTCTCCCGGGACGCCGGCCATTGTGCCACAAGCGGCGAGGTCCACATCGATGCCGCCAGCCCGCCGGCCGCCGCGGCCAGCAACTCTCGACGAGTCAGGGTATTCCAGTTCATCGCGTACCTCCTCGACTACTTTCTCAAGGTTGGAGCAGGACTCGGAACGGGGCGCAGAGCAGACGCCTGCGCCCCGCGCTGCGGGTCACGGTGCGTCAAGTCTCCTTGGTGACTCCCGGCACCGGGACCGGGTAGTAGCCGTCAGCATCGGGCTTGACCGGCGGTTCGGAATCGTAGTTCAGATCGTCGATCTTGCCCGGATAGAACTGGAACTTGGAGGTCGTCATTTGTTCCCAGGTGACCTCCATCCCGGAATGGACGGCCGCGCGGCCCATCAAGTCGGCGAAGTTCGACTGCACGGCCCGTTCGACCTCGTTCTGCGGCTGGTCCTTGCGGATGTTTTCCAGCAGCACGTTCCATTCGGCGTCCCAGGGGTTGTACCGCTCCGGCGGCGCCTCCCAGACGATGTTGTCATTCGCACACCGCTGGTCCTTGTAGATTCGCGTCGTTCCCGCGTGGATGTTGCCGGAGAACTGGGCGGCGCACTTGGTCCCATGCACGTACGTGG
>Ga0172371_10006334_pt1 | contig 17251 bp, 24 predicted proteins | sample Lak12m_FD_114543 | JGI IMG/M metagenome (GOLD analysis project Ga0172371, IMG submission 114543) | Freshwater microbial communities from Kabuno Bay, South-Kivu, Congo - kab_022012_12m | ecosystem: Environmental > Aquatic > Freshwater > Lake | place: Democratic Republic of the Congo: South-Kivu...
AGAATGTTCAGGTGCGAATTTCAACAAACGATAGGGGATATAAAAGACGATGTGTTAGGACTGGTATTTAAAAGAATGGATTTTATCATTATAGGAGCAAGGGCATAAAAATATTGGCTTATAGTTAAGCCTTTAATATAAATTTAATAACGCAATTAAAAGAACTCTTTAACAAGGGTTCTTTTTTTATGCAAAGAAAAGGAGAAAAAATGTATATCTTAAATGGAATCAGACAAATAAGAGTAACCTCTGAACTTGAAGACGGCGCAGCAGACGGCAGCGCAACACCAATCAATTCAACTGCTATACAGCAACTGGCTTACTCACCAGTCTATATCGAGGGACAGCAGATGGTACAGAGAGGCGGAGATGACATCAAGGCAGTTATAGAGGAAGAAGACAGATTTTTAGGTGTTGATATCACAATCGACATGGCAGGACTTGAACCAGAACTTAAGGCAGCAATCGCAGGCGGTACAGTATCAACAAATAAATGGCTAGCACCTAAAGACTCCACAGAAATGCCCTATCCATTCAGGTTAAAAGTATGGGTAGCAAATTACGAGGAATCTGACAGTAACTCCGAACAGGACGGATTTATAGAGTATGAATTTCCATTCTGTAAAAAAGGCAAACTCGGTTCGGCTACTTCTGGACAGCAGGCATTTACAAATGACCAGTTCACTTTTAAGGCCAGACGAAATGCTTCAGATCCTTCCTCAATCGAAAGTGCAATAACACAGGATAAAGTATCTGAAATAGCATAGGTGAGACAGGTGGAAATAACAAAAGTTGAAGACTTAAAAAAAGGTGAAGTTATCGAACTCCCGATGTACGAAGGAAGACCACTTGTTGTTAGGTTAAGAAGACCATCATTACTCCAGTTGATTAAAACAGGTGCAATCCCTAATGAGCTTCTAGCAATGGCCCAAGAGATGTTCGAGGGAAAACAACGCTCGGACATAAAACAGTATATTGATGTACTGGACAAGGTAATAGAGGCTGCACTAATTGAACCAGAATACAGTGAACTCAAAGATATTCTAACCGATACTCAAAAACTTGCCATATATTCATATACCCAGCAGGGAGTAGCTGGACTGAGACTCTTTCGTAAAATCGAAGAACTTCCAACGGATTCTGGTAGTGGCAAAGAGGACAAACCGTCCGGCAAGCCAAATTCTAAGGATTAAGGGCAGTTACGAGGCATTTTGCATTGACGAAGCAGCTGAATACGTTTATCAGCAATGGGAAAAAGGCGCAAAAACAAAAATAAAAGGTAAAAATAAGAACATGAGCGGAAATCAATTTATGAAAACTTTAGCAAAACCTAAGGTGAAGTTATGAGGATAGGATCACTTGGCACAATCTGGGCAGAAATTGGACTAAACACCAGAAAATTTGATGAAGGCATAATGGCGGCACAATTAAAGATTGCCAAAGCTGACGGTTCTATGACCTCATTCGGTCAAAAATGGACGAACCAGTCTACTCACATGCTAACTGCTGGCGGTCTTATGGTTGGTGCTGTCGGTGCTGTTGGAGTAGCTACTGTTAAAATGGCAGCAGATTTTGAAAAGAGTATGCGTAATGTAAACTCAATATCAAAGCTCTCTGAAACTCAATTTACCTCGTTGTCAAAAGAAGTTTTGCAACTATCAACTAAAATGCCACAGTCTGCAAAAACCCTAGCTGATGGACTCTATGATATTTCATCATCTGGATTTCAGGGTGCTGAAGCTATGAAGGTTTTAACAGCTTCCGCTAAAGCAGCTTCCGCAGGTATGACAACAACTGCTGTGTCTGCTAAAGGTGTAACCGCAGTACTTAATGCTTACGGGTGGGAGGCGGATAAAGCTGCTGAAGTGTCTGACACAATGTTTAAGACGGTTGATAAAGGTGTTATTACTTTTGAGGAGTTGTCCTCAACTGTCGGTGATTGGGTTGGAATGGCAAAGGCTGCAAATATCAGCTTTAATGAGGCTTCCGGCGCAATTGCATACATGACGACTAAAGGTATATCGGCTTCAGAGGCAGGTGTATCACTTTCAAGAATGCTTACCGGAATAATCAAACCGTCTGATGAAATGGCTAAAGCTATTCACGATGCTGGTTATGAATCTGGCGAGGCTATGCTTAAAACAGAAGGCCTTACCGGCACAATGAAGATTTTAAACGATACTACTGGCGGAAGCATTACAAAATTAATCGAATTAATACCGGAAATTAGGGGAGTACGTGGCGCAAACGCTCTGCTTGGTGCAGGTTATGAAGAACTGACTGGCTACATGGCTGACTTTAACGACACCGCCGGAGCAACAGACGCAGCTTTAAAAGAACAGTCAAAGTCCCTGGATTATCAGTTGCAACTGCTAAAGAATAATGTATCTGCAATAGGGATTGAACTTGGTAGTAAATATATTCCTAAACTCTCATCGGTTACAAAAACATTGACTGAATTTATATCTACTCATCAAGATGCTACTGTTGCTGCTATCAATTTTGGATTAGGCGCTGTTGGTATTATTGGTGGGTTATTACTTTTAGCTGGCACAATAGGAAAAGTCAGGGCTGCTGTAACTTTATTAAATACAACTATGCTGGCAAATCCTATTTTTCTTGCAGGTGCGTCAGTTGCAAGTACAGTATTTTTAACCGGTGATAGTATCCAAAAGTTTGGAGATAAAACAGAAGAAGCACAAAAACAAATTAAAGATTTTAGTGATTCTATTGCAATATCTGAACAAACTCTTAGAAAAGGCAAAAATGCTCAAGACGATTTTACAACAGCAACACAGACTCTATTTAAAGAGATAACAAAAACTCCTGAATTATTTGATGAGTTAAATCCTAAAATAGTAGAAATAAATAAGAATTTTGCTGATGGTAAAATAACTCAAGATCAGGCAAGGGATTCAATCATCGAACTTTCAAATTGGTATAAAAACATGCCTGAAACCTTATCTACTTACAATAAATACATGCAAGAAGGAACAGCATCAACCATTGAACAGAAAGTTGCTAATATAGACAACGAAACCACTCTACAGAATTTAATGTCTCAATATGGTTTTACAAGGGAAGAAGCAGAAGAATATTATGAATCAACTCAAGAAGGCACAGATGTTGTCGATGATCAGACCGAGTCTTTAAAAGATCTGCTGGATCAGTTATATAATCTTTATAATTTAAACCAGTCAGTCACTGAAGCCACATGGGATTTTGAAGATGCTCTTACTAATTATAATAAAACTATGTCTGATAAAAGCGCAACAGACAGAGACCAGCAAAAGGCTTTATTTGATGTTCAGGATGCTTTGGAAGGTCTGCAGACTAAACTTCTTGAGGGCATGGAATCCACTGAAATGTCCAGACAGAAACAGTATGAATTACAGGTTGCCTTTGTAGATTCCGGTATTAAAGCTGTTGAACTTGGGATTATAACCAAAGATGAATTTATCAAGATGGCAGAGCAGACAGGAGTTAGTACACATCTTATGGAATCCAGTCTGCAGAAGTTAAGCGGTGAGGTCGATGCTACTAAGGGACATTTTGCAAGCCTAAGAGACTATATAGACACAATGCAAAAAGAGATAACCATCAAGGTCAATATGGATGTCCCGGACTTTGTGGGCAAAAGGGGCCTTTCAGATGGCGGTATTGTCGGGTTTAAACAAGGTGGCATGGTAAGTATGGCAATGGGAGGTATAGCAGGAGAAGGTTTTAATATGCCAATGCCAACAGCAGCCTCCGGTCTTATAACTCCACAGACCGGACATAAAATACCGGTTATGGCTGAAGAAGGGGAACTTATACTAAATTCTTCACAGCAAAACAACGTAGCACAGGCAATATTTGGAGTAGCTAACGGACAAAAAGCTGGAGGTGGGGTAAACATTGAAAACTTTAATGTAATAACTCCAACAGGCTCACCGGCTGAGATTGCAAGGGAATCAAGGCTGCAACTAAGGCTAATGGGAATGGAGGCATCACTAAGTTGAGCAATATAGATATATTTGACAATTTAACCAGGACTTATTATATAACTTTTACCAATGCTGATAGTGAAGAATTTGTTATTAATCCTCCAAGCTACCTACTGACAAATTTTGAGGGCTTTGAAATGCCGCCGACAGATGTACAGTTATCACGAGCGCCTTATCAGGACGGAAAAACTTTTATAGATCAGTTATTTGATGAAAGAGTAATAACTTTAGAATTTGCTATATTTGGTGAAACACAGCAGGATTTATTTGACAGGCGCATTACGGTAAACAGGAAATTTAACTCACGTCTTGGACTTGGAACACTGACTTTTCAGCAAATCGGAGGTTCTACTTACAGCATAGATGTAATTACCAAATCAATTAATTTTACAAATTCCACCAACAAAAACTACAACATGGCAGTAATTCAGCTTATAGCTCCCAATCCATTCTGGTATGACCCGACACAGGTAGAGCAAATTATGATAGGTTTCTCAGGCGGATTCAGTTTTCCTTTCAGCTTTCCATTAAGTTTTGGTACAGTTGGCAGCCAGATTGATGTAATAAATTCAGGCAATGTGGACACTCCGGTATTGATTTATTTTTATGGCGAAGTAGTAGACCCGACAATCCAGAACTTAACTACCGATGAAGAAATAGCCATTGTCAAAACCGTAGATGATGGGGATATTTTAATCATCAACACAGCCTTCGGTGAAAAATCCGTATTGATACTTTCAGGTGGTGTATATAGCAATGCCTTTGAGTATGTTGACCCTGACAGCATATTCTGGAAGTTAGCGCCTGGTAGCAATACCTTAAAATATACAGTAACGTCTGAGGGAGCGAATGCACAATGCAGGGTCTATTTTTATAACAGGTATAGCGGAGTGTAAGTGAAAAAAATATGTTTAGTTTTAATTATATTATTAATTTTATCTACTTTAGGACTGGGAAATTCTAACATGGCATTAAATTATTTAGACCCGCCTCCACCGCCGCCACCTCCGACAACTTTAGGTACTTTGAGCGCTGCGGCAGCAGGCCCTACTGCGGTTGATTTAAACTGGTCGTATCAAAACGGTAGCGATGTATCGTTGTTTAGAGATAGCACATTGGTTATCACTTTTGGTTCAGGTACAAACTCAGGTGTATATAATAATACCGGACTTACTCCTGATACAGTATATCTCTATACCTTGCGAAACGGTACAACTATTGGCTCAACATTACTGGCTTCCGCAACTGTTGGAGATCCGCAACTTCCAGCTGAGGGGACTCTTTCAAAACAGGTAATAGACTCGGCTACTATTGATATAAGTTATACGTTTGCTTACGGCACAGATGTATCACTTTTTAGGGACTCTGATAAAGTTACAACATTCGGTTCTGGACAAGGCAGTGGAACTTACAGGGACAGCGGTTTAACAAAAGATACAAGTTATACTTATACTTTAAGAAACGGCTCAGCAATTACTGACACCTTGCTTGCAACAGTTACGGCTAAGACTGCAAAAGAAGCAAGGCAGACCGTAATTGAACAGGGCAGAATTTTACCCTTGTCAAGCCAGGTTACAGTCTTTGACAGCACACTTACAAGGAAAGCAATAATAGAGGATTATGAATATCTGTATTGGACTTTTAAATTTAGAAAATTCGGAAGTTTTAAACTTATTATTAATCGGTATAAACCTAATACGTCTTATCTCATTAAAGGAAATATACTTGCCTTATATGTAGCAGGATATTATAGGGCTGCAATGATTGAATCAATAGAAATAGGACTTACCGATAAGGGTAAATTATCTGAAAATTATACCATCACAGGACGTGAACTTGGAGGACTACTTGCTGAACGAATTGCATTAAGTAGCACAGATAGTGGTACAGGATATGATAGTCAGTCAACTTATGCTGAAACTGCCATGAGACATTATATAAATATAAATTGCATGGACGCTGCTGATACGGACAGAAATTATCCATTACTGTATTTGGAAACTCCTGATGGTGAGCGTGGAGGCAGTTTTAAATATGATGGCAGATTTCAGTATATATCTGAGATCTGCGAAGAGATAAGTTTGGCATCAGGTCTTGGCTGGGAAGTGGTACTTGACCCCACTAACAAAAGAATGGTGTTTAAAATCATAGAGGGACTGGACAGAAGCTACGGCAATGGCGTAAATTCTGTTGTTATTTTTTCACCAAGTTTTGGCAATATTAGGCTTATCTCTTACAGTTATTCTGCATTAAATTCTAAAAATGTAGCCTATGTTGCAGGGCAGGGGGACGCTAATGCAAGGGACGTTGATAAAGTTACTTATCTTGCAGCACCGTACACCGGAGTATCAAGAAGGGAATTTTTAATTGATGCAAGAGACTTGGACAGTGCAGATAAAATGGCACAGCGTGGAAATGAGCGACTTGCTGAACTTGGCGAGGAAAAAGTAATTGAAATGGAAAATCTATCAACTGGCCCGTTTAGTTATGGTGAGGATTTTTACCTCGGTGATATTATAACAGTTGACTATCCTGATATAGTTACCGCAGATTTAAGGTTGATTGAATCTATAATTGAGATAACACCTGAGAAATTGATAGTCAACAAGTTGGTCTTTGGCAAGACTTATCCTGATATTATTAATATAAATGATAGTAAATCAAAAAATTATCTAACTGAGGTAAGAAGATAATTTAACATAAATTTTAATATCAATTAGCACTCTTAGCAGGGTGCTTTTTTATTTGGAGGTGATTTAATTGACAGAATACTCAAGATTTTTTGGTGGGCCTGAAGGTTCAGTACCTGAATATACGCAGCCCGAATTTGCTGAAGTTTTATCAAAAATATTTACAGATGGAGTATTTTCTGATATTGATAATGAACTTGAAGTAGTTGAAACAGACCCTGTTGCTTTGGCAGTCAGAATAAACACCGGGGAAGCATGGATACAGGGTTTCTGGTATCAAAATACTGCATATCTTACTAAATCTTTAGCAGCAGCAGATCCTGATAATGATAGGATTGACAGGATTGTACTTAGGCTTGATACTACTACTAATTTTAAAATCTCTATAGAAGTATTAACAGGTACTCCTGCAGGCTCTCCATCTGCTCCGGCACTTACACAAACAGCATCGATTTACGAGATATCCTTGGCACAGATTTTGGTTGAAGAAGACGCAACTTCGGTTTCTGATGCAAAGATTACTGATGAAAGAACATTTGCGAATGTGACAGGTGCCGAGACTAATACTCCAGGTGAAAATCTACTTGTCAATTCAGCATTTGTAGATACTAATGAGGATGGTGTTCCTGATTGGTGGACAGTGCTTTTAACTCCAACAGTTGCAATAGCAGCAGATACATTATGTGGATTTAATGATAACCATAAACAGATAACGATTACAAGTACAGGTGCAGGGTATGAGGGAATGGTTATTACTCAAAATACATGGCTTAAAGTAAGACCATCAACTGCATATACATTCAGCATTTACTATAAATGCACAGCAGAAGATACAGGATATATACATATCCATTCATATAATGCAGCAGTAGAGGGTACTGCACACGCAGCAGCAGAGGTAACTGCAACTACAGCGACAAGGTATACTGTAACATTTACAACTGATGCAGATGCTACTAATCTATTTATTGAACTTGCAACTAAAGCAGATGGAGATATATGTATATTCTCACATCCGAAACTTGAAATAGGTTCTATTGTAACTGCATATAATACTTCTGATAAATTAAAACAAATCTCATTTGGGCCATTAGCATTTAATCTTGACTTTTCAACAGCTGTTCCTGCAACACTTACAGAGACAAATGGTGATGCTGACCAGGTTCCTTTAAAATCTGTAGCATTTACAAAATCAGATGTAGCTTTTTTAAGTCCTGAATTTGATATACCGATAACTTTTAGTGGATTGCCTATTCTTATAAGCTACAGGTTCTATGCTGCAGCAGCTTCAAAAACACACACAATGGAAGTAGCTTTTGTATCAAGAGGATTATCAGATGCAAAAGATGGTGCAGTAGGTTCATTTACTGCATTTGCTCAGGATGCTTCAGATGGCACAACAGGAGATGAGCAAATAAATGAAAAACTATTCACAGCTGCTGAATTGGGTTGGGTAGCAGGAGAAGAAATCGCAATGTATTTGAGGCGAAAAAATGAAGGTGGAGATGATACAGATGAGGTTTATATTAAAGGTATTAAGTTTCAATATATAGAGGTGTAGATATGGCTAATACTCCATTTACTTTTGGGAATTATAAATGTATAGCTTTTACTTCTTCGGAAATATGGACTGTACCTGCTGACGTAAAAAAAGTTGATGTTTTAGTTGTTGCTGGTGGAGGAGGCGGTTCAAGAGGTGGAGCAGGAGGAGATGAGTTTATTGTTACAAAAACGGCTAATTATGGCACTGGAGGTAACTTAGATGACATATACAAATAATCTAATACCAGTAATGACAGCAAATAATGCTCCGGCGCCTTATGTAGCATCGGCAATTACAGAATATGAGCTTTATTTTGCATATAAAGCTTTTGACCAGGATAATACAGGAGAGAACTATTATATGTCACATCCAGATAAAACAGCGACACTAAAACTTGATTTCGGTAAAAATGTAAAAATCGCCCAGTATTCTATTTATCCATTTTCAGCCATTCCCACAAGATATAATCCCAAAAACTGGACTTTCCAGGGAAGTCTTAATGATAGCAGTTGGACTACCCTTGATACACAAACAAACATATCGTGGGTCGCCAGTACAAAACAATATTTTGCAATAACTAATCCTGGTTTATATAGATATTATGAAATAGTTGTTTCGGCATCAGTTGATGGTTCAGCAGTGATTATAATGGGTATGGAAATGTTTGGTTTGTTTAATACTGGTTTTTCAGGTGTTTCTAATCCCTGGATATTTTAAGGATGCCTGGGAAAAACATGACAAATTATGGACACCAAAAGGGTTAGTATTACCAAAAGATTTAGGATTTAGTTATTAATTAAATTTTTTACATTATAACGTTATTGTGCCTCCAAACATGGGGGCTTTTTATTTATACCCAAGATGATAAGGAGACAATCAATGACACTTTCTCAACTTGAAGCAATGGGAGATGAGTTTTTAAATGAGATAAATAATGAGAATTTAAAAATTGCGGAGGATCTTTTCGGAAAAATCAAGTCACTTCCTGATGAAGAAAAAAAATACTTAAAGCTTTATCTCAATACAAAAATATCTATGGAGCGGAGCGGATATATAGGGATGTTCAGTGATATAAGAAAGGCATTGGACTCTATTTTTAAAGAACTCAGAGAGATAAAGGTAAAAGCATTTGGCAAGTAATTTAAATATCGATGATGACAATTTTATAAATTGTGATGAGGATTCTTTGCAGACACAGATAAAATCACTTAGAAACAAAATCAATTCTTTCACTAAATGGAAAATAATTATTTCCTTATACATGGTTGCTTCAGGTGGAGTAATAAGCGTTTTATTTTATTTATTGATTGAACATATAACAAAATAGGTGAGGCTATGCCAAGCGGAATGTGCTGGTTTACAACCCAGCCAAATAATAAAAAACATAATGATTTCATATCAGATATTTATAATCCTGCAATACACAGGATTTTTATTGATATCGCAGATTTTCCTCTAAAGCCTGTTAAACAGAGCTGGCCATTATATGTTGAGAATGTAATAAACAATCTGCCTGACGGCCTGCGTTACTGGGAAAATGATGAGAGGCAAAACCACGTCTTCAACGGAACTCCTGGGGAGGGCTCCACAAAGGATATGCTCATTATGTGCAAAAACACTGGAGCTATTCCGCTTCTTTGCCTGGGCCATGCAGAGGAGCGCACTTCCTGGCTTTCACGTAATCCTGTAAACCATCTGGAATATCTTGAAAACTTCTGCCGTCAGCTTGCTTTTTATTTAAGGTTTAAAATGGGATTTTTACAGGCCCATATTGAAGTCTTTAATGAACCGCAAAAAAGTATGCCAGATGTGAGTCATTACATCAAAGTTTATAAGGCAATGGCAAAAGGCTTTAAACAGTTTAAAAACTTTAAGGTCCATATAGGTTCCAATGATATAGAGATAGATATAAACCAGTATTTAATTCCTATTATAAAAGATAAGCCGGTTCTTGCAGATTATTATGCAACTCATGTTTTATGGCCAAGGCAGCATAACCAGGGATATATTGCGAAAGTAAATGAGCTCTTAAAAGGTTCGGGGCTGACACAATCAGTTACTGAGTTTTCTCCGAATGGCAACTGGGGAAAATTCGGCATTGATAATGACTGGGGGGCATTTAACGAGCTGGTAAATAATGGCATAGAAATATACTGTCTTTTGTTTGGAATAAGACGGGATTTCTTTGGCGATGTATTTGATGAAATAAGGGTATTTACCAGGGAACCAAGGCCACAGATCGGGCTCATGAGCGGCGACTGGTTGCCAGTTGGTTTTGCTTATAACAAATACATAGCGCTGAAAAATTTTAATAGAAAATATTATAACAAAAAATTACCTTTGGAATGGGAGACTATTATGCTTGAGAAATATTATTACAGGCTTAAGGCTACATTTAACAGAGATCCTAACAAAGTGGGGGTCAAATTTATCCAAAGTTGCATGGGGCTTGTAACGGATGGAGATTTTGGCCTTAAAACAGATGGTGCTGTCAAGGCTTATCAGATTTCAAAAGGACTTAATAATTTCGGTGATAAAGATTTAGGTATTGTTGGGCCTTTGACATTTACGGCTTTAATTGCAGACTTTCCACGTTTATATGATGAGATGAATTATCGGGTACAAATAGGTGAATGGTAAATGGAAATAAAAGAAGCCTTAGATTATTTCCAGTCACTTGGATATAAGAGATCTGTTACTTTCTATAAAATAGTAGTCAAGGATTTTCAAAGACACTGCGGACTTAAAGACGATGGCATAATCGGGCCAATGACTGAAGCAAAGATGAGATTTTACAGGCCTGATAATTATTGTCCTGAAGTGTTTGAAGCAATAAAACCCGGCAATGCTTATGGTGCACAATCACTTGAGAAACTATGTAAATATAATCTTAAAGGGCTTGGCAATGCTTTCCATGTGGCATCAGGGATGTATAAGATAGATGCTTTGCACATAATGGCTCATGCAATCCTTGAATCAGACTGGGGTAGATCCGCTATTGCACAAAAGAAAAAGAACTTGTTTGGCTTCAGGGCTTACGACAGCTCTCCAATGCAATCGGCTTATGCTTTTAAGGATTTTACTGACTGCGTAATGACATGGTGTAAATTCATGAATGACAAGTACCTGGTTCCCGGTGCAAAGTATTATAACGGGAATCATGAAAATGGTGTTAATGTTATGTATGCTTCAAGCCCGATTGCAGGCATAAATAAATCTTTTATCATTAGAAACTTAAGGGATAAAATAAATGCAACCGCTTGACAAGGTACCTGGGTGCAAAGACTTTTACTGGATAGAGGGTTATTCAGCAGAGTACAGGGGAGGCAAGAGGTATTTCAGGGTTGAACCTATCCCTGCCGAGTACAAAAACAATGCAATCAAGGTATTTAAAAATCTTCAAATAATAAGAGACCATTTCAAAGTACCTGTTATGATCACTTACCAGGGCTGTTTATATAGGACTGGCAATTATAACCGCTTGGCAGGGGGTAAGACTTTATCAAAGCATTTAAAAGCTTTGGCTGCAGATGTGTCAGTCCAGGGAGTCCCTTCAATGGAAGTATATAAATTTGCCAGGGATCATACTGAGTTTAAAGGCTTTGGGATAATCAGCGAAAAATCAATCCATCTGGATCTACGATTAAAATACTGGTTTTATATATACCAATGATATTTACTGCATTATTTTTTATATATTACTTTATGTGCAAAAAAGGTTACTGGAAAGCTTATTATTAGGAGGTGATAATATGTTAGGCAATGTAAACTGGGCTGAAATTGCCGTGCAAATAGCAATCGCTATGGCACTTACAAATTTTATTAAGACAGTAATAAAAAAAGATATAGGAAGCTTTGCAATGCTAATCTCGATGGGTTTAGCTTTTATAGTGGTATTCCTGGCTACATTCACAACCGGATTTGTAGTAATAGAATTTATAAAACAATCAATTATAGTCGGACTTGCTGCATGCGGCTTGTATGATCTGCGACAAGGATATACAAAATAACTATAAAAATTTACAGTATTTTTAGCCCTGTCGGTATTCGTACTGGCAGGGCTTTTTTATTTGTCTATTTGTGCTTTTGTCAATAATTCAAAGATACTAACTACAATCAATTCTAATCAAAAAAAAATACTTGACAAACCATATCTATTACTTATAATGTTAATCAAGTTAACATTTATTTTAAACTATAAGGAATTGAAAATATGAATAAATCAGATACTACAATCGGTTATTATAGAGATAAAGCAGGTTATACCCAAAAACAATTAGCGGAAATGCTTAATATCCCAAGAACTACAATGTCATTCTTTGAAACAAAAAGATCATACCCTGATATAGAAATAGCTGAAAAGATAGCAGAAATAGTTAATCAGCCTATCGGAAAGTTATATAGTGAATCAGAATTGGAGTTAATAAAAACAAAATGATTAAAGTTTTATGCCAGGATTTAATTGAAGATTTTTTCAACAAGGAACTAAGGAGGTCTATAAAGGTAAATACTTTCAATAAATTGGGGAAAAACAAGAATAAGGGAGTGGCAAAGGCTACTCCCAAAAAGGAAAAATGAAAAAGATTTGGCAAATAATTAAAAAATTTATAAATGAATGTTTAGATGAGTTATACCAGATTCAACGGGAAGATTTATTTATAAATCACTGGAGAGAGAAAAAATGAGTAAAATACAAAAGCAATTAGAACAGGAAGGTAAAAATCAAATAAAGGCAGCATTAAATGATGCAGGAATAGAAGGATACATAGACATAGACAACCTTGACCCTGATGAGGACGAAAATATCCAGGAAGGTGAAGAACCTGTAAATTATCCTGAAGATGATCCGTTTGAAAGAGATCCAATGGATTTGGCTAAAGATAGAGCTATCGAAAGACACATGAGGGGGTACTAATGGACATTATTATCTGGTGCAGAAACAAAGACTGTAAAAACATTGATACCAAATACAAAGGTACTGATAAAAATGGCTGGTATGCAATGTGCAAAAAAAATGAGATTTGTTTAAGTAAAGAGGGTAAGTGTGAAAATTATAATATAAGCAAAGGAGAACATTAATGAATGATATTAACGACGAAACTATTCCTGTTGTTTTAGGTGCAGATAATCTGGTACAGATGGCGGACATGGCAGAAAAAAGAGTACAGGCAATCAAAAGGATTAAAGCTGCTGCGTTATCAGTTACGTCAAAGCATGACTGGGTAGATCAGAATGGCAAACCATATTTACAGGTTTCGGGATCGGAAAAGATTGCAAGACTATTTGGTATATCCTGGACGATTGAAGAACCGCTGCTGACAACAGAAGAAGATGGACATTTTTCTTATACCTATAAAGGTGCTTTTACAATCGGCACAACACCGCCAATAGATTTTATCGGTTCAAGAGGTTCAAAAGATTTGTTTTTCTCAAAGTCGCATGGTGAAGCAATACCGCCATCAGAAATTGACCGCAACGATGTCAAGAAAGCTGCATATACCAATTTGCTTGGTAATGGCATTACGAGGTTACTAGGACTTAGAAATCTTACATGGGAAGAAGTTGAAAGCTCAGGCATAAAGAAAGATACCACAGCAAAAGTAAAATATGGTACTGCTGAAATGTCTGACGAAGGCAAAGACCAGAGAAAGAAGATAGGCGATATGATACTGGAAATGGCAGACGATGACAAGGAAACGGCTTCCGAACTTCTTATCAAATTTACTTCTTTTGTTAATAAAGACGGGAAGGTTGTTAAAGGTAAATCATCACTTAAGGACATAAGCGAAAAAGCTATGCCTGTAACATACGGAAAAGTTAAAAAAGCATATGAAGCATGGAAGACAGGTGAAAAAGATGCAGAAGACCTTGAAAGAGACTTTGAAGAATACGAACAATCAAACCTTAACTGATACAGAAGCAGTTGAAGCAATAAAAGCGGGTAAGGGTAAGAAAATAAAGAACTATCCGCAGTATGTTACCCGTGCAAGTGAAATCGGCCATCCATGCGAAAGATATTTGGTTTACTCAATTACTAACTGGCCGGACAAAGCACCTTATGATAGGGAATTGCAGTTCATATTTGAAGGTGGAAATAAAGTTGAAGATTTGGCGGTTCAGGATTTTATAGACGCAGGTTTTAAAGTTTATCGTCCAGAACCGGATTCTTCACTGGCAGAAAAAAAACCCGCAATATCCGGCCATCTGGATTTCAGGGTAGATTTTGGAAATGGCATACCTGAAACGATTGAATGCAAAGGATTGTCAAAGTTTGATTGGGATAGGCTCAATTGCTTAGAAGATTTCTTTACTTCAAAGAAAGTTTACATAAGAAAATATCCGGCGCAACTGCAATTATACTTATATTTCAAAGCAGAAGAAAGAGGGCGTTTTTATCTTAAATCAATTCCAGGTTTTCAGCCTAAATTGATTACCGTATATCTTGATTACGAATATGTTGAAACACTATTACAAAAAGCTGAAAGAGTTGAAGTTCACATCAAAAATAAGACCCTACCTGATTGCATTGATGATTACTCCGTATGTGAACGATGTGGATTTTTGCATCTCTGTACACCTGAAATAAAACGACAGCCTATGGAGATGATTGACGACGAAGAGTTGATCGCAATGCTTGACAGGCATGAGGAATTAAAACCATTAAGTGCCGAATATGAAGAACTTGACAAGAATTTAAAGAAATCTTTTGAAGGTAGCGAAAGACTTATGATTGGAAATTACTTAATTACAGGCAAGCTTATTGAGCGGAAAGCCTACATACCAAAACCTGTTGAGGCATCCTCTTATTGGAAATACCAAATCGATAAGCTGGAGGTATAGTGTGCAGGCCCTCAGGAAAGGGGCCCCGATGTCGAAGGGAAACTATAGTCAAAATATATTGTGTTATTAACATTTTAAAGTATTTCATGGAAACAATATTAACAACAAATTTGACCGAGGGCCTGCAAAGGAAATCATGAACGAGATAGAAATAAAAGTTAAAGAATATATAAAGCGTAAGTGTTACGGTAAGGAAAATTCCGAGACCTATTCGCATTTAGCATTTTACCTTAACCTAAATGAGCGTGAGGTAAGGGACATAGTTTCGAGGTTGGTTACCGAACATCAAATCCATATAGGCACAAGCCAGCACGGTTATTTTTACATCTCATGTGATGAAGAATACCGGCTGGCGCATTCGGAACTTATATCAAGGATTAAGGCATTATCTCAAAGGGCTAAGGGGCTGCGGATAGGTTATAGTAAGATTGATATAAAACCAAAACAATTGGAGCTTGTATGATTAAACTAAAAGTTACAGGACTTTTGCTTACCGGATTATTTATCATTTTTGCATTCGCTTACTTTATGGTGAGGTGATATATGGAACAGAAATTAAATAAAATTGAGGCTGCTATAATCATTGTTGTGGTCCTTATCGCTTGTGTTGGCTGGGTTACCTATGGGGTATTCAATAAGGAAAAGGACGAGAAGATCTCGCAGCTTGAGGCCAGGCTCGATATCCTGGAGGCCGATCGGGGGCAGAAACAACTTAACATCGATAACTATAAAAAGAAAATCACAGGTTTAAATCAGGAAGTTGAGCAGTTGACGATAAAATATACGGCAGATGAAATGTATATTGAAGAACTTGAAAGCGAATACAGGATAGTGCTTACTTACGCTACCGTTGCAGAAAGTTTGCTACGGGCAGCAGATATAGACTACACGATTCTGCAGGGGATTGAAGATGAAGAAAAAAACTAATGACAAAGATAAAGTACCTGCAAGGGTGGAGTAATGGGTAGGCGATGGCAGAGGGATATATAAAGCTATACAGAAGTTTGCTTGATAACCCATTCGCAACGGATTCAGACATGGCTTGGTTATGGTGCGTTTTGTTATTGAAAGCAAACCACAAGAAACGCAAGGTCGTGTTTGATGGCACGGTTGTAGAGCTTGAAGCAGGTCAGTTTATAACAGGCAGAAGAAAGCTTGCAGAAGAAACAGGCATTCAGGAATCAAAAATTTATCGAACATTAAAGTTGTTCGAAACCGAACATCAGATTGAACAACTGGCGAACAAGCGATTTACTGTAATTTCAATCTTAAATTGGGATAAATTTCAGGGCAGATATAACGAATATGAACAACAGAATGAGCAGCCCGTGAACAACCCACGAACAACTGGTGAACAACTGGTGAACACAGACAAGAATGATAAGAATGATAAGAATGAAAGAAATATAATTATTCCTGCTGACCTTTCGCCAAAGAAGCGAAAGTCAGAGGTGAAGAAACCAAAGATATCTTTTAATTTTGATACGGTGAAATGGGAGAATGTAACACAGAAAGATTTGGAAGTTTGGAACAAGGCTTATCCAGCCTGCGACCTGAAGCTGGAATTTGCACAAATGAAAGCATGGATTCTAACAGCAGGTTCTAAAGGACATAAAAGCAACTGGGCAGCTTTTATAACAAGGTGGTTACAAAAATCACAGGACAGAGGGGGTACTCATAATGGAACAGATAAAAAATATCGTTGAAAAAAGCAAGGACAATATTCCAAGATTCGCAGAGCATCCGAATTATAATAAACGGCAGGAGTATCTGAATGAGTTTTCCATAGAGGACAATACGATGCTTCATGCTTATTACGTTATTAAAGCAGTAAAAAGACTTGAGGAATTGCGACCTAATGCAGACAGCACGATAAATGAAATTAAACATGAATTTTACTGGGCGTTCACTTGGCAGAAAACAATCGAAAATAAAAACATTAAGCAGGTTGAGCAACATTTGCGGGACGTTTGCACATATCACTTAAATAAATATTTCGAGCCGTATTCGCAAGGTTGGTTATTGGATTTTGATAAAGTGCTGCTGGAACGGCTGATTAAAAAATATTTTCCGCATTTTGCGAGAAGTGTGGAAGTTAAGAATATCGACATCGATGATTTATAAGGGGAGTAAATATGAAGCTGATAGGAAACAAAGTAAATTAGCAATGATATGAAAATATTAATTATAGA
>Ga0172371_10006336_pt1 | contig 17248 bp, 16 predicted proteins | sample Lak12m_FD_114543 | JGI IMG/M metagenome (GOLD analysis project Ga0172371, IMG submission 114543) | Freshwater microbial communities from Kabuno Bay, South-Kivu, Congo - kab_022012_12m | ecosystem: Environmental > Aquatic > Freshwater > Lake | place: Democratic Republic of the Congo: South-Kivu...
ATCTCAAAATCAAAACTCTTCCAAGAAACAAAAATCCAAATCAAAATGAACCAAGAATCACTCGCGCATTAGACGGGTCAATAAATAAGAGCACGAAAGGGTCAATTCCTCAGAGCGCCCAGGTCTAAGGTGGTTTGTCGGTAGCAAAAAATGTGATGTTTCATTTCAGAACCACAGTGGAACCGGCGATCCATAGTGTTTCATGGGGGCGAGAGATTAAGTGATCTTTGAAGCGTGGGCAGGGACGGATATTGGAAGATATCGCACCCTAAACGAAGACTGTTATCTGATAGATATGGAAAACGGCCTGATTCTGGTGCTCGATGGGATGGGTGGCCACTTGGCTGGTGAAGTGGCTTCACGTCTGGCTATGGATACGATTTCATCTTTTTACGGCAAGTATGCCGCGAATCGCGTTAAGGAGGCGCCGGTATCGGACGATTATGACCGAACCTTTTCATATCAATCAAATCTGTTGCGGCGCGCCATAGTTGAAGCTAACCGCGTTGTTCTCGAGAAATCGCTCGAAAGCCAACAATTGTCCGGTATGGGAAGCACCGTGGCCGGAATAGCGATCCGTGGCTTTACGGCTTCTGCGATCAATGTCGGTGACAGTAGAATCTACCTCATTCGCGATGGTAGGATGGAGCAGATCTCGGTAGATCACACGCTCGCGGAAGATCAAGTGGGCCGCGGGGCTATGACTGCTGAGGAGGCGGAGGATTCTGAGCTCAAACATGTATTGTGCTCGGTCCTGGGAGTTGAACCTGAGATTCAAGTGCATATGGATGAATTATCACTACTTTCGGGCGATATTTTCCTTCTCTGTTCGGATGGCCTAACGACAGTGATGAAGGACGAGGAGATTTTAAGGGGCGTCACGGAAAATGAGGTCGGACCGGGAGCCATCGAGCGCCTCATTGCGAAAGCGAACGCTCGAGGTGGGCCTGACAATGTGACTGTCGCCCTAATCAAGATTCATAGTGGGAACGCCACTTAGACAGGCAAGTTTTTGAGGGGATCCCACGCTTGTTGAAAAGGGGAAGAACTTACGTAAAGGAAATTCCAGCGGCAGAATTTAGTGGAGGATGTCCATGTTCAAACTGGTCCTGAAATTTCAGGACACGGTCCTGGAAGAATTCACGTTTGACAAGACGCCCGTTACTATCGGCAGGCGTTATGACAATGATGTGGTGATCGACAATATGGCCGTGTCCGGGCATCACGCGGCCATAGAAGAGGAGAATCCGAATTTTTATGTGCTTGTTGATCTCGAATCTTTAAATGGCACATTTCTCAACGAAGCGAAAATCAGCCGCGAAAAAATCTTTGACGGGGACGTTCTCATAGTGGGAAAACATACGCTGAATTTCGTCGATCTGCGGCCGGTGACGGAGAGGCCCACAAGAGAGGAGGGGGAACTCAAAGCGCATGGCTCCTTCCGCGATACTGTCATCCTAGACACGAAGGCCCAACAAGAGCTGTTGGCAAAGCAGGCCGCGGCAAAAGGCGAGCCTGATACGCCACAGCCCGCGAGGCCGAAAAAAGTGGACTTTCAGGCGTCGCTTACAGTCATATCAGGCGGCACGCCTCAAATCATAGACATGAATAAGCGGCTTGTCAGACTTGGGAAAGGCCCTGAATGCGAGGTTAGGTGTTCCGGGCTTCTCGTGGGGAAAACCGCAGCCCTGATTAACAAGAGACCCAATGGTTTTTTTCTTGCCTACGCTGAAGGTCTTAAGAAACCGGAAGTCAATGGGCAGGTGGTCGCTACGCAGGTCCAGCTACAGGATGGCGATGAAATAGTAATTGGCAGCACCCGCATGACTTTCAATGTTCACGAAGAGATATCTTGAACTCATCGCCCTTACCAAGAACGTGAGGATCGCGACGGTCACCGGATCTTCGCCGTCCCCATGCTCTTAACATTACCGCAAACAGTATCAGCAAACCTGCCAAGAGAAGCGTTATCCCGACAATTCGCCTCAACATCGAATGCGTGGAGGCTTCTTCAGATCGACGCGGCGCCTGTTTCTCAATGGGGATCTCGGGCACGTTCAGTTCCGAACCGAGCCTGATATCGGAAGATGAGGCCGCAATCTGTCCCAGATTAGTGGCCGAAGGCGTGTAAGTAGGCCCCGCAAGCCCACTTTGCGCATTATCATAGTAGATACGATAAGTCATATCCTTGCGATGTTCGAAAACCGCCATGCGCACTGCGCCAATGGCCTTGATGTCGTCCACATTCACCGGCGTCCCTGAACCTGCAAGCTCCAGTTTTACGTGACGCGACAACTGGGGTTTGAAGCGCGCTTTGAGGCTCTCTTTTGCCGTGTCTTCTTTGCGGATACGAAAGAAAGTTCCTTTATAAAATTCTTGCCACTGATCCCCGTTTTCAGATCGCCTTCCCGATATTCTAATGCTCTTGATGAACTCCTTAGTCCTGGTAGAGATGGACATGCCTGCCAGCGGAAAGCGTTTCTGTCCGAGATCCACTCCTACAACAGTGGAATTGTCGGACGCTGCGACACGTTTCTCCGTTATAAGCGCTTCCAAGGGCCGAGTTAGGTTCGAGCCTCTATTGGCCGGACCACAAAGGACATTGTCGATTTTGAGAGGCTGTTGATCATCATCCAAGATACGGATCTGCATGTATTGAAAATTGTTCAGAGGGTGTTCGATGTCGAGGGTCCGGAAAGGCGTAGGCTTCGCTAGATCCGCTATGAGACCGTCGACGCGTATAACGTAAGTTTCACGAGCATTGTCCGAGCCCCTCAGCTCGACTTTTCGCACAAAATCTTTGGAACTTGTCTGAATAATAAGGGAGCCGGTCAAGACCTTAGCGTTCTTGTCTACCCAGACTTCGGTGAAATTACCGGCTCGTCTCGCCACTCTGAAAACTCGAGCCGGAAACGGCGGGCTGTCTCCTTCATCCGGCGCTTCTGTGACGAAAATTGGCAGGGGGACGCCCGCGGACGAGACAACGCGAATATCGGCAAGATCAGGCCTGGATTTCTCTAATAGCTCCGATTCAAGAGAAACTCCGACGATGCCTTCCTTCATGTCTGCTGGAATATGGATTTCCCTAAAGTGCTTCCAACCCGCCGAATTGAATTCCTGTGAGCTAAAAACCGGCGTAGTCAAAGCACAGAGAAAAACCAGCGAGAGGATGAAGTATTGAATCGTCCACTCATTCCTTCCGGCAATAGCAATAAATAGCAGCCCGTTAGCCATAGACGCCGATTATAGCCGCACAGGCGGCGGGAATCAAGATGGGAAAGATCTCTATCAGGTCGTCCGGTCAAAAATAGCATTTAACTTTCGATGAAAAACAGTTAATTTGCTTTGGCTGTCCTGGCAGGACGCAGACTAAGATTGGTGGACGGAGCAAACTTGATTTCTGAAACAAGCTCAAAAAGAGTTCTGGTTACAGGCGGGGCCGGATTCATAGGAAGTCATCTGGTCGAAGGCCTTCTACAGCGGGGGTATGAAGTCAGAGTTCTCGACGACTTCAGCACGGGCACGAGGCAAAATTTGATCGGGCTCGGAAACGGCAAATGGAGCGCCGGAAGAGATTTCGAGCTGATTGAAGGCGACATCCGTGATCCTGAAACAGTGCGCAAAGCAACAGCGGGGATGCACGCGGTTTTCCATGAGGCCGCGTTGGGAAGTGTTCCGCGGTCGGTGGCAGAGCCGGTCATGACTCATCAGGTCAACGCGGACGGAACCTTGAATGTGCTGCTTGCGGCCCGGGATTCTCATGCGCGGCGAGTCGTGTATGCGTCGTCTTCATCCGTGTATGGGGACAGTCAAGGCATCCCCAAGCGGGAAGGGGAAGAAGGCCTCCCCCTTTCTCCTTACGCTCTTACGAAGGAGATCAACGAGCGGTACGGAAGACTGTTTCTGGACCTTTACGGATTGGAAACGATAGGTCTTAGGTATTTCAATGTGTACGGCCCAAGACAAGACCCTCAATCGGAATACGCGGCCGTGATTCCCAGGTTCATTAGCGCACTGCTAATGGGGCGTGCGCCGGTAGTGTACGGCACAGGACAACAGAGCCGCGATTTCACATACGTAAGAGATGTGGTGACAGCCAATATGTGCGCACTGGAGGCGCCCACTAACGCTTGCGGCCCAGCTTACAATATAGGCCGTGGGGATAAGACGTCCTTGCTCGAACTGCTCCAAACCCTTCAGGAGATTTTGAATACGAAGATTGAGCCACGATTCGAGCCGCGTAGGCCGGGAGACGTCATGCACTCCACCGCGGACGTCACGCTAGCGAGAGGAGCCCTGGGGTTCCACGCGGACCATGATTTGCAAAGCGGCCTGGAGCACAGTATTGATTGGTACAGGAAGAATTTATGAATAAAGATAGAAAAATTAGGTAGTTACTTGCCGCTGATCACCGTACAAACAAGAAAGAGTCCGACCCTAACCCCTATACCCTCAGTCGGACTCAAGCCGGGATAAACCCCGGTAAATGCACTATAATGAATGAACAGACGTCACCATACACATCAGAAAAGGGCTTGTCAAACTAGAAAGCACTTTAAGAATTTTAATGTAATGATCACTTGGACGCGGAACAAAAGCTTCATCTTGTTTCTGATTCTTGCGTGACTTATTCCAAGCCAGCAGACCGAGCGGGACGGTGTGGGTGGTGACTTATGATACGCGTTCCAACTCATCGGCGACCCACTCATCCGGGGGAAATGCTCTTAGAGGACTTTTTGAGCCCTATGGGCATCACGCAACGTGAATTGGCGGACGCTATTCGTGTGCCGTATCAGCGGATAAACGAAATAATTAACGGTCGTAGAGGCGTCACCCCCAGTACAGCTCTGCGGCTAGCAAAGTTTTTCGGCATGTCCCCCGATTTCTGGATGAACATACAACTGAGGTGGGATTTGTATCAAGCTCAGCAGTCCGAACGAGATGAGCTACAGAGCATCCAGCCTCATACCGCGGCGGCAAGGTGATTTCGGATCAGAGCATCCGTCGGTTTCGTTCTGTAAGCAGGTCAGTTGCATGGGCTTGTCAGATGACAGGCGGGGACTCGTAGTCCTCGACCCGCACTAACTTGATAAATCTAAAGCCGAGATCGATCTCTTTCCATTTCCTCAGGTAACCATGTTCGCGATCCCAAGCGCCCGACGCGAGCGCTGCTTGCAGGGCAGACAGGCCTGATTCGATTTCAACGCTTGAAGCTAAAGCAAAGCCGGACATGTTTTGGCGATGACTTTGGTCTAAATAAATCTCCGGCCTATTCCACCCCGAGTGCATCGTTGTGTCGACGGCATTCTGAGGCAAGAGCCGCCGTGAGACTTGAGATGTCAAGCCGCTGTCCTTTGTGAGCTCTGCGCAAACGCTCTCGATGGGCGGAAACATGGAAAAGAGTCTCCGGTAAATCGCAGGAAAATACTCTGAGAACCAAAATGGCTCGCCTAGCCTGGGATCGATGGTTAGAAATACCATCGGACCAGCGGGGCAAATCCTTGTAAGCTCCGCCGCGGCTTTCGCAAGAGAGTCGAAGTGGTGAATAGCAAGCGTGCATACAACTCCGTTGACTGAGTTATCACGCAGTGGCAGGGCCTCAGCGGCTCCTGCAAGCCACTGCACATCCGCGACCCGCATTGCTTGGCTCCGCATAAGGTCAGATGGCTCGATTGCACGGAGTTTGTAACCCTGACGAGCCAGCGCGGTCGAGTAATTGCCGGTTCCGGCTCCGATATCTGCTATCACCGAACCAATGGGCAGATCGAGAAGGCGTATCAATGATCGAACCACAGATGGTTCTGCTGCTCGATGCCGATTGTAATCGAAACCGATTCTATCGTAAGTGACAGGTTTCGGCGTTGGCATTTCGCCGCCTCTGAAGTTCTTTCACCTCTTCTACAGAGTGTTTGTTGGACGATTCATTCATATCCCACGTGGTATTGGTTTCTCTCCTTTCGGACAAACCCAAACGCACCGCAGGCAATATGGCAGGAGGCCCCGCTGGCCGTGCGGCTCATATTCGCCTTTGTCCTTTCGGAACGATCGGCACCGGAGCCCTTCAAAAGTGTCTTGCGAGATCGCTTCAGCGGGACACTCGGAAATGCAAAGACCGCACGCGTCGCAGAACTGATCGCCTGACAACGCCGGCCGCAAATCCAGTTCCGCTGTGGTTCCCATGACCCTGAGATGAACCCAAGGACCCCACGCAGGATGAAACAAGAAAGCATTGGTCCCGATTCTGCCGAGCCCGGCAGCTTGGGCAACGAAGCGGAACTGCAACCCGCTCTGAGCCGGATACTTCACCAAGTTGGCCTGATATCCCTCTTGCGCCAACCGGTTCCTGATCGCTTCGCACACACTTCGAAGGTGGTCGTCCGCATCGCAGCGTTCTACGCCACCCACAGGTGAGTACCACGTCCACTCCTCCTCGGTCACGACGTGATGGGCCATCACAATGGCGGCGACAGCATCCGGCATGAAAGAGGCGAAGAACTGTCTTTCGCGCTCAGCCAGCGCTCGAACCGACACAGTCGCCAGGTTGCAGCATGACGGTAGCCTAGGAAGGAGGATATTATTCATCGTCATGTCCTGAACACCAAATCATGTTGGCGCCTGCCTTCTGGGAGGCAATAGCGATGGTCATCGGACTGGCAGTCGAAGGTCTGTCCGTTCGGGCCCTAATCTAACGGGCAGATGGGGCCGTGCAGGTTGACCGCTTCCACGGCCCGTTTCATTGTTTTGTCTCTAAGCCCTCTGCTACATCTTTCAGGCCCAGTCGTTCCAAGGTTGCACGGGTGGGAATCCCGGATTTGGCGTCCCATCCCATTAATTTGTAATAATCACTCTTTGCGCGGTCCAGGTCTTCGCGCGTGTACTTCCTGCCGCCTGCGTCGTCTTTCTCAAAGTATATACTGTGCAGGATGTCATCTTGACTCGTGCGGCCGTCGCGGACCGCAAGCGCTCGTTCCAGAGTGCAGAGCATCTCTCCTTTCCGAAAGGACTCCTCCGGACTCATATCGATTCCGGTGACGGCAGAGTAGAGGCGGGATTCAAGGCTGGTATCCCCCACATGATCCGAAGAATTGGCGTTGTAAACGTAAGGGAAGAGGATATCGCAAACAATGTAGCTGTCTTTCAACAGAGAATGCTCGTGATAACGCTTCACGACAGGCGCGGTCGATTTCCAGTTAAGGCTCTTTCCGTCCGGGCCGAAGAACTCCGCAGCCTCCTCGGAACCGTACGCGGCCTGCATCGCAGGTTTCAGAATCGGAAAGATTTCTTCCGGGACCGCTGTGAGAGCATTCTGCCCGATACTGGCGGCTGCGCCCCAAAGCATGGAAATATAGCTGTGCGAGACCATAGCGTCTCGGTTGTCCAGAGCCCACATCAAGGCCAGGGGCGGGATGGCATAGCCCGTGGGGAAGCCTCCCAAGTAAATCCAATGTTCGCGGAAACCGCCGAACTTCCCCGCACGCGGGTAATACATAAGTGAGAGTTCTTCAGCTTTACCGCCGAGTTTGGCAGCCGCGGCCTGCCCACCTTCCGCGAGAAGATCGCCAAATCCTTCACGGTTGGCCATTTTATGTAAAAGGGTGGAGATAAATTTCCAGGAGCCGATCTCTTCGAGCGGGAGCCCGGTCTCTTGCTCGGTGATCAGCTTCGCCCGGTAACAATCCGAAAGCCAAGGGATGATCGCCATCAGCTCGTAAGAGTTGATACCGAGGAGGTCCGCCAGTTTTGCCGCCTGCCAGGTGACCTTGCTGTAGCCTTTTTCCGGTTCGTGGACCATAGATTCCAAATACATATAAGACTGTGCGCACAAGGCGACGCCGCTGGTGATGTCCGGTCCTTTCACACGGGAGCGGCAGGACACAGGACACGCGAAGCAGCCATCCGGATGCTGGGAATAGCTCGACGACTTATCGCTGCACAAGTCGAGAAGCTCTCCAGGAAGAAGCGTCAGGCTTCCCCGACCGTAACCTCCACCCCAAATGTTGTATTTGAAACCCTGCTCCTCAGGCTCATAAGGATTGCCCTCTTGAGATTTTCGGGAAAAGAGCCGCTGAATATCATGAGTGATCTTCATCAGTTCTTTTGGCTTGGCGACATTCACGGAACCGGTCCCGTGGACAGCGATGGCCTTTAGGTTCTTTGAGCCCATTACACCGCCGAACCCTCCCTGGCCCGACGCGTCACCAGTATCGGTAAGAATGCACGCGATGCGGCTCTGATTTTCCCCGGCTTTCCCAATGACCATTACTCGGGTCGTATTTCCATGGATTTTCCAGAGCGCCTGCTGTGCCTGATAAGTATCCAATCCCCACAGATCTTTGGCGTCCAAGATCCGGGCCTTTTGGTCGGAGATCCACAGATAGACGGGTTGTGATGCCTTTCCCTGAACAATAATGGCGTCATAGCCGGCCCATTTGAGTTCGGGAGCAAAGTGTCCTCCCACGCCGGAGCGGGTAAAGGATTCCACAGGGGCGGATTGGGGAGATTTTCCGACAACTGTGAACCTTCCCGATGTGGGGGCTAAAGTCCCCTGAAGCGGTCCTGTGGCAAAGATCAGCCTATTCTCGGGATCGAAGGCCCCTACCTCCGGCGGTACCTCATCCCAACAGATTTTTGCCCCAAGACCGCGTCCACCCAAAAAATGTGGGATATAGTCGAAGGTTGAGGATTCGGAGACTTTTCGAGTAGTCAAATCCACCCTGAGGATTTTCCCAACCCATCCGCCATAAGTGGTCATTTCAGTCCTCTTTATTCACGGGATAACCGACGAGGAAGCCCTTTTCCGATCTTGCCATCTTAAGGGCGCCGAGGGGGCAGAATTTCACACATTGCGGGTCCCCAAAGCAGAGGTGGCACTTGAAAGCCTTCTCTTTTTGAGGGTCGAACCTGGACCTGGGAGGCCGGAAGAATTGGCCGCAAGCATTGGCGCATTCCTGACAGCCGATGCACTTTTCTTCATCTACTATGCGGACGTATGTTCCACTTAAACGATCTACATGAAGAGCGCCAGTCGGACAAGCCTTTAAACATGGCGGATCGGCGCACTGATTGCACACCTTCGGCCGGTAGTCTCCTTTTATGTATTCCTTTTCGAGGAAAACCCTTGTGTGAGAATAGGAATTTTGGCCGTTGGCGTTGAAGTTGGCGCAAGCCATTTCACAGGTCCGACACCCGGAACAGAGTGTCTTGTCCACCAGAATGATCGCTCTTGCCAACGGGACCGGTTGACCGTTTGAAACGGCATGAACATTGAGGAGATCGCCAAAAGCGATGACGCTGCCCAGGCCGCAGGCGCCAAGCGCGCAGCCCCGCAGAAAAGTGCGGCGATCGAACTGTGTAGCCATCTACCTTTTCGCCTCTCGAAAGGCCAGAAGAGGGCCCTGCCGCTCCGGTGACTCGAAGCGAGTAGCAGGAGGTGAGAAATAAGGTCTGGCAGAGACGGGGCCAAACGATTCGCCGGTCTCCTTAATGGTAAGTTTGTAATGGTACTTTGATTCAGTCCCCATGCTTTTATCAACATAATCGTAAGCGCTCTGGCCGTGAACAAGCTTCGTCACGACGAGTTCCTTGTAAGGACCTTCTTCAAAGGTTTCAGACCTCAGAATCTGTACCGACAACTGGTCCTTCAGGCCATCCTTAGCCTTCCAGGTGAGTTTGGCTGCGCGGTATAGCGCCTGGACTTTGAAATCAACTATGGACGGATCCGTTTTCTGGGCTATGGCTGCTTGGGGCCCAAGAACGGCAATGAGAAAAAACAGGACTACAAAGAACATGGAATATCTGGTCACAAACGGCTCTCCGTTCTTTTGCAGGACTTAAAACTCCCCCCGTCCCGCAGAATGGGGACGAGGGGAGCATAAGTTAATGGAATTGCCTTTAGAATCAACTCAAGACTAGCTTAATATCATCATCGTTCTTGGCGTATCCGATGCCTTGCTTCACTGCCTGAAGTATCTGCTTTTGATGCCATGCATACATCCCAATCTTGTTCGCGGCCATATTAGGATACCATTCCTGAAGAATCTTGATGCCCATTACATCGTTGGCCACCTGGTCTCCGGAAGCAAGGATTACTCCTGGCTTTACTTGCTCGCCATGAGAAGGCCCGCCGCTAATGAGAGACCTTCGGCCGTCCATGATAATCAAATCAGGTCGGATAGGAAAATTAATCTCCGCGGCTTGCGGGGCGACGAAGATGTGGTTGAACGCGTGGAGACTGCCTCCACGATCGGCCCTGTGCAAAATCCCAACGGAAAGCTTCAAGCCCATGGTGACTCCACCTAAGAAGTGGGTCTTCATCACAGGGGTGTAGATGATTTTGTCATAATTCCTGAGATCCTCGGGATAGCCCACAGTGCCATCGCCACCTCCGATCTTTCCGAGGAATTCGGCCTTGTCATTCTTGATGTTCATCCACTTGCCCTTATCCCAGTCATTAAGGGGAGTCTTGGTAGCGCTGCATACGGAATCAAAACCCACTTTCTTGATCACGCGCTCTGTTGGTCCCCACGGTCCGCAAGTGTCTCCCACAGTGATGTTTTGATAGCCCGCGTCTTTGAGAACCAGGATCAAGGCCTCAAGAAACGCCGGATCAGTGCCCCCTTGCGGCCAAGGATCGGCAGTGTTCATGTTGGGCTTTATGAGAATCTTGTCAGTCTTCTTAAGGGCCTTGTCAAATCCGCCGATGAGCTTCACTGCTTTTTGAATATCCGCCTTCAGGTCTTTATCCAGAGGGGTAGCCATTATCATGCCCACCGCAGCCTTGTTCCCTTCGCCATACCAGTTCTGATGGAGATGCGACCAGTTCACAGGTTTTCCGCCGTCCACGAACGTTTCAGGAACTTTCTCAAAATACGTTTTTGGAAGCGGCGCATTCTTCACGAATTCAGCATATTGTTTGAGTTGGCTGTCCCGCATTCTCCAAATACCCTCATGGGCCGGCGTGTCAAGATCGTCCACAGCGTGGGCTCGGGTAGTGCCGAGCAGTCCCAGCGCCGCGACGCCGGCGCCGCAGTACTTGGCCACATCCCCAAAAAAATTTCTTCGAGTGCTTCCCTTTGAACTCATTGTCCTGCCTCCTTGTTAAATGTTTAGGCCATAAGTGACGGTTCCGTTGGGCAACTACAATCAACTGAAATCATGGCAAAGATTGAGCGACTCGGCCACTCCGAACCTCATGATTTCAGAGGGTTCGCTTCTCTCCCGGCGGACGATTTGATTCGATTACCCGGCCTATGAGGCGCCACCTTTCGACAGGCGCCCCGGATCCTTCACTCGGAGGTTTCTCCCATGCGCTCACCAAAGTTGTGACGAACCGGTTGTTGGTGTTTATTTATGATGTTGTAATGTTACGTTGATTTATGAAGTCGTTATGTTACGCTGCGCCACTTCAGAAAAGGCGCTTTCATTTTTGATGGAACCATATTGGCTCTAAATGCCGATAGAAACGCTGAGAAACTTACCCCTGCCTACTCAATTTTAGGCTTTCCAACAAGTTTGGTCAAGAAAATAATTTGGAGGCGCCGATAAGCATTTCAGGGGCCGCAACCATTTCTTACCGTTCGTTATCGAACAGATAGGAACTTAGCAGTGGAATTCAGAACTGTAGCGCCAATGCGGTGTAGTGGCAGGCCTCGGCGCCAGCCTTTCAAAACGACCGGCATCCCGCGTTCATCGCGGGACTACCGGGCGCCCACGAGGGGCGCCCCTACAGTGGCCGTCTGGTCCCATAGACTATTTCTATAGCTCCGGGCCACCGGTTCGGTCGAGTTACTTATTCAGTATAAACTTGTTTACGTGCTTTCCAGCTTCTACGTAGGCGCCGGACCAGTAATTGGTGTACTCCTCGGTACCCATGTGCTCGATAGGTATTTCATACTTGCCCATTGCCGCGACGAAACGGGGATCCTGCTGAGCCTTCCGGAAAGCGTCGTGAAGAATTTTGACTACCTTTGGATCCATCCCTTTCGGCCCGAAAATACCCATCGGGTTGTCGTGAACAACCTTGAAGCCGAGTTCTTTCGCTGTAGGGACGTCAGGAAACGTTTTCAACCTTTTTTCTCCAAAAGTGCACAGGAGCCTCAACTTCCCTGCCTCAACCAGTGGGATCCAGCCGGCAGGAGTAACGATCATGTCGACACGTCCTTCCAACAGAGCGGTAGAAGAATCCTTGTCCCCCTTGGACGGTAGGTGCTGGAGCTTGACGCCACCAGCATTGTAAGCCAGTTCTTCCCAAGCCACGTGGCCGCTCGATCCGACGCCTGACGCCATGTATTTCAGCTTTCCGGAATTGGCCCGAGCGTAGTCGATCACGTCATTTACAGTTTTGAAAGGAGAATCCGATCGGACGGCGCCTCCAATTTGATGCCCGCCTACCAGGATGATCGGGGTCAAATCTTTGACCGTGTCGAAGGGCAACTTATTGAGGTAAGAATTGCGATGCAGGCTGTTCGTAGCTTGCACGAGAGTGTAGCCATCGGGCTTGGCGCCGACGATGCTGCCTACTCCAACCGCGCCTCCGTCCCCAGGTCGATTCTCCGCGATTACAGGCTGGCCGAGGAATTCCTTGACCGCCTCACACAAGGCGCGAAAAGTGGTGTCCGTGGACCCTCCTGCTCCCCAAGGGATAACAAGAGTGATAGGTCGGTTGGGAAAGTCGGAGCTTTGAGCCGCTGTGGCTGCAAACAGCACGCCCGATGCAAGAATTACCAGAGTTAACACTAACTTGGAATCATGTCTTGTCACTGTCCTTCCCTCCTTGGATCCTGGGCGCGCCTTGGGTTCAGGTGTGCCAAGCCTTGTTTGGAAAGTATCCACTTAGAAAATAGATCTCAACCCCACTTAAGAATGCCCAATAAAACCAGAAGGCACGCGGTCTGCAGCGAGCCGGCGAGTATCTGCCAGGTTCGATTCTGAATGTTGAGCAAGATTGCCCCGATGACCAAGGCCCAGCCCAATAGCAAATAGTACCATCCGGCCCACGAGGCAAACACTTGCAAGAGAATGAAGATCAACTGATGCAGAGCAACATTGAGGGTGTTTACGTACCACATGCCGAACATCCTTTCTGTTTGTCGGATTCAGCAATGCTGTCTTTGAATTATTGGTCCGCTCGTTAGCTACGCAATGCTTCGATATGAGATAGCTGTTCAAAGTCCCCTTGTTTCTAAAGGGGGATTCAGGGGGATTTCAATGGGCGAAGCGGCCCGCTCTCCTACAAGCTGTTTTCCGAAACAGTTCTGTTTATCAATGTCGCGGCATATGCCGCGCCGAAGCCGTTGTCGATATTGACCACTACCAGTCCGGCAGCGCAAGAATTGAGCATCGCAAGTAGAGCTGCGATCCCTCCGAACGACGCGCCGTAGCCTACAGAAGTAGGCACTCCGATGACAGGCCGGTCAACCAGTCCCGCTATAACACTCGGCAGGGCGCCCTCCATACCGGCAACGGCGATTATAACCGAAGCAGCCCTAAGCTTCTGACTATTTGTCAGTATCCTGTGGATACCCGCGATGCCCACATCGCATAGGCTGTCCACCCGATTGCCCAACGCGTAGGCTGCCACCTTGGCTTCTTCCGCGACAGGTATGTCAGAACTGCCAGCGCACACCACAAGCACGGTCCCGCGGCCTTGAATCTGAATCTCGCGAGACGTGTACAAAAGCGTCCTGGCATGAGGGTTGTGCTGAAGCTCAGGGATTTCTCTGAGTATTTCTTGAGCTTTCTCCGGCTGGACACGAGTAATCAATACGGTGTCCTGGCGCGTTTGCAAGCTCCTAAAAATCCCTATGATCTGGTCAAGAGTCTTACTCTCGCCGTAAATGACTTCCGGGAATCCGAGCCGCACTGCGCGGTGATGATCTACAGTCGCATATCCGAGGTCTTCAGTCTGAAGGTCCTGAAACAGCAGACTTGCCTGCTCAGGAGACAGCCGACCGTCTCTGATATCGTTAAGGAGTTTTAGGAGTCTTTGTCGATCCAAATCTTTTCCCCTTTTCGGAGCGCCAGACGGCGCCTGCTCAAAAGGCCGGAATTAGTCAGGGAATCGTAGCACAATTGCAGCTCGCTGGATACTCCTCACTCTCGCGCAACAATGTTCGGTCATGAAGACTTATGAGATGGCTTCCGGCCCCGCTAAGGATAAAATAGAAATTGATGACAAAGCAATGGAGAAAGGGGCTATTTCAACTAGGCTGGCTCATCGTTCCCTTGATTTTTATAAACCAAAGCCCCGGAAAGGAGGAACGAACCGGGGCTTCGCAAGGGGAAAAGGTATGTTGAGCAGCGGGCTACGCCTCCCGCTGTTGAGGATGCTTAGACCATAAAATCAGATAGTTGTCAAGAGAATTTAAAGTAAATTCTAGAATATTTGTTTTACTGCCACGTTAGCCAGGCTAAATCAGGCTCCGAATCACGTCCCCCTTTCCGATTACTCCAACCAATTTGCCGCGATCAACAACAGGAAGAGTGTGGATGCCTTTTTCACTCATAATACGCGCGACCTCTGTGATATCGGTATCCGGTTCGACGCAGACCGCTGGTTTTGAATAAATGTCCTCGACTTTTGTAGCGGTAAGGCGCTTGAATTCTTTCTGCATCCGCCACGGGTTTTCCAGCGGGATTATCGAATCCAGTATGACGAATACTGTCGGGATATGGAGCGGCCTATTATGTTCGACCAGATCCGTTTCGGAGACGACGCCTATGACATCTCCCTCATCATCAACCACTGGCGCTCCGTTGATGTTTTTCCGAGAGAGGATATCGGCCAAATCTCGGAGAGAAGTCTCCGGCGTAACGGTAATCACGTCACGGGTCATTACATCCGCCACTTTAGTCATGTTGTCCTCCTCAATTAGTTCGATGTTCCCCAGACGGCATTTGCGGGAGACGGATCAATTTCCATTTGATCTTGTCCAGTCTCATTGTTCATATCATAATGACGAAATGCTTGGCATCAAGCTTTTGCTGTAATTGGAGGATACCATGAAAAGCCATCGGAAGGAGCTATGGTTTAACATCCCCAGTCGTCGCGGATTCCTCAATATAACCTCTGAGGTAGGTAAAGCGATTGCCGAGAGCGGGGTCCGAGAGGGGCTCGTCCTGGTTAACGCCATGCATATCACTGCTTCGGTGTTCATTAATGACGATGAATCGGGGCTTCATCAGGATTACGAAAAATGGCTCGAAGCTCTGGCTCCGCACGAACCGACAAGCAAATATCTTCACAACCGGACAGGGGAGGACAACGCGGACGCGCATCTCAAGAGACAAGTAATGGGCCGCGAGGTCGTAGTAGCTATTACGGACGGCAAACTGGACCTCGGGCCCTGGGAACAGATCTTTTACGGGGAATTCGACGGTCGCCGAAAGAAGAGGGCGCTGATCAAGATCATTGGGGAATAATACGTGTGATTGAATGTTATTGCGAGCGTAGTGAAGCAATCTCCCGTCATTCCCGTGAAAACGGGAATCCAGAGGGCGCATGGCCATGCGCCCAGGATTGCTTCGTCGGTTCGCTCCCCGCAATGACAATAATCAGCTAGGCCGGGTCGAGCCCCCCAAAATCCCCCCTTGATCCCCCCTTTATTAAAGAGGGTATGGGGGGATTTGCCATGAGCCGCTCTAAGATTGGCCCTTTCTTTCTCCGCGTTCTCTGCGCACTCTGCGGTAAACTAATTCTTCTCTTCCGGCAACCCGGTTACCCTATTTCTTTACGAATCGGAGACGATCCCCGTCCGCTGTCGCTTCAATGGTCTCGCCCGGCAAGAACTTTCCTGCGAGTATTTCCAAAGCGAGTGGGTTTTCCACAAGCCGCTGAATGGCTCGTTTCAGGGGCCGTGCGCCGTAGGCCGGATCGAATCCTTCGTTGGCGAGCATCTGTCTGGCGGTGTCGTCCAGCGCCAAGGTAAGCTTCCTTTCTGCCAGGCGCTTGTTCAATCTGCCCATCTGAATGTCTACTATCTGCTTGATCTGGTCCCTATCGAGAGCGTGGAAGATGATTATATCATCCAATCTGTTAAGGAATTCGGGCTTAAAATGATATCTTAGCACCTCCATCACCTTGACCTTCATCTTTTCTTCGTCTTTTCCGGCGTATTCGCTGATTTCCGAGGAACCGACATTGGAAGTCATGATGATGATCGTGTTTTTAAAATCAACAGTGCGGCCTTTTCCGTCAGTTAGCCGTCCGTCGTCTAAGATTTGAAGGAGAGTATTGAATACCTCAGGATGGGCCTTCTCGATCTCGTCAAAAAGGATGACCGAATAAGGGCGTCGGCGGACAGACTCGGTCAGTTGCCCTCCTTCTTCATAACCGACATATCCTGGCGGGGCGCCTATAAGTCGGGCTACCGAGTGCCTCTCCTGATACTCGGACATGTCGATTCTAACCATAGCCTGCTCGTCATCAAAGAGAAATTCGGCCAATGCCCTGGCGGTCTCAGTTTTGCCAACGCCTGTAGGTCCGAGAAATATGAATGAGCCTATGGGCCGATTCGGGTCCTGCAAACCTGATCGAGCCCTGCGGACAGCATCGGACACAGCCACGATGGCCTCCCGTTGGCCGATCACGCGCTTACTTATTCTTTCTTCCATTGTGAGGAGTTTCTCAACTTCTCCTTCCAGCATTTTGGAAACCGGGATCCCGGTCCATTTTGACACCACCTGGGCGATGTCTTCCGGACCTACTTCTTCTTGCAGGAGTCCCCCATCCTTCTGTATCTCTGACAATTCCTCATTTTTTGCGTGAATATCTTTTTCGAGCTCGATCAGCATGCCGTATTTTAGTTCAGCGGCCCGACTGAGGTTTCCTTCGCGCTCGGCCTTGGCCGCCTCTGTTTTGGCGCGCTCGTATCTCTCTTTAAGCTCTCTGATCGAGGAGATGACATCCTTTTCTTTGCGCCATTTGTCTTTAAGCGCATCCGATTCGGCCGTCAGCTTAGCGATTTCAGAGCGAACTTTCCCGATGCGCTCTTTACTGGCCGGGTCCGATTCTTTCGTGAGCGCCTGTTCCTCAATCTGTAACTGAACTACACGGCGCTGAATCTCGTCGATTTCGGTTGGCATGGAATCGATTTCTATTCTCAGCCGGGAAGAAGCCTCATCCATAGTAACCATTCAGTTACGCGCGGCTGGGGATATTCGCACCGAGGTTCTGCGTTTTGGATACCGCTGAAAATAGTGTTTGAAGTCCCCTTTTGAGAATCGGATCAGGAGGAATTGGAGGCAGGGA
>Ga0172371_10006337_pt1 | contig 17248 bp, 18 predicted proteins | sample Lak12m_FD_114543 | JGI IMG/M metagenome (GOLD analysis project Ga0172371, IMG submission 114543) | Freshwater microbial communities from Kabuno Bay, South-Kivu, Congo - kab_022012_12m | ecosystem: Environmental > Aquatic > Freshwater > Lake | place: Democratic Republic of the Congo: South-Kivu...
GCATACCCGGTATCCGTCCTGCAAAAATATCCGGCAGAGCGCTGTCACGATCACGCTCTTCCCCACACCTGAACCGGTCCCGCAAACCTGCACTACCATATCTTTTCCCCGATTCCCGCTAAAATAATCCCCAGAAGCGTACACACTTCAATCAATTCGTTCAACGCGCCGATAACATCGCCGGTTATTCCGGCTATGCGGCGCATACTATAGTTTCCTATTCCGTACGCGCCCGCGACGGCGATGATACATAACAGGATCCCCTGCCAGGAAAAAATGATGCCCGCGCCTAAAACTGCCAAAAGTGAAGCCCGCACAAAAATAGACGTATTGATACTTTGGACATGGACTTTTGCGGTCCCTTCGGCCCGCGCGTACGGAAAAGAAAACATCAGAAAGACCATCGCGTATCTGCTTACTAAACCCGCCAGCATAGCCGCGCGTATAACACGTGCCGGATCACATGCCGAGAACAAAGAAACCTTCAAAAGAAGAACGCAGGCAATGCCCAGTACTCCCATCGTGCCGATGTGCGGATCTTTCATAATCGCAAGCATCTGTTCTTTTGTCTTATTACTGAAAAACGCGTCGGCGCTATCGGCAAGCCCGTCCATATGTAACCCCCGGCTGAGGACGACGAACATGACCGCCGCGACGCACGCGCCGATCAGTCGTTCCTGCGTCAGAAGATATGCGCAGTACGAACTGACGCCGGCTAACCCTCCGATGATCGCTCCGGCGGCCGGGTACCACGCCAAGGATCGCCCTATGTCCTGAGCTGTCGGTTCTTCCTTCAGGCGGATCGGGAACCCGGTAAGGAACTGTAGTGCTAAAAGAAATCTCTTCATGCTACATTTTTTTCAGAAACACCGGCGCTCTGAAACGTTGCCATCTCGGTCATGATCTTTTCGGCCGCATCGACCAATATCATTGCCAATGCCGCGCCGGTACCTTCTCCCAACCGCATATCTAAATCCAATAACGGAGTCAATCCTAACTGTTTCAAAATGATCCGGTGCCCCCTCTCAACCGAACAATGGCCGGCAAACATATACTGAGTGACTACCGGCGCAAACCCGGACGCGACCAAGGCGGCTGCGCCGGAAATAAAACCGTCGATAATGACCGGGACTCGTTTGGCGGCCGCGGACAAGATGATCCCGGCGAGCGCCGCGATCTCAAATCCGCCGACTTTCGACAACACATCAAGCGGATCATCCGGATCAGGCTTGTTCACCCGGATAGCTTTCTGGATGACCCGGATCTTGTGTTTAAGCTGCGCGTCATCGATGCCCGCGCCTTTGCCCGTTACGAAAGGCACCGGTTTGCGGCACAAGACCGCGGTAATCGCGCTGCTTGCGGTCGTATTGCCGATGCCCATCTCTCCGGTACCGACAATATCGATACCTTTCTCAAATTTATTTTCGAAGATCTCCATGCCGGCTTTGATTGCGCGCACGGCTTCGTCTTTGGTCATTGCCGGGCCTTCGGCCATGTTGGACGTGCCATACTTGATTTTTTTTATCATGAGTTCCGGGTGCGGCTTAAGGTCTGCGGCCACTCCGACGTCCGCGACCACGACCCGCGCGCCGGCCTGCCGCGCCAACACGTTGATCGCCGCGCCGCCTTCCAGAAAGTTATAGACCATCTGCGCGGTGACCGCTTGCGGATACGCGCTGATCTTTTCTTTGACGACGCCGTGGTCCGAAGCTATCGTAAAGATCACTTTATTCCGCAACGACGGCGTAGTCCTGCCGGTAATACCCGCGATCACTTTGGCGACCTCTTCCAACCGGCCCAAACTCCCTAACGGTTTCGTCAGGGAATCCAGCCGCTGCCGGGCTTTCTCCATCTGTCCAGCATCCAAAGGCCTGATCTGTTTAATGACCTTTTGTATTTCCCTCATGTTGTTCCTTTCTTTGTTCTCTTCTTAAAACATCGCGGGCCATCGGATGAGTGGAGCGGGACGAAGCCTTTTCAAAGGCTTCAGCTTTTTTCAAAGGCTTCAGGCTCATCGGTAAACCCGCGGCCATGAAAATGACGTCGTCCGCTTCGTGCGCGACGATCTGATTGATCTTGCCGGCAACGTCCCGGAACCTGCGTGCCAAAGCATTTGCCGGAACAATACCTAACCCGGTTTCATTGGCGACGATCAAGACTCCGGCTTTCTGACGGCGCAATACCGCCAATACCCGCGCGATCTCTTGCTCGATCTCCGCGTCTTTTTTCTTTGCCATAAGAAGATTCGAGATCCACAGCGTAAGGCAATCAACAATGATCATTGTTGATTCTTTATCGATCTGCTTACACGCATCGTACAAATCCCGCGGGGCTTCGATCGTCCGCCAATGCGACGGGCGATCTTTCTTATGTTTGAGAATGCGTGAACACATCTCTTTATCCAGGGCTTCTGCCGTCGCGATGAACGTCACCGCCTTTTCGCCCTGCGCGCAATCCAGCGCATACGTGCTTTTGCCGCTGCGAGCGCCACCAATGATGAAAGTTATTTTATTTTTCATGTTTCTTGATGTTCCTTAACGTTCCATAAAGTTCCTTGAAGTTCCATCGGAAAGTACCATTCAGAAACCTTAAGGAACATCCCCGCCTGCTCCCGAACATTCGTGAGGGCGGGCAGGCCGGAACATTACGGAACCCTTATTCTGTGTTTCATTCATCCCCAAAGTCTTCCATGTATCTTCAGCCCGCTCAAACGTGCTGACGCTTGCCTCATCAAACGGTAAACGCAGAGCTTCTTTCAAGCTTAAGCCCAGGACCTCTCCCACAATGATCCTTAAGGGGCCGCCGTGTGAGACAATAGCCACTGTTGTACATTGATCTGACCGGATCATACTCCATGCATCTTTCACCCGCTGTACGAAATCGTCAAAAACTTCCCCCTGAGGGATTTTCATGACAAACGGATTCTCTAACCATGCCGGATACACTGTCGGATACGTCCGCATAAGCTCATCGTGAGTCATTCCCTCAAAACGACCAAAATCTATTTCTGCCAAGCCCGTAATAATTCTTGGCTCTCTCTTGGGAGAAACCAAGCGGGAAAATTGTTCCGCGCGCTGCAATGGGCTCGTGTATACCGCCTGAATCGATTCGCCGCCCAATACCTGAGCTACTTCCTGCGCCTGCGAAACTCCTAAGCTATTCAACCCTACATCGGTAACACCACAATACTTTCGTAATTTACTAAAGTCCGTTTGTCCGTGCCGGATGAGATATATCTTCTGTATCATATTTGATTTGCGCATAAGTAAGATAGTGAACAAGCGAACAAGTTAAAAACATAACTCCTTGTGATCCGCTCTTTTTTTCTTACTTATTCACTTGTGTGCTTGTTACTTGTGCACTGTATTCTCACTATTGTGTCACTAACACAATATACGGCTTCGACGATACCGGATTGCGATGCACCAGCACCAGCGTTTTATACACCGATTCGATGTTCTGATAGGTTAAAACGTCTTCAGGTGTTCCGTCCCGATAGAGCATTCCGTCATCCAGCAACAGGAGACGGTTACAATATTCACTGGCTAGATTCAGGTCATGCAACACGATCACGACAGTCAGGTTCCGTTCCTTGTTCAATCGCCGCAACAGGCCGAGTATCTGCACCTGATACCCGATATCTAAATGCGACGTCGGTTCATCAAGGAACAAAAGGTCCGGTTCTTGCGCCAAAGCCTTGGCAATAAGCACGCGCTGCCGTTCTCCTGCGCTTAATCGATCGATCAGCCGGTCCTTGAACTGAAGCGTGTTCGTAAACGATAGCGCCTGTTCGACGATCTCCATATCGGAAAGCCGTTCCTGCTGCAGCCGGTGCAAGTGCGGTATCCTCCCCATGAGGGCGATCTCCAGGACCGTAAAGGGAAAATGGACAAACGTATCCTGCGAGACAAAAGCGACTTTGCGGCAAAATTGCTTGAGGGGGATCTGCCGGACTTCTTTATCTTGAAACGTGACCGCCCCTCCCTGCGGAAGCAGTGCCCGGCTTAACAAGCGAAGTAACGTCGACTTCCCTGACCCGTTCGGCCCGATGATGCCCAGGAAATCTCCCGGATGAATATCAAACGATATTCCTTTAATAACCGTTTTCTGCGGATATCCGCCGCAGAGACATTTCGCGCTCATCAATGCGTTCATCATCTTCCCTTATTCAACCTTTTTAATATGACCATAAATAACGGCACCCCGATGACCGCGGTTATCGCGCCGATGGGGATTTCTAGGGGAGGAAAGAGGCTCCGGGATACAAGGTCGCACCAAATCAAAAAAATAGCCCCGCCGAGGACCGCGACCGGAAACAATATCTTATGATTCGGCCCGACCAGATAGCGCATCCCATGCGGGATAATCAACCCCACAAAACCGATCGTCCCGGTACCGGCGACCAACACACCGGTGATCGCCGCGGTGACCACAAAGACTATTTTTTTGACACGCTCGATGTGGACGCCCACGTGAAGCGCCTCTTCTTCACCGACGCTGATCGCGTTCAAATCCTGTGAAAAACAATACAAGATAACACACCCGGCAAAAACAACCACTGAGATGATCGCCAGCAATCGCGCGTCATACATCTGTAAACTACCCATAAGATACCAGATCACTCCCTGCAACGCCGGCTGGCTACAAATCGATGTTATAAAGACCATGATCGCCGAACACCACATACCGACAATGACCCCGGACAAGATCAGAGAATGTACCGAGATCATCCCTCCCTGCTTTGAGAAAAAATAAACCAGGACAATGCTTAAAAGCGCCCCTAAAAACGCGGTAAACGGCGTTTGAGAAAACGGGATCCCGAGCACGATACCGGCGACAGTCCCCAACCCGGCACCGCTGGATGTTCCCAACAAATAGGGTTCAGCCAAAGGATTTCTCAACAACGCCTGCAAAGCCACTCCGCCGGCGCTCAACCCCGCGCCGACGACAAAAGCAAGGCATACCCGCATAAAACGGGTATACAAGATCTGCTGATACTGCGCTGACCCGATTTCTTTAAGCGGGATGTTGACCGAACCGTGGGTAAGCGCTACAAAAATAGTAACGGCCAACATACAAAGAAATCCTATAAGCACTATTTTCTGACGGCTTCTCATGGTTCGTACATCTTTTTATACATCGTTTCCACCGCCTCGATCATCCGCGGTCCCGGCCGCAGCAAAATATCCGGATCGACATCATACACCCGTTTATTTTTTACGGCGCTGACTGCCTGCCAACCCGCGCGGGTGTATACAGTCTCTGTCGCAGCACGGGTCCCCTGGCGATGGCCGAGAAAAATATAGTCGGGGTCGCGCGCAATGACCTGCTCACCGCTAAAGTAGCTGTACGGCCGAAGCATGGCGCCGGCAATATTGACGCCGCCGGCCGCGGTAATGATATCATCGACCAGAGACCCTTTTCCCGCGGTCAAAAGAGGGTCCTGCCAGATCTCGACAAACACCTTTTTACGAGACGCGGAAGGCACGGACCGGATCTTTTCGGTAATACGCGCCAAACGCCGTTGTATGGCTTGGATAATAGCCCGGGCCTGGGCAGCCCGGCCGGTTTTCCCACCGATATCCTGTATGGAAGCGAATAATCTTTCTATCGTTACGGGGTCACTTTCACAGACGGGTATTCCCAATTGTCTGAGGCGATTCACCGCCGGAGCCTGCTCCAATCCCGTCGTAAAAACCATTGAGGGTTTTAACGAAACGATCTTTTCGATATTGGGATCGCTAAACGTCCCGATTTTTTCCTTCTGAAGCGCCGCCGCAGGATAATTGCATTGCGCGCTGACCGCAACGATCTCATCGCCCAATCCCAGCGCAAATAATATCTCGGTCGTCGAGGGAGCTATTGAGATATATCTTGCTTTCGACTGTGCCCTGCATTGAGTGGCCGAAAAACAAAACGCCAACAGACTAATAAATAAAGTTATTCTTCTGGTCATCTTTTTCGGTTTTCCGACATCGTTCAACAATTTGATAGGAGAGATTGGTCATCGGTAATTCTCTTTTTGCGGGTGCGTATTCGCCGGATTCGCCTATTACGCAAAAATTCTCTGCAATCCCCTTCGGTGATCCTGAGAAAATTCAGTGAAATTTCTCAGGCTGAGCCCCGGGAATCCTTCGAATTCCACGGGGTAATTCGACCAGTGACTTTTTCTTCGCGAGACTCGAGAAAAATCACGGTCTTATTAAACAAAAACCCCCGCCTCTTCTTTCGAAGAAACGGGGGTTGCACCCTGATTTACTTAGCCCCAAAAATCCTTCGACTACGCTCAGGATCTTCTGCGGAATACTGAGCAGCGCCGAAGTATAAAAAATTCTGGTTCTGTTCCGCGCAAAACCAAATTCTTTATCCTTTTATTTCCGGCAGGTCTTCTGGCTCAAAGGTGCGCCATACCGATTATGGCAGCCTACTTATACAACGTTACCCAACGTATTCAGGCCGTATGTCGTATAAGTGCACGTAGAAATTGATTTTCATATCATCATTTCGTGAAAAATCAATTTAACAGTGCACTAACTGCGCCTTCCAACCCCGTTTTTTGAGGCCGTGGCATTCTCCCCGCGTATGCGAGGCCGCAGCGTTCGTCCCTTTTTACAGCTCCGGGAGAGCTCCCGATTGTCACGGGATTCCCTATTAAGCCCAACCTCACGCATCACGTAAGGCGTGGCACCGAAAATGTAACACCATTTTATGAAAGAGCAGGTTTATTCTAAAAAGAAATCGTAATCGTGTCAACAAAATATTTCCGCGCGCTCGCTACAATGAGATCAGTTTTTCTTTGAGCGCATAGCGGATGAGGTCCGATTGTTTGTACAGACGCAGTCTCCGCTTTATATTGTTGCGGTGCACGTGGACCGTATTGGCGGCAATGCGCAATTGCTGGGAGATCTGTTTATCGCTGAACCCTTCGGCAATGAGCTTCAGGACCTCTTGTTCCCGTTCAGTCAAAGACGACTCCTTGGCCCCTTCTTTTTTTCGTTTCCTCCTGCCAAAATCGGCAGTTTTGATTTTTGTTTCAAGCTTCGGGCAAAAAACTATTTCGCCGGCAGAGACACGATGAATGGCCTGCACAATATCTTCTAATGCGTGTTCTTTCAGGAGGTACCCCCGGGCTCCCTGATGTATCGCCTTTTTTATCAACGTAGGGTCGTCATACATGCTTAAGATCAGTATTTTTGCCTTGGGATCTTTCTTCAACAGCTGAGACATCGTCTCCAAACCGTTCATCTGCGGCATGGAAATATCCAGGATATACACATCCGCGGGCGTCTGTTCGGCAAGCCGGAGCGTTTCCTTGCCGTTTGCGGCAAGCCCGACGATCTCGATCAGAGGATCCAACCGTTCAACAACCGCCTTGATCCCTTCCCGTACCACTGCATGGTCATCCGCGATAATCACCCGTATACTCATTGCGTTATCCCTCCCCCGCCGGGATAGATACCTGGATCCGCGTCCCGCGCCCCGGCATAGAATCGATTAAAAATGACCCGCCGACCGATCCGACCCGTTCTTTCATCCCATGTATTCCCATAGAGCCTTTCAATCCCTGGCCCATTATTTTTTGCAGCTGGAAACCTTTCCCGTTGTCTTTAACGGCCATTTCTATCCGGTCGTTTCTCTGCCGGCACAAAAAAATGACTTTCTGAGCCCGCGCGTGTTTGGCAATATTATGCAGCGCCTCCTGAGCGACCCGGTAGACGACGATTTTATTTTCCTGCTGAAGTTTCGTTTCATCAAGCGCTATTTCGCAAAATCCTTTGACCCCGGAACTTTTCCTGAAATCGTTGAAAAGCTGGCGCAAAGAAACGGATAGCCCCACCAGCTCTAAAGTCACCGGCGTCAAGGTATGCGCGATCCTGCGGACACGCGCCGCGATCGTATGCAAATATTGCTTTGTCTGCCGAATATATTCTTGCGCTTTCTGAGAATGCCCTTTGTTCAATTCCTGCTCCGCCAGGTTCAGCTGAGCTCCCAACCCCATGACCAGCCCGCCGATCTCGTCATGAAGGTCCATCGCGATCTGCTTATGCTCCTGTTCGCGGATATGCAGCATGCGCCGCGAGAACTCTTTAGCCTCTTTCTCCGAATATTCCAACAAATGCTGATATTCCCTTTGGATCTGTTCTGCCTTTTTGTGTTTGGTAATATCCGTAACGACCACCAAAAAGGCTTTTTTATGGTCAAAAACGGTCTTTTTCGCCTGGACCCTCAGGGTAATCAAAGAACCGTCTTTTTTCCGGGCCTGCACTTCGTACATCGCCGGGGCTTCGTCTCCCCGTAACCCCCGCCGCATACTGTCCCGCAGTATCGCCGCGTCCCGCGGGACAACAAGAAAATCGACCGGCTTTCCGACTAACTCTTCCCGCCGGTAACCGAAAATCGTGCAAAACGCTTCATTGACCCAGTAATTCCTGGCATCGACGGCAACCACGATCCCTTCGGTGATTTCCTCAGCCAACATCCGGAACTTTTCCTCGCTGTCCCGCAAAGAGATCTCAACGAGTTTCTGTTCGGTGATATCCGCTCCCGTGGAAACCGTCGCTATCACCCGGTGCTCTTCACAGAGAACGGTATTATACCAACGGATTACTCTTTCTTTCCCCTGTTTGGTCAAAACAACATTCTCTACCGGATTTATTTCCGGGCGTACCGTGCCGGTGATCATTTTTTTAAAAACATCCCGGACAGGCTTCCTCTGCCGGGCAGGGATAAAATGAGTAAACCATTTTTTCCCCACGACCGACTGCTCATCCGAATAACCCAGCATCTCCCAACCGCTTTTGTTGATCAGTAAAACCCGCTCATCCCGGCCGATCACGACAAAGATGACCCCGGCGTGGTCAAGATACGCGCGTAAAACATTCCTGGGAAACGAACCGGTAAGATTATTCATGCATAGCGCAGTTTTTTACGCGCCCCGGAATTCTTTTTCGCGCGGGGTCCCGCCAGCGCATCGGATAAACGCCGGCGTTTATCCGACCCGTGCCGATGAATATGCGAATTTAAAAATTGCTGTACCTGGCCTAAAAACTGCCGAATGGATTCCGGTGAATTCCGGATCACGCAGCCGGCAATATCATAATGACCGCCGCCGAGGTATTTCTCCGCGATCTTAGCCACGTTGATCCTGCGCCCTTTTGACCGCAAGCTCACGCGCAAAGTCACGCGGCTTTTTTCCCTGAACAACACGGCGACCTGCACGTGATTGATCGCCCGCATCTGTTCGATGACCGGATCGACGTCCGCGTCGGTCCCGCCGACCCGCGCAAAATCCTTTTCCCGTATTATCGAATAGACGATCTTCCCGTTGCTCAAAAAAGCGCACCGGGACAGGCAAACCCCCATAAGGATCATCGACTCTTTACTCGCCGACCAAAAAATGCGGTCCGCCAGTTTGTAATAATCGATCCCGACGGCGATGAGTTTCGCGCACAAAGCAAAGGTGACTCCTCTGACCGCGGGAAGACGGAACGAATTTGTTTCAACGATCAGCGAAGTCAGAAGATTCTCAGCGATACTTCTGGTGATCGGGACCTGCAATGCCCGCAAGAGGACATACACGATCTCGCCTACCGCCGCGGCCCGATGGTCCACGCATTGTATCGTCCCAAAAGACCTGCGAAATTCGTGATGATCTATCTCGATGATCTCGGCTGCTTTTCTGAATACGTCAAAATTATCGCCGATCAGATCTTTGTTGCTACAGTCTACGGCAATCGCGACATCCGGAGTCACGGACACACGCCGTACGATCCGGCGCACACCCGGCAGGAACATATAACGTTGGGGGACCTTGTCATCGCATAACAAATATACCTGCTTGCCCATGCGGCGCAGACCGAGGCCCAAAGCCAACAAAGAACCGAGTGAGTCGCCGTCAGGGTTCCTATGGCCGGTGATCACGATCGTTTTTGCGGATGCGATCGCCTTCTTTGCCCGGTGGATACCGGCAAAACATGATACGGTAGGATGAATCGCCTTCATAGATGACTCTATTATAACGCCCCCCTATTTACCCGGCAACAAAGTTATCTTGGAGCCCGGTTTTTATAGTAGGCTGCTGTTTCCGATAGCGCCTCTTTAACGCGATAGGAAGGACTATACTGCAATACCCGTTGTAAACGTTCTATGCTGTACACGCGGTCCTTGACAAGATACCGCAGCTTCCTGCCGATATACGGCAACCGTAATACGAAAGGAACGAACCGTTCGGGAATCGACCGCGGAGGCCTGGCACCCATGGCTCCGGCCATAACAGAAAAGACTTCCCGCACCGTCAGCGCATCTGTATCCGCGACCAAAAAAGTCCCGCTGTACGCCGCGTCCTTGCTTAATGCCTCAAGCAAGGCGCCCACGACATTCTTTACATAGACCAGATGCCAGCGTTGTTGGGCTTCTCCTAATAAAAATAACCAGCGCCGCTTTATGAGCCTCGCCAGCAGATCCATCAAATGCGGCTCTCCTTGACCATAAACCACACAGGGACGAAAAACAGCGACACTCACGCCTTTCTGCCGATACGAAATCGCGATCTTTTCGGCCTCGATCTTACTCGCGCCATACGCGTTCGTAGCCGAATACGCCAGATCATCCGTTAAGGGGACTTCGGGATTCCCGTTGATGACCGCGATGGAACTGAGATACACTAACTTTCTGATCCCTTTTTGACAACAGGCCTCACAGACGCAGCGGGTCCCGTCGGCATTGACGCGGAATAACTTCCGCGCCGAAGCGTCTTCGACACGTGCCGCGCAATGGAAGCAAATGTCGATCCCCTCCGGGATCGCAGAAAGTAATGACGCATAATCCGTGATGTCTCCATAGACAATATGGACGTTCTGATACGCCGACAAAAAAGCGAGGTCACTGGCAGGGCGGGAAAGGACAAACAACCGGTGCTTATCGCGGACTAACTCCTGACAGAGATATCTGCCGATAAAACCGGACGCACCCGTTACGAAAATGTTCATGGATCAATAGACGAACCAATTGCTGGGAGCGGTCTTTTTTTCTTCAGGAACAGATTTTTCGGATTCTTTCTTGTCCTTGTTCAGGCCGGACTTAAAAAAACTGTCTACTTTCTGCATCGGGCCGACCGCGGCCATATGGGCAGGTTTCTTAATAACATAGGAAAGTTCCAATAGGTTTTTCTTTTTTCTCAGCGTAAAGCAGAGTTGATTGTTTTTAGCCGAGCAATTATTCAGCACATAGCAAGTCGTCCCCAAAGGCAATCCGTCTTCATACGACGTATCTTTCTTCCGGTACGGAGGCAGATCCGTCGGCGACCCGCCGGAAATAGTCGAAGGATATTCCAATACGACCATGCCAAGGTCCGGACGCGGTTCTTTAACCATAAAACGATAGAAACCGCAGTCGGTCAGAAAACTAAAACGGTCCCCTTTCGTTAATTTACGGCCGTTCAAAACAACAAACGGTTTCTGTTTCACTGCCGGGTCGTCCGCGGGATATAGACATTCGCCGATAACCAAACAACCATACATCCCCAACAGTATCGCGGCAATAGGTATACGTTTCATATTCTTTTATAGTTTTGTAAAGCGTCTCCCCGTATTGGTGCTATTATAACATTCCGCAAAAAAAAAGCCACGTCAAAAAAAATTGCCGGCTGTTCGAGAAAAAATCTCTATGACCGCCGGCGACCGCCGGCCCCATCCGTCAAGTCGAACACTTCATACCGACCATCCTCAAACAGGTCCCGCAATCCGTGATAAACCAATCCCGTTCCCGGAGACCCCTTTTTGTAAGCCGGGTCATACCCGGTATAGCCGTAACGATACCAAAAAAAACAGGTCACCACTTCTTCGTAAGACACAATCTCTGCGACCCGGACAAGGCTAACGCCAGGCAACTGCACGCAATAACAAAAACATATTCTACCCCGCCGTTTTGCAAAAAGAATCCATGTGCCAGATGCACTCTTACTCCGGCTATCATAATAAAGACGGCAAGATAGACGGAAGCGATTCTTGTGCACAAGCCCACGATCAATAACGTCCCGCCGATAAGCTCGCCATACGCTGCCAGGCCCGCGAAAAGTCCGGGAGGGACAAACCCTAACGATTTAATAACGCCGGTAAATTTCTGCAGCCCCGGCCCGCCGAACAAACCAAATACTTTCTGCGCGCCGTGAGACGCGAACATAATCCCCAATCCCAGCCTTAACGGTAAACTAGCCCATTCTTTCATGGCAGGTCCCTCCTTTTCAATGATTATTCCCTGAAAAGCTTTAACCCCATTATATGTTCGTTTTGATTACCGGGCAAGGAAGAGATGCCGATCCATGGGCAGCCCCTCGAATGAACCTCTCCAGGCTGACCCTTCGCTTTCGCTCAGGACACGCCGGCTTCGCCGGCAGGCCCGGGGTTTTCTGCGTACACGATTTATAAAAACGGCGGCAAGACAGCCCGGTCAGTTCTCCGGGTCCCAGCCTTTGAAGAATTGGTCGAGCGTGGAAGTTTTTCCTACCGGCACATGAAAATATTTTAAAGACAATTGCCGCAAAGCTTTTGTTCTTGGTTCTTTATCTACGCTGATCTTCCACATCGCCGAGACCAACCCTGTCCGGTCGGCGCCCGACTTACAATGGATGAGAACAGGACGCGGGGCAGCCTTAAATACCTTCATGAGTTCCTTTACCGCGTCTTGACTCGGCGCCCGCACTGACAACAACGGGATATTGTAAAACATGACGTTGTCTTTTTTGCAGATCTGCACTTCATCGGTATACCAGTTCTTTTCATAATTCTCGTCGCGCAGGTTCAAAATGCTTTTAATGTGGTATTTGTTTATGTAATATTCCAGCTGCTTCTTATCCAGCTGCGCGCTGCGGTAGGCTTCATTCGGAGTAACAACGTAAAAATTGCCGCGGGTTAAGTTGTAAAAATAATACACCGCGGCTGCTAATAGTATGACCGTAAAAAAAACGGCAACGTTCTTCTTCATAGTATGCACAGTTACGAATTTCGAATAAGGGGCATCGCGGACTCATTGAGGGTTTATCGTCCATCGGTGACGAAGCCCGTATCGTAATGTATCTTCCGGTTACGCGATGCATTGATCTTAAAGACGCCGGGAACGAACCGGGCCGTCAGGCAGGTTACTAAAACCGGAAACCCGCCTCTTCAGATCCCTTCTAAATACGTGGTCTACATTATCGCAGATTATTACGTGAAAGCATGAGAAATCTGCTCTTTAAAATAGCACGGCTTAAAATATGCCGGGGGAAGTTATTCTACGATGCCGGTTTTACAGACTTTTGCGTACTTGCGGGCGCTGGCGCGGACCGTTCTTTTAAACGTTGCATAGTCGACGTCTATCAATCCGAACCGCGGGCCGAAACCTTTGTCCCATTCAAAATTATCCAAAAGCGACCAATAAAGATATCCCGTCACATTGACCCCTTCTTGCATGGCGCGATGGATATTTTTCAGATGCGTCGTTATGTATTTCCAGCGAAGCTTGTCGTCCGCGGTACAGATCCCGTTCTCCGTTATCATGACCGGCAAATGATATTTCTTAAGGCCTGACAACACTTCATAGAGCCCCTTCGGATAAATATCCCAACCCAAAGAATTTCTCCGTATCCAATGACGGTTCTTTTCCGCGACATCCCATACAAAATTACCGATCCCGGCCTTCTTTAATTCCACCAATTGCCGCGAGTAATAATTAACGCCGATAAAATCCATGGGTTTGCGCCGCAACACGTTATGCCGCATGATCCTTTCGATGAAGCCCAGATTATAGAGCCGGTTCCTCAGATGCGCGGCTAATTGGTTCTTCAGATCCGGCCGGGACGGCACATACGCCGTCACGTTATGCGCGATGCCGACAGCCGGTTCATACAAGCTTTGTTCACGATAGATCTTATGAATCAAATAATAGGCTTTCACGTGCGCCCAGGCCATGTGTTCTTCAACGGCCGTCGCCTTCAGATACGACTTTGCCTGCGGCGGCCATACGCCGAAAAGGTACGCATGGGTTATATATATCGTCGGTTCGTTTATCGTCACCCAAAAATGCACGTGTTTGGCAAGTTCCCGCGTGACAAAGTCACAGTAGCGCAAAAAATATTTAATGGAGCTCCACCGTGCCCACCCGCCGGCCTTGCTGAACCAAAGCGGGTTCGTAAAATGATGCAAGGTGACGATCGGTTCGATATTGCGCTTTCGTAACGCGAGGATCACCTCAGCATAATGCTTGACCGCCTTATGAGAGAATTTCCCTTTTTGGGGTTCTATACGGCTCCACTCGATGGAAAAACGGTGCGCGTTATGATGAAGTTTTTTGGCAAGGTCAAAATCACGTTCGTATAACTCGTGGTGACGGCAGGCTTGCCCGGACCGTTCTTTGCCGGCCTTCTTCTCCCACTGCCACCAGTCGCAATTATCATTATTCCCTTCGACCTGATAGGCCGAGGTCGCTGCGCCCCAAAGAAAATCTCGTGGAAAGCGTATCATGTTTTAATTATACCACTTGCCCGGCTACTTCTGCCAGTCAACAAGGCAGACACCTGTCACATGTCAGTAAAGGGAATTTTTTCATGATTTACTTGTGACTTGTGTCGTGTGACTTATTTACCAATGGATTTGACTTCTCCTATAAGAACGTATACATTAAGGACATGCGCGCACTCTTTAAGCTTATCGGCAAAACGTACAAAATGGCTCATCCGCGCGAACGCAAAGTAGTCATGAAGAACGTCGCGCTCCTTTCCACCCTGCAGATCATAACCTACACGCTCCCGATTCTTATCGTGCCCTATTTGTTCAGAGTACTCGGACCGGACAAATTCGGGCTGATCGCGTTCGCCCAGTCTTTTGTACAATATTTTATTATCTTAACCGACTATGGATTCAGTATCTCGGCGACAAAAGAGATCTCCCTCTGCCGGCATGAACACTCAAAAGTCTGCCGGGCTTTCTCTTCAGTCATGCTCGTAAAGATCTCTCTGGCTTTTTTAAGTTTGATCGTCTTAAGCATCCTTGTCTACTGCATCCCAAAATTCAGGAACGACTGGATGGTGTATATCCTTAGTTTCGGCATGGTTTTGGGGAGCACCTTTTTCCCGGTGTGGTTCTTTCAGGGTACCGAAAAAATGAAATATATCACCAATCTGAATATTCTCGGAAGCGTCATCTACTCGATCCTCATTTTCTCCTTTGTCCGGGGACAACAGGATTTCCTGATGGTACCCCTGATCAATTCCTCGGTTTTCTTGATAACCGGCCTCTTAGGGCAATATATCGTGTTCAAGACTTTCCGGGTGTCGTTTAAGTTCCCGGGATACCATACGGTCCGGCAACAGCTGAAAGCCGGCTGGGATATTTTCATTTCGATCGCGGCCATCAATGCCTATACCACGACAAGGGTTTTTATTCTCGGCCTTCTGACGAATAATAACGTGACCGGATTCTATTCTATCGCTGAAAAAATCGCCAACGCCTGCCAGACGTTCCCCTTGGATGCTTTTTCCCAGTCACTTTTTCCGCGCTTAAGCAAGATCTTCCAAAGAAATAAAGCCAAAGCTTTCAACATCATGCGCAGAGTCCAACTGATAACTATTCTGATCTCCTTAATATGCCTTCCCATCGTAGCGATCTTCGCGGACATCATCGTACGGCTGGTCTGCGGAAAAGTCTACCCGGAAGCCGTCCTCTCTTTACGCCTGCTATTGATCGCGGTATTCTTCGTCGCGTCTAACGCGTTCCGCGTGCAATTTTTGCTGGTCTGTGGAAAAACTCATATTTATTCGCGCATTCACGTGATGATGGCGATGGTCGGCCTTCCGTTGATCGTGCTGTTGACGCAATCATTCTCCTATATCGGGGCCGCGGCCGCTACACTGTCTATTGAAGCCGGCATTTTTACCGTCACCTACTTCACTGTCCGGAAACTCCGATTTTAACAAACAACACCCCTCTCGTTTCTTGTACTTTCTCTCACGTACCGGTTGCCTTTTCGGCATCCGGCAGACGGAAATATGCGCTTCAAAAATACCCTTCCCTTATCTTTGTTTCTTCTTGTGTTGAAACGCTTTTTTCCGCCGTGATGCCCTCCGCCGGCCGATTTCCGTTCCGCAACAGCATACCGGCGTGCAACTACAAAAGTCATTAATGCATACTGTTTCATACCCACATACCGTACTTATTGCGTCTCGTCTCATGGTAAATACCTCCTTCTGCCCAGACGGGGCAATCCGCGCGGCGTCAATCACAGGCACAATATGACGCGCATGACGATCTGCCGCCATGAAGGCTTCCTTCAAGAATGAACCCGGCTTCCCGGTAATCCTTCAACCCTCCTTTGTAATCCAGCACATTTTCATATCCCATCGATAGAAGCTTCTCGGCTGCCATCGTGCTTGCTTTGCAGTCAAAGCTCGCGCAATAGACGACGATCGTGGCTTCTTTATTCAAGATACCCAGGACTCTCCGGCCCAATTCCGCCAACGGGATCGATAATGCTCCCGGGATATGCTCTTTTTCATAGCTATCTCTCTCCAACACATCGACAAGCACAAACTTCTCGGACGCTCTGCACATACGGACCAACTCTTCTTTGTCTATTTTCCTGATCATGGTCGCCTCCTTTCTTTACCTTGATTATTTTGATGCCGGCAAAGAAAAAAGGTTTCACTTCTTTTTAGGGAGGGAAAAGAATGCTTCGAGCCGTTCGGTGAGTTCAGCGGGAACATCCCGGCAATCCAACGCGCCGGTAATACGGATGGCTTGCGCGTAGCCGTTTAAGAACCGGTTACATCCCGGGCAAGATTTGATATGCCGGTGAAAAGACGTTCTCGTTCGCGGGTTGAGTTTATTCTGAGCATACTCGGATAAAAAACCGGTCCATCTCCCGCACCGCTGGTCCATCTCGCGTTTCGGTTCAGGCCGGTCTTTAAAATAGCCGTTCATCCGGTCCTTGACCATCAGATACGCGCGGTGCAGCCGCGTCTTGACCGTGCTGGGCTTCACGCTCAGGACCCGCGAACATTCCAAGAGAGAGAGGCCTTCAATACGGTGCAATAACAACGGCATACGGTACTGGATCGGCAGCTCCTTCAGCGCCGCGTCTATTCGTTCGCGAAGCTCTTTATCCAGCAACTCTTTATCAGGAAGCCGTGACCACGTGACCGCAAATCCGGACGGCAGGTGCTCGGCATAATTACGAAAGGCATTCGCCGAATTAAAAAGCCGGCGTTTCTTACGCA
>Ga0172371_10006338_pt1 | contig 17246 bp, 13 predicted proteins | sample Lak12m_FD_114543 | JGI IMG/M metagenome (GOLD analysis project Ga0172371, IMG submission 114543) | Freshwater microbial communities from Kabuno Bay, South-Kivu, Congo - kab_022012_12m | ecosystem: Environmental > Aquatic > Freshwater > Lake | place: Democratic Republic of the Congo: South-Kivu...
AAGCGGCTGCCTTGTCGCGGAACCAAATTACGCATATCCTGAAATTCCGGCCAGACGGCATTGATCGTGAAATTCTGCTTTTTATCATCGACATTGACCGGGACGTCATAACGCGAGTATTGGGGAGAGATATTGCCGATCAGAGGCACCTGGTCTTTCAGATACTGAGCATCGTCGTTATAGAAGCTGAGTTGGCGCCCTTTGGGGAATCCGCCGTAACTGATGCTGGTTTTACCCGACCAGATTACGCAAATAGCTTCGCCCATACCGTGCATGGTTTTCGAGGTACTGGCTTTGACGGCGATGCCGAAGGTTACCAGCAGGATCACGGAAGTGGTTCCCCAGAAGATACCGAACAAGGTCAGCATGGTTCTGAGTTTCTGTTTGCTCAGTTCGCGGAAGATCATGCGAATGTTTTTGAAGAACACAGTGCCGGCCCTTATTTTATTTCCTTCGGAGGACGCTCGACCAACAGGTCCTGCGCAGTGATCCCGGATTTAACTTCCGCGCTGATTCCGTCGCTCAAACCGATTTTGATTGACCGTTTCGCAATGGCGCCGGTTGCGGTGTCTTCGACTTCCACAAAGACGGAATCGTTTTGAAATGATAATAATCTTTCGGGAATTGCGAGGACGTTTTCAGCTTTATTGATAATAATTTTAGCATTGGCGGAATATCCGGCCCGCAGAGTGATTCCACGGGTTTCCACGATTTTGATTTCAATGTCGAAAACGGTAGCGTTATTCTCTTTACGGGCTTTAGGAGACATGCGGATGATTTTGCCGAGCACGGATTTGCCGGGCAACGCGCCGATTTCCAACTCCGCCACGACGCCGACGTGAACCTTACCGACGTCGATTTCATCGATGGTGCCGCGGAATATCAGGTTAGACATATCGGCCAGCGTAAAGAGCGCCGTGCCTTGCTGGTAAGAGGTCAGCGGGACGACCGGATCACCGACATTCACGAATTTTTCCAGGACGGTGCCATTGATTGGCGAACGCACCACCGATTCGACTTTACCGGCCTGTCCTTTCTCGATTAATGAAAGCCGGTCGGCGCATAAATCTCTTTGCAGTTTAGCCTGGTCGTATTTGAGTTTGATGCTTTCAAAAGCTTCTTCGGGCACTAAGTTTTTACTGAGCAATTCCACGTTGCGATCATATTGGGTTTGAGCGTTCTTCAGGGCAACTTCCTTCATTTCCAGGTCACGCCGCGTTTCGGTTAATTCACTGGGGGTCGGATCGGGCGAAATCTGAACCATAACATCACCCTTTTTGACCTCGTCGCCAACTTCGACATAGCGTTCGATAACTATCCCGGCGATTTTGGATTTGACCTGGATTTCGTTCTCCGGTGTGATCGTACCGATTGCCAGAGCCTCCTCGACTATCGTCGAACAGGTGGCCTTGAGTGTATTATAACCTTTACTGTTCTCGATGGTTTTCTTGCTGAAACGCAACTGTTTGGAAGCGAATCCTAATCCAATTACGATAATACTAATGCCAATGATTTTTATCTTTTTCATCAGGTCCTCATTTAATTAGAAAACAACTTTTAGACTGGTATTGATTTTTTTGGTTGTCAGGGAAAATTGTCCTGAAATATTTATTAAAGTCAATAAGAGCAGAGTTGTTTAATAAATTAAAGCGATTATTTCGTACTATGAGCGTTCAAGTGTCCGAACCAAATTCTATATGTCGATCACAGATTTCATTCGGATAATCAATGCGATGAGGTAAAATAATCGTTTTGAATTAATATTTCATAATTTTATGAGTGCAATGAATCTTTGATTTATCAGGATCAATGATGAATGTTATACTCGGCAATTTTGGCATAGAGCAGTCTGCGTTGGATTTTCAGGCGTTGCGCCGCTCTGGATTTGTTCCAGCCTTCGGCGCAAAGGGCCTCGTAGATTAATTTCTTTTCATAGCGGGCGACCATACTTTTAAAGTCCATGGCGCCATCATCGTTTTTATCGGCCGAAAAATAATTTTTATTCTTGATCTCACTGATCGAATTAATATCGATGACGTTACTCTGGCTGACAATCAGAGCCCGGTGAATTACATTCTCCAGTTCCCGGACATTGCCAGGCCAGTCATAGGAGCGCAGGACATTTAGAGATTTATCCGTAATAACGATTTCAGATTCCGGAGAATATTTTTTAATGAAATATTGCACCAGCGGTTCAATGTCTTCTATACGTTCCCGCAGGGGCGGAACATTGATGCGCACGACATTCAGGCGGTAATAGAGATCCTTGCGGAATAATTCCTTGTCAATGGATTCCTGTAAATCCTGGTTGGTCGCAGAAATGACCCGGACATTGACCTTGAGCGTCTTTTCGCCGCCCACCCGTTCGAACTCGCCATGTTGCAGAACCCGAAGCAATTTAACCTGCAGAGAGAGCGGCATGCTGTTGATTTCATCTAGTAAAAGGGTGCCGCCGTCTGCCAGTTCAAACCGGCCGGCCCGTTGAGTAAGGGCGCCTGTGAACGCGCCCTTTTCATGCCCGAAGATTTCACTTTCCAGTAAGTTTTCGGATAATGAACTGCAATTCAGTTTGATATATGGTTTGCCGGAACGCGCAGAATGTTCTTGAATAGCGTTGGCGATTAGCTCCTTGCCGGTGCCACTTTCGCCATAAATGAGGACGGGAACGTCGTTATTGGCGAGTTTACCGATGGTCTTGAAAATTTCCTGCATCTGGGGACTGTGGCTGACGATTTGCGAGCTGATTTTGGGCGATTCGGGATTTTTAATGCGTTTTAGTTCGACCACTTCGGAAACCAGATCGTGGTACTCGACCGCTCGTTTAATAACCAGCAGAAACTCCTCCAGATCGAAAGGCTTTTCGAGGTAGTCGAAGGCGCCTTCCTTCATGGCGCTGATAGCCCGTTCACTAGTTCCGTAAGCCGTAAATACAATGACCGTAGATGAGGGGTGAATTTTCTTAATTTCTCTCAGGAGCGACAATCCATCAATGTCCGGAAGATTAATGTCTAATAAGATAATTTCCGGTTCGCGACTGATGACGAAATTGAGACCTGATTTGCCATTACAGGCTTCATGGAGTACAAAATGATACGGTTTCAAAATGTCCAAAATATTTTTGCGCATTGAGGCTTCATCATCAATGATTACAAATTGCTTAATTGGCTTTACCACTGATTGCTCCATTATTGACGGGTAAGGTAATGGTTACTACGGTTCCGTTCGGTGTGTTCCTGCCAAACAGGATACTTCCATTGTGGGCTTTTATTTTTTGAGAAGAAATTGCCAGACCTAAGCCAGCTCCGGAAGTCTTGGTGGAAAAGAACGGGTCACCAAGAAATTTAAAATGTTCATCCCGGATGCCGCTTCCGGTGTCTGTTATCATGACGATACTTTTAGAGTCCTGATATGAACTGGCGACGGTAATTTTACCGCTGGTTTCAATTGATTCCTGGGCATTGAACAGGATATTGATAAAAACTTCCTTGATTAAGTTGTAATCCAGCTGGACCAGCGGCATCTGCGGATCGAGATCGAGTTCATATTCGATCGGGACTGCAAATTCACGCGTCTGAACCAGTTTGACGACATCTTCCAGAAGGTCGTTGATATTTGAAGGCAGGCGATTAACGGTCACGGGTTTCGAATAGGTCAGAAGACGTTTGACCAGATTGCTCAGGCGGTCGATCTCGGTTAAAACCATCCGGATCGATTCTTCATTACAAATTTCGGAGTCGTTGGTATACTTTTTCAGTTCTTTTTTCCACATTTGAATGCGGGTTTTAATAATCGCCAGGGGCGTTTTGACTTCATGGGCGACTCCTGCGACGAGCCGCCCAAGGGCTGCCATTTTCTCTTTTTCATGCAGTTCGATTTCCAGGGCGCGGCGGTTCTGGTTTTCATGTTGGAGCGTATCGACCATATTGTTGATTAAGCCGGCGATATGTCCAATAGTACCATGTGCGTTTGGCAGCCGTTCGTTTTTTCCGGTTTTTAATTTTTCAAGATGCCGGTAAATATTCCGAACTTTACTACGATAGATAAAGGAGGCCAGGATTAATGCCAGGAAACCTAATAAAGTGATATATGCTGTAACAGCATATATCCGGGGCAGTTTCGATTCGGGAAGTTGGCGTTCGATATGAATACGGGTCCATAAGGCTCCGATGACTTTATTATCAACTATTAATGGTAAGGTCGTCAGCGGAAAAATGGCCGGGTCGAAACGATGCACTTTAGAGATTGGTTTTTGGCTTTGAATTGTCTGCAAAACCTGTTCTTTTATAATAGAATAGGAACGGGGGGGCGGTCCGTAAGCCGGCAAAGGTGGTGGTGAAGTCGGGTAACTGTATCCGATGAATTCGTCTAAAGCGGTTAAATAAAAGCCGCCTTCCAGACCGTTTTCGGTTTTTAAGGCCGAATCGGTAATGGCGCTTAGTGCCATATTGAGTCGGTTAACCTCTTTCTGGGTGACATTATCTCCCAAAGCCACTAGTTCATGTTGCAGGTCCGTAATCATTTCCCGGGTTTCTACAAGCATCTTATTACTGACTGACTGGGTGATGACAATATTGGAGTAAATAATTTCTTCAGACCACTTATGAAAACGGATTTGTATAATTTTCAGAACGAAGAGCACAATTGTCAACAAAACTGCTGCTAAAAGAAGAGCCGACTGGTGTCGTTTAACAAAGTTCCGGAGGTTCTTCATAAATACTAAGGTAAAAGCAAACTACATACCAAGATCAAATTGACGTTTTCATGGTTAAAATTAATCAATCGAGCACGGAATTCATAGTAGTTCCATTTTATCATAAATGTGCGCAATCCGTACGGTGTTGTGGTATTTGTACGCATTTTGGGGAGTAAAACAGGTCTTTAAAAGCCATATTTCCCCGAATATTTATGGCATGAAGTTTGACCATATTTCCCTGACTGGAATTTGAATGAATGAATATTTACCAAAAATCAGAACAAGAAATACAGGTCAGCCAAACCGGGCTGATGATGCAATGTTGGTATCTCTTAAAAGCAAACGAAAATTTATACTTTAGGAAAAAACGATATAAAATGATAATGCCGCAAAGATTAGCTTGGAAATGGTTATTAGGAATTTCATTTTACCGGCAGATAATTTGATTTTCTCTGCTAAATGGAAGCATTTTATGAAAAACAGTAGACAAAAAAGGAAATAATACCAATGAAAAACCGGAAGTGTTTAAAATCTCCAAGGATGGAGCAAAACAGGAGGTATTTGCTGCTAGTTTTACTGTTACTGGGCCATGTCCTGTTTAACGGCTGCGATTTTCCATTTAATAATGATGGAGACAATAGCGGAATTAATAAATATGCTAAGCAGCTTTACTTTCTTGATAAAGGCTCGGCGCGTCTGGTTATGCTGAACAAAGATCTGAGTGAAGGCTATTCCTGGGATTTAAGCGTTCTGTCCGAAGACAGTCTCAGCGCCAGCCTGCAGGGAATCACCTTCGACGCTGAACATGTCTGGATCAGTATCGCCGGAAATGATGACCAGATTTACGAACTGGAAGCCGATTCGACTTCGTTAACTGTATTAAATCAGTTCGATGCTCCGCCGAATAAACAGGGCAGCGTCCGGGATATCGCCTATGACGGATTACGGCTCTGGGTTTTGAACAGCGGATCGGTTACTTATGCCAATCCGCCCGCTCTCTATGAATTGAATGCTGATAGTGGAACTATTTTAAGTCAATATCAGCTTCCCGGTCCGGAACCGCGTGGCCTTACGTATGTACCGGTAAATGCCAGTGTCTACGGCAAAAGTATTCCGGAAGGATTGTACTATAGCGATAAGGATGTGAATAAAATCTATCGATTCCGTCTCGACAAATATATTATCGAAGAGGTCTTCGCATCCCCGACGCCGCCCCAGGGCTCTTCTTACATTTTCCCGGTCGGATTGTCTTACAGTGGCGATTCGTTCTGGTTAGTCAACAGCAGCGGTACGGCGGATTTGTTATACGAATTGGATCAGGACGGCGACATCGTCAACATGTTCGAGTTGCCGTATGATTCGCCAGGGCCGATTGTGTGGTCGAACCGCAATGTGTTGGAATTACCGGCTCCGCAGATATACAGCGTTACTCCCAATGTAATTTCACCCGGTAATTCTAAAACCTTAGTTATCAGCGGAAAAGGATTTGTAAACCGAACCGGGCTGGAGTGTAGCTTCGGAACGAGTGCGATAAGCGTCGACTCAATAGTTTTTATGACAGAGACAGAATTAAAAGTGTCGGTTACAGTTTCATCTTCGGCCGGAGAAGGAACCTATGATGTAACTATCACGAATTATGACGGCCAATCCGGAGTGCTGAGTGACGGACTGACAATTTCCAACTATGATCCGTCCTCAGGATATATCTGGTTCACTGACGCTAATAGTGATTTGCTTTACAAGGTAAAAATCTCAGAGTTCAATATTGAACAGGAGTGGGATGTTCTGACGGTCGCACCCGGCGGTTCACCCCAGGGACTGCATTGCGATGGAACCCGATACTGGATGACTGCGGCTGGTTCGGATGATAAAATTATCCGGATCGACATATCGGGAGAAGACCTGTTAACCGAATTATCTTTTGCAGCGCCTCCTAATCAGCAGGGAACCGTCCGTGAATTATGTTATGACGGAACGAGTCTGTGGGTTTTAAATGATCAACTGATTTATGAAGTTAATCCGGAAAACGGTACGGTGCTCGGTTCGATCGCCACTCCCGGTTCCGGGGCACGCGGAATTGCCTTTGTCGGCGATAATCTTTACTGCAATGATTATGTAACCGACTCGGTTTATGTTTATTTAGAGGCGGAGGCCAGATGGAGAGCGTGTTTCGCGGTTCCGGTTCCTCCGGAAGGGACCGAGAGCAATCGGTATCCGACCGGCATGACCTTTGACGGAGTTAACCTCTGGCTGGCAAACAGTACTTATGCTTATGATTATATCTTCCAGGTCGATTTGAATGGTAATGTAATTCGAACCTATGAAGTTCCCAACCGGGGCGACGCTCAACCAACCGGTTTGATGTTCACAAAAGAATAGGTAATGAGAATGAATAAGATCAAAACAGCAGTTATATTCGGATTTATCGGTTTAATGGTTTTACCGGTTGGCAGTACGGCCCAGGTTCGCTTTGACGGTGATTTTCGTTTGCGCTGGTATAGTGACAGTTTCAGTGAAACCCGCGATTCCCGTGATAAGGAAAATTATTTCCGCTATTCCAGCCGTTTGCGGATGAAAGCAGCGGTCAGCAAACGCATTTCGTTTCAGGCGGAACTGATGGTCTTTTCAGGTGACAGTATACTCTCGATGGCGCGTAACATTGCCGGAACCGGCACGATGTATTACGGAATCAGTCAGTTGTATACGGATGTTATTCAGCCGGATTTCTTAGGTTTGGACTTGGTTCGTTTACGCGCCGGCCGGCAGCAATTTCCGATCGGCAACGGCTTATCACTGGGTGATTCTTACTATCTGGTGGGTGGACTTGACGGCGTCCGGGTTGATCTGTCCAAAGGGATTTTTAGTCTCTCGTCTTTAGCCGCTATAACCGGACAAAATCTGTCTGAAAACGGTTTGTATCCCGATCCGGGCTCGGATCAGCTGTATGCGGTCCGGCTGGGTTTTCCGATCTTCGACAATGACTTTATTTGTTATTATATTTTAGATAAACCGCGCGGGATTTTTAATGACAATCAAATTCTCGGAACCGGTTTGAATGCCAAGAAGATGGCCGGACGGCTGGAATATTTTGCGGAGGCCGCTTACCAGCAGTTTCATACGGTGGCCGGAATTCCCGAAAAAGGCGGATTGGGCTATATGGCCGGAATCAGTTACCGGCGATCGTTGGGTTTTTTCCGTTCCGTAAAAATCGAAACCCGGTATGCAGCCTATGAAGGCGACGATGCTGCGACTCCCAAAAAGGAAATCTTCAGCCCATCCTATCCCAGTTTTTTCTGGGGCAGCCGCACCGGGTACGTTGATGGTATGATCGGCGGAACCTATCCCTACGATGGTCGCAATCCGGAAGGCAGCCGCATCTGGTACAGCCGGATTTATTTTATTCCAAAATGGTGGCCGCAGGTGCGCCTGCAGTTCGATTATCTGGATGTCAGTGAATATATTGATAACGATAATTACAACACCTTTGACAACGAGTTTTCGGCCAGGTTTTATTATAACCTCAATAATCAGGCCCGTTTGCAGTTTCGTTATTCGGAAAATTATCCTAATGGTGCAGATCGGGATGTAAATGAAAGTGGGACCATTGCCTGGTCGGAGGACCGGGTTTCGCGCAGTCGTCTGATGGTTGAGATTCAGGTGAAATTTTAATAATGAGAAAAGGATTTGATTCGTGATTGGAGAACCGGTCATATTGCTATTAATGCTGGGCATATTTGCCCTGAGTATTTTCATTTTTAAAATTCCGGCGGGCGTGGCTTTAATGCTGGCGGCTGTAAGCGGGGCTCTGGCGGGTGGTGAAGGTTTAGCGATTCGCCATCTGGTGGAAGGCAGTTTTGGATTTCTGGAAGCGATACTGATTATTACTACGGCAATGATCTTCATGAAAGTCGCGGAAACATCGGGAGTTCTGCCTACAATCAGTTACTGGATGATCCAGAAAATGTATCACCGGCCGACCGTCCTTTTTATGGTAATCGGTCTTTTCATCATGTTTCCCGGAATGCTGACGGGACTTTCGTCGGCTTGTGTTCTGACCACCGGAGCGCTGATCCTGCCGGCATTGTTGGCGATGGGGATGCCGGTTATTGTGGCTGGTTCTTTCGTAGCCCTTATGTCAGTTCTCGGAGCCGTAGCTCCACCGATTTGTATTCCGGTGATGATTATCGGTGGTGGCGTGGATATGCCTTATGTAGGCTTCGGATGGCCTCTTTTACTGGCTTCCTTTCCTTTGGCAATTATTATTTGCCTGATTTTTCGATATAAATATGTATACGAATTTAATGTGGATGAAGTCCTCCGGCAATTGCCTGAGCCGGTATCTAACAAGTACGGCTTCAGACTGTTTCTGCCGATCATTTTTGTAATTGGTTATCTTTTATTGGAAAACCTTATTCCCCAATATATCATTCACCTGGGAGTTCCGTTAATCTTCATGATCGGGGCTTTGATTGGGGTTTGGAGTGGTGAACGGTTTAAGGTTATTCCGGTGGTACGGGCAGCTATCAGAGCAGCCAGTCCGGTAGTAGCAATATTGGTTGGGGTCGGAATGTTTCTCCAGGTTTTAACCCTGACCGGCGTACGCGGCTGGATTGCAGTTAATTCCATGCAATTACCGGATGAGATAAAATATCTGGGTGCTTTGATCATACCGTTTTTCGGCTCGGCTTATACCGGAGCTTCCGTCATTGGCGTACCGCTTGTATATGTATTCAGTACTAAGAATGCAATCGTGGTGACGGCCGCCCTGGCATTGATGTCGTCCGTTGGCGACCTAATGCCGCCGCCCTCGATGCTCTTTGCCTATGCCGCTCAGATGATTCAGGAGAAGAATCATTTTAAAATGTTGCGATTCAGTATCAAATATATTGTGATAATTCTGGCGGCGAGCATATTAATGTTGCTATTTGCCGGGCAGATTGCCAGATTGCTGTTTTAGAAAGGGAGAAAAATGCTATTTTGGATATATATCCTGATTGTATTAATGCTGACGATTGTGGTGCTGATTGAATTAGCCGACATAAAAAATGTCTGGAGAAAGATCGAATACGCTATGGTATTGTTGCCGTTCTTGCTCAGGATACTTCAAATCAAGTGAATCCCCGATGAAGAAAAACCAAATCAACACAATCGTTATTCTGATCGTCGTCCTGATAATTGACCTGATTGCCGCCCGGGAATTTATTAAAATGCGTTATCCTGAAGCTTTGTCCCCAGCATCCGGCCTGACGGAAGTCCGGCCGCTGAGTTGTTACAATCCATACCTGAAAGGCGGTCACGGTGATACCGATATTTACATCTTTGATTCAGGGAAACCCGGAGCATCGGTGCTCTTACTGGGCGGTACACACCCGAATGAACCGGCCGGCTTTCTGACGGCAGTCCTACTTGTGGAAAATGTCCAGGTATCGGCGGGTCGCCTTTTCATTATTCCGCGGGCTTGCCAGAGCGGCTTCTCCTGCACCGATCCGTTTGAAGCCTATCCTCAATTCTATCACGTCGAAACCAACTCGGGTGAAAGGCGGTTCCGGTTTGGTTCGCGGGTTTCCAATCCTCTGGATCAATGGCCTGATCCTTTAGTCTATTGCCACCATCCTTCCGGACAGAAGCTCTCCGGCTTTGAAACCCGCAATCTGAATCGTTCCTTTCCCGGTCGTAAAAATGGCAGTTTCACCGAACGGGTGGCTTATGGAATTGTCGAATTGATCCGGCAGGAAAAAATCACGCTGGCCTTTGACCTGCATGAGGCGGCGCCGGAAATCCCGATCATTAATGCCATTGTCTATCACGAAAAATGCGAAGATTTGGCCCTGATGGTGGTGATGAATCTCGAGATGAAGAATCTGGAATATGCCCCGGAACTGTCGCCGAAAAATTTTCACGGACTGAGTCATCGGGAGTGGGGTGATTACACCAATGTGCAGCCATTTCTGATGGAAACCTCCAATCCGATTCAGGGTCGTCTGCGGGGAAAGACCAACGAGGCCTTGGTGCGCTTTGGAAAAAGCCGCCGGTATCAGGAAGCCCAGGAATCCGGTGCTTTACGCATCGCTTACCAGGCGGATACCGGAGAGTCGCTGGAACGACGTATCGGACGGCATTTGCAGGGTTTTAAGGAAATCTTAGCCGTATACAATGAAACCGCTGCTGAGGATACCCGGTTCGTATTTTCCGGGTTACCGGATTATCATGAATTAATTCAAAATACTTTAACACCATATTTAAAATGAAAGAGAATGTTATGCAAAAAAAAATTTCAATAATTGCCCTGATTTGTTTGCTGATCTCTGTTAACCTGCATTCCGGTCCGACGTATCAGGCGCCGGTACTGATTACTTCAGCCGGTCAGAGCGCCGATGTGAAGTTGGTAGGAATGCTGGTTAAAAAGGCCGGCATTGAACACGCCGTCGAACTGGCCGCCACGGAAAAATCACTGGCCGGGAAGAAAACCCTGATCATCGTACCCGGTTTCAGTTCTAAGGGCCTGGGGGCTGCCGGCGTCAGCGCCCAGGATGAAATGAACCGCGTCAAAGCTTTGCTGGCAGCCGCCAAAGAGAAAAACATCCCGGTTATTTTAGTACATGTGGGCGGTAGCGCCCGGCGTTACGGACAGTCCGATCAGTTCATTCAGGAAGTCGGGCAATATGCTAAGGCAATGATTGTTGTCGAGCAGGGTAACGAAGATAAATATTTTTCCAAGTTATCCAGTGAAAAACATATTCCTCTGATGCTGGTACCCAAAATCGCTGCCGCGGGTGAACCGCTGGCGCAACTATTTAAATAATGAGATAATCAGTTTATGAGAGTTAAAAACAGACGAATTTTTTCAGCCAGAAATAATCTCTTTGTCCTTCTGACGGTTTTCATCCCGATTGTACTCTTTGCCCAGGAGCCTCTGGCAACCGGAAAACAGGGTATGGTGGCCACTGCCCATCCGCTGGCGACCGCCGCCGGTCTGGAAATGCTGCAACAGGGTGGCAATGCCATTGATGCCACGGTTGCGGCCGCTTTCGCTATCGGTGTGGTCGAACCGGACGGTTCCGGCCTGGGCGGCGGCGGAGCGATGGTCATCTGGCTCAATGACAAGCAGGAATCGGTCTGGATCAATTATTATCACCAGGCCTCTTCAGAAATTGCGAAAATCAATTACACCACCAAAGATCGGCATACGGGCAAATCGGTTATCATTCCGGGAACGGCCGAGGGTCTGCTGACGGCTCTTGAGCGCTATGGTAAGCTCTCTCGTCAGACCGTCATGGAACCGGCGATTCGTTATGCCCGCGATGGATTTGCCATTGATGCCACCCTGGCGGGATTGTTATTGGATAACACTGAAATCGTGACGAAAGATTCAGCTTCCTCCTCAATTTTCACCGATGATGGTTTTCCCCGAATGGAAGGCGACTTACTGGTCGAATCCAGTCTGGCGCAAACTCTGCAATTGATCGCCGAACGGGGACGAAGCGGATTTTACGAAGGAACTGTGGCCGCCGACATCGTCAAACGGATCAACCGCGAAGGCGGAGCCATGACAATGAACGATCTCAAGAAATATCATGCCAGAATCGGCGTTCCTGTCAAGGGTAAGTATCGCGGTTTTGATGTCATTTCGGCCGGCGCGCCCCAATCCGGAATTTCGATCATTGAAGCTCTGAATATCCTCGAAAACGAAAACCTGAATAGTAAAGGGCTTTATACTCAATCCGGTGAAACGCTGCACCTTATGGCGGAAACCTTCCGCCGGATTTATGCTGACCGGTATGCTTTTATCGAGGATCCGGCGTTCGCCAATGTTCCAGTACAAGGTATGATCTCGAAGGAATTTGCGACCGACCGCTTTCAGGATATTAATCTGTATCGGGCCGATCCGCGTAAATACGTTGATACCCAGGCCGGCAATCCGTTCAAGTATAATCAGGCCGTTTCAAAGAAAAAACAAAGCATTGAGACTAATCGCAATGTCGAATGGGGTGACGATGTTGATGACGAAAACGCCAGTTACGATGAGAATGAAGAAGAATTGTTCGATCACTGGGGAACCCGTCGCAAAAGCAAGTCTCAGCCCGAAAAAACCACGCCGGTACGCGATACGGTCAATGTGGACAATGATACATTTAAAGAATACGACGGACATACAACGCATATTTCCATAATTGACAAAGACGGCAACGCCGTTTCCCTGACCCAGACTCTGGGTACGTTTTTCGGTTCGGGAATTACAGTTGACGGCATCCTGCTCAATTGCGGAATGTCGAATTTTGCCTCGACTGCGGCCGTCAATGCCGTGGCTCCCAATAAGCAGCCGCGCAGTTCCATTTCACCAACCATTATTCTGAAAAACGGGCAACCATATATGATCGTCGGTTCGCCGGGCGCCAACCGCATTATGACGACGGTCGTAGAGCTGATTGTCAACGGAATTGATTTTGGAATGTCGGCTCAGGAAATCAATGATGCCCCTCGTTTTTATTGCCAGAAATTCGATGATTATTTGCACCTCGAAGGCGGTATTTCAGAAGAAGCCGCCAATTCGGTAATCCGGAAAGGCCATAACGTCAAACGCTATGGAAATTGGGATCTTTTTTTCGGCGGAGCACAGCTCATTGTGGTAGATCAGGATGCTCATCTCTATTATGGCTCGGCCGATAAAAGACGCGGAGGTGTCGCCAGGGGATACTGATGTCGATAAGCCACAATAGTTTATTACTGTTCAGCGTTGTCATCCTGTTGGGACTACTCGCTTTATTGTTTTTTGAAAAGAGGAGTCTCAGGAAAGCTCTGGAACAGTTCCAATGGCGGATTCAGGTCAACGGTACCCGCGGAAAATCATCGGTTACCGAATATATCATAGCCGGTCTGCAGGGCAGTTCATATCGGGCGGCCGGCAAAATTACCGGGATTGTTCCGACCTTTATCGATACCGCGCTGCGGAAAATTCCAATCAGGCGCTGGGGATCGGCCCGCATTCAGGAACAGTGCCGGATAATCAGACGGGCTGCCCGGATGAATTGTAATACTTTAGTACTGGAGTGCATGTCTATCGATCCCGAATTACAGACCACCGAATCGCGGTTTTTACGTCCGCGGATTTCCGTTCTTACCAATATTAGGGAGGATCATTTCGAAAGTATGGGCGCCAATCTGAAAAAACAGGCCCTGGCTATGATTGATTCAATTGCACCGACGGTAGAACATATCATCAGTCCGAGTGGAACCTTCGATAGCGAAATCGCGCTCCGGGCCGCGAAAATCGGGGCAACCCGAATTCAACCCAGGGAATATGTTTCGATGCAGGAATTGCAAAACTTGCCCGGTGCTTTCGCCGAGAATATCAATCTGGCCATTGCCGTTTGCGATATCATGGGTATTTCGCCCGTCGAAGCTCGCCAGCAGATTCTCAATTATCTGAACGCCCAGCCCAGATCCACGATATTTAATGTACCGGTTCAGGGCAATTGCCAGATACGTTTTATCAATGCCTTTGCAGTTAACGATATCCCGTCCCTGGAAGAATTCCTGAGCAAATATATGAGTCCGGATATTCCGGCAGTGGCACTGGTAAATACCCGCTATGACCGGCCTTTACGAACGGTCAAATTTGCAGAATGGCTCGGTCGTACGTCTATTTTCGAGAGAATAATCGTGACCGGCGATCATCGCGCCAAATTGATTCGAATGCTGGAATCCCAAACATGGCCCGCGGAATTGATCCTGAACTGGAACGGCCGGAACATTTCCAGTCTCTTCACTCAGGCGACTATCGGATTTGAAAATGAGATTCAGTTGGTTGGACTGGCGAATATTGCCGGTCCGGCTTTGCAATTAATCAACAGCCTTGCTGAAGAAGGTCTAGCCGTATGCTGATTGAGTATTATTTTATCGGATTAATTGTCGGATTCCTGTTTTACGAATTGACGGGGATTTCCGCCGGGGGCGTGATTGCGCCGGCATATTTTGCGCTTTTCATTTTCTTCCCGGAAAGAATTGCGGCAACGCTGGGAATCGCCCTCATCGTTTGGCTGATTCTTGGACAGCTTTCCCAACATTTGATTATTTACGGACGGCGCCGGTTATTGATCGCCATGGTTTTGGGATTTACCCTGAAAATCGCGATCGAGTACGTTTTTGGCTCGGCAATCAATCTCAATCTGGAAATTCACAGCGTCGGTTACATTATTCCCGGACTGATCGCCAACGAAATGAGCCGGCAAAAGGTTGTTCCGACTTTGTGCGCCATTACAATCGTGACGGCTTTAATTAGTCTGGTAATCATGGTGATTCGTTGAGATGAAACGCCTGCTGAGGAATCCGGAATATTTACTTCTGCTAATTGCAATTATGTCTGCTTTATTCCTAATTGCATTTGCCCGAAATGCAAAGAATGGCCAAATATCACCATATGCGGCACAGCAGGCGGCGGCGGAACGTCTGGCGCAACAATGCTTCGATCAGATTAAAGTCCAGAAAATTGCCCGCGGACTATATAATTCTGCCACTGACATATATGCCAACGGTTGGATGCTGGGCGACGATTTCACTGAAATTACCACGACGCTGGGTTCGCTGGAAGCCAAGCGCATCAGCCTGAATCCAAAATTTGCCGATTTGGTCGTCACCTGGCTGCATGAGGCCGGGATTGCGCAGGGCGATACGATTGGTCTGATCGTGTCCGGCAGTTTCCCGGGGCTGGCGATTTCAACGCTGACCGCGGCCCAGACGATGCACGTGAATGTGGTTCTGCTTAGTTCTTTGGGCGCCTCGACCTTCGGCGCCAATCAGCCGCTGGCGACCTGGGTGGATATGGAATCCTGGCTTAACGCGGCCGGTTTGTTGAATTTTAAAAGCGCAGTCGTCACGCCGGGCGCCGAAAACGACAACGGCGGCGGTTTGATGGAAGAAGGCATTGGCGCTTTAAGGGAAGCCGCCCGCCGCAACGGTGTTAATCTTTACGAGCCGGAAAATATTGACGAGTCCATCGCGTATAAAACCAACTTTCTGCTGTCACAGAAGATCATACTGCTGATCAACATCGGCGGGAATCAGGCCGCGCTCGGCTACTGTGCCCACGCCGCCGGCCTACCCAACGGTCTGCTAACTGAACCGCTCACCTGTGACCATGCCGAGCGGGGGATTATGGCCCGCCTGAGCGAGAGGCATATTCCGTTTATCAATTTTTTAAACATTAAGAAATTAGCAGTCCGCTACGGTTTGGATGTCGATCCGGGCAACAAATTCAGAAATGACCGTCCGGCATTGCATTATAATAATAGCGGAAAACTCCTGCCAGCACTGGCGGTACTGCTTATTATCGGACTCGTTTTTATTTATAGTAATACTTACAATAAGGATCGCTGAAACGTGGTATTTTCAGATCGGATGATAACGATGGTTTATGGTGATATAGAAATATTGAGGAGAACAAAATGAAAACCAGAATTTTTACAGTGACGATCGGTTTGCTGGCTTTGGCTCTGTCAGCCTTGGCCACAACGATCACGTCCACGCAAAGTGGTAACTGGAGCGCAACCACTACCTGGGACGGTGGCGTCGTGCCGACCAGCAGCGATGATGTGATAATCGCTTCCGGGCATACGGTTACAGTAGACGCAGAAGCCAATTGTAATGATATTTCCTTTGGCGATAATACTGCCAAACTTGGATTAAATGCAGATTTAAAGATTTATGGCGATTTTAATGTTGTTGATACATATACTAGTAACAATCCATTTTATGATAACGGAAGTCTCTGGACTGCTGGTAAAAAATTGATTTTTTATGGTGACGCTGAGACACAAACTTTTAATGGTTTAACGTCAGGAACTACAAGTTCGTCTACCAATATATTTTGTGTTAATGAACTTGTTGTTAATAAATCATCAGGCAAATTAACGACAGGCGGTACAAGTTCAGGTTCTAACGATTATTTTTTAGGTATTGGGACAAGCTTGGAAGTTATTAATGGTACTTTTGAACTTGGTTATAAAGATGATTTAGAGGGCCGAACAGTTGGAGGTAGCGTGGCATCACCGACTATTACAATATATGAAAATGGTTTATTCACAACGGTTGGGTCTACTTCTCATATTAGACGTGGAACCAACACTGGTGAAGATTCAAAAAAAATCGGGAAAGTGACTATATCCGGGACAGCATATTTTGGAACAAGTTCCAGTAACTTTATAAATTTTAATAATGTCGATATAGAAAGCGGTGGTGAACTTATTATTGAAACTGGAAGGGGATATGGTACTCAATATTTCAATCCAGGTACAGTTACAATCAAATCAGGCGGTAAATTATCTAATTCATTGACTACCGACATATGGTATGTCAATACAACAACCCCAACAACTCTGGTTATAGATGATGGCGGGGTTTTTGAAACTACAAGTAGCACAACATCATTTCCACCAAATATAACCAATAATGGTAAGGTTTGGTGGAATTTACCAATTGCTACAGTGCTCAAGCAGTGATCACTGCAGAATCAGCGCATAAATTAACCATCGGGGAAACACTAAGATTGACCAGCGGC
>Ga0172371_10006342_pt1 | contig 17241 bp, 15 predicted proteins | sample Lak12m_FD_114543 | JGI IMG/M metagenome (GOLD analysis project Ga0172371, IMG submission 114543) | Freshwater microbial communities from Kabuno Bay, South-Kivu, Congo - kab_022012_12m | ecosystem: Environmental > Aquatic > Freshwater > Lake | place: Democratic Republic of the Congo: South-Kivu...
CAACATCCTTAACAGTAATTTCCTGGTAAGATATTCTATCTTTTCCTGGGAGTTTTATATCAACGATTGGTTCAACAGCGCAGTAACCAATACAGCCTGTTCCTTCAATTGTTGCTTCGATGTTGAGTTTTTTAAGTTCAGCTTCAATTGCTTCTTTCACTTTTGCAGCACCGGAAGCAAGTCCGCAGGTTCCCATTCCAATCATTATAATTGGCTTATCGTGTTCTTCATATTTTAAACGCTTGCGTAGTGAAGTTATCTCGTGTTCGCATTTATCATCGTGGTGGCAAAGCGGACCTTCAGTACAGCATTGAATAAAATGTTCGCAAGGTTTTTCTGTTGTGTGCCAGCATTTTTCGCAGCAAAGTTGATTAAAATCTTTCATTTGGTTGCCTCAGCAGTCTCGGTTTTTTTAACTGTCTGATATTTTTTCAAAATTTTTGGAATATCTTTTACAGTTATTCTTCCATGATAATCATCATTAACTAAAATAACAGGAGCGATTGAACAAGCTCCAATACAGTTAACAACTTCAAGAGTAAATTTTTTATCGCGTGTTGTTTGTCCCGCTGTTACTCCAAGTTCTGATTCCAGCGCAAAAAGAATGTTAGCAGAATTTTTAACGTGGCAAGCTGTTCCACGGCAAACACGGATTATGTTTTCACCAAGCGGCATTAAACGAAATTGATTATAAAAAGTTGCTACTCCGTAAACGCGGCTAAGCGGAACTTTTACGAAATTAGAAATATCTCTTAATGCATTTTCGGGTAGATAACCGTATATGGTTTGTACTTCCTGAAGAAGGGGAATTAATGTGCTTCTGTCATTCGGTTGGTAATTTTCAAATATTTTATTGTGCATTTTTTCCTCAAGTAATTCGATATAGTCGCTACGGTTGTGCATGCAAAATGCCAGATTACTTTAAGCAAAAAGCGCTTTTAAGTAAAAAATTCGAGACAATAAATAATAAATAGCAATTAACTTTTCTTGCTTTTGAGAAGTGATTTATTGAAAAATGGAAAGGGTTTAGAACTGAGAAGTAGATTCTATAGCATTATCATATTTCATTAGTAACAAATAAAAATAAAATTATAAAGCCTCAACAAAGTAATTTATTGAGGCTTAATAAAAATAATTTTTAGAAAATTTAGGTTGCAAATATTCTATTTAAATAGGAAACTTTTCTTACGGTTTCAAATTGTGGTCTAAATTTGTCAGAATCAATATGCTTTAAAATCGTTCGAATTAGCCTTGGAATAAATTTATATGTAAACATAATATTAAATCCCAATTTTGTTGTAGCTAATCTTAATAAGAAACTATTTTCTTTAGCTGTGTTTATGAGTAATTCACCAATTTTCTTTTCCTGTGGTGATAATTTTTCATAATCATTATTTTTGTCAACAATGATAAAATTATTCCTAACAAAATTGTCAAAAAAAGTATTTAAGTATCTATCAATGGCTTTAGAATATGTATTATATTTATAATGTTTTAAGTTATTAATTGAAAAGTTAACTAATTCATATACTGAATTAAATTTGTGTGGATCCTTTTCTTCATAGATTGACATTATGATTTCATCTCTAAGTTGAAAATAAGGATATCTCTGAATTTCTTTTCTTTTTTTTCTAATAAAATTAAATTGATAAATTGTAAACCCGATAGATATTATCATCACAAATAGAGCAATGAAATCTATCATACGACCTCCTAAATAATTAAATTCCATTTTTTGATGATTTTCGTTTTGAACCTAAATCTTTAAGAACAATATCTTGAAATTTATTTCTTTGTTCCACTAAATCTTTAATTCTAGTATCTTTATCCAAAATCAATTTCTTGAAGGAAAAATATGAACGAATATTTGAAATTAACAATGCAATAATTACAGCAATTGCCCCAATTATTATCGGATCATTGCCTGGAGAGTTTAGTGTTTTCCATAATTCAATAAAAAAATCAACCATATAAAGTATATAAAAAAGAATTAAGAGAACCCAAATACTGTGGATTAAATATTGCCGCTTGTAAATATATGTAAATTTTCTTGAAATAAAGCAAATTCGATGTGACTTATTTACTAAAGAATATCTCCACTTATCCCCTTACAAACTGGCCTAATGTCAATTATTTTGTTTTTTAAAATTGATTCAGTTACTATTACTTCGATTTTACTTTTCCCCACTCAGCAAAAGCATCTCCAAAAGGAACAAGCGCACGTGGTATTGCGCCGTGCATAAATGAAGTTATCACTCCATATGTTACAACAGGTACATCCATAAGTTTTGCTTCGTTAATTCTTGTCTGCAAAGCTCTGTGTGTTAATAAACATCCGCCGCAATGAACAATAAGTTTGTACTCTGATAAATTATCAGGCAGATCATTACCATGAACGAAATCAATGTGCAATTCCTTTTTAGTATAGCTGCGCAGCCATTTAGGAATTTTTACTGTTCCAATATCATCTTCCTGCGTGTGATGCGAACAGACTTCAGCAATTAAAACTTTATCACTGTTTTTAAGTTCATTTATTTTCTGTAAACCTTTAATGAATAACGGAAGATCACCTCTGTGCCGGGCAATTATAAGTGAAAAAGTGGTAAGCTTGATTTTGGGAGGAATATCTTCTGCAATTCGTGTTACTGAATTACTATCAACAATAACTAAATCAGGATAAGCTTTCAAATTATTTAAAGTTGAAACAAGTTCTTTTTCACGACAAACAGTTACAATCGCATTCTCATCGAGTGCTTCACGAATCATATGGACTTGTGAAAGAATTAGTTTCCTGCTTGGCAGTGTATAATCATGAGGAATAACCATTACAACAACATCGCCCTGTTTTACAATATCTTTTACTAACGGCGGTTCATCATCCTCCGGAAGCAGGCGGATCATTCTTCTTTTAAGTTCTTCAATTCCGGCTTTCTCTTTACAGGAAACTTCAAAGTGTGTCATCCTAAGTTCTTTAAGTTCTTCAAGCAATACAGGATTAACGCCAAACTCAATTTTATTAACTGCTACGATGTAATTGATTTGAAGTTTATCAAGATAAGCAAACAGTTCAAGTTCTTTACTTTGCAGAGCTTCGCGGGCATCAAGAACAACAAGAGCAAAATCCGATGAAGATAAAATTTTTATTGTTTCAGTGATACGCTGTCTTCCAAGTTCACCTTCATCATCAATACCCGCAGTATCTACAATAACAACGGGACCATATGGTAAAAGCTCATACCTGGTTTTAACCGCGTCGGTGGTTGTTCCTGCAATATCAGAAACCAGTGAAACATTTTGTTCGAGTAGAGAATTTACAAGCAAAGACTTGCCTACATTTCTTCTTCCAACAACGGCTATATGCGGACGGCTTGAATCGACAATCATAATGAATAAAACTTTCTACAACTTCTAAACCTGATAAGAGGCTACACGAGTAATCTCATCCGTTTTGTCATTCCCACAAACCTGCCTGGCGGTAGGCAGGAGTGGGAATCCATTTTACTAGAGATGTTTGGATTCCCGCTTACGCGAGAATGACAATTGAATATTAATATAACCTCATACACTTCCCTGAAAAAGATAAGTTTCAAAAAATGTTCCATATAATAAAACTGCTTTTATGATTGATATGTTTGTTTTTATGAATGAATATTATTTCACAATTGTGTAGTAATACCAAGTTCAAAAAATCATTTCTCTATATCAAGAAACTCTTAAGCTTGACATTACAAGATTATTTTCCCTTTTTTGAAGTAGAAATTTTTATTTACTTTTTTCAGGGGCTTTTATGAAAATCATTCTAATTTTATCATTGGCTTTTTCAGTCTTCATATTCTCTCAAAATCAAATCTTGGATTATAATAATTACTTTAACCCAATTTCTTTTAAAATCGATCAATCCACAAGGGTAGTAAGAAATGAAACCTTAAACTCAAATAATAGAACAATCACCAATAAAAGGATCTTAGAAAATGGATATGTGCTCATTGAGCAGATACATTTATGGGGTAGTAGTAATACCTGGTTGAACTATGAAAAAACTGATTTAATATATAATTCTGATTATCAGGTAGTTGAAAAAAATATTTTTAATTGGGATGATTCAATTTGGATAAAAGGTAAGAAGGAATTGTACAATTTTGATGTAAATGGTAACGATACAACGATATTAAAACAGTATTGGGTTATTGATAAGTGGATTAATTCTGAAAAAATTATTAATGCTTTTGATTCACATAATAATTTGATTCAAACTATTAATCAAAATTTCTTAGATAGCCTATTTATAAATATTGATAAAACCGATTTTGTATATGACTCGCAAAACAATTTAATTGAAGAAGTTTATCAATTTTGGATTGATGGGAGCTGGGAAAATCGAATCAGAAGAACCAAAGCATATAATATTAACAACTTAGTAATTGAGGTCATCGATGAGGAATGGAACGGTACCGAATGGGTAAATGATAATCAAAGACTATTTGAATATGATGAAACCTACAATAAAATTTTGGAAATGTTAAATTATTGGAGCGGCACGGAATGGGATAATCATATCAGATGGATATCTAATTATAATTCAAATAATTTGATATCCGAAGTTATTCTGGATGATTATTTTGAAAATGTTTGGCTCCATTCGGAAAAAGACATTTTTACATATGATTCACTAATTCTAATTGAAGATAAAAAACTACGATGGGAAACCTATGATTGGGGTACTAGTAGTAGGATAAACTATTTTTATAATTCCAATGGGAATTGTATTGAGCGATCATTTCAATTTTATCGTAATTCAGATTGGGAAGACTGGACTCGAAGCAATTTTGAATATGATGTTTTTGGAAATTTAATTGTAGAAAGCAGTTATACTTGGGTTTTTACAGAGTGGGTCAATAATCATAGATATATTAATTCGTATACACAGTTAACTAGTGCAGAGTCAGCTCAAACAGAAAACATGCATTTTTTTTTACAACAAAACTACCCAAACCCATTTAATCCAAATACAAAAATCAGTTGGCAGTCTCCAGTCGGCAGTTGGCAAACTTTAAAGGTCTATGATATTCTTGGAAATGAAGTTGCTACTTTGGTCGATGAATATAGAAATGCTGGAAGTTATGAAGTAGATTTTCAGTCCTCAGTCGGCAGTCATCAGCCTGCGTACCGGACAGGCACGTTGGCAAATGGAGTTTATTTCTACCAGCTAAGAGTTGGTGACTTTGTTGAAACTAAGAAGATGATTTTATTAAAATAAACTTTGCGGCTCTGCGTCTTTACAGTTAAAAATTTCTTCACCGCAGAGACGCTGAGTCGCAGAGAAATTATTTCACATCCTTAACTCTCTATCAATTTTATCCTTTAAAATAATTTTGATGAGAGATTGATATGGAACATCTCGTTTATTTGCCAGGGTTTTAAGATCATCAAAAAGCGATTCCGGCAATCTTAACGATATGGTTTTAGTAGAAGGTTTTAAGTTTGAGAATGAACCTTTTTTAGCATTCTTCCAGTCAATATAATTAACCGAATCTTCTTTAACCCAGAATTTTCTTTCCTGATCTTCGGAGCTAAACTTAGGAATCTTTTTTAATTTCTTCATTGTAAATTTCTCTTTCCTTCTTATTCATATCACGTGCGGATATAATTCTAATTAAATTTTTTCTTATCGTAAAAACTACAAACAGAAATCTATCCTGATCTGTCCTTCCCAATAAATACCATCTATTCTCATTCTCTGAATGTTTGGTATCATCCATAATAATAATCGGTTGATTGAAGAAAACTTGTTCACACTCTGAACTAGTTACTTTATGCTTGTATAGATTTTTCTGTGAATTTCCAGAATCCCACTGGAATCCTTCGCAATTTTCAAAAATACTTTTCATCTTGGCTGTATATTATAGAAGTATACAGATATTATCAAGAGGAGACTTTGTTGAAACTAAGAAGATGATACTTTTAAAATAAACTCAGCGTCTTTGCGCCTCTGCGGTAAATAATTTCTTCACCGCAGAGACGCTGAGTCGCAGAGAATTTACTTCAGATCATTAACTTTAATATTCACAACATCACTAAAACCATTTAGCTCCGGATAGTACATTAAGTAACCCTGTGCCGGCATAATTTTGTACGCGCCAGGAATTTGTGCTTTAATTATGTAAGAAAATTCCATTTTTTTCTGGCAGCTTGTAACAAAGAATGCAACCTTTTCATCGCGGTATTCTCTATCAGCATAATGCCATCGCCACGGCATATAATCATAATAGTAATCGTAGTAGCCGCTGTAATTATTCTCACCATCTATAAAATATTTATCCATATCTTTTACAACTTCAAATCCGGATGGAAGCATATCTTCAAGAATAAAATAATCAAGATTGTCGGATTTAGATTCAACAAAAGTCTTAACAAAAATATCCTGTCCACTTGTAACTGTTCCATCAAACTTTTTCTTAAAGTAGATTATACGGCCGTCTTTTTCACCGGTTTCAAGAACATAATATTCGCGTTTTACTCTAAATCCATTATTGTTTTGAACTGATTTTATATCTTCAGTAAAAAACTCGCTTAGGCCAGATACGTATAAAATTCCTTTACCAGATTTTTCTATTCTTAACTTATTGTTTCCTTTCTTCAAAGTTTTCAATTCGCTGCCGCTAAACTTTAAAGTTTCAGATTGCTTGAAGACATCAGATTTACCAAAACTTTTTTTGAATACTTCTTTATCATTTAAGAAAATCTTTACCGAAAAATCAGGATCAAGTTCTTTTGTCATTTTCAAATAATCAGTTAAAGCAAACAATACAACTGCTGTTTCCTGAGTTGATCTCCACGAGTATCCCTGTCTTTTAAGAAGCAGCCATCTTACAGCTTTAGCAATTAAATCAGAATTACCTTCAACATTTAAGATTGCTTTAACTGCAAATGCGGTTCCCTGCACATTATCATTCTGCCATCTGTAATGCCACTCTTCCCCGCCCCAGAATGCAAATGATTTTTCCTCGCTTACCTGTTTCTTTAATCTTGCAGCAACATCTTTCGCTTTTTGTGTTTCATTCATATTCTTTAAGCTAATTGCCAGTAAAGAAAGCGGATAAGATTTTAAATCTTTACGAAGAAGAATATTAATTATCTCGACATAATTATCCCTATCAGAACTTTGATTTTTCATAGCCGTGCTTAAAGAGTATATCATATAAGACAAAGTTGTTTCATCAATATCCGATTTGGCATTTGTAATCTGGTTTTTAAGATTGTTTAATCCATTGTAAAAAACGTTTTCATTAATCTCATAACCAGCCTCACGCGCTAAACTTAAGCCATATATTACATAAGCTGTCATATAAGGATGAGATTGATCGTTCGTCCACCATCCCCAGCCGCCATCAGAATGTTGATGATCATAAAGCCGTTTCAGTCCGGCATCCACATATTTAGGAAGTTCTTCTATTGTCTGAGATTTTAAAGGAACATTTATTTCTTTAAATGTCTTGGCAACAATTACTGTTGGAAGAAACCTGCTCATTGTCTGTTCAACGCATCCATAAGGATAGCCTGCAAGATCATCAAGAGCTTTTAACATCGTTCCGGCTAATGATGGATCTGCCGTAAATGATAATGTGGCAGTTCTAATATCAATGTTATCAGGAAATGAGATTTCAATTGTTTCATTAACATTTTCTTGCGGATAATGCAAAACAACCGGATTAGTAACTTTAATTCCATTTGGGATGATTGGAATTTTAACTTCCATTGCATCAGACTCTTCATCGGTTAATGCAGATATATTTAAGGTAGCTTCACCAGTCGGGTTTGTTATCCTTACTTTCCAATCAATTCTTAATTCAGCTTGTGAAGGGATGCTTATTTCATAAGTGTCTTTTGCTACTTCACCTTTCTTATTAATTACTTCGGTTGAATTTACCAATGATGAAACGAGTTTTAGATTTTTGCCTTCAAAATGGATTTGGGTTGTTTTCTTTTTTGTAAGATAATTGTGCACGATTGTTGAGATCACAACTTCATCATTTTGTCTAAAGAAACGCGGAGTTTCCATTCGTACCAGCAAATCTTTTCTGCTAATGAACTTGTTAACTTTTTGTCCAACATCAGTATTCTTTGTAATTCCTCTAACAGTTGTTCGCCATGTTGTTAGGTTATCAGGAATTTTAAACTCAACTTTTGCTTTACCATTTTGATCTGTAACAACGTGTGCTTTCCATATCAAGGCATCAACAAAATTTGTGCGCACGTCAGCCTGAACATAAGCTGAATTATCTTTTGATTCTTTCTTCATCTTTCCATCAGCAACTGACAACTCACTGACCATTGGTGCGGCGTCTTGTCTTCCACCTCTTACAAAAATACCTGACGCATTAGTTTCTTCTCCCATTCCACCAACAGCTTGGGCAATCATTTCATCAATTTGCTGTTTCTGATTTTCCTTAATTGTGAAATTGTATTTCTTTTCACCGGAAATTTTTATGTCCTCGATCAGAAGCATTCCTCCCATTCCTGCAGAAATAAACAGTTGATAATTTCCCTTTGCTACATTTTCAATTTTGTAGTTTCCAAGTGAATCAACTTTTGCTGTGTAGTAATATCTTTCTCCTGTTAAGATTACAAACAGACCTTCTGGAACTGTTTCTTCATTCTCAATTGTAATCTTACCGTAAAGTTTGCCTTTATGTTTTGCATCATCTTCTTTGTAGGAGAAATAATTTTTATCGATATAAGTAGCAGGTCTACTGTAAGAACTAAAATAACCTGATTGCAGCGAATTGTATGTCGGCATATAAGAATATTGCGGCGAATAGAAAAATGTTTCTATCGGCTGAGTTTCATCCTCCTTAATTGCGTAAATGCTTTCATCTATTATTCCAAAACTCACTTCTGTATTCTTAACAGGATTACCGAGATAATCTTTTACAATAACCTCATACTCAGCTTGCTCACCAGGTTTATATATTTCTTTAGAAGGATTTAATGTGATGCTTAAGAATTTATCCTTAGCTAAAACTCCAACGAGCTTTGTTGTTTGATAAAGCTGTCTGTCTTTTATAAAGCTGATAGAAATATTAAAGCTTGGTGAAAATTTATCCGTTAGCTTTTCACGAATTTCAAAACTATTATTTTCAGGTTTTAGTTTTTTGTATGATAAAATTTTATCAGTTTCGTAAGTCAGCAATAGTTCCTGGTTTGGATCTGGAAGAAATACATATGCGATTAGCGAATCACCTTTTTCATACGAATCTTTATCTGTTAAGATTTCTAGTCCCGCACTTGTTCGGTGATAATAATAATCATTATAATCTCCGATATAGAAAGAACTGGCTGCCTCAATTTCTCTTTCCTTTTCATCAAAAGCGATAATGCGGTAATTATAGTATCCAACTCTATCATTCTTTGGATTAAAAGTTACAACTGCGGAGCCCGCTTCGTTTGTTTTAGCAAAAAGCGTATCGCTTTCAGATTTCATTCGCATACTTTTCGGATCATCCGGATAATTGATGATAACTCTAAAATCTGTTTGTACAGGTTTATCAGAAAAATCTGAAGCATTAACCTTTAACTTTACATCTTTACCTTGTTGAAAAAACCATTTATCCGGCGAAGTTGAAATTGTAAAAGATCCTCTGGTCACAAATGCCTGAGTTGAGCCAGTGATTGCTCTGCGTGAAGCATCGGTTACCTGGGCGGAAATGATATATTGATAATCGTAGTTCTTATCGGAATCGACCTTATAACTAAACTCTAACTTTCCATTTTCATTTAGCGCACCAGATTCCTGATGGATCAGTTCCTGCTGTCCACCAAAGTATCGATCATTTCTAAATCCTTTGTAGAACCATGACCATTCGCTCCAATACCACCAGGGACGCCAGTAGTTTTGTCTGTAAATACTAATTTGAACAGATGCTTCTTTAACTGGAGAACCAAAGTAATAATCAGCGGAAACTGTGGCAGCAATCTTATCACCATTTGCATACTGATTTCTATCGGTAACAACATTTACTTTGTATTCTGGTTTCTTATATTCTTCAACTGTAAAAGAACCATGATAACTCATTCCATCTTTTGTAAATAGGATTGAGTAATATCCTAAATCAGCTTCTCCATCCAACAAAAAACTTTCTGAAAGTGAACCAAATTCGTTTGTTGTTAGTTCCCCAGAATAAACTTCTTTGTTTTTGGGAGATTTAACTGAAACCGAAAACTTCAAATCAGGTGCATTAAGAATTTCATTTCCCTTTTTGTTTCTGAAAATTGCTTTGAAGGTTACTTCTTGTCTTGGTCTGTAAACAGGCTGTTGGGTATAAATGTATGCTGTTAGATATTCAGATTGGTTTTGGTTAAAATAAAAGTATGGATCACTTAAAATGATTTCACCACCAGAATATCCATAAAGTTGGATGTTTGAATTTTTAATTCCTTCAAATTCAGACAGTTTGGCAAATAATAAACCATCTTTGTCAGTAACCTTACTTCCTATTTGCTTTCCATCCTGGTAAAAATCAAATCTTGCTTTGGTAGAAAACTCTCCTGTCTTCGCATCAGCAATAAAAGCCAAAATTTCTTTTTGATTATTCTTATAAACCATTGCATAATCTGTAACCACAATTGCGCAATAACCAACTATATCATTACGGATTGCCTGAACTATATAAATTCCAGGCTCATCAATTTTACCGATGCTGATCTCCCCTGAGTTGTAATTGTTCTTGGCTGTTGGTTTGTAATCCCACTCTTTCATAAAACTGGTATATTTTAAGAGCAGTGCTTTATCTTTTCCCCAGATATCGAAGGCGTATCGGCTATTAGTCTGATCCAGAAGGGAAAAAAACCTAACCGGATCATCTATCTTCAATAACTTTAGGCTAAACTTTTTAGTACTCTGAGAATAAGAGTAGAGATTTAGTTTAGCAATATCACCCGGCGCAAATGTCGTGTAGTTGGAAAGATAGAAGTTATCATTCTCATCAATCAATGGCAGCCGGGTTGATCCGCCAATAAATAAAGTTGTAATGAAAACTGCAGTTAGGAAAATTATTCCTCTTTTTTGAACCGATTTCATATTTTTCTCCAGTATTTAGAGTCTTATACAAACTTAAATAATAAAAGTGCCAATGTCTTAAAGACGTTGCTAATGATTTAGAAAGAAATTGTTATTCAAGTTTCACTTTTATATGAGGATTTCGACTTTAATACCATTATAGTCGAATATGTGGTAATTAGGGATATTACACCCCTACGGCAAATAAAGTCTTGGATGGTGCGCTGTCTCGGGTTAATTTTGTATCAGCAATCCGATATGTTTAATTAATTAGAGGTACTATTTGAAGTCATTAGCAAAGGTATTATTTACTCTTGTTTTAGTTGCACTGGTTGGTTTTACTTTAGTGGTAAACGAAGATAAGATCACCGAGCCGGTTGTAACTGAAAATGTGGTTACGGTTGAGGAAGAGACAATAACCTCGGATCGTTCCTTAGTCGAGTTTGTAGATAAAGGAAACATGAAAGCTTCTTGGTATGGCCCAGGTTTTCATGGAAGAAAAACTGCAAACGGTGAGGTTTATGATCAGAATTCTTTTACTGCGGCTCATAAATCGCTAAAATTTGGCACTTTATTAAAGATTACTAATCTTAAAAATAATAAATCTGTAGTTATAAGGATAAATGATAGAGGTCCTTATATTCACGGAAGAGATCTTGATCTATCAAAAGCAGCCGCTCTTGAACTAGGAATGGTAAAAAGAGGTGTTGCCAAAATAAAGGTTGAGGAAATCAAAATTGCTGGATTAGATAACCAGATGATGAATTAAGAACGATTCATCATATCTAAAATTGTAAACCCGGAACTAACCGGGTTTTTCATTTTTAAACACATAATTCCTTCTAAACTCAAATTTAAATTGAATTACTTTGATGCTTAGCTTATTTTAGCATAGCAAATATGAACAACTAATATAAATCATTTAATAAACGGAGCGATAATGTTAAGTAAAATAAAAGAAATGCTAGGCAGTGAAGCAGATTCCCTGTTATCCTACAAAGCTAAATTTCCAAAAGAACAATTAAATTTACCGGGACCAGATTTTGTGGACAGAGTCTTTGCACAAACCGATAGAAATATTAATGTGCTAAAGAATCTTCAGTGGATTTTTCAAACTGGCAGACTTGCAGGAACTGGTTATGTTTCAATTCTTCCAGTTGATCAGGGAATTGAACATAGTGCAGGTGCATCATTTGCACCAAATCCGGTTTACTTTGATCCTGAAAATATTGTAAAACTCGCAATGGAAGGCGGCTGTAACGCTGTTGCTTCTACGCTTGGTGTACTCGGAATGACGGCAAGAAAATACGCTCATAAAATTCCATACATTGTAAAAATTAATCATAATGAGTTGCTTACTTATCCGAATAAGTTTGATCAGATTATGTTTGCAAGTGTTGAGCAGGCTTATGATATGGGTGCGGCAGCAGTTGGTGCTACAATCTATTTTGGTTCTGATGAAAGCGCAAGACAGATTGTAGAAGTTAGCGAGCAATTTCAATATGCACACGAACTTGGCATGGCTACAGTTTTATGGTGCTATTTAAGAAATCCTGCCTTTAAATCAGATAAAGATTACCACGTTTCAGCAGATTTAACCGGACAGGCAAATCATCTTGGTGTTACTATTCAGGCAGATATCATAAAACAAAAACTTCCTGAAAATAATGGCGGTTACAATTCGATTAAAGGATTTGGCAAAACGCATAAAAAAGTTTATACGGATTTATCTACTGATCATCCAATCGATCTTGCTCGTTATCAGGTAATCAATAATTATATGGGTCGTGCCGGATTGATAAACAGCGGCGGCGCTTCTGGTGAAAACGATTTTGCTGAAGCAGCTAAAACCGCGGTTATAAATAAACGTGCTGGCGGTATGGGACTTATCTCAGGTCGTAAAGCTTTCCAACGCCCAATGGCTGATGGTGTTAAGTTATTAAATCTTATTCAGGATGTTTACGCTGAAAAAGAAATAACAGTTGCTTAATTAAACTCCCTCTTTTAATCTCCCCCTTTGTAAGGGGGAGATTATTAAACTACTTCTAAAATTTCTCTAATATCACCGATAATAAAATCTGGTTTTTCGATTTCCAATAATTCCTTTGTTCTATAACCGTATAAAACTCCGCATGTTTTTGAACCAGCATTTTTACCGCATTGAATATCTAGTTCTGTATCACCAACCATTAGCGTATTCTTAACATCTACATTAAGATCATTACAAATTATTATTAATGGTTCAGGTGATGGTTTGTGTGCAATTCTATCACGTCTTCCCATCACAAGATCGAAATATTTTCTTAAATCAAAATGATCAATTATTCTATCAGCCTGATCCTGAATTTTTGTAGTTAGCAAAGACACTTTTATGTTTCGATCTTTAAGAGATGCTAATGTTTCTTCAACTCCTTGATAGACTTTCGAATATTCCATCTGCTCAAAGTAGTTAATCTTATAAATTGTTATAAACTTTTCGAAGTCAGGCACATCAATATTGAATGCATCAAAAATATCTACAAAGTGCTTCCCAATTGTTAAAGCGAAAAGATCCTCATTTACATTAAAATCAATTCCAAGTTTCGATAAGGAGTAAGCCGTGGCATTATAAATTGTTTTGCTAGAATCTACCAGTGTTCCGTCAAGATCAAAACAGCAATGTTTAATTATTTGTATTTGTTTCAAGTCATTCCATTTCTTCTTCGGTAAGATTTTGTTTAAGTGGTTGCTCACAAGTTTCCCCTTTACAGCATTCATCAATATTATATCCGCAAACAGAACATTGCCCATGTCCGTGAACCCAAATAATATAGTTTGGTTGCCCGCACCATAGAAAAATGGATTTTAAGTTTTGGTTAATCTGATCCCTGATGGTTCAACATTCGACAGAAAATATTTTTTTAAATAATCCTTTGTTTTTATTGTGAAAAATACAATTTTCTCCATCAGAAAAACATACCGTTTTTTAAGAGATGAGCATATATAAAATCTCAACAATTTTCGATAAATAATACTTTTGTCTCAACAAGAGCCTGAAGGGTTAAATTTTACTTGAATAAGTTTAATTTTTAATTAAAATCTAATTAATTCAATGGCATAATTATTTATGTAGTTATGCCCTAATCAATCAAATAAGGAGCTATATATGAAAAAATCGTTCGTTCTTTTTGCTGTTCTCTTTGCACTTGTTCTTGGGATCAACCAAAATATCTTCGCTCAAAATGAACCCGTTCTTTACTTTTGCGAAAAATATGGTAACAACGGTGAAGTTGGAGTCAGCGATAGATTTACAACCGGATATTTAACTGTTATGGTTAAATGCGATTATGCACTTGATCTGGAAGATTGTTCAATTCAGTTTGATCTTTACAATCCAAGATCAAAAAAGTTTGAGTACTACAAAAAGTTTGATTATGTGGTAGAACCTGATATGAAATATATCTTCTTCGCAAAAAACGAAGAGAGTGATCTAAAGTTTGAAGACCCTGGCTTTTACAGAGTTTTTCTGCTTGATGATAGAGATAAAACTGTTGCAAGCGCTCTTATAGAAATTATTGACTAGCCAATTAATATTTTTCTAGGCGGTACTTTTGTACCGCTTTTTTTGTTTTAAAGCAAAATTATTTGTTAAGATGTTTTAACTTTGTATATAAACTAAAATAAAATTGAAATGATAAAATTAAACTTAGGCTGCGGTAAAGATTTAAGAGAAGAATATATTAATCTTGATATTGTTGATTATGGCGGAAACCAGATTCATGATATTAATAAATTTCCCTATCCTTTTCCGGATAATCATTTTGATGAAATTTATGCTTCACACGTTCTTGAGCATATTGATAACTTTAACAAAACAATCACGGAGCTATACAGAATTCTTAAGCCAAATGGAATAATGATTGTGTATGCTCCATTTTTCTTAAATACAAAGTATTTTGGCGATCCAGATCATAAAATTCCATTTTCAATCCGAACATTTGATAATTATGAGTACATCGAAAACCGCAAACTAAAGTTTTACGAAAAGTGGAAACTAAATCATCGCACAAATTATGAAACAGGTGCTCAATTTGAGGTATTGGAAAAGAAATTCATAACATCACATTTTGCTGTTCTTAGATGGATGGATTTTATTGTAAACATTGAGCCTGTTATGTACGAAAGATTTTTATCCGGAATTTTTTCTCCAGAAGAAGTTTACTTTAAGCTTAGAGCTATAAAATAGTTTTCTTAGTGAAACTAAGTGCTCTTAGTGCCTAAGTGGTAATTTATGTTTGTTTCATTTTTATTGCTTCCAAAATAATTAGCAGCCAGCCAATCAAAAAGCAAAAACCACCAACAGGAGTTATCATGGCAAAGAATTTAATTCCTGATGTTGAATAGAGATAAAGTGAAAAAGAAAAAAGGATTATTCCCACTAAGAAAAAAATTGATGGCAGCTTTGCTTTAATAATTGTATTTAGTGAAAGAGCAAGTAGAACAACAGTGTGAATAAGATGATATAAGACTCCTGTTTTATAAACTTCCAACATTTGCGGCGTGAGGGTTTCTCTCAACCCATGTGCTCCAAAAGCACCAATTGCTACAGCGCTAAATCCGGAAACTGCTGAAATAATAAGCCATAATTTTTTATCATTCATAATATCTAAACCTTGAATTGTATTGAATAGTAAAAACAAATTTTATTAACTTTGTCCACAATTTAATCACAACAGAGAAAAGAAATGAAGAACTTACAAAAACTAATTTTACCTTTACTTATCGTTTTGATTGCATTCATAATCTACACCTTATATTTTTCAGGTGGTTCGGGGTTAGGCTCGTTTGATGATTTTGACCCGAATAACAATGCTGTAAAAGAAATAAAAGTTCAGGTAGTACCAAATCAAAATATTAACCAGCAAGGCGGTAGTTTTAACTTTATTGTTGCAGATAAAAATGGAAAAACTCTTCAGGCTTTTGGCTCTGCAAGTTTACCTCAAGGTATTGGTGAAGCAGAGACAATTATTCTAAAAGGGCATGTTAATCAAAGCGGATTTTGCACTCATGAAGTTTTAGCTGATTAATTATTTATGAAGAATTTTGAGCTTGTTTCCACTTACAAACCATCCGGAGATCAGCCGGAAGCAATAAAACAATTGACTGAGGGTATTAATCGAGGAGACAAATTTCAAACTTTGCTTGGTGTAACAGGCAGCGGTAAAACTTTTACAATCTCAAATGTAATTGTTCAAACTAATAAACCAACATTAATAATCTCACACAATAAAACACTTGCGGCACAACTTTATTCTGAATTCAAGGCGTTTTTCCCAAATAATGCGGTTGAGTTTTTTATTAGCTATTATGATTACTATCAACCAGAAGCATATGTTGTTTCCCGTGATGTTTTCATCGAAAAAGATTTTTCTGTTAACGAAGAAATTGATCGATTAAGATTAAAGGCAACCACATCACTAATTGAGGGAAGAAAAGATGTAATTGTTATCGCAAGTGTCAGCTGCATTTACGGTATCGGGGCGCCTGATGAATATGCCAAGCAAATTATATTTGTTAAAAAAGGCGAGAAACTTGATCGTAAAAAATTTATGCGGGAACTAATTGATATTTATTATTCTAGAAACGATGCTGAATTCAGTCGCGGTACCTTTCGTGCTCGTGGTGATGTTGTCGAAATTATTCCCGCTTACCAGGATGAAGAAGCAATCAGAATTGAATTTTGGGACAGCGATGTTGAAAAGATTTCTATTATTGATGCCGTTAGCGGAAAAATAATTCGTGAAGTTGAATCGGTCCCAATCTATCCTGCCAAATATTTTGTTACCGATCGTAACAAAATGCAAAAAGCTATTTACAACATTGAACAGGAATTAGCAGAACAATTAGATTTACTTCGTAAAGAAGAAAAGTATTTGGAAGCACAGAGACTTGAACAGAGAACCAAGTTTGATATCGAAATGATGAAAGAAATTGGGTATTGCTCTGGTATAGAAAATTATTCGCGGCATATGGATTTACGTGAACCGAATTCCCGCCCTTCAAATTTGTTTGATTATTTCCCCGATGATTTTCTTTTAATCATAGATGAATCACATGTTACTATACCACAAATACGTGGAATGTACCTTGGAGACAGAAGTAGAAAACAAACTTTAGTTGATTATGGTTTTCGACTTCCGTCTGCA
>Ga0172371_10006343_pt1 | contig 17241 bp, 14 predicted proteins | sample Lak12m_FD_114543 | JGI IMG/M metagenome (GOLD analysis project Ga0172371, IMG submission 114543) | Freshwater microbial communities from Kabuno Bay, South-Kivu, Congo - kab_022012_12m | ecosystem: Environmental > Aquatic > Freshwater > Lake | place: Democratic Republic of the Congo: South-Kivu...
AGGAAAGCCGAAAGCAGATCTTCGGCGGCTTTTACCATGCCAGGGAGACGGATTTCTATTCCACCAAAAAGCCCTTTGACTTTGACGCAGGCGGAAAAAGCCTCGAACTCCTGAAGCTCAGGATGTTCGCAGATGCGTACCGGTTCCGAGTGGCGTGCGAAAGCACCCGGTGCATCCATCTCTCGGGTGAGGATGCGACCTGCCCTGGCGTGATATCCGAATGTTCCCACGTCCAGGATGCGGCTGAGTGCGCGCGCGCCGGGGGCACAGCGTTCACCCTTGTCTTTCCGATTGCGCCGAATCCCTGATGGCGACGGGGCGCGCAAAACCTCTGCCCTAAGGACGCCTCGAAGATCCAACAAGGAGGTCTCACCGGGATGTACCACATATTGATCAAAGGCACTTCATACAAGGGCCTTGATTTTGACCAGAGGGAGAAGATCAGGGACGCGTTGCGAGAGCGACTGGAGGGGGAGGGGATCCGGTTTGTGGAATACCCATGGGTCTGGGATGAGGATGATCAGTGTCTTCTTCTGGCCGGTTCTTATGAAAAGCTGGAGGACGCCCACTGGTGGACGGAGGCCCTGAGATCCGCGGGCTTCGAGATCCTCACCCGAACGACCCTTCCCGGAGATCCCCCAGGCCCGGCAGAAATCGCCTCAGAATCCCGTCGGCCCAACCGCCCCATATGATCCGTTGGGCCAGTATCACGCAATAAAACGCCGCTGATCCTATTTCCCTTCCCTGTCAAAGAGCTTCACATATTCACCGTATCCCTGGGCGGTCAGATCTCTCTTGGGGATAAAACGAAGCGCCGCTGAATTGATGCAATATCTCAGGCCGGTGGGCTTGGGCCCATCAGGGAAGACATGGCCAAGATGGGAGTCCGCATCCCTGCTCCGCACCTCGGTTCGCAGCATAACGAGGCCCCGATCCGCCCTTTCCACGATGTTCTCGGGTTTGAGCGGCCGGGTAAAACTGGGCCACCCGGTGCCGGAATCGAATTTGTCCTCAGAAGTGAAAAGGGGCTCTCCGGAGACAATGTCCACGTAGATCCCCTCTTGTTTGTTGTCCCAGTAGTCATTCCTGAACGGCGGCTCGGTCCCCCCTTTTTGGGTCACCTGGTATTGCATGGGCGTCAATGTGCGCTCGAGTTCCGTATCCGACGGTTTTACGTCATCACGCTTCTTGAGGCCTTTGGGTGACTGAGGGGCATCGTTCTTCCAGATCTTTGTGATAAACGCATCCCGCCCCGAATGGAGGCGGTAGGATTTGTACCGCATGGGGTCATTCTTATAAAAACCCTGGTGATAGTCCTCCGCCGCATAGAATCTAGCCAGAGGGAGGATCTCCGTTACGACGGGCCTTTGAAAACGCCCCGAACGGTCGAGTTCCAACTTCGAGGCCTCAGCAAGCCGCTTCTGCTCCTCGTCATGGTAGAAGACGGCGGTTCGATATTGGGACCCGCGGTCCACGAATTGCCCTCCCCGATCCGTCGGGTCCACATGCCTCCAGAAGACAGCCAGCAGCTCCCCATACGACACCTTGTCCGGATCGTAAAGGACCTGCACCGCCTCCAGATGACCGGTGCGTCCGGAGCAAACCTCCTCGTATGTCGGATCCTCGGACCGGCCTCCGGTATACCCGGATACGACCGAGACGACCCCATCTGTTTTCTCAAAATCCGCTTCAATGCACCAAAAACAGCCCCCCGCAAAGGTCGCTCTTTTAAGATCCTGCTCTTCCTTTAGCTTCATCTCACTCGCCTCGTTTTCCACAGCCTCCGGACCCCGGATCGCCCACAGGAGGGCGGCCGAAACCATTCCCAGGATCACTGCTGCAATGATTCGTGATTTCATCGAGTTTTCTCCCGCTTTTCGGCATCGCATCCCCATCTATGGCTATGGACCCGGCGTTGCATTGAGATGCATACGCCCCACACCTCGCCGTGACTCTACCTTCTTCGAGAGGATCGCTGAGCCCTATCTGTGATGCCAACGATAAGGAGTGCATTCATGGTTCAATGGGTAACCACGATTCCGGGAAAGTCAAAATCCATCGATTCTTGTTCCTGAAATTTTTCCTTCATTTTGCAAGCGAAGACCAGGGACATTTCCATGGGCATGCTCTCCTCGGCCTGACCCACTCACCCCAGGCGCGATGATCGAATTTTGCTTGATATAGAACGGGTTTCTGACTACATTCTTACACAGAGAAAGCCGTCGCCAGCAGCCAACAAAGATGATCTCTTCGAATGGAGGTCCTTCGGTGGTGACGGAAAGACTGACATGCGTACGCTCTGACCCGAAGCACCGCGCGGGCGATGACAGGGGCCTGCGTTGAAAATAGACCAACAGGTGAATTTCCTGGAGAGATATGATGCGAGTCCTTATTTGTGACGATATGTTCCCCGCAATGATTGAGACGGTTACCCGGCTCCTGCCCCAGGATGAGGTCCGGATCTGCCTTCAGCAGGACGCGGTCCACAGCGCGCCCTGGGCCGAAGTGCTTATCCCTGCCATGACCCGGATCACAGCGGACATGATCCAGTCTGCGCCTGACCTCAAACTGATTCAGCAGTTCGGCGTAGGTCTCGAGGGGGTCCAGATGGGGGCAGCCACCGAGCGAGGCATCCCTGTTTCCAACGTGCCTGGGAACCAGGCGCCGATACATGCCGAGTGTACTGCCGAGGGCGGGGTATTTCTGATGATGGCCTGCGCCAGGCGCTTCAAGGCCGCTCAGCAGACTCTGAAACGGGGCGAGTGGGGCCGTCCCTGCGGGATGGCTCTGATCAATCGGACCGCCCTGATCATCGGCCTGGGGGCCGTCGGGCGGGCCTTGGCTGTACGGCTGGCGCCCCTGGGAATGCGGGTGTTGGCCACTGACCTCAACCCCCAGCCCGCTGTGGCCGAACGTCTGGGTCTGTCTCGCCTCGAAGGTCCCGAGAGTCTGAACCAGATGCTGCCGGAGGCCGACTTCGTTATCTCCACCGTCACCCTGACCCCGGAGACCAGGGGCCTGCTCAATCTCTCGGTCTTTGAACGGATGAAATCCATAGGGTTTGTCATCAACATCAGCCGAGGGCCCATCGTGAACGAGGACGATCTGCTGACGGCCCTCAACAGCGGCTGCATTGCCGGGGCCGGGCTGGATGTCCTGACCCAGGAGCCCCCCCGGCCTGACCATCCCCTCCTCGCGCATGAAAGGGTCGTGGTTACGCCGCACACCGCCGGCGTCACCGATCAGTCCTTCACGGCGCTTGGCCGGTCTGTGGCAGACAACATCGCAAGGCTCAAGAGGGGTGAGCCCCTTCAGAATGTGGCCAATCTTTAAACCTGAAATGCGGGACTCTTCGGAAGGCAGGCCGGCAAGAATGGGATGCCTTGGCTTATGCGTCTTTCAAGGCAAAGGTCAGGACCCAGGTATCGTCGCTGGCGTAGGTATCCCCTTTCACCATATGACGCCCGAGCGAGACCCGTTTGCCGATGAGACCCATATCTGCCGCGTCAGGGTTCATATTGATCAGATTCCCCAATGCCCAGGGCCCTTCGTCCAGTTCGGCCATAGCCACAATGTAGGGCGGTTTTTTGCCCTCCGGCGCGACACGGACGACGGTGAAGGTTCGAAGGGTGCCTCGGCCGCTCAGCTCGGCGGGGGTCAGGTCTGAACTGCCGCATTCCCTGCAGACCGCGGCGGGCGGGAATATGACGGAATGGCAGGCATTGCATGTGAGGCCCAGAAATTTGCCCTGCTCCAGACCCTGCTGGTAGTGATTAAACGTGATTTTGTATTCCATATGATTCTCCTGATGCTGGGGTGAATCTTGCCCGTGGCGATAGTTGCCAGGGCTTAATTGGCTCGATTCGTGAGAATGATGTTGCACACCGTGCCAAGATCGCCCCCCAGGGTGTCCACGAGGCCGATGCAGGCCTCCTCCACCTGCCGGGGGCCGCTCTCTCCGCGAAGTTGCTCCACGATCTCGGTGATCTGGGCCGCACCGGTGGCGCCGATGGGATGGCCCTTTGCCTTAAGACCCCCCGAAGGGTTGACCACGACCCTGGCCCCGTTCAGGGCGGTTTCCCCTTTGGTGGCTGCATCATAGGCCTTTCCGAAATCATAGACCCCGAAGCTTTCCAGGGCCAGAATCTCGGCGATGGTAAAGCAGTCGTGCAGTTCAATGACATCCAGATCGTCAGGTCCGATGCCTGCCTCTTTGTAGGCCTGAGCAATGGAGGCCTCCCGGGCCCGGACCCGGGTGAGGTCCTTTTGGAGATAGAGGGGGCCGTTGGATGCCTGGCCCATGCCCGCGATATAAATTGGATTCTTGATCAGGTCCTTTGCCTTCCCTGCATTGGCCACCACCACGGCGGCAGCGCCGTCCGAGAAAGGACAGCAGTCAAAAAGCTGAAGGGGGTCGGCCACCATCATCCCGCCCAGGACCATGTCGATGTCGATCTTCTTCTGGAAATGGGCCTTGGGATTCATGGATCCATGGTAATGGTTCTTGACGGCCACGCCGGCCATGTGCCGTTTCAGGTCCTTGAGCGGGATTCCGTATTTGTGGGCATAAAGATGGGTCGCCATGGCAAAGACGCCGGGGAAGGTGATTCCAGCAGAAGACTCGTGCTGGGCCTGGGAGGCCATGGCAAAGGTCCGGGTGGCCAGGGGGGTCCCCATCTTGGTGGCCCGTTCCGTGCCCCCGGCGATCACCACGTCGTAAACGCCGGCCCCTACCAGGAGGGCCGCGTGCCGGGTGGCCACGGTCGCGGTGGCGCATGCGGACTCGAAGCGGGTGGCCGGGGCAGATACGGGGAGCCCCAGCTCCGCATGGGCAAAGGAGGCCATGTGAAGCTGGCCCTCTTCAAAATCCCCCAGGCAGTTCCCGAAAAAGAGGGCCTCCATGTCCCTGGGTTCAAGGTTGGATCGGGCGATGGCCTCAAGCCCTGCCTCGGCAAACATCTCCAGATTGGTCTTTTCCGATACGCCGAACTTGGTCATCGCAGCGCCCACTATGGCGACTTGTCTCATGATAGCCTCCGTGAGTTAATTCAAAATTGCCTAAAATTCGGAATGCCTAAAATGCCTGAAATTGAAAAGCGGAAATCTGGAATCAGAACCAATCTGAGGCAGTTGCAGCATTCTATTGCACCATTCATCTGCTCATCCAGTAACCAGCATCCAGCATCAAGTCCCTACTTTGCCGCCATGCGCAGGGCGCCGTCGAGTCGGATAACCTCGCCGTTGAGCATGGGGTTCTCAACGATGTGCTGGACCAGCGCGGCAAATTCAGACGGCTCTCCCAGCCGTTTGGGGAACGGCACCATCTTCGCCAAGGCATCCTGTATATTTTGCGGGAAGGACCGGAGCATGGGGGTGCCGAAGATCCCGGGGGCAATGGTCATGATCCGTATCCCGTAATCCGCAAACTCACGGGCGATGGGGAGGGTCATGCCGACCACCCCGGCCTTGGATGCGCTGTAGGCGGCCTGACCGATCTGACCGTCAAAGGCGGCTACAGAGGCTGTATTGATCACCACCCCTTTCTCACCGTCCGCGTTCCCCTGGTTTTTTACCATCTTTTCGGCAGCCAGTCGGACAACGTTCATGGTCCCCACGAGGTTGATCTGGATGACCTTGTTGAATTGCCCTATGTCCAAGGGGCCTTCCTTCCCCAGGACCTTGGCAGGCGGAGAAATCCCCGCGCAATTGACTGCGATATGGATGGCGCCGAATGCGTCCACGGTCTTATCGACCGCGGCCTTCACATCCTCTTCCCGTGTGATATCCGTCATGCAGAAGAGGGCGGCCTTGCCCAGTTCAGAGGCAAGCTGCCGCCCCCGGTCCTCTGCAAGGTCGAGGATCGATACCTCCCCCCCCCGTGCCATGAAATTGCGGACGCAGGCCTCTCCCAGGCCTGAAGCGCCCCCGGTTACAAGGGCGACTGAATTCTTGATTTGCATGGCTTGCCTCCAAAGTCAAGAGTGAGCTAAAGCGACTAAAGTTACACGTGCCTAAACCGAATGAATTTGAAGACAATCAAATTTCAGCCGATGCAGATGGCTATTCGGCCTCTCGGCGGACAAGATTGTGAAAGTGACTGGACTTCTCATGCCAGTCTTGAGCAAATGATCTTTCTTAAATGACACGAAGTCCCTTAATTTTAGGCATTTCCAATTTTGATGGTCTCGTAAAAAGTCGTCACCCCGGTGAAAACCGGGGTCCAGAAGGATGTTAACTATATGATTTTACTGGATTCCGGCTTTCGCCGGAATGACGGAAAAGCGCATTTTCCGACTTTTTACGAATGCATCAATTTTAGACACTTCTTTTCAGGAAAGCCACCGCTTCCGTCTCCTGTAATGCTTGACCTCCTTGTAGCTCTTCCGTTTTCCCACCTGGCTCAGACCCAAGTAAAACTCCTTGATGTCCTCGTTCTCTTTGAGTTTGGCAGATGGGCCGTCCAATACGATCCTGCCGTTTTCCATGACATAGGCGTGGTCGGATATGGAAAGCGCGATAAAGGCATTCTGCTCCACAACCAGTATGGATGTATGCTTCTCCTCGTTGATCTGCTGAATGATCTTGAAGATCTCCTTTACCAGGGTGGGGCTCAATCCTAACGAGGGCTCGTCCAGGAGCATCAGTTTAGGCCGTGCCATGAGTCCCCTTCCCATGACCAGCATCTGCCGTTCGCCCCCGGAGAGGTAGCCGCTGACCCGGTGCTTCATTCGGGCCAGGTTAGGAAAGTAATGATAGACCGCCTCCATATCGGAACGAATGGCGGCGGTGTCGTTTCGGGAATAGGCCCCGACCCGGATATTTTCTTCGACGGTCAGTTGTTCAAAGAGGGGACGGCCTTCCATGACCTGAACCATCCCCATTCGGACGATCGCCTCAGGATCTTTGTGATCGATCCGGGTCCCTTCGAATTCAATGGAGCCGTCCGTGACCTCGCCCAACTCCGTCCTCAAAAGACCGGACATGGCCTTCAGGGCCGTGGTCTTCCCGGCCCCGTTGGCCCCCAAAAGGGCCACGACGGCGCCGGGGGCGACCGTCAGAGAGACCCCTTTGAGGACCAGTATGACGTTGCTGTAGATGACCTCGATGTTGTTGAGCGTCAGCATTTACTACTCTTTCTTCGGGGGCGGGGGAACGATCTTGAGGGTGGAAGAGGCCGCCCTGTCGGAATCGAGCCCCGTGGCCCGGATCTTGTAGTCGCCCGGAGGGATCGGTTTCGCCGCCTTGAGGTCGGGGGTCAGAAGGGGGGTCCACCCGACCTGAAAAAACCAGTTCAGCGTTGCCGTGGGCTGCATGGCCGTGCTAAAGGAGCCTTTGTCATCGGCGGTAGCCATGGCAATCCCCACGTCCTCCCCCTTGTTGACGCCCTTGACCGTTACCCCCTCGGGGAGGATCATTTCGATGGTGATCATTTCGTTGGGTGCGAACCCGCTTCCCTTGAACGAGACCGGCTGTTTGATCAGGGCCGGGGAGAGAAAGGTTTCCGCGGGGACCACGTCAAGCGTGGCGTCTGCCGCGGACGCTGAGCCGGTCCACAGGAGCGCGCCCAGGACCAGGCCCGGCAGGATCAGTGTCAATGTGATGATCTTCAAAGCTTTCATCTGGAACCTCCTTTCCGGTTATTTGAAACTGTGAAGGCCGACGGCGTTGGGGGCTTCCCGCCAATCGGTAATCGGAACGATCTTGCCGGCCTTGACCTGATAGATCTTGACCACCTTGCTCCCCAACCTCGATGTGGGGCTGTAGGCGCAGGGGCCCTGGATGCCATTCTTGTCAAGGCCGGTCAGTTCCTGGTAGGCCTTGTACATGTCGTCGGCCTCGAGCTTCTCGTAGCCGGCGGCCTTCAGGGCCTTTTTCAGACCGGCTACATAGGTCATGCCCCACGACATGCCCATGCCATAGACCTCATTGAAGCTGTCCATGGAACCTCTGTATTTTTTCCACTGATCCGTGACAAAGGCGTTGTTTCTCGCGTCCTCACCCCTCTGGAAGAAGGAGGTGATCACGGTCCCTTCCAGGGCCTCGGCATGAACCCCTACGCCCAGTGCGGTCGGTCCCCAGTAATCGGCGGTGAACTGGATCGTCTTGGTCAGGCCGAGAGAATACCCGTCCCGGATGACATTGGTGGGCGTGGGGTCGACGCCCCCGGCGTGGATATAGTTGGCGCCTGCATTGGCCAGCCGGGTCAGATAGACATCATGTTTAAGGGTTCCCGGAGGGAAAAACTCGGGCGGGAGGAGTTTAATGCCGATTTTTTCCGCATACTCCGTACCCCCTCTGAGGTGTTCCCGTCCATAGGGGTTGTCCCAACTGAGATATCCCACCACGGGTGCCCCTGACTTCCCTTTTTTCTTCCAGTCATCCAGGATCCAGTCCAGGGTGGCGGCAAAGGCGTCCTGGTAGGCCGGCCCCCAGAGGAAGGTCCGGCTGATGTGGGCCTGAAATTCCCCGTCTCCCGGCACGATCTGGGCCTTCTTGTCAGACTCAATAAGCCTGGCAACGGCCTTCCCGATGCCCGTGCTGATGGAATTGACCATGAGCAGTCTTGGGGTCCTTCGGTAGCGTTTGTAGGCGGAGACGGCTCTTGCCACATCGTATCGAGTGTCGATGCCGATGAACTTGATGGTCACCCCGTCAATCCCGCCTTTGGTATTGATCTCCTTAATGAAATCCTCGAGCCCCATATCGGCCGGGACATTCAGCCCGGCAATGGGGCCGGTGTAGTCGGCCAGGCTCAGGTAGGCGACCTCCTTCGCAGACGCGGGCCCGGTCAGACCGACGACACTCAGGCTGATACCGAGCACCATTGTGAGAAACACTCCCCATCGTTTTCCCATGACATCCTCCTTTCGTATCTGGTTATTGGTTATTCGTTACTCGCAAAACCCGGTTATCTCGCGCAAAGTCGCAACGGACGCCAAGGGAGGCTGTCCTAATGCGCGAAGGGATAGAGCCGGTACGACGATTTGAAGATCTCCCAGCGATGGGCCAGGCCCCTCGGTTCAAAGACCAGAAACACGGCCATGGCGAGACCGAAGGCGATCAGACCCAGGGAGGCGGCCGGAGACGACCCCAGCCAGGGAACTGCCTTGGCCAACGCAGGAGACGCAAACATGACCAGCTCGTTCAGTATTCGGATGAACAGGACCCCGAAAAAGACCCCCGGAATGCTCCCCATGCCGCCGATGATCAGCATCCCCACATATTCTAGGGCATGGAGGAGGGTGAACTGCTCGGTATTGACCACCGTAATGAGGTGGGCCCACAGAGACCCGGCCACCCCCGCATAAAAGCAGGAGATGAAAAAGGCCAGCAGTTTGTTGTAATAGAGATTCACCCCCATGACCTCGCCAGCCAGGTCATTGTCCCGTATGGCCACAAAGGCCCTTCCCACCTTGGACCGCATGAGGTTCCTGGCCCCGTAGGTCATGATGATCATGACGGTGATGATGATGTAAAACATCCTTTCGTCGGAATCGAATTCAAAGCCGCCAATGGTGGGGGGCATGGGATAGAGGCCCTTGAACGAGCCGGTGATCTGCATATGGAGGATCAGCCAGATGACGACAAAGTGGATGGCGATGGTGGCCATGGCCAGGTACATCCCCTTGATCCGAAGCGACGGCGCCCCACCGATGATGCCCACGGCCCCGGCCATGATCCCTGACAAGGGAAGCGCCAGCCAGAAGGAGACGCCGTATCGTATGGTGAGGATCGAGGAGGTGTAGGCCCCCACCGCCATGAAGGCCGCCTGGCCGAAGGATATCTGGCCGCAGAGGCCGCTGACGATCTGAAGCCCCAACACCACGATGATGCTGATGGAGAGGAGGTTGATGAAGCTGACCAGATAATAAGATCCGAACAGGGGGAACAGGTAGAGAACCAGGAGGGCCGAGATCAGGATGGCCCAGTGCTGCCAGGTCCGGATGATGGCAATGTCGAGGGCATAGCTTTTATCAAATACGCCGCATGGCCTCATTTCTTACATCCTTTGATTGGGAACCTTTTCTTGTTTCTGTAGGTGCGAATTCATTCGCACGGTGCGGATCAATCCGCACCTACCGGGAATATGCCCGACCCAAAAACTGCAATCAAATCCTTTCAATCTTTACCAGTCCGAACAGACCATACGGCCGGATCAGCAATACCAGAAGGAGCACCGCATAGCCTGCTACATCCTTGATCCCGCCCCCTACCAGCGGGTCCAGGTAGGCGGCTCCCACGTTTTCCACCAGGCCTAAGAGGAGGCCCACGATGAGGGCCCCGATCAGGGAATCAAGGCCCCCGCAGATGGCCACGATGAGCCCGTTGATCCCGATATAGGGGAGCATGTAATAGATGTCCATGACATTGGCCGTGGCGATTCCGGCAATGGCGGCCACGACCCCGGACAGGATCCAGATGTAGGAAAAGATGTTCTTGACCACGATCCCGGCGCTCTGGGCCAGGCGGTGATCCTCTGCCGTGGCCCGCATTCCCAGGCCCAGCTTGGTGTATTTGAAGATGAGGGACACGAGACCGAAAAGTAGGAGAGCAACGCAGAAACCGATCAACTGGTTGATGGGGACGGAGATCCCGGACAGGACCAGGTTCCCTTCAGGAAGAAAGTGGGGGAGGGTCCGGGTCTCTCCCTTCAGATAGAGGACAAAGACTCCCTCCAGGGAGATGAAGATGGCAAAGGTCATGAGGAATGCCGCCAGGAGGGGCTGCCCGATGAGGGGCCGCAGGGCCACCCGTTCGATGGCAAGCCCCAGGAGGGCGGTCAGGATGAAGGCGGGGATGAGTCCCACCCAGAAGGGGAGACCGAGGCCGCCCAGAAAAAGCCAGAAGAAGAGGGCGCCGAATGCCACCAACTGACCGTGCGCCAGGCTCACCACGTGGGTCGATTTGTACACCAGGACGATGCCCGCGGCCACCAGGGCGTAGAGGCTTCCTATCATGAGGCCGGTGATGCTGTGTTGGAGAAATTCGATCATGGGTCAATCCTCCAACCGGGTCACCTGAATGGCGGTCTCGATAGTGCCCTTGCGGCCGTCCCGGTAGGTGACGCTGGCCTCCACCTTGAAGGCTGCTTGATCGCCGTACAGGGCCGCGATGAGGTCCTTGTATCGTTCTTCCACGAAGGTTCGCCTCAGTTTTCGCGTGCGGGTCAGTTCGTCCTCGTCCGCATCAAACTCCTTGTGCAGGTTCACGAACCGCCGGACCCGGGTCCACGGCGGCAGCGTGGCATTGACCTTTTGGATCTCTTTTCGAATCAGATCGATCACTTCGTCCTTCTGGGAGAGGTCGGTGAAGGTGGTATAGGCGATATGGTGGGCCTCGGCAAATCGCCCCACGTTGTCCAGGTCGATGTTGATGAGGGCCGTCACATAGGCCTTGTCCGTGCCCCCGAGGATGAGTGCATCCTTGATGTAGGGGCTGAATCTGAGTCTCACCTCGGTGTACTGGGGCGAGAATTTCTTTCCCCCTGCCAGCTCCTTCAGGTCTTCCATTCGGTCGATGACAATGAGGTGGCCGTCTTCGTTCAGGTGGCCGAAGTCGCCGGTCGCGAACCAGCCGTCGATCATCTTCTTCTGCGTGGCCTCGGGGTTTTTGTAATAGCCGGAATAGGGATATTTGTTTTTGATCAGGATCTCGCCGTCGTCCGACAGCCCCACCTCCACCCAGGGGACCGGCGGGCCGGATGTGTCGGGTCGGATGTCCCCCTCTCTCGGCATGGTCATGACCCCCTGTTCCGTACTCCCGTAGAAGAGGCGGATATCGATTCCCAGGGCCTTGAAATATCGGATAATATCAGGGCTGACCGCTCCACCTGCCGAATAAACCGTCTTCACACGGGAGAGGCCGATCCGATCCCTGAGCTGCCGAAACACGGCCTGATAGGCCAGGGAATAGAGGATCCGCCAGTGGAGGCCCGGTGCCTTTCGGCGGGTCTTCAGATCCGCCATTCGAAGCCCCACCGGCAGGGCCAGTCGGTAGATGAGCCGCCTCAGATAGGTGGAGTCGATCATTCGGGCCTGGACCATGCGGTTCAGGTTCTCCCAGAGCCGGGCGCCAAAGAAGAGGATGTCCGGTCCGATCTCTCGAATATTCTCCTGGACGGTCTCAGGTTCTTCGGGAAAATTGATCACCATGGGGGCCAGAATGGCCCCGGCGATACCGATCCCCTGCTCGGTAATCCACGCCGGAGGGATGAACGACAGATACTCATATCCCTTGTCAAACCACCCGTCCAGCCCCGCCCACTCGCGCACGGAGTCCACCAGCCACCTCTGACTCAGCATGCCTCCCTTGGGAAGGCCGGTGGTCCCGGAGGTGTAGCAGAAGGCAGCGATCTCGTCCCCGTGTCCCTGATCCACCAGTTGGTCAAAAAGATTCGGGTTCTCCTGGTCATGGGACTTTCCAAGTTCCACGACCTGGTCAAACGAGAGGAGGATCGGGTCGGTGTAGGACCAGAGGCCCTTGGGGTCCCAATAGATGACGTTTTTGATCTTAGGGAGGTCATTCTTGATCTCCAGAAACTTGTCGACCTGCTCCTGGTCGTGCACAACGGCAAAGACCGAGTCCGAGTGGGCTGCGTAGTATTTGACCTCCTCCGGAAGGCAGTCGGTGAAGATGCCCACGGCCGCGCCGCCGGCCGACTGGACCGCCAGTTCGGCCCAGAACCATTCCGGCTTGTTTTCCCCCAGGATAGACACCTTTTCGCCCCGCTGAAGCCCGAGGCGGACGAGACCCATGGCGAAGTGTCTGACTGTGAGATAGGAGTCTTTCCAGGTGAACTCCTTCCAGATGCCCCGGTCCTTTTCCCGCATGGCCACCCGCCGATCCCCGTACTTCCGGGCATTTTCCCTCAGGATTTTGGGCAGAGTGTCCAGGGTCATGGGAATGGCGCCTCGCTCCATATCATCTATTCTTCCCCCAGATAGGCCCGGATGACCCGCTCATTGTCCTTGACCTCCTGCGGGCGGCCCTCCGCCAGTTTCCGGCCGAAGTCCAGCACCACAATCCTCTGGCAGATATCCATGACTACGTCCATGTCGTGCTCGATCAGGACGATGGGGATCTTCTTGAGTTCATAGACATCCAGGATAAACCTCGCCATGTCCTCCTTTTCCTCCACGTTCATCCCGGCCATGGGTTCATCCAGGAGGAGGATGGAAGGGTCCATGCAGAGGGCCCTGGCCAAGTCCACCTTTTTTCGCTGGCCGTAGGGGAGGGACCCGACCGTCTTTTTCCGAATGGATGCCATTTCAAGGAGGTCGATGACCTCTTCCACCCGCTCCCTGTGGGCGATCTCCTCCCGCCGGGTGGGACCGAAGAAGAGACACCCCAACAGCGCCCCGCACCTCATGTGAATGTGCCGGGCCGACATGAGGTTGTCCAGGGCCGTGAGACCGGAGAAGAGTTCGATGTTCTGGAATGTCCGTGCGATGCCTAAGGAAGCGATCTGATGCGGTTTCAGGCGGGTCAGATCCCTTTCGCGATAGAGGATCTCTCCCTCGTAGGGGTGATAGAAGCCGTTGATGCAGTTCAGAAAACAGGTCTTGCCCGCCCCGTTGGGGCCGATGATCGCCAAGATTTTCCCGCTGCGGATATCCACGGAGACGTCGCTCAAGGCCTGGAGTCCCCCGAATTTAAGGGAGAGGCGCTGAATGCGGATGACCGCTTCGTCTTCGCTGTTCAGATGATTCATGGGCAGGCCTGTCAGACAGTGTTATCGGTTCGTAATCCCTTTTCTGAAGATGTCGAGGGCGATGTCCAGGGTTGATCTCAGGTAATCCTTTTCAGGGTTGATCATCCGCTTGCTCTCTTCCCAGAGGACCGCACCCGTAAAGATAATCCACACGATATCGGCAAGGGCGGTGGAATGGTGGGTTTCAAAGCGGCCCTCGGCCTGTCCCTGATCGAATATGGCGGCCAGGCTTCGAAGGCTTTTCCCTGCCAATGCGTTGAGCTGGGACAGCCGCTCCGGCGGCAGCTTCTCGAGGCCGTCGCTGGCCTGGAGATGAAAGAGGTTGATTAGTATCAGCGGATCGAAACGGTAGACGTCGTTAAAGAGGTCTTTCAAGGTCGCTATCTTTTCCTCGGGCGCGATGTCCTTCTGTATCTGGAGGCTTTCCAGCCTGCCGGAAAGGTATTCCAGGAGTTGAAGATTGAGGGAAACATAGATGTCGTCTTTGTTCTTGAAATAGAGGTAAAGGGCGGCGGGGCTCAGTTCGGCCTCCTTGGCGATATCCTCCACCGTGGCGCTGCTGAACCCCCTGGTATGAAACACCCGTTTGGCGGCATTTAGGATCTGCTCGCGGCGCACCCGTTGCTGCATCTCCTTCTCGCGCTGTTTTCTTTCCGCAATGCCCAATCCTGCCCTCGCCATTAAAGATTGTTCATCTGCCTGATGTCCTTTCATATAACTAAATATTTTTTATCCAGTCAAGGAAAATATTCACATTATCTCAGGCCGGCGAATTGGCGCACAATTCCACACGGTGGAAAGGTCGGATTTTTGTTGACGCCCAAGGCCGTTTCCTATACCATCCCTCTCTAATAGGAGCGGATCCTCTCGCCTGACGCGACCACCTCCCAACTCAACCAAATGTCCCCGATCTCCTTAATAGGCTGTGCGGCGTTGCCAGAGGAAACAGGGCGCCAAAAAGTTTCCTGCCCAATCCACTCTGGAATACAGCCGCGAAACCGGGCGTTCTCCATCGCCAGCCTATCCCTAATCCTAAAACGGCAAAGGAGATGAAACCATGGATGCTTCGGAAAACAAATCGAAACAGAGGCATTGGACGGTGAGGTTTCTGCTCAGCAGGACTTTCATTACTGCTGTCGCCATTGTGGTGGCTTATACCCTGACCGGTTTCTTCCTGGCGCCTTACCTGATCCATCGCTACGCCACCCGATTCGCCGAGGAAACGCTCAGGTGTCGCCTGGCCATGGAAGAGGTCCGCGTGAACCCATATGCCCTCACCCTGGGCATCAAGAATTTTGACCTCAAGGAGAAGAACGGATCTCCGCTGATCGCCTTCAAGGAATTTTTTATCAACCTCCAGGTCTCCAGCCTGTGGCGCTGGGCCTTCACGTTTGCCGATGTCCGGCTGGAAAAACCCTCCCTCAACATCGAGATCATGGCTGACGGCGGGGTCAACCTCATCGATCTTGTGGATAGAATCCCGAAAGGGAAAAATAAGACCGACAAGAAAAGCAAGGAAAAAGGCGGGGAAGGCGAGGCCCCGCCGCGGGTCGTCTTGGATCACATTGGGCTAAACGAGGGTCGGCTTGTATTTACGGATCTATCCGACCCGACCCGTGCCAGCGTAACCATCGAACCCCTCGGCCTGGAACTCAAAAACGTCACCACCCTCCCTGACAAGAAAGGGATGTATTCCTTTGAAGCGACCCTCCCTCATGGAGGGAAGCTCCGTTGGGCCGGGGAGATGTCTACGCGTCCCCTCTGGTCTGAAGGCAACATTGAAGTGAAGGATTTCAAGGCGGCCACTGCCTGGGAATTTCTTCAAGATGAGATCCTTCTGGAAAAGCCGGAAGGAAAGGTGGACCTCAGCGCGAGATACCGTTTCGCGCACGGCAATGCGTCCGATACCCTCCTTATCGACGATTTAACGGTTCACATCTCAGGTATTTCCTTTAAAAAGTCCGGAGAAAAAGACCCGATTTTCACCATGGACGCGATCCGGTTGGACGAAGGCCGTTTCGATTTATCGTCACGGGAGTTTTCCGTCGGACAACTGGGGCTCTCTCGCGGCAGCGTGGCGGCAACCGTCAATGAGCAGGGACGATTGAACTTTCAAGAACTCATAACCATCGACTCCGAAAAAAGCCCGGTTTCAGACAGGAAGGACGGATCGGAACAACCTCCCTGGCGGATCGATTTCAAGCGCCTTGCCCTTGACGGCGTCTCCTTGAAGTACATCGATCGAAGCCGAGCCTATCCTACTGAATTAGGGACAGATAGCCTTGGTATGAAACTGCAAGCACGTCTGTCCTATGGACCTGAAAAGATGCAGGCCATTGTAGAGAATGCGGACATCACCTTCTCGGCTGTGTCGCTGAAGGAAATCGCCCAGGGCGATCCTCTCGTCAATCTCAAAAAGCTTTTTGTACAAGGGGCCCGGCTGGATCTCGAGGCCCGGAAGTTGGACGTGGGGAGAGTGGCGTTGGAGGGTGGACATGCCAGTGTGCTGAAAGAAAAGGAAGGGGCCATCCATCTGGCGAGGGTGCTCGGTGGCGTCGGCAAAGGCAAGATGCAGAAGGAAGTCGCAGCGATTGCTAAAGAGGCAAAGGACGATATGAAGCCTTGGGCCATTGCCGTAGGTTCCGCAGAGATAAGCGGCTTCGGCCTCGCCTTCAGCGATCAGGGCCTTTCCCCTTCCCCAACTATGGACCTCGAAAACCTTACCGTGAAGGTCTCGGATATCCAGAGCGATTTCAAGGCCCCTGTCCCCTTCGATCTATCCCTCACCGTTCGGCAGGGGGGAAGCGTGAATGCCAAGGGGCGGGTGAGAGTCAAGGAAAAGGGCGCCGAGGCGACCATCCAGGTGTCGAATCTCGCCCTGAAACCCATTCAGCCTTACCTGGCACAGGTCGCCTTTCTCACCCTTGACTCCGGTGCCTTATCCTTAAAAGGGAACGTGAATCACACGGAAGACCAAAAAGGTCCTCATACCAAGTTTGCCGGCAATGCGGACATCCACAACCTCCTCGTTTCAGAGTCTGGTACGGGCAAGCCCTTTCTTTCCTGGAAGGAAATGAAGGTGAACGACATGAACCTTAGCCTGACGCCGGATCGGCTGGAGGTTGGAGAGGTTCGCCTGAAAGAGCTTTACGGCAAAGTGATCATCTATGAGGACCAAAGCGTGAGCCTGAAGAAGGTGCTGCGCCCTCAGGAGGGAAAGACTGAACCCATCCAACCGGCCCCTAAGGGACAGAGTCCCGGCGGTTTCCCGGTGAACGTCAGGAAAATCCAGATCGATAAGAGCGGACTTGATTTTGCCGATCTAAGCCTCCGGCCGCAATTCGCTGCAAAGATTCATGAACTGAAAGGGGCCATTGTCGGGCTTTCCACAAAGGAAGGCGAGCGGGCACAGGTAGAACTCGATGGAAGGGTGGATGCCTATGGGTCTTCTAAAATCAGGGGAGAGCTTGAGACATTCAATCCCAAGCGTTTTACAGATCTATCCGTGACGTTTCGCAATGTGGAAATGA
>Ga0172371_10006345_pt1 | contig 17236 bp, 14 predicted proteins | sample Lak12m_FD_114543 | JGI IMG/M metagenome (GOLD analysis project Ga0172371, IMG submission 114543) | Freshwater microbial communities from Kabuno Bay, South-Kivu, Congo - kab_022012_12m | ecosystem: Environmental > Aquatic > Freshwater > Lake | place: Democratic Republic of the Congo: South-Kivu...
CCCGGGCCGTGAGCTTCCCGGCGGCGTGCTGCTTCGCCACCCCCTGCGCCCCACCCATGCCCTTGATCCGCTCCTCCTTCGCCTGCAGCTCCCGGATCCTCTCGGATACTGTCTTCATAAGGCCTTCCTCGTTCACTGGGATAGATTATGCGTATATTGCACCATTTTCGTTTTGTAGCGGGTTTGAAACCCGCCCCTACACGTTATATTAATAGGTTAGCAGTTTAATTTGTTGATTTTCACAGCAAACTTGGTATTAGAACCCGTTGCGGGCGGACACCCGCGTCCGCCCGACGGTTTGTGGTTTTTCCTGGGGAAACTGCTATCATCCCTTGCGGACCTTTTTTCCCGGAAGACGAGAATTATAAGCGGTGTTTCAGAATACCTGAAAGCCGCGGCCCTGGAAATCGGTCAATCTATGATTCTTTTGTCAGAATTTTTCTTACAAAGGGACGGCGACCGGCGTCTCACAGATCCACCAGCCGGTTTTGGAAGGCGAACCTTGACAGTTCGGCATTGTTGCGCAGGTTGAGTTTTTTCAGCAAGCGGGCCCGGTAAGTGTCCACCGTCTTGGGGCTCAGGTGGTAGGCGGCGGCGATCTCCCGGACCGTCTGACCGAGGGCCAGGTGCCGCAAAACCTGGATTTCCCGGGTGGACAGGGAATCCAGGGGGGAGCGGCCCTGGGCGCCCCGGGCCAGACGCCGGGCCAGGGCCTCGGCCGCGGCATCGGTGAGGAAGCGCCCCCCGGCGTGCACCTTGCGGATGGCTTTTACCAGCAGTTCCGGGGCCGAGCGTTTGGTGATATAACCCATAGCCCCGGCTTCCAAGGCCCGGACCACATACTGCTCCTCTTCGTGCATGGTGAGGACCAGGATGGGGAGTTTCGGGTGGGAGGCGCGCAGCCGGCTGACGACTTCCAGGCCGTCCAGGCCGGGCATGGAGATATCGATGACCGCCACCTCCGGGGAGGTCTCCTGCACCTGGCGGATGGTCTCCTGGCCGTCGGGGGCTTCGGCCACCACCTCGATGTCGCCCCCATCCTCCACGATGCGGCGCAGTCCGGCCCGGACAATGTTGTGATCATCGGCCAACAGGACCCGGATCATCTTACAGGCTCCGGCTGCCGTCGGCGGGCAATTTAAAACACACCCTGGTCCCCTTTCCGGGCCGGGACCGGATCTCCAGGCTGCCCCCCAGCAATCCGGCCCGTTCCCGCATGCCGGCGAGCCCCAGGCACTCTGCGGCCGTAATCTCCTGGAGATGGAAGCCCCGGCCGTTATCCACCACCGACAGGGTCAGCATGCCCTTTTCGGGCTGGAGGCTCACCTTGACCTGGGTGGCCCCGGCATGGCGGGTCACGTTGGTCAAGGCCTCCTGGACGATGCGATAGGCGGCGGTGGCGCCGATGCCGTCGATAGGGGGCACCCGCCCGTGCTTAAAGACGCAGGCAATGCCGGTGCGCTTTTCAAAATCCATAATATACCATTCCAGGGCGTCGATGAGTCCCAGATCGTCCAGGACCCCGGGGCGCAAACGAGTGGCCAGGCCCCGCACCTCATCGATGGTGTTGTCAATGAGCCGGCACATGGCCAGGGCCCGTTCGCCCGCCTTGGGGTCCGGCTGCTGCAGCCGTTCGCCCAGCCACACCGCATCCATGCGCAGGGCGGTCAGCACCTGGCCCAGCTCATCGTGCAGTTCCCGGGCGATGGCGGTACGCTCCTTCTCCTGGTTGGCCATGATGCTGGCGGAGAGACGCCGCAATTGGCTGGTCCGTTCGCGCACCTGGCGCTCCAGGTCACGGGAGTAGCGGCTCAACTCTTCCTGGGCCGATTTCAAGGCCGCGGCCGCCTTTTGCCGTTCCGACAGGTCCCGGGCCACGCAGACGCTGCCGATGGTGCGACCACGGTCGTCTTGGAGCACACTGATGGAGATATCCATGGGAACAATGGCGCCGTCCTTTTTCTTCATGGGGATCTCATATTCCCGGACGACGCCGTCTTGGCGCAACCGCCGGAGCATACGGTCCAGTTCCACCGGGTCGGCGTAAAGCTCAAAGGCCGATTTGTCGGCCAGTTCCTCCAACCGGTAGCCGTAAATTTCCGCCGCCCGCCGGTTCCACAGGATGAATTTGCCATGCCGGTCCACGATGCCGATGGCGTCCACCGAGTTATCAATGACGTTTTCCAGGTATTCCTTGATCCGCTTGAGTTCCGTTTCGGTGCGCTTGCGTTCTTCGATTTCCTGCTTCAGTTGCTGGTTGGCCTGAATAAGTTCCGCGGTGCGGGCCGCGATGCGCAGTTCCAGTTCATCGTAGGCCCGATGGAGGGTCTCTTCAACCCGGCGCCGGTCGGCCTTCAAGGACTCCAGTTCGGCGACCCGCCGGCGCAACACCGCCAGTTCCTGGATGAGCTGCGCCTTGGTCTTTTTCCCCTCCCGCATGGTCCGGGACTCCCGTTCTCTTCTGCCTGGGTTATATCATGCCCTTGGTAGCCGCAGGCTTGAGCGTGAAAGTCTCTCATAGGGGCGGCCTTCAGTTGCGCATCCTTGGGGGCGGACACGCAGGTCCGCCCCTACGATGAAAAGATTTTCATTTTCGCATTTTCCAAAACCGTCATGGATGGTGGGCGGTGCGCACCCTACGGAGCACAGGCGTCCCGCCTGTGCCACCAAGAAAATGGAACTCTTCAGGACGGAGACAGGGGACCTCCCCCCTGAATTTTCCCGTTCCCGGCTGCTCACTTGCCCTCGGGCCGGAAGACCGCGTCCCAGTCCGGCGGCGGGGGCGCTTCCTGGAAGCGCCGGCAGCGCTCGGCCAAGGTCCGGGCCGGGCCGTCTCCGGGGTCATCGGCCAGGAGGGCTTCGAACCCGGCTTGCCCTTCGGCAAACCTGCCCTGGCGGTAGAGTTCCAGGGCCTGAGCGAAGTCCCGCCGCCGCCGGATTTGCTCCGGGGAAAGCTCCCCCGCCAGGCATAAAACTTCATACACCCGCACCGCCTGCTCCTTGCCCTTGACCGCCACCAGATCCAGCTCCCGGAATTCCACCGCCCCGGCGCAGGCCGCCGCGGTTTCCTCACTGGTTATGACCCGGGAGCCGTAAAACTTGTTGAGGCCCTCCAGCCGGGAAGCCAGGTTGACGGTGTCGCCGATGACGGTGTAATCAAAGCGCTTCTCCGAACCCAGGTTGCCCACGATGGCGTCGCCGGTGTGGAGTCCGATGCGCATGGTCAGGGGGGGCAGGTCCAGGCCGGCGAACCGTTGGTTCAACCCGGCCAGGGCCGCCTGCTGCCGGAGGGCGGCCCGGCAGGCTCTGGGGGCCTGGTCCGGCTGGTCCAACGGCGCCCCCCAAAAGGCCATGATGGCATCCCCTTCGAACTTGTCCACCGTGCCTTCCTCGGCCAGGATGATCTCGGTCATGCCGGACAGATAGTCGTTGAGCAGGCCCACCACCGTCTCGGGACTGAGGCGCTCCGAGATGGTGGTGAACCCGGCCAGGTCCGAGAAAAACAGGGTGATCCGGCGGCGTTCGCCCCCCAGTTGCAGTTTCTCCGGATGTTCCAGCAAATGGTTGATGACGGTCTCGGACATGTACTGGCCGAACATGCGCCGGATATACAGCTTCTGGCGGCCTTCGGTGGCATAGCTGAAGGCGACGGCCAGGGCGAAGGTCAGGCTCAAAGCGATGCCGGGCAGCACCGGGTCGGCCCACCAGCTTAGGAGGAAGAGCCCCGCCGCCAGGGTCAGGCAAACCAGGACCAGGGCCGCAAAGGCGGCCAGAATAGTCACGAGCCCGGAAAAGTACAGGACCACCAGGACCATAGCGGCGTTCAGGACCAGGCTTCCTCCCCATAACATCCAGGCTGGAACCGGCTGGAGAAAGTCGCCCCGCAACAAATTATCCAACAGGGTGGCGTGGAGTTCCACCCCGGGATAGATGGCGGCCACCGGAGAGGCCTTCAGGTCCAGGAGCCCCGGGGCGGTGAGGCCCACCAGGACCCACTTGCCGGCAAAGGCCTCCGGGGGACAGATGGGCGGCAGGCCATGCTGCCGGCGGTAATCCGAAGCGATGACATTGGCCGCGGCGAAGCGCTGATGGCTGCGGCTGGGGCCGCGGAACTTGAGGAGAAAACGTCCCTGAGAGTCCAGGGGGATGCGGGTCTGGCCCGCCACCAGGACCTCGGGCGCAAATTTCAAGGGACCGGGGTTGCCGAAGCGATGGAAGGCCGCAAACCCCAAGGTGGGAAGCCATTTGTCCTGAAACGGCGCCACCAGGGGCACCCGGCGGTAGATGCCGTCCGGGTCCGGCTGGGACTGGACGTTTCCCAGGGCCTGGGCCGCAGCCAACAGCGCCGGGATGGGCGTAATCACCGCCCGATAGGTAGGCTGGCCCTGGGGCGGCGGCCCGGGGATGGCGAGGCCGGCCTTCCGGAGCAGGTCCTTTTCCGCAGGGTTGGGCGGCTTGGCCTCCCGGGACAAAAAATAGGCCGCCGCCACATTGCCGGCCGCGGCCGCCGCTTGGGTAAAGCGTTGGTCGTCTTCCGGCCCGTAGGAGGAGGCCTCGGTAAACAGGATGTCGAAGATCACCGCCTTGGCCCGGGCCCAGCGGCAATAGTCCATGAGGGGGGCGTAGAGCTGCCGGGGCCATGGCCAGGTAACTCCCTGGTCCTTAAAGAAATCCAGGTCAGGCTGATCTACGGTCACCACCACCACCTGGGACGAGGCTCCGGGCAGGGGCACCAGCCGGAAGAGCACATCCAGGGTCTTGAGGCGATAGGGCTGGATGGCCCCGGTGAGCTCCAGGATCAGGGACAGGACCATCGCCGCCAGGATGAGCCCCACCGCGGCCAGCCATTTGGGGTGCCGGAAAGCGCCGGTCAGATTGGCTTTGCGTCTCATCATCTCAGGAAAAATGCGCCTTGCTAGGCGTGGGTCGTAATCAGTTTACCATGGAAAAACCACAAGCTGTAGGGGCGGACCTGAGTGTCCGCCCTTGGGGGACGCGCCCCCGGCTGCGCCCAAAAAGATATCAGGCTGCCGCCGATATTTTAGCAGGCCTGGGCCCCTGCTCCACCCTTTATTCCGGTGTGGGGGGATTTGAACAAGGTTTTTCCCGCTAAAACCTGGCCCCGCAAAAGCCCCGGATATGTATTTGACCCATGAGTTTAAAGGGGGACAATCCGGCCATCAGCCATAACCAGCAGGTCATCCCCCAGCCGGCGGGCCTGGGCCAGGTCGTGGGTCACGACGATTATGGCGCTCTCTGCCGAGGTTTTCCGGTTTAAAATTATTTGCTCAATGATTTCGGCATTTTCCGGGTCCAGATTGGCAGTAGGTTCATCCAACAGCAGGACCTCGGGGTCGATAATCAGGGCCCGGGCCAGCCCCAGGCGTTTGGTCTCGCCGCTGGAGAGGTCCAGGCCGTTTTGCCGCCGCTTGTGGCCCAGACCCACCCGGTCCAAGACCTCATTTACCCGGCGCTCCACCTCCGGGGCGGGCCGGCCCCGGATCTTCAACCCATAGGCCACATTGTTGAACACCGAGGTGTTGAAGACCCCGGTGCGGGGCAGAAGCAAGGTGATCCGCCGCCGCAGATGGAGGTCAGGGGGGAGTGCGACGCCGTTATCCTCATAGCGCACTTCCCCGGCGTCCGGGGGCTCCAGGAGAGCGGCGATCCGAAAGAAGGTGGATTTGCCGACGCCGTTGGGACCCTGCAAGGCGTAGGTCCGGCCGGAGCCGAACCGGAAAGAGCACTCCCGCAACACGGCCTGGCCGTTATAACTCTTGGAAATACGGTCAACTTCCAGCGTTAATCCCATAGAATGATCCCGGACCGGACCCGGCCGGCCCGCTGGCAGAACCGGAGACCGAGGTTGATGCCGAAGGAGATGAGCAAAAGAATTATTCCCAGGGCGATGGCCAGTTCGAAATCGCCTTTATCCGTCTCCAGGGCGATAGTGGTGGTCATGACCCGGGTATAGCCGGCGATGTTCCCGCCCACGATAATCACCGCCCCCACTTCGGCCATCGCCCGGCCCAGGCCCGCCATAACCCCCGCCATAATGCCGTAGCCGGCCTCCCGGATGACGGTGATGACCGCCTGGAAGGGCGTGGCTCCCAGGGTGACGGCCGCCTGCCGGATCACCGGGTCCACCCTGACGATGGCGGCATGGGAGAGGGACACTACAATGGGCCACACCAGGATAGCCTGGACCATGACCATGGCGGTGGGGGTATACAACAGGCCCAGACCCCCCAGGGGTCCGCTCCGGGACAGGAAGAGATAGAGCAAGAGCCCGGCCACCACCGGCGGCAGCCCCATGCCGGTGTTCATCAGGCTGAGGATCAGACCCCGCAGGGGCACCCGGCCCCAGGCCAGGGCCGCGCCCAGGGGCAGACCCAGGAGCGCGGCGATCACCAGGGCCGATCCCGAGACCTGCACCGAAAGCAGAATGATCCCCAAGAGCTCGGGATTGAAGGTGAGGATGAGCCTCCCGGCTCCGATAAACCCGTTGAGGATGGATTCCATAAGGATATGGAGGGCAGGCCAAGGCTGCCGGCCCGAAGCCTGCCCAGGCAGCGAATTATTTGGCGTTGGGAATGAAGAGTTTGTTTCCCTGTTTGTCTTTAAAGTCGCCGATGGCCTGCTGGCCTTCCGGGGAAATCAGCCAGGTGATGAAGGCCATGGCCTCCTGATGTTTCACCTGCTTATGTTTGGCGGGATTGACCGCCATCACCCCGTACTGATTGAACAGGATGGGGTCGTTCTCCAGAACCAACGCCATCTCCAGCCTGTCCTTGTCCTTGCAGGCCAGCCAGGTGCCCCGGTCAGTGAGGGTATAGGCCCGCTTTTCATTGGCGAGGCGCTGGGTCTTGGCCATGCCCTGCCCCACTTCCATATACCATTTCTGGCCCTTGGGGTCTATCCCCGCCTTGTTCCAGATGGCCAGTTCCTTGGTATGGGTGCCGGATTTATCCCCCCGGGAGACAAAGGGGGACTTGCTGGCGGCGATTTTTTGCAAGCCCTCCGACGCGGATTTCAGGCCCTTGAGGGGGGCCGGATCATTGGAGGGACCGATGATGATAAAATCATTATACATGAGGTCGTGGCGGTTGACAAAATAACCCTCCGCCACCGCTTTTAGCTCCTGGTCCCTGGCGTGGACCAGGACGACATCGGCGTCCCCCCGCCGGCCCAGGGCCAGGGCGGCCCCGGTGCCCACGGCCACCACGTCCACCTTGATACCGGTCTTTTTCTCAAAGATAGGCAGCAGATAATCAAATAACCCGGAATTTTGGGTGCTGGTGGTGGAGGCGCATTTGATCCGGGTTTCCGCGGCGGCGGTCCCGGCCGAGACGGCGGCCGCCGCCATGATGCCCAGCAATATTGCTAAACCGAATTTTCTCATCCTCTGTCCTCCCCTTCAGGAGCCGACGCCGATTGACGCGCTCCTCTTCACGGTAAAAGGTCTTAATCCTCATACTGTCGGGCGTAGGCCGCGTCTTGATAGAGCCCCTCGCCGTAGCGGTCTTTGCCGTAATCCCTGATGATCTGCTGGCCCTGGGGGGACGCAACAAACGCGATGAATCTGGCCGCCAGGGCCGCCCCCGGGGTGGCCCCGGCCGGCTGCCCCAAGGCGTTATAGGTGTTGACCAGCATCTTGTCCCCGCGGTGCAGGACCTTAAGATGCTCCATCTCCTTTTTCTTGGCCACCCAGGTGCTGCTGTCCACCATGAAGCAGCCCTTTTCCTGATCGGCCCGCTTGAGGGTGGCCTTCATAAAATCTTTGGTGACGATGTACCAGGCGCCCTCGGGCTTGATGCCGGCCATCTTCCAGATGGACATTTCTTTCTTGTGGGTGCCGGAATTGTCCCCCCGGGAAAAGAACCTGGCCCGGGCCGCGGCGATGCGGCGATAGGCGTCCGCCCCGTTCTCGGCTGCGGCAATTTTGGCCGGATCATCTGCAGGACCGACCAGGTAAAACTCGTTGGCGCCGATGAGGGTGCGCCCGGTGGCCCAGCCTTGCTGAACCGCCTTTTTTTCCGCCACCGGCGCGTGCACCATGACCATATCCACTTTTTTGTCGCGCAGCAGTTGCAGGGATTTTCCCGAACCGGCCTTAATCCATTGCAGAGTGGTTTGGCCCTGCAGAACTTGATTGAAGGCCTCCCCCAGGACCTTCAACAGGCCCAACTCCCCAGGGCTGCCGGTGGCCAGGGTGAATTTCTCCGGGCCGCTGCCGTACACCCCGTCATAAGGGGCCGCCGCCCCGGCCGTCCTCAGGGACGCCAGCACCAAAAGCGCCCCCATCAGTGCCAAAAATTTTTTGTTCATCCCTTTACTCCGGAAAGCCGAAAATCTTGCGGCCAAGGGTTATTTTCTTATAAAAATAACGCATTCCAAAAAAAATTTTCCCTCACTGACCCCGATGTAACTCACCTGAACGTCCCTGGGGTGCGTCGGCCCGCCCCGGCCTTTGCATCCTTATCGGGTCTGAAGCCACTCTTGAAAATTGTCCACCAGGCGCCAGAACGAGGCCACGGCCTCCTCCCCTGCGGGGGTGAGCCAGGCCCGGCCGCCGTGACGCCCCCCGAAGGTGCGGGCCACCAGTTCCTCCCCCGCCAGGCGGTTCATCTCAGAAACCAGGGTCCAGGCATGACTATAGGCCATGTCCATGGAACGGGCCGCGGCCGCAATGGAGCCCAGGTCCCGGATGCGTTCCAGCAGGACCACCCGACCCCAACTCAAAAAGGTCTCCCCGTTTTTCTCCAGCCAGAGGCGTCCTTTGACCCGGAAGCCGGCGGGACCGGGACCCTCGGCCAGGGCCGTGCCCCGGCCATGGTCGGTCTTTTTTCTGCTCATGAATGGATTTTTTCCAAAGAATAGCCCATAGTCCACCAAAAACCAAGATTTTCCTTGACTTTATTCAATCCCTGGGCAGAAAATATTAAGGAATACCACAACAATGGGGGGAGTTCCGGTCCGGCCAGCGCCCTTGGGGGAGGGCAGGGCTTTTCGGGTCCGGGGCAGCATAGACGCACACCCGCTATCTTTATCCAAAATTCAAATTTCCCCCTGAAAAACCGATTTAGAGGGTAGAGGGAAACTTTGCCTCAGCGCCAAAACCTGAGATCTTTCTGCGTCTCGTTAATGCGGGGCTTGAGAGTGTGCGCCTGGCCTATCCTGGCCATCGCCGTGGTCCTGGCCGCGGTTTCGGTCTGGTATACCTTTACCCATCTGCAGATTCGCACCAGCCGCAGCGACCTGGTGGCCAGCGACCAGAGCCTTATCCAGCAGACCGAAAAGATGGACCGGGCCTTTGGGGGCCGGGACGGCATGGTGGTGGTGGTGGAGAACGGCCAGCCCAAGCGGGCCGTCAATTTCGCCAATGACCTGGCCGCCGAGTTGAGGCGTCATCCGGATCACTTCCCCGAGATTTTCTTTCATATCGATCCGGAGAGGTTCAAGCGCTCGGCCCTGCTGTACCTGGACTTAAAGGACCTCGACCGGATCAAAAACGGTCTCCTGGAGCAGCGAAGCCTGTTGTCGGACCTGGCCGCCGACCCCCGCCTGACCACCTTTTATCAACTGGTGAACAACCAGATTGCCCGGTCGATGATCGGCGAGGTCTTTACCGGTTTCCTGACCGAAGAGACCAAGGTGGAGCTGCCGGACCTGTCCCTGCTGAACGCCTCCCTGGAGGGACTTTCGGCCGGCCTGGAGGGCCAAAAACCCGGAAAACTGTTGTTCAGCAGTTTTTTCCCCAAGGAACTGAGCGAGTTAGAAGGCGCGGGCTATTTCTTTACCGAAAATGACAAGTTCCTGATGTTTTTGGTGACCCCCGCCGGCGATTGCTACGCGGCCCGGAGCAAAGACCTGGCTCTCCTGAGAGAGATAGTGGACCGGGTCAAAACCCGGTACCCCGGCCTGCAGGCGGGGGTGACCGGCCCCGACGCCCTGGAAGCCGACGAAATGACCAGTTCCATGCAAGACATCACCCTGGCCACCTGGTTGTCGCTGCTGGGCCAGATGGGACTGTTGATCCTGTTTTTCCGCAGCCTGAGGCGCACTCTGGCGGAGGGGCTTGTCTTAATCCTGGGCCTGTGTTGGACCTTCGGGCTGGTCACCCTGGTGGTGGGCCATCTCAATCTCCTCTCCCTGATCTTCGCGCCTCTCATGCTGGGCCTCACCATCGACTACGGCATCCACTGGTTTTGCCGCCTGGAGGAGGAGGAACGCGCCGCCGGCCCGGGCAGCGCCACGGTGTTGACCTGCACCTTTCAACGGTCAGCCCCGGCGATTATTTATGCCGGCCTGGCCGCCACCATCTCCTTTGTCCCCCTGGCTTTTGTTGGTTTTAAGGGGCTGGCCGAATTGGGGCTGATCCTGGCCATGGGCATCCTGGTGATGCTCACCGCCACCCTGCTCCTGGTGCCGGCCCTAGTGATCATCACGGAACACTACGCCGCCGTCGAGGGCGCCGAAGCCTGCGCCCCGCAGCCCAAGCCCTTTCTCCAACTGGCCTGGCGCCGGCCCCGCCTGGTGGTGGCCCTGGGAGTGGCCATTACCGCCCTGGGGGCCGTCAGCCTCCAGGCAGTCAAGTTCGATCTAAACCCCCTGCATCTGCAAAACCCCCATACCGAATCGGTGGTGTGGGAATTCAAGCTGATCCAGGATTCCAAATATTCCACCTCCTATGGGGCCCTGATGACCGCCTCCCTTCCGGAACTGAAGGCGCGGACCGAGGCCCTGAAAGACCTGCCCACGGTCTCCCATGTGGAGTCGGTCCTCTCCTTTCTGCCCCGCCAGGTGACGGAAAAACGTCGAATCCTCCAGGGGATCCAGCCCACCCTCAATGCCATCAACTTTCCCCGGGCGCCCGCCGGACCTTCTGACCCTCAGGAGCTGGTGGCGATCCTGAGCCGGATCAATTTTAAAATGGCGGAGGCCGCCAAAAATCTCGATCAGGAGCAGGCGGCCGCCAAGAAGCAGGTGGAAGAGACCCACCGGCTCATTAATACGATTATTCCCCGGCTCCAGGCCGACGCGCCGTTAACCGCCCGGCATCTGGAGGAATATGGCCGGTATTTTTTCTCGGATCTGACCGACACCTGGGACCTGTTCCGGGGCTATGTGAACGACGGGCTGACCGCGCCCCCTCCCACCCTGGAGGACTTGCCCCGGTCGGTGCGGCAGCGCTTTGTCAGCCCGGAGGGCACCTACCTCATCCGGGTCTTCCCGTCCGAAGATACCTGGAATTTCGGCCCCCTGGAACGGTTCGTCAAGAGCCTCTGGAAGGTGGACCCCAACTCCGGGGGCGACCCGGTGCTCCTCTATACCTTCACCCTCGGGTTCCGCAATTCCATCCTGTGGGCCGCGGGCATGGCCCTGTTGTCCATTACCGTCCTGCTGGTCCTCTTGTTCCGCAGCCTCAAAATGGCCATGCTGGCCCTGATCCCCCTGGTGGTGGGCACCAGCCTGACCGTCACCCTCATGTGGCTGCTGAAGCTTCCCTTCAACCAGGCCAACGTCCTTTTTGTGCCGTTGATCCTGGGGGAGGGCATCGAATTCGGCATCATCATCCTGGCCCGATGGCGGGTGGAGGAATCAGCCCGGGCCATCACCCTGCCGGCCAGCACCGCCAAAGGCGTGGCCCTGGCGGCCCTGACCACCACCCTCGGCTTTGGCAGCCTGATGGTTTCCGGACATCAGGGCACCTTTAGCCTGGGGCTCCTGGCCACCGTCGGCAGCCTCAGCGTTCTTCTGGCTTCCCTGAGCATCCTGCCGGCTTTCCTCCGGCTGATGGAAAGAAGCTACGGGCGTCAACCCGCTTTCCAGCCTTACCTGACTCTGGGACGCTGGTTCTACCACTTGATAAGGAAGAAAAGCGATGAAAAAACTGCTTTGGACAATTAGCCTGGCCCTGTTGGCCTCCTCAACCTGGCTCCTGCCCGCCCGGGCGGCCACCCCCACGGATTACGTCCGGTCCATCCTGGAAAAAGTCATGGCCATCCAAAACGACCCGGCCCTGGCCGATCAGGCCCGGGCCCGGGCCATCCACCAGATTATCGGGCAGAGCTTCGATTTTCCCATGATGGCCAAGGATTCCCTGGGCGACACCTACGGGGGTCTCAGTAGCGGCCAGCAGCAGGAATTTACCCGCACCTTCAGCTTCCTCTTCCAGGACTCTTATACCCGCCTGGTCCTCAACTTCTTGAAGAAGGAGAACATCCAGTACGGCCAGGAACGCCTGCAAGGCGACAAAGCCCAGGTGGACACCGCCATCGTCCGCACCAATGAACGAATCCCGGTGACGTATCTCCTGCACCGGGCTTCTCAGGGGTGGGTTCTCCACGACGTCATCGTGGACGGGGTCAGCATCTTGCAGAACTACCGGACCCAGTTTGCCCAGGTCATCCGCACCAAGTCTTTCGACTTCCTCCTGAAAAAAATGGCGGACCAGCGTCGGGCGGTTCAATAGCTTCCCGGCCCCCGGATGGCCATAATCCCGGACCTCAACGCCACTGCTCCCCTGGTCGGCGGCCAGCTTTACCCCGGAAAAATTATCTCTTTCAAGTGAGGGTCCTTTAGAAGGCCGGGACCGGTTTCGGGGAGGGTGATGCGGCCTTTTTCCAGGACGTAGGCTTTCTCCGCCACTTTCAGCACCCGCTGAATGAGTTGCCCGGAAATCAGCAGGGTGACCCCGCTTTGCCTCAGTTCCTGGAAGGAATTGCAGAACCGTTGCACCAGCTTGGGGCTCAACCCCATGAAGGGCTCATCCAGCATGAGGAGGCGGGGGGCCGACATCAGGCCCCGGGCCAGGGTGACCATGCGCTGCTGGCCGCCGCTCAAGACGCCGGCCGGGGCCCGGAGCCGCTCCTTGAGTTCCGGGAAGAGGCGGCAGACCCGGTCCAGGGCGGCTGCCAGCCGCCGGCGCACCAGGTACGCGCCGATTTCCAGATTTTCCAACACCGTCATGCCGGGGAAGACGCGCATCCCCTCCGGGACATAAATAACCCCCCGACGCACCACTTCCCAGGCAGACAAGGTTCCGATGGGCTCACCCTCGAAAAAGATGCGGCCCGCCAGCGGCCGCTGCAGGCCGCCGAGGGCTTTGAGAAGGGTGGTTTTGCCGGCTCCCTCCAGGCCGACGATGGCCGTGATTTGGTGGGCCAGGCAGGTAAAGCTCACATCCACCAGCACCGGTTTCCCCTGCAGGGAGACCGAGAGGCGCTGCACGGCCAGGAGGGGCGGGTGAGGAGCGCCGGCCGGCATCAGGCGCCTCCGTCGGAGTCCGACCCGTACCGGGCCCCCAGGTAAGCGGACACCACTTCCGGGTGGCGGAGTAACGATGAAGGCGGCCCCTGGGCGATGATCTCCCCCCGGTCCAGGGCCAGGAGTCGGTCGGCCACCGCCTCCAGGAGGGTGAAAAGGTGGTCGGTGAGGAGCAGCGTCAGTCCCTGGTCCCGCAATTTGAGGAGCCCGTCCGCCAGGCGGTTTACCGCGCTGAGGCTGAAGCCTGCGGCGATCTCGTCCAGGAGCAGCAACTGCGGCCGGGTGGCCAGGGCCCGGGCCAATTCCAGCAGCCGTTGCTGGGGGAGGGCCAAATCACAAGCCCGGCTGTGCCGCTTATCCATCAGCCCTGCCATAGTGAGCCAGTTATGGGTTTCTGCCTGGGCCTGGCGGATAGGAGGGTGCGGCTCCCGTCCCCGGCAGGCCCCCATGAAGACGTTTTCCCACACGCTCATCTCTGGGAAAATTTGAGGAATCTGGAAGGTCCTGGCCAGACCGGCCCGACTCAGGCGGTCAGGCGGCCAGGCGGTGGTTTCCTGACCGAAAAAGACCACGCGGCCGGAGCCGGGCCTCTGCCAGCCGCTGATGATATGAAAGAGAGTGGTTTTGCCGGCGCCGTTGGGGCCGATGAGGCCCAGGATCTCGCCTGCCGGCAGGGAAAATGAGATGTCCCGGAGAACGGTCCGGTCCCCGTAGGATTTTTTGATCCCGCGAACCTCTAAACAGATTTGGGGGGCGACGGCAGCCATGCGGCAATTCCCTTGGGAAAAAATAAAATCGTCAGAATGATGATCAGTCCGTAAACGGCCGAGTGGCCCATGGGAAACAAGGGCTGGAGCAAGAGCTGTTCCAGGGGGTAGAGAACGAACGCTCCCAGGATTGGCCCCAAAACCTGGGTGCGGCCGCCGAACATACTGAAAACCAGCGGCAGAACCGACAGGTGCAGGTTAAAGACCAGGGCCGGCTCCACCAGGCCCATGATATGGGCATACAGCGCGCCGGCGATCCCCGTGAGGTAAGAGCTGAGCGCCAGGGCCTTGGCCCTTTCCCGGTTGGCCCCGATGCCGATCGCGGCCGCCGCGGTTTCGTTTTCCCGGAGGGCCCGCAAGGTCCACCCCCACCGGGAGCGGATACTGCCCCGATGCACCAGGGCCGCAACTAGCATGACGCCCAGCAGCAGGTAGTACTGGGCTTTGAGGTCCGCGCCGAAGGCCATCTCCCAGCCTCCCAGAGACACGGTGGGCAGGCGGTCTACGCCCACGATCCCCAGGGAGCCGGAGGTGAGCCGGTCCCAATTATCGGTGATGGTTTTGGGAATTTCCACCGCCGCCAGGGACGCCAGACCCAGATAGACGCCCCGGAGCCGCCTGAAACCATAACTCCAGCAAACCGCAAACGCCACGCTGGTCAGGGCCCCCAGGGGAATGCACAGGAAGGGGGACCAGTGCCAATGCTGATTGCAGAGGACTGAACCATAGGCCCCCAGACCGAAGAAGGCCGCGTGTCCCAGGGATATGGCCCCGGAAAGGGCGTACATGTTCCAGGCCAGGGCCAGGGCGCCGTAGAGACAGGCAAAACCCAGCACCTGGTAGAACAGGAAGGCGTCCCGGAAAATTAGGGGCCAGGCCGCCAGGACCAGGACCATAGCCAGAGGCATGAGGGAAGAGGAGCGCAATGTATTCAAGGTTGCTTGACTGAACCGCATAACGAGCAATTCCGTGAGCCTCTTCAAGAGCCTGGTGGGCGCGCCCTGCCTGGACGCCCAGGGCTTTTTCGGAAAAACCCCGGTAAATGCGGGTCCTGGCGCGGTCCGGCTCAACCCTCCTTCTTCAGGGAAATTCCTTCCGGCCGGATGTAGAGCAGCGTAATGAGGAGCGCGGCGCTGACCAGTTCCCGCCAACTGCTCCCCAGGGTGAAGACCGCCACCGACTCCGACAGACCCAGGAGCCACCCCCCCAGGAGGATGGCCCGGGTCCGGCCCAGGCCGGCAAAGATGGCGACCACGATGGCAATCATGGTCGCCTCGGCGCCGGCCGCGGGATAGAGGTACATATTCTGGGCCAGGAGCGGGCCGGCCAACCCGATGAGCAGGCCCCCCAGGCCGAAGGCGACCAGGGCCAACCGGTTGACGTTGATCCCGGCCATCTGGGCCGCCTCCCGGTCCTGGATAGTGGCCCTGAGGGCCTTGCCTAAAAAGGTGTGCTGCAGCGCCAGGTGGACCGCCCCGATGACCAGGAACGACAGGACGATGAGTATCCCCTGGTGCAGGGGAAAAGTAAAATCCAACCCAGGGAAAGCCATGGTGGGCCAATTGAACTGCATCAAGCGGTAATCGGCGGAAAACCAGGCCTGCAGGAGAGTTTGCAGCAGCAAAGCCAGCCCCAGGGTCACCACCATGGTATTTAAACCGTAGGGTTCCGGCAGCCGCCGGAGCAGGTAGTGCAGGGGGATGGTCAGGCCCAGCAGCGCCAGGGAGCAGATGGGTAAGATCAGAAAAAAGGGCGCCTGGAAAAACTGCCACAACACAAAGGCGAGATAACCGGAAAGCACAATCATTTCCCCGTGGGCCAGATTGAACGCCCGGGCGATGCCGAGGATCAGGGAAAACCCCAGAGCGATCAGGGCGTAGAAAGAACCCAGGGAAAAACCGGCAAAAATTACCGGGGCCCAAACCCACATGATCTGAGGGTCCTTGAGAAGACGATGAATCTTATTGGCGGGAAAGTTCCAGGGACGGAAAAGCCAGGAAGAAAAGCGGCAATTGCCCCTTTAGTCCCCTGGTCCTGAATAGTCCCGCCTCAGCGCGCCGCCAGGCTTAACTCCACTCGGCCAGTGGCCCGTTCAGGGGGATACACCACCACCAACCGCTGCTTCTGAATCTGCACCACGACATGCTGATAATACCGGGGATCGCCATGGTTATCAAAGGCCAACCTCTCCATGGGCAACTGCAGGTCAAGCCTGGCCAGAGCTCGGCTGATGGCCTCCCCGGTGAGTTGCCCCCCGTCCTGAAGAACCGTTCCGATGGCGGCCAACAGGGCCCGGGCGGAAGTGTAACCGTGCATGGTGGTGGTATTGGGGTCTTTGCCGAATTGTTTCCGAAACCCCGCCACCAAGGCTTGGGACGCCTGTTCGGTCCCGGGCCGGGTGATGCCCGGGTTCCAGGCGCAGGTGCCCAGAAGTCCCTCAGAGGCCTGCCCGACTTCGTTGATAAAGCTCTGGTAGGCCACTCCCCAGGGGGCGATAAAGGCCTTCAGGTTCAGGGGCCGCTCCCGCAATTGCCGCACCATGATCAGGTTGTCGGCATAGAAGCCGCCGGAGATCAGCACCTCTACCCGGGCCGGGGGCAGCTTGAGGAGAAACATGGAGAAATCCGGCCAGCCGGGGCGAAACTTTTCCTGCAGAATAATCTCGCAGTCCATCTTGGCCAGACCGGCCTGGAGGCTGTCGGCAAATTCGGTGGCCCCCGGGGATGCGGCGTGCAGCACGGCCACCCGCCGGGCCTTCAGGGTGCGGGTGAGAAACCCGCACAAAGGCTGGACGATGCCCTCCAGGCGGGAAACGCGAAAAAAGTAGGGGGTTTTGTTCCCTGTAATAGCCTGCTGGAGGCTGGCCGAAGCCACATAGGGCACCCGGTGTCTGGCGGCCTGCTGGCTGATGGGCCCCACCAGCGAATCCACGTATCCTCCCACCAAACCCGTGACTTTCCCGCGCAGGATCAAGTCCTGGGCCTGGTTGACCGCCACGTCCGGTTTGCTCTGATCATCCCGGCTCAGCAGGGTCACCCGGCGTCCGGCTATTCCCCCTTTGCCATTGGCTTCCGCCACCGCATACAGAATACCCTGATGGATTTCCAGGCCATGGGTGGCCAGTTGACCGGAAAGAGGATTGATTTCTCCCAGGCGGATTTCTTCGGCCGCCGTAAGCGGCGGAACCACGCCAAAGAATA
>Ga0172371_10006346_pt1 | contig 17236 bp, 12 predicted proteins | sample Lak12m_FD_114543 | JGI IMG/M metagenome (GOLD analysis project Ga0172371, IMG submission 114543) | Freshwater microbial communities from Kabuno Bay, South-Kivu, Congo - kab_022012_12m | ecosystem: Environmental > Aquatic > Freshwater > Lake | place: Democratic Republic of the Congo: South-Kivu...
AAAATTGATAAAAGACCCTCACCCTATGGTCCCATAAGAAAATATTATTCTCTAAGCAAATCCGGAAAGGAAAGTTTGCAGGAGTTCAAAGCTACCTGGGAAAGGATTAAAAATATCGTTATTAAAGTAATGGAGAGTGATGAAAATGACAAAAAGAAATAAAATAGTTTTACTGACCTCAATTCTTCTGGCACTGTGTGTAATTGCAACTGTAACTCTAAATTTAAAAAATACTATACGTAACAACAGTATCGACATTGAATCTTTGGTTTTGATAGGATTTATCATATTGCTCAGCGTTGTTTCTGTTCCTATAGTTTATTTCTTAAAAGTGCGAAAAAGCAAATTTGAAAGAATACTTAATAATGAATATTTCCAAAAATATGAAATAATCAGAGACAGCATTATGAATTCCCAACTTTCGAGTATAAATAAAAAAGAAATCAGAGAAGATGTACTTGATATACTTATTTCATCCCAAAAATCCGGAAAGTCTGCCGAAAATACAATCGGCAATCCGGAGATTTTTACCAGGGAAATACTTCTGGCCTTTGCAAGACCTGGCAGACTGCCTGTTTTAAGTATTGTTGACGGAATTATTTACTTCATATGTTTTGTGCTGGGAGTAAGCATATTTATATGGTTTGAGCAAACAAGTATAAACTTTTTTAAAATTGGGATCGATATAAGCATGATAACATTCTTTTTTATAATTTCCTTTATCCTGATACCCGCCACAAAGAAACTGACTTCAACGCATAATTACTGGACGTTTATATTGCCGGTAGCTTTTGGAATAATCTTTATTCTGCTTTTTGAAATAATCCGAAGATTTTTTTATGATATTGAAATCATAAGACAATTTCTTGATGGAACGATCAGGATGATTCCGAACATTATTATATTGGTTTTATATATAATCCTAATTCCAATATTATTATTTTTTAAGTCATATATCAGGAAACGGTTATTGAAAAAAATCGATTGATATGAAATAAAAATTTTTTATAAAAATGCTTTTAAACTTTTTCAGTAATTTATTGTTAATTTAAATCCTTAAGTGATAAAGATATTCTTTTTCTATCCTTATCAATATCTATAACTTTTGCACTGACTTTCTGGCTTATCTTTACAACTTCATGGGGACTTTTAATAAATTTATTTGAAAGCTCCGATATATGTATCAGTCCGTATTCTTTTATCCCTATATCTACAAAAGCTCCGAAATTAGTTATATTGTTAATTATTCCATTTAGAATCATGCCTATTTTCAAATCTTCCATGCTGACAATATTTTCTTTAAATTTAAAATCATCTACGTTCTCTCTTGGGTCCCTGCCGGGTTTTGAAAGCTCTTTAAGTATATCTTCCAGTGTAGGGAGCCCCACTTTATCATCAATATAATCCTTCAAATTAATCATATTTTTAATATTATCATTGCCTACAATATTATCGATACTCAGTCCTAAATTTTTAGCCATTTTTTCTACAATATAATAACTTTCAGGATGTACGGCACTGCTGTCCAGAGGATTTATACCATCTTCAATCCTTAAAAATCCTGCGCATTGCTCAAAGATTTTCTCACCCAGTTTGGGAACATTTTTCAAATCATCTCTTGTTAAAAATGCACCTTTTTCTTTTCTATATTCAATAATGTTTTGTGAAATTTTAGGGCCCAATCCCGACACATACATAAGAAGATGCTTGCTGGCAGTATTTATATTAACACCTACCAAATTAACGCAGCTCCCTACAACATGGTCCAGGCTTTCCTTCAATTTTGACTGATCAACATCATGCTGGTATTGCCCCACTCCTATGGATTTTGGATCAATCTTTACTAGCTCTGCAAGCGAGTCCATCAGCCTTCTTCCAATTGAAACCGCACCTCTGACCGTAACGTCATAGTCAGGGAATTCCTCCCTGGCTAAAGTTGAAGCAGAATATATGGAAGCACCACTTTCGCTGACAATAAAAATTTTTATGTCTTTACCGCTAAAAATTGAATTTATAAACTGATCGGTTTCTCTGCTGGCGGTACCGTTTCCTATGGCTACGGCTTCTATTTTATATTTATTCACCATGTCTTTTATTTTCTTCTTTGATTCTTCTGTTTTATTTACCGGCATATGAGGATATATCGTATCATTAAAAAGCAGGTCTCCCTGTTCATTTAAACAAACCGTCTTGCATCCTGTCCTGAAACCCGGATCTATGGCCAAAACCCTTTTCCTGCCAAGAAAAGGAGCAAGAAGTAATTGACGCAAATTACCGGTAAATACCTTTATAGCTTCAGTATCTGCCTTTTGTTTAGTGATATTGGTAAGCTCTGTTTCCAGGGATGGGCAAAGAAGCCTTCTGTAGCAATCTTTTATAACTGCTTTTACCATCTCTGAAGCCTGATTTTTTGATAATACCAGAAGGTTCTCCATAGCCTCAAGGCAATCACTCTCCCGGGGCAATATTGAAACTTTTAGCACACCTTCCTTCTCTGCTCTTTTTATTGCCAGGAAACGATGAGATGAAATTTTATTTATCGGCTCACTAAAATTAAAATAATCCCTGTATTTTGCTCCCTGCACTTCCATTCCTTTAAGCAGTGTTGAACTCATGACAGCATCTTTTTCAAAAATACTCCTGACTGATTGTCTTACTTTCTTATCCTCACTTATCAATTCTGCTATTATATACCCCGCTCCCTCAAGGGCCGCTTCCGTGTTTTTAACATTATCATTTATATATCTTTCTGCTTCTTTATAGATGTCAAATTCTTTCTGCAAAAAAATTAATTTTGCCAAAGGCTCGAGACCCATTTCTCTGGCTGCATCTGCCTTTGTTTTTCTTTTAGGTTTAAAGGGCAGATAAATATCTTCAAGCATGGTTGAGCTATCTGCTTCCTCGATCATTTTTTTAAGTTCTGCAGTAAGATTACCTTGTTTTTCAATCTCCTTTAGAATGGTTTGCCTTCTGTCATCAATTTCCGCCAGGCTATTTGATTCCTTCTTTATATCAAGTATTTGTGTTTCGTCCAGATTACCGGTAGCTTCTTTTCTATATCTTGAAATAAAAGGTATAGTGTTTCCCTGCTCTAAAAGTTTTAAAACGGCAGTAACATTTTTATCAATTATTTTTAATTTAACAGATATTTTCTTTGAATATTTTAGTTCCATAAAAAATTTCTTTTTTTTAAATTCAAAAACATATCCTATAATTATTTTATAAACTATTCAAGATAAGTTCATTGCACTCGATTTTCTAAAATGTTATTCTGTTTTCACTAAAATATTTAAGTTATAAAAAAAGGCAACCTATGAGTGATTTTAGTGAAAAATCAGACTTTGTAAGAGACATCATCAGGACAGAACTGGAAAAAGAAGGCGGCAGTAAAAAAATTCACACAAGATTTCCTCCTGAGCCAAATGGATATCTCCATATCGGACATGCAAAATCAATATGCCTTAATTTTGGACTGGCAGAAGAGTTTGAGGGCAGTTGTAACTTGAGGTTTGATGACACAAACCCGACAAAGGAGGAGTCTGAATATGTAGAATCCATAAAAACAGATATAAGATGGCTGGGTTTTGACTGGGGACAGAACCAATATTACGCTTCAGATTATTTCGAAAAGTTTTATGAGTTTGCCGTGGAACTGATAAAAAAGGGCAAGGCATATGTTTGTGATTTAAGCGCTGAAGAGATAAGGTTATACAGAGGCACGCTAACGACACCGGGAAAAGCAAGCCCCTATAGAAACCGCTCTCAAGAAGATAATCTGCAGCTATTTAAAGAAATGCGTGAAGGCAAATACCCTGACGGTGCGAAAGTACTGAGAGCAAAAATAGACATGGCTTCTCCCAACCTTAATATGCGGGACCCGGTTATGTATCGGATACTGCATACAAGTCACCATCGTACAGGAAGTAATTGGTGTATTTATCCAACATACGATTGGGCACATGGGCAATCAGATTCTATTGAAAATATAACGCATTCAATATGTACACTGGAGTTTGAGGACCACCGCCCCCTCTATGACTGGTTCATTGAACAACTTGGCATACATCATCCAAGGCAGATAGAATTTGCAAGGCTGAATCTTACTTATACCGTGATGAGTAAAAGAATGCTGCTTGAGCTTGTAGAAAAAAAATATGTAAATGGCTGGGATGATCCAAGAATGCCTACCATTTCAGGTATGCGGCGAAGGGGCTATACACCGGAAGCGATCCGCAATTTCTGTTCACAGATAGGAGTGTCAAAAGCGGAAAGCACGGTAGAAATAGCTTTTCTCGAACATTTTATAAGAGAGGACCTGAATAAAAAAGCAGCCAGGGTCATGGCAGTACTGAATCCTTTAAAGGTTGTAATAGACAACTATCCCGAATACCAGGAAGAAGAACTTATAGCCATAAATAATCCTGAGGACATTAATGCCGGTACCAGAAATATACCATTTTCAAAAATTTTATATATAGAAAGAGAAGATTTTCTGGAAAATGCACCTTCAAAGTTTTATAGGCTTGCCCCGGGAAGAGAAGTAAGGTTAAGGTATGCTTATTTTATAAAGTGCGTTGATGTAGTTAAAGATACAAATGACAATATTATAGAACTTCATTGCATATACGATCCTGCAACCAGAGGAGGAGATGCACCTGACGGCCGGAAGGTAAAAGCGACCCTTCACTGGGTTTCCGCCAAACATTGCCTTACTGCAGAAGTAAGGTTGTTTGATAATCTTTTTTTAAAGGAATATCCACTCAAAGTAGATGAAGGCCTTGATTTTAAGGATAATTTAAACCCAAATTCATTGAAAGTAATTAAAGACTGCAGGCTTGAACCATCTCTTGCCAAAGTAAAACCATCAAATATTTTTCAATTTGAAAGGTTAGGATATTTCTGCGTGGATTCTGATACTGCAAATGGAAAAACAGTATTTAACAGAACCGTGACACTGAAAGATGAATGGGCAAAGATAAAAGCATCTAAATAAACAACTTTTCTATTTTATGCAATCTGCAGATCTTTTTTACCGTTCAGAATAATACTTTTTCCTTTTAAAAGACCGCCCTTTTCTATAATAAGAGTGGCATCATTCTTCTGGGTCAGATTACCGACAAATTTACCGGTATTTTTTATTGTTACCAAACCGGTGGCAACCATTTCACCTTTATAGTCACCTGCTATTACAATATCTTTTACTTTAGTTGTTGATTCCACATTTCCGGATTCAGAAATTATCAGCATTCCTTCTGAATTCACTGAACCATTTATAATACCGTCAATAATCACTATACCCTTAAAGTTAAATTTTCCTTCTATTTTTACGCCCTTTGCAATTTTTGTGAAAGAACCTCTCAAATTTTTTTCTATATTACCGTTATTGCCATTATTTAAGAACATATCTGCTCCAATTTATTCTTAAACTAATGTTGTCATAATTATACATTTTTGTTTTTACTCAAAAATTAATTTTATATTATAATTATAATATAAATAAATATATACTATTATATATACAATATTTAATATTATCAATGAATTTCGTAAAATTTTTTTGGCCCAATTTTATTTGGAAATTTTTATTGTTCAATCGATTTATCTTATTAATGTAAATATTATGATATAATTTTACCGTATATTTTTTACACTGTATTTTTCATAAAAACATTTGTTTTGTCAGTTAAGCATATGATTGCAAGAAAAAAAATTCTGGTTATACCTTCTATAATAGTAGCTGTCACAATCTTATTATATACTTCCGGTTGCTGCTGCAGCTTATCCGATCTTTTTAGAAAAATACCTAAAGAAACTGAAGCAAACAAACAATCTGATAAAATTGCAGAAAGTGTCGATAAAAATCTGGTTGATTCAAATACCGATTTTGCAATAAAGATATTTAAAGAACTTTCAAATGAGGATAAAAACATAAATATTTTTATTTCACCCATCAGTATCTCTATTGCAGCAGCAATGGTATATAACGGTGCAAAAAACCTGACACAACAAGAGATTGCAGAAGCTTTGGAATTTAAAGATTATAATATGGAAGAATTTAACTCATCCTTTAAGGTTCTTCTCTCCAGTATGTCAGATATCGATGAAATGGTCCAGCTTTATACTGGTAATTCGATCTGGTGCAGAAAGGACTTTAATGTAGAAAAAAATTTTACCGATCTGATAGGAAATTATTATAATGCTTCAATTTATAATGAAGATTTTAACAGCCCTGATACTGCAGGCAAAATTAATAATTGGGTAAGTGAAGCAACTGAAGGCAAAATAACCAGGATCGTAAATACTGAAACTTTAAAAGGTATTGTAATGTACCTGGTAAATGCAATTTATTTTAAAGGGCAATGGAAAAATAAATTTAAAGTTGAAAATACAAAAGAGGATGATTTTTTTCTAATAGATAAAAATATTAAAAAAGTTCAAATGATGACCGACAATGAAAAATATAAGTATTGCAAAGGCGACAATTTCCAGCTGATAAGAATGCCTTATGGCAGAGATAAAACTGCAATGTATGTATTCCTTCCAGATGAAGATATTGGTATAAATGATTTTGTAAATAGTTTATCCCGTGAATTGTTAAATAAATATATTTCAGAATCTCTAAGCACAGAAGCAGTGCTTAAGTTTCCAAAATTTAATATTGAATATGGAGCAAAAAGTCTGGTTGAACCGTTAAAAAATCTGGGTATGGTAAATGCATTCGATGGTTCAAAAGCTGATTTCAGCTCCATTGCTCCCCTGATGGTTATTTCTCAAATAGAGCATAAAGCCATTATAGAAGTAAATGAAGAAGGTACCGTTGCGGCTGCTGCATCTTCATTTGCTATGGGTGCCACTGCTGTCAGACCGGTAGAATTTATAGTAAACAGGCCCTTTGTTCTGCTTATAATGGATGACAGAACAGGCAATATATTATTTATAGGTAAAATTCTGGAACCGTAAGATTAAAAGATATTTTTTAAAAAACCATGAAAATTTTTAAAAATCAATGTAATGTAAATAACTGATGAGACTTATGTATAATAATTTATTCGATAAAAAAAATGTAAAAATTTTTATAATCATACTGCTGATAATTGTTTTATTATCTGTGTGTTTTATTTTTGCTTCATGCAACAGATCGCTTAGTGACGAAGATTTAAGGATCAAAAATATTATTGACCCAATAACTGAAAATTATTTTTTATCTATCAATGCTAAGGATTATGATAAGTTTTCAAAGGATTTTGACAATGGAATGAAAAAAGCAGTCACTGAAGATAATTTTACTCAGCTTATTTCACAAATCAGCGGATTGGGAGAATACGTGCCTGGCTCAATTAAGCTGATAGATGTAGCCAGGGAACAAGGTTTTACAGCTGCTTATTATACTTTAAATTTTTCTGCTAAAAACAACGTAAGAGTAAAAATGGTTTTCAGCGTAATCAATGATGAATATAAAATATCGGGACAGTGGTTCCAATAAATTATTTTTACCACATAATTGTTTCAACAATAAATACTTCAACAAATCCTTTACTTAAGCTTATTTCCGCAATTTGCACAGAATGTATGGCCCCCTATTGCAGGAGTGCCGCAATTAGGGCAGAATCTTGGTCCTTCTTCGGAGCCAGTATCTGATTTTTTATCTGATTTCTTTTTTGATTTACCTGCCTTTTTATCTTTTATTTGCCCTTCACCTGTTTCTTCTTTTGGTTCTGACTGGCTTTCCGTGGTTTCCGTTCCTTCAATTATCTCGTCTTTGGATTCTTCCTCTTTTTTCATCTCCTGGCTCGTTGTTTCTATCATATTGGTTTTGCTTCCTTCTTTCCGGCCTTCATTTAAGGCTGTGGGAGGTGCAGAGGAAGCAATATAAACGGGGCCTTTTGTCATTATAATATCCGGTGCAACTTTTTTTGGTCTCCTTCTAAGAAGTACCACAAGTAAAATTATTAACAAAATAAACATCAATGCTGCCGCGCCAATAATTAAGAGAGTATAGGTCATGCTTAAACCAAAGAGACTCACCGTAAATGGTGCAGCTGTTTCGGCAGTAGTTTCGGGAGCAACTGTTTCGGGTACCGTTGTTTCTGCCACTGTTTCCGTCGTAGCTTCTACAACGGGAACATCACTGCCCATGTTTGCCTGAGCCTTAGCTTTGTATTCCTGTGCCAGAAGATGTCCCGAACTTAAATTAAGAACTGCGTTAAAATGTTTTATTGCTTCAGAAAAATGAGACTGCCTGAACATCGCAAGTCCGATTCTCCATTCCTTGTCAACCAACCCTATTTTACTTTCTGAATCTAGCAGAAGCTTGATATCGTTAGATGGTCTCAGATAACTGTTAGTTTGGTCGGTTCCCATTGTCAGTATGCCGATTATGCTTCCATCTTCACCCAGAACAGGACTTCCACTGTTACCGGGTACCGCATATGCCTGAATCTGTAAAAGAGATTTTCCGGATACGAACGGTTTTCCGCTGATCGAACCCTTTACCACTGTAGGGTTCAACGGATTATCCTGTCCTATATCTGAGGTCCACGGATATCCTATAACTGTTACAGAATCTGATATTTCAACATTTGATGAATCACCTATTATGGCACTGGATAATGCTCTTCCTGTAACGGGTGTTATCCGAAGAATTGCAATATCATTCTGATCCCTGTTGCTGAGTTTTATTACTTCAGCTCTTATGTAATTGCTGTCAGGATTACTTGGTACATTTGCAACTGCAGTGTTAAACTGGACCCATACTTCTCTGTCGGGTTCCGGGGTATTTTCGCCTTCAACTCTAAAACCATCATAAATTGTGTTCCAGTCAGAATCAGAAAGCGTATAATAATCATCAGGATAAGTATCAAAGATATATTGATCTAAAATATTGTTTTTCATTTCCACATAATTTGCTTCTACTTCATCCACCATATGGCCCGCAGTTACCACAACTCCGGTATCAGGATTTATTACAAAACCTGTCCCTCCGAATGGTCCGTAAGTATATGCTTCGCTCCATTGTGCCAGTACCGGATCAAAAATATAGGTATTATAAACTGTGGTTATATAACAAACCGCCGGTTCCACAAGAAGGAATTTTTCGTCTGCAGTAAACTGATAACCAGCGGCGCTGTTTTCATCCACACTTATTTCTGTTTCAGATGTAACGGAAGTATCTGTAGTGCTTTCTTGTCCAAGAATTGGACCAGTAAGGCTGGATAAAAACAATAAAACAATTGAGATCAGTATAAAAAGCAATGACTTTAATATAATCAATCGGGTTTTTTGATTCATTTTTGCCATCCTGTTTTTAAATTATCATATAAGTTATTATTTATTTATCTTCCGGTATTAATTATTATATTTGTTTTACATTATATTTATATATTTATTATTATTCAAATTTTATCGAAAATAATTTTATTAAGAATGATTATCAGCTTTTCCCAATACTTCTGCCCTTACCTTAATAGTTCCGGTAATGTGAACTTTATGAGTAGAAATTAGTTGTTAGATATTTTTTTAGTTGCTTCTTTCTTCCAGCAGTTTAAAATATTCTTCATTCGTAATCGCTGCAATATCAGAAAACTCAATATCTCTTACCTTGTATAGATAACTGATGTCACATTGGGGTTCCGCATTATCAAAGTAATAGTAAAAGCCATAACCTTTAGGCTTAACATCATAATATGTTTTTAAGTCAAGGGAATTATTTTCTGACATGAATTCTGTTTCTGCAGTGGTATCTATCGGGATCCAACCTAAACCCGGCAAATTTATCTCGTTCCATGCATGACCATTCGTGACCTGTTTGGTTTCTTCGTAAGCGGTTGATCTTATGGGTACACCGGCAACATATTTTGCAGGAATACCGGCGGCCCTGCAGAGAGCTGCATAAAAGATGGAATAGTCCGCGCAAACACCCTTATCCAAATTTAAAATTTCTGATGCCTTATTGGTTTCACCGAAATTTCCCGAATTTATTTGTGCAAGTTTTTCATTATCATATTCCATTTTTTGCACCACATAATTATATAAATTTTCTGCTATTTTGTAAGGAATTGTCTCAACACCTACGATCTGTTCCACTGTTTCTTTTATTGCCTCATTATCGCTGTCGATATATTTACTGCTTTCCGTATATTGCTTAAGTTCTTTTTCATAGATGTCTTTATCATAAGCTCCAGGGTTTACGAGATCATCTTTTAAATCAAATTCTGCCATAGTTACGTCATAAAGCACTTTTACGGATTTTGAACTGCCATTATCTATTTTCCCAAGATAAAACTTATAAAAAGTATTACCCGTTTCATCGTTTACCTGCTCGTAATCTTTCAACTCGGTCAATACACTGTTAATTTCTTGAAAAGGTTCGATAACCGTAGGGATGTCAACAGCACAAGTTACATCATTTAAATTCTCGGGGCCATTATTTTGTAAGGTATATTCTATTTCAACCACGCAGTCATGTTTCTCTAGAATTATCAGGTTCCCTAAATATTCAACTACCCATATAGTTGTAATGACCTCGTTGCTAGCCGAATCTGTACTCGCTTTTAATTTTATGGTATATACTCCAGGCTCATTAAAAGTATAATTTAATTCTTTACCTTCCAATGTCTGACCATTGTCCAAATCCCAGTTAAAGGTCAGATCATTTTCATTATTGCTGTTCTGTGAATTATTCTCATTTATATTGATATCGGCCAATGTTCCGCCTGTTTTAAAATTTATCGGTTTACCGATTTCAAAATATCTATTCATCGAGCCATCCTGAGAGATATTTATATCCATTACGGAACTAGGCTGCCAGAGTGTTTTCCCGTATCCGTCTTTTATCCAGGAATATGAGGTTGCTCCTTTTAGAATATTTTCGATACTGTCAAACTCAATAACCTTTTCAGTGGATGTGATTTTAGCAATGTCGGCCGGGTTGAAGCAGCAGGAAGTCACTAGAATTATTCCGGAAAATAAAACAATTGCAGAGAAAATAACAATTGCCAGGAATCTTTTTTGAGGACCATAAAAACGAGGGCCCGAGAATATCTTCATGTTGGCTCCACTTGTATAAATATTAAAATGTTAAATATCAAATTTTAAATTACAGCAATAATATCATTATGACAAGAGTGAGTGCAACAGAAATTGATGATCAAATCAGTTAGTTATGATTTTAAAGTAGAACCATGCATTTTACGTCTTTTCCCTTCAAGTTCGCTTGCAACGATCTTACGGATCCGCACCGATTTTGGGGTGACTTCGACCAACTCACTATCGTCTATATATTCCAGGGCATCTTCCAGATCCATAATTCTTGGAACATTAAAATGTTCCAGGCCACCCTCTCCCTTGGAACGCATATTACTTAGCTGTTTTTCTTTGCAGACATTTACCCAGATGTCTTCGGCACGGGAATTTTGCCCGACTACCTGGCTTTTATAAACATTAACTGCGGGACCATAAAATAATTCGCCGCGATCCTGAATATTTGTTAAACCATACAGTCTGGTTATCCCTGTTTCACAAGCCACCAGAGAGCCTCTCTCACGTTCTTTCCATTCACCTTTTTCAGGCAGATATTGATGAAATAAGGTATTCATGATACCTAACCCACGGGTATCGGTCATGAGTTCTCTCCTGTAACCAAATAAACCACGGGTAGGAATAATAAATTCCAAATAAACAATTCTTTCTTTAACTTCCATTTTTTTCATCTGCCCATAGCGGCTGCCTAACTTTTGAATTACAGCTCCGCAGTATTCTTCCGGTACTTCTATAAAGACTTCTTCATATGGAATCATTTTCCTGCCTCCAATAATTTTAACTATAACCTGAGGCTGCGAAACCTGAAACTCATATCCTTCACGGCGAAGGCGTTCGATAAATATAGCCAAATGAAGCTCTCCGCGCCCCGAGACGATCCATCCACCTGCCGGATTTTCCTCTATTTTTAAGGCAACATCATTTTCGAGTTCTTTGTAAAGCCGTTCTCTTATTTGTCTGGATGTTGTAAACTGGCCCTCCCTGCCTGCAAAAGGAGAATTGTTTATAATAAAAGTCATTTTAACGGTTGGTTCTTCAATCTGAAGTATGGGTAAGGCTCGTGGTTGAAATACATCTGCTATGGTCTCACCAATCATAATATCGCCAATTCCTGCAATAGCTACAATTTCTCCAGCCTGGGCTTCCTTAACTTCAATTTGTGCCAAACCCTGAAAAGTTATCAGTGAAGTCAACCGGTATTTTTTCATTAAACCTTCACGGTTGATTTGCATTACTTCTTTTCCTGCTTCTATTTTCCCGTTATAAATCCGTCCCCTGGCGATACGGCCCCTGAAATTATCCCAATTAGTTGAAGTTATCAGCATCTGCAGGGGCAGATTTACATCACCACTTGGTTTGGGAATATATTTAATAATTTCATCAAATAAAGGCGTAACATCCTTCATTTGTTTCAGGTCAGGCATCATTCCTGCTTTACTCATTTTGGAAGAAGCATAAATGACCGGAAAATTGGCTGTTTTTTCGTCTGCCCCAAGGTCTATAAAAAGGTCAAAGGTCTTGTTTAAGGCTTCATTTATATTGGCGTTAGGTTTATCTATTTTGTTAATTACAACAATTATCTTATGCTTTAGCTCCAGGGCTTTTTTCAGAACAAAACGGGTTTGCGGCATTGGGCCCTCCTGAGCATCAACCAGCAATAGTGAACCGTCAGCCATTTGCAATACTCTTTCGACCTCTCCCCCGAAATCAGCATGTCCCGGCGTATCAATAATATTTATCTTGATCCCATTCCAAACTACTGAGGCATTTTTGGAAAAAATAGTGATCCCTCGCTCTCTTTCCAGCTCGTTGCTGTCCATAATGCAGTTTGTGTCAGCAATATCTTTGTTTAGTCTTGTTTTGGATTGGCGCAGCAAAGAATCTACAAGAGTGGTTTTACCATGGTCGACATGAGCTATTATTGCAATATTACGAATTTCCATAATTATCTTGTTATTTCAGATATTCTAAATAAATCATAAAAATTTTGTTTTTCTCTAAACTAACGAATTATACAGCTTTATTTGTAAAAATAAATGTTTTTATTTAATTTTTAACATATTTGTTTTAAGCAAAAGTACGAATCTTTTAATAATTTCTTAGCAATTAATTAAAAAAGTTTTATAATTATTTTTATTATTTTTATATATTTTAAGCAGCAGGAGCAGGATAATGGTCATAGTTCATATATTTATAAAAATTAAACCGGAAATGTCAGAAGCTTTTAAGGCAGCAACTTTAAAAAATGCTCAAAACAGTATTGAAGAGCCGGGAATTCTGCGATTTGACTTTATGCAGCAGGAGGATAACCCTTTAAACTTTTTACTTGTTGAGGTTTACAAAGACAACAATGCCATTGCACAGCATAAAGAAACACCTCATTATGCCGAATGGCGCCAGAGTGCCGAACATATGATTGCCGAACCAAGAAAAAGCATCAAGTATGTTAATATTTTTCCAGAAGATAAAAAGTGGTAACTGTCAGTGGTTGTTTGCATCCGGGATAAGATGAACCTCTATTAAAATTGCCGGAGTTAGCTGGAAGAACTACTATCTGCCAGGCTTGAATTCGGAGCATCCTTCAACAATAACCTGTTTATTAATTTCAATTCATTGAGAAGTAAAATAGCAGTCAGAATAGTGGTCAGCAGATCGCACAACGGGAGTGAGTACCATATACCGTTTAAACCAAAGAAAACCGGCAATATTAAAATTGCAGGTATCAAAATTATAACCTGTCTTGTAATATTTAAAAAAAGTGCCGGCAGCGCCTTTCCTATAGCCTGAAATAAATTACCCCCTATAAATTGAAATCCGATAGTGACAAAAAATATTGACAGAATTCTTATCGGCATTATACCAATCTTAATCATCTCCTGATCACTGCTAAAGATCCTCAATATGAAATTGGGAAATCCAAATATTATAATAAATGCAAATCCTGCAACTACAGTTGTCCAGATAATTGCTTCCTTTAGAACCTTCTTTACTCTTCCATAATTTTTGGCCCCATAATTAAAACTTATAATTGTAGAAAATCCCTGAGTTATCCCAATTATGGGCATTAAGGTAATATCCATGACTCTTATTGAAATACCCATTATTGCAATATATAAATCACTGCCATATTTCATTATTGTTCTGCCGAACAAAACAAAGATTACGCAATCTACTATACTCATTAAGAAAGAGGGAAATCCAATTTTCAATATGTCCCTAATAACCGGGAAATTAACCTTGAACATTAATAAGTTGATTTTAAAAATGCTTTTACCGTAATTAAAATATATAAATATGTATATTAAGCTTAAAAACTGGCTCAATACTGTGGCTATTGCGGCTCCTCTGACTCCCATTTTAAAAATAAAAATAAAAACCGGATCAAGTATGATGTTTAAAACAGCTCCGAATATCAATGGATACATGGCCGCTTTGGGTTTTCCTTCGGCTCTTATAAGATTATTGCCGACTACGCTGAATGAAAGAAAAACGAATCCCGTTAATATAATAAACATATAATCTCTTGAATACTGAAAAACTTCCGGTGACACTTTAAAAAAATAAAGGATCTTGTCAATTAAAATAAAACATGGAACCATAAATAAAATGCTGATTATGCATGTTAAAATCATCCCATTACCCGCTGTTATAATTGCCTTCTCTTTATCACCTTTTCCAAGCGATCGCGAGATTATCGAGCTCGCTCCTGTTCCAACCATGAAACCGACGGCAAACATAAGTATTTGTACCGGAAGGACAAAAGCAAGACCTGCAATAGCAAGCGGGCCAAGTGCATTACCTACATATAGGGTATCAATAATATTATATAACGCACTTACAATAAGACCGATGGTCGCGGGTAAGGAAAATTTAATCAGCAGTTTCCTGATATTACCATTTAAGATTAATTCTCTTTCTTGTTGCATTTCGGTTTTTCGCAGTCAGGTTTATTAAAATAAAAGAAATAAAATTATATAATTTTTTTCTTTATAATTAAAATGATCTTATTTTTTTTCTGCTTTTATCCTGGTTCTTGCTTCTTCAAAAAATGGTTCCGCAAAAGAAGTGGGATAAGTTCTCTGCTCAAAAGTCTTTTTCTCCAGTGTTTCCAGGAAACCTTTGAATTGTTCAAAATAAGAACCATATATATGGTAGCTGTCTGCAACATCGACGTACCGGCCAACCTTGACAGATTTACCGATTTTTTTGGAGATTTTTTCCGCTATTGATCGCTGCAAATCCGTAAGAGCAAATATATTCATAAATGCTGCCTTGTAAGCATCCCTCGAGCGCCAATGTGTATTCATATTAAGAACAAGACCTTCTTGGGGGTCCTCAAATATGCGAAACCAAATCCTCTGAAGACATGGAGGTTCATGATGCTTGGCGTCAATTTCCGGATCCCATGTGATTGCCTGTGCCCGTCTTGTGTATCCGCAAATAGCAAGATTTTCAACAGCGGCAGCAATCTGGTCCAGATTACCATCACTGACCTTATAATTAAATAGTCTGTCGTGATAACTATAGGACCATCCATGACTTCCGATCCAGTGATTATGTATCCCCTCAACCACCTCCTGGCGGTAGATTTCAAGTTCATCGAGCCCGGTTGGAAGAGCCCTGTGAATTCTCGGCTCTGCAAAAGGTTCACCAATAACCATAATCATAGTGGCGTCTCTGCTTGGGGGATCTATTTTCCTGTCATACTGTGTTTTTATGGCAATTCCTTTTGTCCAAACTTCTACAAGCGAATTTTCCCATACCTGGGGAAGGGTTTTACCTTCAACTTTTAATACAGGTATATCCCCTCCGCTAAAAAAAGCGCCCACATTCTCTTCTTTTGTTTCTTTTTCAATATCCATTCTATCACTCTCTTTTCTATGTTTTATTTATTATTAATTCAATCCTTATTGATTTAAATAAAAAAATAATAAAATTTTACATATAAAAAATTAAAAACTATAAGTAGTTTACCATAAAATTTCCTGTAAATTACCTTAATTATTTTCCATTATCTTTCGTTTTTATATAATATTAGATAAATTGAACTATCTGAAGAAAATAAAATAAATTTATGGTATCCTTCAGTTACTATGGCAAAATATCACGATTTAAAATTTACAGTATTGGGAGCGGGACATGGCGGCAAAGCAATGGCCGCACATCTTGCCATCAAAGGCTTTAAGGTCAATCTTTACAACAGAACTTATTCCAAAATTCACCCCATACTTAAATTAAAGGGAATAGAGCTTGAAGGTGAAGTAAACGGTTTTGGAAAAATTAATGTCGTAACTGATAATATAGAAGAGGCTTTAAAGGGTGCAGATATTATTATGGTTGTTGTACCTGCATTTGCTCATGGTTCAATTGCCGAACGTTGTGCTCCCTACCTAAAAGATGGCCAGCTTGTTGTCTTAAATCCGGGAAGAACTGCCGGGGCACTTGAATTTTTAAATGTTTTAAGAGAAAGAGGAAATTATAGTGATGTAATTATTTCGGAGGCCCAAACTTTCATCTATGCCAGCAGAGGTATGGGACCGGCAACTGCAAAAATTTTCAGGATAAAACAAGCAATACCTGTTGCAGCAATTCCGGCCATAAAGACAGATAAAGCCATAGATATGTTAAACGAAGCTTATCCGGAATTTATCTCAGGAACAAGTGTCATTGAGACAAGCTTTAATAATATGGGGGCCGTTTTTCATCCCGCAATAACGATATTAAATGCTAGCCGCATTGAATCTACTCTGGGTAATTTTCAATTTTATATAGAAGGTGTTACCCCCGCAGTGGCAAAAATACTTGAAATAGTGGACAAGGAACGGGTTGAAGTTGCACATGCCTTGAAATGCAAGAACGTATTATCAGCGATGGACTGGCTTTCAATGGCTTATAATGTTATAGAAGACAGTTTGTTTGATGCCATTCACAGCAACCCCGGATATAGAGGCATAATGGCACCCCAGACTGTCAATGTCAGATATATTACTGAAGATGTCCCGATGAGTCTGGTACCAATTTCTGAATTTGGAAGAATTTTCGGGGTTGAAACAACTGCAATTGATTCTCTTATTAATCTTTCCAATATCATATTGAAAACAAATTTTTGGAAAACAGGCAGAAATCTGAAAAGACTTGGTCTTGAGGGTTTAAGTCTTGAACAGATAAGGAATGTTTTCATTGACGGTAAAATAAGCAA
>Ga0172371_10006347_pt1 | contig 17236 bp, 13 predicted proteins | sample Lak12m_FD_114543 | JGI IMG/M metagenome (GOLD analysis project Ga0172371, IMG submission 114543) | Freshwater microbial communities from Kabuno Bay, South-Kivu, Congo - kab_022012_12m | ecosystem: Environmental > Aquatic > Freshwater > Lake | place: Democratic Republic of the Congo: South-Kivu...
CCATTATCAACAAAAGGATTTGCTTCACCTGCATCAATCAGTGCAGTTTTACCATTTGGAAATTTAATCAAAAATGAATCCCCTTGCCCAACATCAATCATAAAAACATTTAGTTTGTTCTTACCAAGTAGTTCCTCGTTATCAAACTTTGAATAAGTAAACATCGAAAAGACTAATATGATAATCAGAGATATTTTAAGAAATGTTTTTTTAATATTAATAATAGTGAATACTACCAAGGCTAATCCAGCATAGAAAATAATTGCGTCATACAACGAGTAGTCTCGAATCCAAAGAAAAGAAAATTCTAAACCTCCGTTAAATCGAATAAATTCTATCATCCAGTCGGAAAATAAATCGTTAGCGGCTGCAAAGTAAATAGCAATTACATAAGAGAATAATCCGACAAAGATTGTAATAAATGCAACACCGATTATAACACCTATAGTTGGAATCACAATTAAGTTTGCAAATAATGCAACAACGGATAATTTACTAAAGTAAGCGAGTGTAAAAGGCAGTGTTCCAATTTGCGCGCTTAATGAAACTCCAAAGAATAATAAAATATATTCCACCCATTTATGTTTTATGTGCAGGTTGTAAATCATTTTTTGGAAATATGGATATAGAATACCGATAGCGAGGACAGCCGAAAATGAAAGTTGAAATCCTGGATTATAAATTTCATTCGGATTTATTATTAGTATTACAAAAGCAGCGATGGAAATTGAATTGATAATATTTGTACTTCGGTTAGAAAGAAATGCTATAATAATTACAACAGCCATTAATGTTGCACGAAATACTGATGGCGGCACTCCCGTTAAAAACATAAAAGATAATAAACCAAGTATGGTAAGTATTGATCTCAAATAAATTCCAAACCTTCCGAAGATGAAGATGAAAATTATTAGCACATAACCCACATGTAACCCCGAGACAGCCAGAATATGTACAACACCAGAATTTATAAATTCATTTTTTGTCTCATAATCTATTTCACTTCTATCTGCAAGAATTAACCCTCGCAGCAATCCAGCAGTTTGTAAGCTATGAAGATCGTGAATTGTTTTATCAATTTTTTTCCTAACAGAATGAAGCAATGATTTAAAGTAATATATCTGATTTGAGAGTATGTTAATACTATCGGTCTGATACGAAATAAATAATCCAGTGATTCCTTTTGATTTGAGATATTTATCATAATCAAATTCGCCAGGATTCCTTTGATTTCTTCCCTTTTGATATGTGCCGGTTAAATAGATTTTGTTCCCTGCATTTATGTGAGCATATAAATTTTTTCTTTGAAGTGAATCGCCTCTGAATTTACAAATCAGTCTATCATTTGAAGTGAATTTTTTATCATCCATAAATATAGAATCCACAGTTGCAGTAAAAACAATTTCAAAAGACCTTTCAAGTTCAACATCAATTACTTGTGCAAATAACTTTGCGTTCTTTTCTTTTTGATATGTGTTAAGTGGCGATTCTATTTTTGTTTCACCGAGTTTTGCTATGTACAAACCAAAAATGAAAATCAGAAATAAGTATAAAACGGAGGAAATAATTTTATAGAAACGAAATTGAAAATATTTTGTTAAGGTAAATAAAGATAATACTAAGGTGAAGACAATGATTGGATAAAAATGTAAATCAAATTGGAATAATCCTGAAGCCAGGATTCCAACTATAAATACCAAAGTAAATTTTATAAATGGATAATCTTTCAAGTACAATATTTTATTATTGTGGGTTTAATTTCCGTTAAATCTTTTATACTTTCTGCTAATTCTCTTGCCTTTTTACCGGCTGTAATTGTTAATGCCGGATTCATAGTATGAGTCTTAACAGATAAATCTTCAAAATTTCCGTGATCGGAACAAACTACTAATGTTATCTCATCTTTGTTAAGTTCTGACAATATAGTATATAAAAATCTATCAAGATTATTATAGATTGATTCAAACTCTTCAGTAATTCTTCCGTGTCCCAGGTGATCAGTATGAAAAAACTCATACAAAGTAAAATCATGTTTGCCGGTAATTCTTAATAAACGTCTTGCTGCTGTTTCCGGACTAATAACTTTTAGTTGATATTTTAATTTACGGTTCCATCTTTCATTAGTTATCTCAGCAGTAAGTGCTTTACTTTGTCTTAGTTCAGTAACTGAGTTTAATTTCATTCCTGTTAAACGACAACATAACGAAGTAGTGCTCAATCTTGTTTTACCGGATTTTAAGTAATCAAAAAATACTTTGGGATATGCATTTGCAAAATATGCTGATTTACCAAAATCCTGATAAGTCTTAAAAATATTTTGCTCTTTAATTATCGGAATAGTAGTAGAATATGGAAAAGGTCCAAAATGTTTTCCAACAAATTTTGGAGCATTTATACCGCAGAAAATTGATACCTGTCCTGTTCCGCTTTGCGGTAAGCCTTCAACACCCAGTCTTGCATCAGATGGGAAAATATACATTCCATCTTTTTCTAAATATTGATTTTGCTTGTGCGGTGTTTTCTTAAATATCTTATTAAATATTTTGAATCCATATTTTAAGAATGGATTGAATTCGTAATCTTGTTCACCAATTCCAACACCATCAATAAATATCATCAGAACTTGATTCACTTATCCACCTTCTGTTTGGATTCAACTAGTATTGTAACCGGACCATCATTAATTATCTTAACCTCCATCATTGCTCCAAATATTCCAGCTTTTATTTTTTCTTCTCCAAGATTCGATTTTAATTTACTTATAAATTTTTCATAAAGTGGAATAGCAATTTCAGGTTTTGCTGCTTCAATAAAACTGGGACGATTCCCTTTTTGAGCATCTCCATATAGTGTGAATTGAGATATGATAAGAACTTCACCATCAATATCTTTTAAGCATAAATTCATCTTTTCATTTTCATCTTCGAATATTCGAAGATTGCTGCATTTATCTGCAACAAAATTTAGGTCACTCTCATTGTCGTCTGATTTTATTCCAAGGAGAATTACAATTCCTTTTCCAATTTCAGCTATATATTTTTCTTTAACAATATAAACACCAGCTTCAGATACCCTTTGAACAAGTGCTCTCATTTAAGCTCTCCACAAATAATTCTATCGATCCCGGAATAATCTTTAGTCACATTAATGTTACTAAATCCTTTCTCCTCAAATAATTTTTTCACTATATCAGATTGCCCCATCCCTAATTCAAAATAAATCTTTCCGTTTCTGCCTAATATTTGATCTGATACTTCAATAATTCTTTTATAAAATGAAATTCCGTTTGAATTATCGGTTAATGCAATTCTGGGTTCATGTACTTTTAATTCAGGTTCAAGGGATTCAAAATCATTCTCAGAGACATAAGGTGGATTAGAAACTATTAAATCAAACTTACCTAAAATGTTCAAATCATCTTTCATAATATCAAAATGTTTTAACTCAATTCTATCCTGCAATGAATTTAACTCAGCATTTTGTTTTGCAACTTCTAATGCAATTTGACTTATATCGATAGCCACAACATTTGTATTTGGTAAATTCTTTAAGATAGATAATGAAATGTTTCCGCTGCCAACACCTATGTCTAATATTTTAAGACTTGTGGATTTGACTGATTCATTAATAATTTTTTCAACAAGCAATTCGGTTTCTGGTCTGGGAATAAGAACATTTTCGTTTACGATAAGTTTAAGTCCAAAAAATTCTACATTGCCAACTATATACTGCAATGGAATTCTTAGCCCTCTTCTTCTAATAGCTTCCCTATAGACCTGAACTTCGCTTTCTGCAAGCGGTTTATCAAAAGAAAGATAAAGCTCTAATCGTTTGCATTTAAGAATTTCCGCAAGAAGTATTTCAGAATTAGCTCTTGGAGATTCTACACCTTTTTTTTGAAGATAGTCTGTTGAAAGTTTAATAACATCTAAAACTGTTATCATAAATTATTTATTACTCTAAGCATAATTCAAATTTTATTAACTGATTTTGTAGGTTACGTGAAAATTAAGTTTGTCATTTCGACCGCAGGGAGAAATCTTAAATTATTTAGAGATTTCTCAGTCGAGGACTCCTTCGAAATGACTTTTTTGATTTTGAAACAACATTAAGTTTGAGTCTATTTAATAACTATATGCATTGATGTAAAATAATCAATACTACTTCAATCTATCCTTAAGAGTATAAATATTATCTATTTCGCTTGGATCATAGCCTCGTAGTACCCCAACATAATATGATATCCAATCAACCAAATAAATTAAATCTAACAATCTAACTTTAAATGATTTTTCATTACTTTTAAGAGTGACCGTTTCAACTCCGCTTTTTGAAAATATATCTTTAAGTATATCAAATCGTTTTTGTATTTGAGGGTGATAAGTTTCATCAACAATGCTGATAATTTTTGAATGAAATACTTTTTCCTGGTATGACTCCCAGCCGATAATTTCGTTATGATTCATCTCAGGAATTTCATTGTGAAATGCATGAAGCTTTGAGTTTTCATTTAACTGACATTTAAATCTGTACCCGACTGCACTTGTTAAATCTGCTACAGAATATATAACAGGAATAAATCCAACTAAAGATTCTGCAAAAGTATATGCAAAGTTTCTCTCTTGAGAATAATCAATTCCCTTCTGTTTCCAAAGTCCAATTACATTTTCTACAATTTTAGTTTGATCCGGAATAAGATTAATCTCTTGAAAAACTTTCAGCAGCGAGAAGAAACTTAATCCGAGAGAATACCGAGGTTGAAATCCGGGTTTAACTTTTACACAATTTAGTTTTTTTGATTTTGCAATCGCTTCAACTTCACCACCTGTTGTTAAACAAACAATTTTACAACCTATTTCTATTGCCTGCTTTAAAGATGAAATTGTTTCTTCAGTATTGCCTGAGTAGGACGATGCAATAAACAATGTATTCTTACTTGCAAACCTGGGAAGATTATAATTTCTGTTTACTATGATTGGAATTTCAATTTCATTTCCCAAATAATTCTTGATCAGATCAGCACTGATTGCAGAACCTCCTAGACCGCTGATAATTATATTTGATATATCAGATTTATTAATCTTATCTATAGAAAAAATATTTTTCCATGCAAACTCAATTTGCTGATAAGTATTTACCAGAACATTAAACTGATTTTGCGGATCGTACTTTTTTACGTAGTCTTTAATTTCCATAGCTATAAAATATTCCTTGTTCGTGAAATGTTATTGTCATCAAAAAACTTTTTTACCTTTTTCTGAATGTCTATTTCCGTTTTACATTTTAGACATTCATCGGCTAAAGCTTTTGCGTCTTTAAAATTAAATTCTCTTATAATTCTTTTTGCATAAAGAATCGTTACCGGCGACATACTTAGCGAGTCCAACCCCAATCCAACAAGCAATGGAATTGCAAGTGTATCAGCTGCCATCTCACCACAGATACTAACAGGAATTTTACTATGCTTTGCGGCTTTAACTATATGATCAATTGTTCTTATCACTACAGGACTAAATTCCTGATAAAGATTAGATACCAGATCATTCCCCCGATCCACAGCCATTAAATATTGAATAAGATCATTGGTACCAATGCTGATAAAGTCAATTTCCTCAGCATATTCTTTTGCCATAACCGCAGCCGATGGTACTTCAACCATTATTCCAATTTTTATTTGATTATCAAATTTTACTTTTTCTTTTTTTAATTCGCTTTTGCATTCCTGTATAATTTCCTTTGATCTCCAAACTTCATCAAGAGTTGATATCATAGGAATCATAAATTTTATATTTTTATTTTCACTAGCTCTTAGAACTGCACGTATTTGAGTTCTAAATAATTTTTCATTCTCTAATAAAAATCTTATACCTCGCAAACCTAAAAAAGGATTTGGCTCTTTGTACTCACTAAACCTGAATTTATCACCGCCAATATCAAAAGCTCTTATTGTAACAAACTTGGGATAAATTCGTGACGCAAGTCTAGAATAGATTGCAGTTTGTTCTTCTTCATCGGGAAAAGATTCTAGTTCATTTAAAATCTGTTCCGATCTATATAAACCAATTCCCCTAGCGCTGCTGGTAATAACGATATCAATCTCACCGGTAACATCAACATTTGCTTCAAGATTAACTTCTTTACCATCAAGTGTGATTGCAGGTTTATCTTTAAATTCTTCAAGACCTTTTTGAATTTCAAAAAGCTTTTTTTGTTTTTCAGTAAAGAAACTTAATTGTACTTCAGTCGGATCAGTAATGATATAACCGTGAAAACCATCTACAATAATCGTATCACCATCTTTAATTAATGTTGAAGCATTATGAGTTCCAACAACAGCAGGAATATTTAGAGATCGCGAAATGATTGCTGCATGAGAAGTGAGTCCTCCATGATCCGTTACAAATCCTAAAGATTCTCTTCGGGAAAAAAGTAATGTATCTGCTGGGGTTAATGATTCGCTTACAACAATCAGGTTCTTTTCAATTTTAGATTGCCATCTTTTCTTTTGAAGATTGCGAATAATTCTATACTTAATATCTTCTATATCCTGCGCACGTTCTTTCATATAAGATTCGTGAGAAATAATCATTAGCTCCTGATACTTAGAGATCTCATCAGAAACAATAAACTCCGGCTGGACCATTTCAGCTTTAATTCTTTTTTCAATGTTGCCTAATAGTATTGGGTCATCAAGTATCATTAATTGGGCTTCAAAAATTGCGGAGCGAACATCATCCATTTTTTCTCTTGCGATTCCAAAAATTTTATTTAATTCCTTCTTAGATTGTTTAAGAGCTTCCTCAAAATTGCTGATAGCCTCATCACTATTAGTAATAGGCGCTTTACTAATATTCAATTTCTCTTTTGTGAATAGATATGCTTTCCCGATAACTATTCCCGGGGCTGCAGCAATTCCTATAATTTTATTTTCAGAATTTTTATAGAGGTTTGTAAATGATTTCATAACTCGTCAAACCCCCTTTCAAAATAAGCTACAATTTCATCACAAGCTTTCTCCTCATCCGGTCCATCAAATGTCAGTTTTAATTCGGAGCCAATTTCTGCAGCTAAAGTCATTACACCTATAATACTTTTGCCATTAATACTCATACCATCACGGTAAATAAAAAATTCACTTTTATATTTTGCTGCGAGTTTAACAATAGTTGCAGCAGGACGGGTATGCAGTCCCGCTTTGTTAACTATCTTAACAGTTTTTTCAATCATTATTTATTTCTTTTAATTAGTGAATCAGCAAGCCAATAAAATATTTCCACTTCACTTTTGTTGGATAACTTATCAATTGATTTTAATGCCTTATTGGTATAATTACGTATTGCAGCTTTTGCATCGTCGATTACACCGAGTTTTTCATAAAGATTTTTATAATATTCAATTTGATTTTCTTTAATACCTTTGCTTGCAACAACTTTTAATAAGTCATCTTTGTCCTTACCATTTGCTTTTTCTAATGCTTCAATAAATAAAAAGGTCTTTTTGCCTTCCACTAAGTCGCCGCCAATTCTTTTACCAAATTCAGATTTATCAGCTATAATATCCAAAAGATCATCCTGAATCTGAAATGCGATACCAAGATATTTTCCGTAATCAGATAATGCTTTAATATCATTCTTACTTCCATCCGCAAGATAAGCCCCGAGTTCGCAGCACATTCTGGCGAGTGCGGCAGTTTTCTTCTCAATCATCTCAATGTATTCAGGAAGTGAAACATTTTTTCTCGTCTCAAATTCCGTATCAAGACTTTGTCCTTCGCAAACTTCAACTAATCCTTTTGTAAAAGAATCCAATGCTTGCTTGGCATTTACTTTACAATCCTTCAATAAAAACTCATAAGCAACAGCAGCTAGGATATCGCCTGTTAATATTGCGGTATTTAGATTATACTTTTTATGGATTGTTAAATTTCCTCTTCGCAAATCAGCATTATCCATAATATCATCATGCACAAGAGTAAAATTATGCAGCATCTCCACAGAAAGTGCGGCGTTATAAAAGTTTTTTATGTTACCTCCAACTGCTTTAGCAGAAAGTAAAACAAGTAATGGTCTTAACCGTTTACCGCTGCTTTCAAGAATGTACGATGCAGGCTGATAAAGTGAGGCTGGATTTCTTCCATTTAATGCTAAGGCAAGTTTAGCATCAATTATTTTTCTTTCTCTTTCATAAAACGAAATATATTTTTTCAAATCAGCAGGTTTCAATACAATTCTTCCTTTTTAATTATCTTTTTATTTTTTAGTTCATTTAAATTTTTTGATCCTGTTAGGAACATAATTTTTTTAAGATAACCAAACCAATTTAATATTAATTTGATTACCTCTTCTTCACCATTTTTCATTAATGTTTGAAGTATAATCCTTGCGGATGCAACCAGATCGGCACCGAATGCAAGAGCCATAGCCAGATCATGTGATGAATTAATTCCACCCGAACCAACTAATGTAAATTTATATTTTTTCTTTAATGGATAAATTTCTTTAAGACAAAAAGATGTTGGTAATCCCCAATCCCAAAAATCATTTTCTGATTTACTTCTTATAATTTCGACTCCGGCCCAGCTTGTGCCGCCTGCACCTGCAACATCAATTCCCTTAACTCCAATATTTAAAATTTTTATTGCCGTCTCTTTGCTTATTCCTGAACCAACCTCTTTAACAATAATAGGCACTTCAGATTTTAAAACTAATTTTTCTAATTTCTTTAACAATCCAGCAAAGTTTGGTTCGCCTTCGGGCTGCAATAATTCCTGCAACGGATTTAAGTGAACTACAAATGCATCAGCCTCAAGCATATCAATCAAAGATAAAATTTCAGTCAGGTTCTTAGATTGAACAAGTTGTGCCGCTCCAATATTTCCAAGAACAGGAACACTCTTAGCAGTTTTGCGGATAACTTTATAGGAATTGTGATTGTCTGTACTTTCTAAAGCCTGCCTTTGGCTTCCAACACCAATAGGAATTTTTAATTCCTCTACAATAAATGCTAATCTTTGATTGATATTTTCAGCTTCTTCAGTTCCACCTGTCATGCATGAAATCAGGAATGGATAATTTATTTTTTTAGAAAATAATTTTGTCTGGAAGGAAATTTTGGAAATATCAACTTCTGTGAGTGCATCGTGAATAAAATCATATTTATCAAATCCATTTGTCTTGGAGCGAAAAGTAACCTTGTCAGATAAGCAAAGTTCAATATGCTCTTTCTTTCTTTTAGATGTTTCGCTTATGGATTTTTTCATTTCTGATTTGATTATTTATTCAGTTGCAAAATATGGAAAATAAAAGAAATATTCCTGATTGTTGGGAACGGTCTTCTGTCCGTCCAGTGCAGTTTTTTATTTTTGCAATTATCTGAATAAATTGTTTTTACCATTTTGCATCAGTATCGGATCGGTTAGGAGTCCGGTCTCTACATTTTAAAGTCAATAAACTCATTTTCATCTACATAAAGTTTTTCTACAACTACCTCACCTCGAACAGAATTTGTTAAAATAATTTTATCCGCTTCCAATACATCCTGCAGATGCAATCGCCTCTCGCGTACACCGTAATTATTTTTGATAAATTGTTTACGGTAAACTCCGGATAATATTCCCGCATTTAAAGGCGGAGTTGAAATCACATCACCTTTACAAATAAAAATATTTGTAATCGCTCCCTCAGCCAGCTCTCCGTGCTCATTGAAATATATTACATCAAAAAAATCCTTTTGCGAATATTTTTTGTATTCCTTATCATATAAAGTGCGATTGGTCGTCTTGAAATACTGAAATTTATTTTTTGTTTGTATTGTGTTTTTCGAAATAATGGCTCTCACTTCGCTGAAAATTGGAAGCATCTCTGATAATATATGAGTTAAATTGCCAAGTTTATCTAAAGAAATTCTCAATCGAGAATCATTTTTTTCAAACCGAGAAATTACTTTATTTGTGTATGATTTTGTTTTTTGTCTATCGAAACAAAACAAAAAGTAATTGGCTGCCTGTTCCATTCTATCTAAATGTTCATCAAGAAGAAATACCTTTCCATCTTCAATTTTCATTGTCTCGAAAATCTGGAATGGTCTATTGGGTCCACTTAAAAATTTTCCTTTAAGTTTTGTTTCATCATATTCATCTTCTGCGATACTGTCCCAAACGATTCCGCTGCCTAAGCCAATTTCTCCTTTGCCAGATCTTTTATCAATTGACAGAGTTCTGATTGGAATATTAAACGTGATTCTGTTTTTTCTTATCAATCCAATTGAGCCCGTGTAAATGGCACGATTCTTCTTTTCAAGTTCATTTATTATTTCCATTGTACGAATTTTTGGAGCACCGGTAATTGATCCGCAAGGGTAAATGTTTTTTAGAACATCAGAAAGTTTTACATACTTTTTAAGTTTCGATTCAACTGTACTAACCATTTGATAAACGGATTCATACTTTTCAACATCAAATATATTTTTAACTTTTACAGAACCGTATTCACTTATTCTTCCCAGATCATTACGAATCAAATCAACTATCATTACATTTTCAGCACGATTTTTTTCACTTAGTCTCAATTCATATTTTATAAATTCATCATTTGAATGATCACTCCCTCTGCTTGCCGTACCTTTCATAGGTTTAGATCTTATTTTTCTTCCCTTAATTTCAAAGAACATTTCTGGAGAAAGTGAAATTATAATTTTACCATTATTATTAATTACAGCAATGTATTGTGCCGATTGATTGAATACGAGATTGCTGAATAGTCCTGGATAAGAACCTTCAAAATCAAATTTGCCTTTTATCGTGTAATTAACCTGGTAAGTATCGCCTTCTTCTATATAAGCCTTTATTATTTTGATAGATTTTTGGAATTCACTTTTTGAAGTGTTTAGTTTGAAATTTTTAATCTTGTACTTCTCTGATTCTACAAAATCTATCTCAGAAGAATTAATTAGCTGCACATTTTTCTTATCATAAAAAAAGAATTGTATCAGATTTTCGTTCTTTGGCAAAAACTTGTTCAATGTCTTTTCAAATAAATATCCTGCTTCATAATTCATCAATGAGTATCCAACAAAACCATCATCAATAAGATCATCTATTCGATTTAATTTTTCATCAAGATTTCTTAGAGTTTTTATAGTTACAATTTCTTTTGGTTTTAAGAAAAGATAAGAATCACTCTTGCCATAAATTGGCGGAGTGTAAAAGAACGCAGCATTTGAATTAAATATTATTTTATTTATTATTTCTTGTATTTGCATAATTGTATGGAACGGATGACTTGTCATGCCTTTGGCACTCCTGTCCGTTCCGTGCCTTTTTAATTATATCCTAATCGGATCGATCAGGAGATCGATCCCTACGATTCAATTAAAATTATCTTTATTAAAAACCATTTCTTATTTTTCTATATTGTTAATTTAATAATACTCTGGAACACTTATGAGCAAACCTCGTCTTTCCTTCTGGCAAATCTGGAATATGAGTTTCGGATTTCTCGGTATCCAATTCGGATTCGCACTTCAAAATGCTAACGTAAGCAGAATTTTTGAAACTCTCGGTGCAAGCATTGATTCGATTCCAATTCTGTGGATTGCCGCACCCGTTACAGGATTAATTATTCAACCGATTATCGGCCATATGAGTGATAAAACCTGGAATCGCTTAGGAAGACGAAGACCATTCTTTTTAGTTGGAGCTTTACTGGCTTCATCGGCAATTATATTTATGCCAAACTCACCAACACTCTGGGTTGCCGCAGGAATGTTATGGATTATGGATGCATCAATAAATATTTCAATGGAACCTTTCAGAGCTTTTGTTGGTGACATGCTTCAGTCGGAACAACGCACTGTTGGATTTTCTATGCAAAGTTTTTTTATTGGAATCGGAGCAATCGTAGCATCTGCATTGCCTTATATGATGACAAACTGGTTTGGCATTGCTAATACTACTGGTGCTGGTGAGATTCCCGATTCAGTTAAATTTTCATTTTATATTGGTGGAGCAGTTTTTTTGTTAGCTGTTCTTTTCACAGTTTTTTCTACAAAAGAATATTCACCTGAAGAATTAAAAAAGTTTTCAGATGAAGAAAAAAAATCATCTCAATCAATAAAAAATGACTTAAATTCTATTACAGCAAAATCATTTAATAAAAATGGATTGATCTGGATTTTTATTGGATTACTTGGTTCTGCAATTCTTTACTTTGTACTTCACGAAACTGATTACGGTCTTTATGTTTTATTTGTCGGATCAATTATTTTTGGTTTACTTCAGTTGGTTGCAGGATTTTTTACTTCACAAAATAAAACTTCTGGCGGATTGGTTTCCATATTAAATGATCTATACAAAATGCCAAAAACAATGAAGCAACTTGCAGTTGTTCAATTCTTTTCCTGGTTTGCTTTGTTTGCAATGTGGATTTATACTACGCCTGCTGTTACGCATCATATTTATGGTGCAACTGATCCATCTTCAGAATTATATAATAAAGGCGCAGATTGGGTTGGGGTTTTAATGGCAGTTTACAATGGGTTTGCCGCTATTATGGCTTTTTTCATTATGTGGATTGCAAAACTTACTAACAGAAAAACAGTTCATATGATTTCACTAATCATTGGCGGAATTTCTTTTGCATCATTTTATTTCATCAAAGATCCAAATTTACTTTTAGTTTCTGAACTTGGAATCGGTTTAGCTTGGGCTTCCATACTTGCAATGCCTTATGCAATTCTCGCTGGTTCACTTCCTGCTGAAAAAATGGGAGTTTATATGGGCATCTTTAATTTCTTTATTGTAATTCCGCAAATTACTGCGGCAGCAATACTTGGAATCTTTGTAAAAAATATTGTTGGCGGCGAAGCGATTTATGCATTACTTCTTGGTGGTGCTTCGATGATAATTGCCGGATTGTTTACTTTAATTGTGGATGATGTGGATTAAAAAAAATTAAATCTTTTGTAGGGAACGAACTCCCGTCCGTTCCGAATGAGCTTACATTTTTTGTAACCTTTTAAAGTAATATTATTTTCTATTACTGCATTCTAAGCAGATCGATCAGCAGATCGATCCCTACTTATTTCAGCAAAATCATTTTTCGTGTCTGAACATAATCGCCAGCGTTCATTCTATAGAAATAAACTCCACTTGGTAGATTTGCTGCATTCCAGTTTAACTCATAATTGCCTGCTGACTTTTCTTCATTAACTAATGTTTCAATTTCAGTTCCGAGTACATCGAAAATTTTTAAAGAAACAAATTGCCTACTGCTAATTTTATATTTAATAGTTGTAGTAGGATTAAATGGGTTTGGATAGTTATTTGAAAGACTATATGAATTTAGAGAAATTAAATCTTCATTAACTGCAGTTACAGGAATGTATGCGTATGAGTCCTTGCGTTCATTCACCCAATTAGAACCATCCCAATTTTGGAGTAGGGATTCAATACAATTATTGTTTCCATCATATGCGAATACCTCTTTCCAATGATTCATCCAAACAAAACCATTCCAGATTTTGAAGAGGGATTCAATCTGATTATTATTTTCATCATATGTAAATGAATTTATTGAACCAGTCAACCAAGAATAACCATCCCACGGCTGAATGATCTTTTCTATTAAATTTTGACCTACATCATAATTATATGAATATTTTATTTCGTTATTCCAAATAGATCCACCCCAAGATTGAAAAATTTCTTCAGTAATTATATTACTTCCATTATAAATGTACGACGACTTAAACTGATTCATCCAAATTGAATTATTCCACATTTGGAAGAGAGATTCAATACAATTATTGTTTTCATCATAAGTATAAGAATACAAATCAGTATTCACCCAATCAGAAATAATCCAAGATTGGATTAGGTGAGCAATTCGATTATTGCTTCCATCATAACTATTTGTCAACTTCTCAACATTTACCCAAGTAATACTATTCCAAGTTTGGTATAGCGATTCAGTGTAGTTATTGTTTCCATCATACGTATACAAATACTTGGATCCATTTCCCCACAACGAACCATCCCAGGATTGAATGAGCAATTCAATTGGATTATTGTTACCATCATAAATAATTGAAGACCTGGAGGCATCAACCCAAGTTGACTCACTCCAAATTTGGAAGAGTGTTCCAGAAGGATTGTTATTACCATCATACGTGGTTGATTGCCGATAATTATTTATCCAAACAGAATCATCCCAATTTTGGTGTATTTGCTCAACCAATAGAAAATCATTTTCGAGATGCGTTTTATTTAATTTTGTTCTAAATTTTTCACATATAAATTTATGATTTAGATCTGATTTTAAAAAGAAATTTTTTTGCATTTTTTCTGCTTTCAATTCATTTGGTATATACTCTTTGATATTTCTGTCTTGTGGAAAAGTATGAAGTGAGAATATAAAGGCAAGTATAATAATTGACTTGAAATTTTTTATTTAACTCTCCTGTTCTTAGTTCAAAATTAACTGATTATAACAGGATATTCAAGCAATATTTTAACAGCAAATAAAATTAGAATAATTGATAAAATTTTATTTGCTACAACTTCAACAACAATATCGCTGCAATACCAAATGCCAATGCAATTTTTCCATACAAATTAATCTGTTCTTTCCAGATTAAATAAGCTGCAATAGCAGTAATCAAAATAACTCCTATGTTCATAACCGGGAAAACAACAATTGCAGGTAAAACACTTAATGCTGCTAATAGAAAATTAATAGCAAGTACATTTGGTACACCAAGAATCAATCCGAGAGTAAATGTATCTTTATCAAACTTTATTTTCTTAAAAATCAAATAAGCGGTTGTATAAATAAATGCGGAAAAGAAAATTGTAAAGACAAACATTCCCTTTTCACTCTGTGGAAAATTAAAATCAAATATTTTCATTGATAGATCAACAAGACCGATACCCGCAAGAAGGATTACCAGGTAAAAATATTTGCCACGCTTCCCTTCCTGCGTACCGTGATTTTTTAATGAAAGATAAAAAAGATACAGCGTTACTAATGCCAGCCCGAATCCAAATAGCATATTAACGGTTGGAGATTCGCCGTAAAGTATTATTGAAGCAAGCACAGGAATTAGCACAGATAATCTTGCACTAACGGTCGCAAGAGCAGTTCCTGCAAGGCTTATGGCTTTGGAATAGATAACAAATGTAATCGCGAATAAATAACCAAGGAATACGGCGAAGATGAATACTTCTATAGAAATATCAAATCCATATTTAAATCTCATAAACAGCAAAGAGGCAAATGAAGCAGTTGCATAATTGCCATTAATTAACAAAACAGTATTGTTATTTTTTACGTGTCCGTGTTTTAGTATTAATGCCAGGCTGCTTGAGCACAGCATCGCCAGAATTAAATAGATCATAAATTATTTTAATATCCGTTAATTGAAAATGCACATAAGTGACAAAGATTATTAGGATCAGTGCAGATCAGTACAATCAGTGTCATCAGTGTGCTATTGTTTTATAAAATTAATGCCCACCTTTTGGTTGAGTGCTTTCAAAAGCGGTTGATCTTGGTTCTTTAATGAACAGCCAGAATACTACTGAGAAGACAATGAATACTCCGCAAAGAATATAAAGCAACTGGAAGTTTTGCGTTTCAGAAATAATATTTGCAACACCCTGACTCATCATCTGCGGCAGTACAACTGCAAGATTGAATATTCCCATAAACAATCCCATTTTATTCTGATTAACTCTTTCAGTAACAATTGAAAATACAATTGATATGACAGCAGACCAGCCAATTCCGGTTAAGAACATTCCGAGATAGAAATTAAACTCATATCTTCCGAAGAAAGCGATGTAAAAATATCCTATCGCACTAAATGCGAGTGCAATTGTGTAAGTTCTAACCCTACCAATTTTTTTTGCAATAGCTGATAATGCCATTGGAAAAACAGCACCAACTGCATTAAGAATTAAGAATCCAAGCGATATAATGTTGCCCGTTGTCGTATCTTTTGTTTGAGCAACTCCGGTTAGGAACTCAGCAAATTTATTTGCAAATACATTTGTTAGATCAAGATTTGGAATGATCTGCTTATCAATGAAGAATCCTGACATAACAAACATACTCTGAAAAGCGACCCAGGTAAATGTGTGAGCAAGCATAATTTTTTGAAATTCATTTTTATCTGATTCCGCTTTTCTTCCTTTAATAATTATCCAGGCTCCAATTATAATTGTGTAAACAAGAGCCAAAATTAAAAGTGGATTATGAACTGATCGTAATTCATTCTGATAGAAATGAAAGATCAAACCGAACACGCCAAAAACTAAAAATCCATACAGTGGAAAAATTGATTTGAAAATATCCAGAACAGTATGTTTATCTTCATTTGTAGCATTTTGTCCAGCTAATTCTTTAGGTTCTTCAATTAAAAGAATTGGAAACACGGAACAAACCAAAACAAAAACAGCAGCAATCAATAACAGAGTTTCATTGCCGTAAACCATCGAAAGAAAATATGCGAGCACTCCAAATGTTCCCGAGATCACCTGCATCCAAACATACCCGGAAGTTCGCTTTTTCCCTTCCGGAGTTAAATCTGCAATGATTGATCTTGCGGGATTAAATGTAACGTTAACCGATAGATCCAGCAGCAACGCAATTACCGATGCGATTAAAATTATACTTGTAATTCCTGTTGCTTCTGAAATGACTCCGATTTGAGGTAAAGCCAAGAACATTAATGCACCAACAATTCCACCGATCATAATAAATGGTCTACGTCTTCCGTTTAAGAACCAAACATTATCACTGATCATTCCAACAATAACCTGCCCAAAAATTCCAGCAAGCGGACCAGCAAGCCAGACAAAAGCTACTTCGTGAATATCCAAACCATACTTTTTATTTAGTATCCAGCTTAATGCAGCAATTTGTGTTGATAGTGCAAACCCAACGGCAGTTGCAGGTAAAGCAAGGATTGCATAAAATGTGTTTGTAAGTTTTTTCTGAATTTCTAACATAGAATTTTTACCTTAAAATTAGGTTGAATAATTTTTTTTATTACATGGTCATTTCGATGACATTGCAAGAGAAATCTATCACTTAGATTCCGATCTTCTCCGTCATTTCGGGTATAATAGTCATTTTGTGTTGCTAAAATTAAATTGGTTTTAAATAAAAATACCAGTTAAAATAACTTTTTCTTTTTTGAGGAGATAGTCCTCTATGTACTCGATACTTTTGTTTTA
>Ga0172371_10006348_pt1 | contig 17235 bp, 11 predicted proteins | sample Lak12m_FD_114543 | JGI IMG/M metagenome (GOLD analysis project Ga0172371, IMG submission 114543) | Freshwater microbial communities from Kabuno Bay, South-Kivu, Congo - kab_022012_12m | ecosystem: Environmental > Aquatic > Freshwater > Lake | place: Democratic Republic of the Congo: South-Kivu...
CCCATCGCCCTTGCTGTCTTTCACCGCGATCAGATCGGCCTTGAGCAGCACTCCAACCCGCTCGTAGCGCAGGCTCTTGAACCGGTCAATCCGGCCGTCCACCTCGCTGTCGGCCATGTCGGTGCCGATGAGCACCGCAATGCCGGTGGGGTTTTCAAAGCGCTTCTCATGCCTAAAAAGACAGGTTTCGCCGCCGGTAGTGTACGAGGCATCGCCGCCCCCGATCTTGACCGTCCGGATAGGAGGCGCGGAGGCCTCGCCGATCTGCTCCTTGACCTCATCGCTCACATAGGGGCACTCGCCGATCTCGGTCTGCCCGGCCGCCACCTTCATGGCAAAGGCCAGACAGGTGGGAATGCCGCACTCGCCGCAGTTCTTCTTGGGCAGCATCTTGAGGATCTGAATACCGGTTAAAGCCATCGCAATGTTCCTCCGTGGCAGAGGACAAAGGGCAGAAGACAGAGGACAGAAGAAGGACCAAAGTCCAACCCGTTCTCAATCATCAAGCCCCGCATCCTCCTCGTTATCGTTCAACCACCCTTCACATTCCAGGCGGTCTGTTTTCTGACTTCTGTCTTCTGTCTTCTGTCTTCTGAATCAGACAACCGCTTCCATTTCCAGGGCCGGGTGGCCGACCTTTTTCATGAAGGCGAGGATTTCCTCTTCGGTGGTCCCGTTCTCCTCGGTGGCGATCATATCGTAAAACTCGGGCATGCCGATCGCCTTGCAACGCTCGATCAGCTTGTCCTTGATCTCCTCTTTCATCATTTTGGGCAGCCAGACAATGCGCTTGAGCCCACCCTCGGCCAGAAAAAGCTTGGGGCTGGTCATGAAATGTTTGGAAACCCCGATGAAGCCGGGAGTCTGCGCCCCGCCGCCGGCCATGCCCGCCAAGGTGGTGAACTTCATCCCGGAAGGAGTCATGCCGCTGAAATCGCGGTTGACCACCATGATCCCGTTGCACTGGGGCAGCATGGCGGCAATGGCCTCGAAGCAGCCGCAGGCGGTCATCGGGCTGTTCATTAGGGAATACAGAGCCAGCTCGGGCACGGCTCCCCGGGAAGCCTGATCAACAAAATCGTTGATCCCCTTGAATATCCCGAGCTTGTCGTCGAGACAGTCGCCTTTTTGGATCGGCTGATTGGGGCCGGTGGGGTTGATCTGGAAGGAAGCCTTGCCGTCCAGCCAGTTGTAGGCCCCGCACATACCGATCCGCTCCGGAGTGATGACGCAGACATGACTGGGGGCGAAGGACTGGCACAGGGTGCATGAGTAAAAGACCTCCTCGGTCTCGTCGGTCATCGAGCCCAAGCGCTCGTCGCGCTCGGCATAGACCCGGCGGGCCAGTTCCTGCACCTCTTCCACCTTGGCCGGATCGGTGTAGATTTTGACCTGGATCTTATCCACGATGGCGCCGAATTCCTGGTGGAGCTTGCCATGGAGCACCTTGCCGAGATGGGTGAAGGAGAAACCCTTTTCCACCGCGGCCTTGCCGATGCGGATCCACATGATGTTCCGCTGGCCCATGTGCATGATCCCCTGAATGTAGTTGATCAGGTGATGGAACTGGCGCTCGAGGATGGGCTCGAAGTCCGACTGCATTCCGCGGCCCGCGACCTCGACCAGGATGGCGATGGGCAGGTTCTTGCCCTGTTCGATGTCCTTGATGTCCGGTCCTTCGATGGTAACCTTGCCGTCCTCCACCTCGGACATGTCCTTGGAAACCAGAACCTCCACCGCCGAGGTCCGGCCGCCGCCGCATTCCATGAACAGATCGTCCTTGCGAATCCGCTCGCCCTCGAAAGCCGGGCCGAAGGACATGGGGATGTCAATCTTGGTGACATTGACCTTGAGGCCGCGCACCTCGATGGCCTTCTGGACGATCTCCTCGTGGGGCACCTGGCTGACCACATGCTCGTAGGTGCAGATCCCGGTGGGCAGCACCTGGGGAATGTCGTAATCGGAAATGGTGGGGAAGCCCCAGTTGATGGCCCCGGCCGCGTTGGCGTACCACTCGTCCGACACCGGGCCGAAAGCCATGACAAAGGCGAAGGTCCGGTCCTTGTTGTAGATCAGGTTGCCGCGATAATCGCCGGGCTTGATGCCGCCGAAGGCCATGGCCACCCGGCAGGCAAAGCCGATGGCAAACACCGCCGAGGTGTAACTCTTGCCGAAGGGCACCAGGCGGGTGTTCCAGCCGACCTGCACCTTATTTTCCACCAGCCGTTCGGCCATGTTCTTGCCGCCCGTCTGGTCGTGCATGAAGATGTAGAGGTTCTTTTCCTGGAGTTCGAGGGCGATCTTGGCCGCCATCTCGTTGTCGTCCGGGGTGCCCATGATCGCGGCGAAACCGGGGGCGGTGCCGTCCACGAACTCCACCCCGCGCTTGCGGAAGATAACATCGTCGGCCGCGCCCAGCCAGATGTTGTTTTCGAGGGGGTCCTCGGTCTTGGTGTAGAAATCCGCGCTTTCCAGATAGCGGATCGCCTCGAACATCTCCTCGGCAAAGAAGGTGGCCATCCCCGCGTCAAGAGCCGGAGCCAGATAGGGCAGCCAAATGTTGTCGCTGACATAATCAGGCAAAAGCTTGCGGCACTCGGCGAAGATGTCCTTCATGTCGCCCAGGTTCTGCACCTTGGCTCCGAGCATCGAATAGATGACCGGGAGAAAGTAGGCGGTGTTGGGAAAGTGCACCTCCTGCTCCGGCCCGTACTTTTTGATCGCCTCCTCGAATTTGGCTTCCGCCATGTCCACTATTTTGTGCGCCCCGCGGATGGCGGCTGAACAGATGATCTTCGACATTTTCAGGTCTCCTCTTAACTTATCCGAAGCTTATCAAATCTCATGCTCTATGAATCGTTGCGCTTTACGCGGTCAGACCGTTGATCAGCGCCTTGGTCAGGGAAACGGCCTTGGGATGACGCATGATCATCAGCTCACCCCCGGCCATCAACATGCAGGAAGCGGTGATCGCCTCCATGAGGATGCCCCTGGTTTCCTGATCGCCGAGCATCGCATCGGAGGGCAGCCGGCACTCCTTGGCCTTCCAGACCTCGCGGCCCAGGTTGCAGATAAAGGGGACCTGGAGCTTCTCGTCCTTCTGGGTAAGGGCCGCCAGTCTGATCCGCTCCATGACCGAATAGGTGTATTCGATCCCGTAGCCCAAGGCGCCGATGGAGGGGTCAATGAGCACCGTATCCAGGGAGACGCCCAGGTTCTCGAGGAGGATGTTGAGCTGCTTGGCCAGGTTGACATCAATTGGTGAAGCCGCGACGATCGGGTACCGGAAGGCCATGGCCGTGGCTCCGATAGCCCGGTAGTTGCTGTCGGAAAGCGGGGCCAGGCAGACCTTGCGCTCGCCGATCAGCGAGGTGAGCTCGCGCAGGGTCTCGGTGTCTTTTTCCCCATTGCCGCAGCCCCAGACGACGACCGGGACCTCGATGTTCTTCACCACCTCGGCCGCGGCCTTGGCCGCTTCGCCGGCCGGCCGGTTCATCCCGTTGGGGTCGGTGCTCACCATGGAGATGCAGATGGCGTCGGCCCCGTATTCCTTGACGCACTTCCCGGCCCAGGCCACCGGATTGTCCATGACCCCGGCAAAATGCCTGGCCAGGGAATCCGGCCATTCCTCGGGTTTGACATCGAGGACCTCGAAGGCGATCATCGGCTTGTTCGGCATCTCGCCTTCAAAAAGCTGGAAAGGCATGGTGGCGGAGCCGCCCACCTTGATTCCGCTCGTCCCGGCCCCGGCAAGCTCGGCCTGACGGATGGCTCCGGTGTAGGCCTGTTTGTAGGAATCGGCCGGGATCTTGCCGGCCCGTTCGGCCAGGGCTGCCTTTTCCGCGGCGAACTCGATCACGGTCGCGGCCGGAGCCGGAGCGGCAGCGGCCGCCTTTTTCGCGGCCATGGCGGTCTTTTTCGCGGCTTCTTCGGCAGCGGCAGCCTCGGCGGCTTTTTTGGCCTCGGCCTTTTTCGCTTCTTCGGCAGCAGCCGCTTCCGCGGCTTTTCTCGCTGCCGCCTTTTTCGCCTCTTCGGCAGCCGCGGTCTCGGCCGCTTTCTTCGCGGCTTCCACCTTCCCGGCCTCTTCGGCGGCCGCTGCTTCCGCGGCCTTCTTCGCCGCCTCCGGGTCAACCGCCGGAGAAGCGGGCGCCGCCGGAACCGGCTTGGCGGCAGGGACCGTGCCAGGCACGGCCAACACCGGCTCGCGCTTCAAGATGGCCTCGGCACCGGCAAACTTAACCAGGGCGTCAAACTGATCATCGGTCAGGCCGTAAGCCTTTTTCAGCGCATCCAGCCCGAGGCGCACCGACTCAAGCGCCATTTGCCGTTCCTTTTCGTTCATCGCGTCCTCTCCCGCTTCATCTGTTTCGTTATCAACCGTCTGCGCCGCTGCTTGCGATGACGGAGCCGAAGCGTAAAGCCGCCTGGCCTCCTCTTTCGCTGCGGCGACGATTTGTTCCGCCTCGGCCCTGGCCGCGGCCAGGAGTTCATCGTCTTTCTCCGTCGTCCCGCCCGCAGCCGGCCGCACTTCGATGACCTCGGTGGCCCGAGCCACGGGCACGACCGGGGCATCATCTTCGAACACCGGCCGGGAGGCGAGACCGGCCCGGCTGACGATCTCCGGCACCGCGCTTTCCCATTCGATGGCCATGACATGCACCCCGGCCACCCCTTTTATCTCGCGGACCTGATTGATGATGTCCACGCAGATATTGATGCCCTCGTCCTCTTTGTCCTTGGCCCCCTGCATCCGCTTGATCACCTCGTCAGTGACATCCATGCCCGGCACGCTGGTTTTCATGTAGCGGGCCATGCCCACCGACTTTGGCGGCGTAACCCCGGCCAGGATGTAAACCTTTTCATCCAGGCCGAGATCGCGAACCGCCTGCATGAAGCGGGCGAAGCGCTCGACATTGTAGATGATCTGTGTCTGGACGAAGTCAGCCCCGTTGGCCACCTTTTTCGCCAGCCGCTGGGCCCGGAACTGCTCGGAGGGACCGGCGAAGGGATTGGCGGCCGCGCCGATAAAAAGCCTCGGCTCGTGGGACTTGATCTCTTCCCCGCACTGGAATCTTTTATTGTCGCGCATCTCCCGGACCATGCCGAGAAGCTGCACGGAGTCCATGTCGAAGACCCCCTTGGCCCCGGGATGGTTGCCGAACTTCTGATGGTCGCCGGTGAGGCAGAGGAGGTTCTTGAGTCCCAGGGCCGCAGCCCCGAGGATATCGCTCTGCATGCCGATCCGGTTGCGGTCCCGGCAGGTCATCTGGATGACCGGCTCCACCCCTTCGCCCAAGGTGATGAGCCCGGCCGCGATGCTCGACATCCGGACGATGGCGGTCTGGCAATCGGTGATGTTGACTGCGTCAACATTTCCTTTGAGAATCCTGGCCTTTTCCCGGACATGCTCGGCGTTGCCGCTCTTGGGCGGCCCCAGCTCGCCGGTGACCGCGAACCCTCCTGCAGTAAGTATCCGTTCTAAACGGCTTCCCGATTTCATCGGTTGTTATCCTTGGTTCTTGGTTCTTTGCTTAACGACAAAAAAAGCCCGAAAGATCAGGAAGCGCTGGGCCCGTGGCAGCCGACATCCTTGAGCCCGCCGCCACCGAGATCGCGGCGCATATCCATATCAAAGAGAACGCGTTCCTTTTTCTTGTTGATCCCGAGGGCGTCGCGCTTGGCTTCGATCCTCTCGATCATGATCCGGGCGATCTCTTTCGGGTCCTCGGCCACATTCCAGTGCGCCCCGACCTGGGTCAGCAAACCCTCTTTCAGGTATTTATCAAAAGCCTTGGCCCCTGAGGTGGGCAGGCTCTGGAAGACGACCTGGGCGCCGCTGGCCACGAAGTACTGGCCGATGGCCACCGCCTTTTCGCTCATCCACAACGGCGCGGTGCCGATGGCCGGCAGGTCGGAGATGTCATCGCCCAGCCCCCCCTGTTTGACCATCTGGGTGGCGGCGATGAGAATCCGGGAATTATCCACGCAGGAGCCCATGTGGAGAACAGGCGGCATGCCAACCGTTTCGCAGACCTCGCGCAGGCTCTCCCCGCAGAAACGGGCCGCCTCCGGGTTGAGGAGCCCCGCCTTGCCGAGCGAGGTGGCGGCGCAGCCGGTGGCCAGCACCAGGACATTGTTTTTGATCAGCTCCCGGGCGATTGTTTCGTGGGTGTCGTCGGCGAGCTTGAAATTGTCGCAGCCGACAATGGCGGCCACCCCGCGGATCCGGCCGTTGATGATGTTGTCGTTGAGCGGCCGGTAGCTGGAACGGAAACGGCCGCCGAGCATGTAGTTGATCGTTTCGTGGGAAAAGCCCACCACCACATCCATCCTGGTTTCCGCGGGGATGAAGCACTTGCCCCGCTTCTTGAAATTCTTGATTGCCTGGGTGAGAATCTTGCGGGCCGAACCCAGGGCGTCGTGCTCCTCGAACTGGATGTGCACCCCGCCCGGCATCTTGGCCCGGTAGTTGGTGGTGATGATATCGGTATGGAAATTCTTGGCCACCTCGGCCACCGACTGCATCACGCACTGGACATCCACCACCATCGCCTCCACCGCGCCGGTGGACAGGGCGATCTCCTGCTGGACGAAACCAGCGGCCACCGGAATGCCCCGGCGCATGAGGATTTCGTTGCCGGTGCAGCATACCCCGGCCAGGTTGATTCCCTTGGCCCCATGTTTTTTGGCGAGATCGAGCATCTCCGGCTCCTGGGCCGCGATGCACAGGGCTTCGGCCAAAAGGGGCTCGTGGCCGTGCACCGTGACATTGACCTGATCGTGCTTGAGCACGCCGAGATCAACGATGGCCCGGCGCGGCACCGGGGTGCCGAACATGATGTCGGTGAGCTCGGTGGAAAGCATCGAGGATCCCCAGCCGTCGGCAAGGGCGCAGCGCGAGGCCTGGAGCATCAAGTTTTCGTAGTCCTGATCCACCCCCATGTGGGTCCGGTGCATCATCTCCACCACCTCGCGGTCCACGCTCCGGGGGGCGATGCCCAGCTTCTTCCACAGGGCCTGGCGCTTGGGGGTGGCCCTCTTCAGCATGGAAAGAGGCTCGTCGTCCTGCTTGCCGAACTCGGCCAGGGCCTTCTCGCCCAGCTCAACCGCGATATCCTTGACCTCCCGGCCCTCGGTGACGATGCCGAAGACCTCGGCCAGGCTTTTCAGTTTCTCCACATCCTTGATCTGGTGCGGCCCCTCTCCTTTGGCAGTGGCGAGAAAGCCCTTTACCATCTCCCGGGCATGATCGGTGTGGGCCGCGGAACCGGCGGCCACGATCCGGGAAAAATTGCGGGCCGCCACCGTGTCGGCGGTGGCGCCGCAGATGCCGAGCATGGTCTCGACCCCGTCAATGATCTGGCAGGGCCCCATGTTGCAGTTGCGGCAACAGGTGCCGCCGGAGCCGAACAGACAGGCGGACATCCCCCGGGACGCGACCCGGTCGTAGGCGGTCTTCACATTCTTGGCGACATCCTGGGCAAGAACCTGCCGGGTGGAAACGCAGGTTATATCAGGACAGCCCTCACATCCGTTTCGCTTGATTGCCATTTTTCATCCTCAGCATCTAAAAATATTGGCTTCCAGAACCGATTAAATGTCTGCCACAGGCTCTAACAGGGTGTTGAAAAACTTGTTTTTCGACACCCTGCGGTGCGCTGCGACCGCTTACAGACCGGCAGCCTGTCTTGCCGCCTGCACCGTGTTCTTCATCAGCATGGTGATGGTCATCGGCCCAACCCCGCCGGGCACCGGGGTGATGAAGGAAGCCTTCTCCTTGACCGCCTCGAAGTCAACATCCCCGGCAAGAACGGCTTTGCCGGACTCGCTCATCCCGATCCGGTTTACCCCGACATCAATGATCACCACCCCGTCCTTGACCATGTCGGCGGTGACCATCTTGGGCACCCCCACCGCGGCGATGATGATATCGGCCCTCTTGCAGTGAGCGGCCAGATCTTTGGTCCGGGTGTGGCAAAGGGTGACGGTGGCGTCGCCGGCCGGCCGCTTCTGGAGCATCAGATTGGCGATGGGCTTGCCCACGATGTTGCTCCGCCCGATAACCACCACTTCGGCGCCTTTGGTCTGCACCCCGCTGCGAGCCAGGAGCTCGAGGATGCCGTGCGGGGTGCAGGGCAGATAGCACTGCTCGCCCAGGACCATCTTGCCCACATTCACCGGGTGGAAACCGTCCACATCCTTTTCCGGGTCAATGGCGTACAGGATATTCGTTTCGTTGATATGCTTGGGAAGGGGGAGCTGGACGAGAATCCCGTGGATATTCGGGTCGTTGTTGTACTTTTGCACCGTGGCGAGCAAATCGGCCTCGCTGGTATCGGCGGGCAGGGTCACCTGCTCGGAATGAATGCCCAGGGCATGGGCGGTTTTGTTTTTCGCGCTGACATAAGACTGGGAGGCCGGGTCTTCACCGACAAGGATGGTGACCAGACCGGGGACGACATTGTGCTTTTCCGTAAGCTCGGCGACCTCGACCTGCAACTCTTCGCGAATGGCTTTCGCAACTTCCGTACCGCTGATAATCCTGGCGCTCATCCACAATCTCCTTCAAGATTTATATATATAAAATGTTATCGCTTGCCATGTTTTGGACATCACCAGCCTTGGCCCAGGTTCAAGGCGGAGCACCGCAACACGGGGCATCGCCGGATTTCGCCTGGTTCAAGGCAAGGCTACAAAAATTACCCAATACGGCACCACATTTCAATAGGTATATATACGTGCAAGAAGCTCCGTAATATACCTTTTTTTCATGGAAAATAAGAAGGGAAAGCTAACGCTAAGAGATTTGCAGAGAAATCCGGGGATTACACCTTTCTGGGAAGATCATTTGCCAGCTTGACTATTATATTGTTGGCCTGACCAAGCCGGTTGACCACGGTTTTGAACAAATGCGACGCAACCTCCGGATATTTCTGAATAACCTCGTGCAGCTTATCCCCGGGGAAACGTTTCACCTTGGCCCGTCCTTTGGAGGTAATGGATGCGGAACGGGGATCACCGGAAATGGCGCTCATTTCGCCGAAATACTCGCCCGGCTCCGTAATTTCGGCGATCTTCTTGCCATCCTTGACCACGGAGACGGCCCCGGTAACCAACTTGAAGAAATCACGATCATTATTATTCTGACGGATAATGTAATCGCCGTCCTGGTACTCCTCGATATCCGGATGAACAAGATAGGCGGGCAAACTTTCTTCGGTTACCACGGTTCGCTTCAGAATTTCTTCGATACCGGTCGCACCCTCGATGATCTTTTTTATCCCGGCTTTTCGCAGGGGAACCATGCCTGACTGGACCGCGATCTTGCGAAGCTGGTCCTCCGGCACCTGGGCGCTCACCGCCTTGGCGACATCATCGGTCATCTCCATGAGCTCAAAAAGACCGACCCGGCCTTTGTAGCCGCCGCCATTGCATTTCGGGCATCCTTTGGGACCGTAGAGAATAAAATCCTGTTCGAGGTCCTGCTCACTGAAACCCATGGCCAACAACTCCGCTTTCGGCGGCTTGGGCACTTCCACCTTGCAATTCTGACAAAGCCTTCTGGCCAGGCGTTGAGAAAGGACCATGGTCACAGATGAGGCGAGCATGAAGGCGGGGACGCCGATATCAATCAAGCGGGCGATGGTGGCCGGGGAGTCGTTGGTGTGCAGGGTGGAAAAAACCAGATGCCCGGTCATCGCCGCCTTGATGGCGATCTCGGCGGTTTCCATGTCCCGGATCTCGCCGACCATGATGATGTCCGGATCCTGGCGGAGGAAGGCCTTGAGCGCCGCGGCAAAGGTCATTCCCACCTCGTTGCGCACGTTGACCTGATTGATCCCCTTGAAGTTGAATTCCACCGGATCTTCGGCGGTGAGAATCTTGGTGTCCTCACTGTTAAGGGAGTTCAGGATGGAATAAAGCGTCACTGTTTTACCGCTGCCGGTGGGACCGGTAACGAGCAACAGCCCCTGGGGACGGTTGATGCAGCGTTTGAGCGTATCAAAAGTTTCCTGGTCGAAGCCCAGCTTGGTGAGATCAACATTGAGGCTCGATTTGTCGAGAATACGGAGAACGATGCTCTCGCCGAACAGGGTGGGCAAGGTGGAAACCCGGAAATCAACCGCCCTGGTCCGGCCGAGCTTTATCCTGATCCGGCCGTCCTGGGGGACCCGCCGCTCGGTGATATCGAGCTGGGCCATGATCTTGACTCGGGAATTCAGGGCGTTTTTGATGGAAAGCGGCAGGTTCATGGACTTATAGAGCGAGCCGTCCAGACGGTAACGGACCTGAAGAGATTTTTCATAAGGCTCGATATGAACGTCGCTGATCCCGTCGGTCACTGCTTTAAGAAGAATGCCGTTCACCAGCTTGATGATGGGCGCGTCCGAAGCGGAATACTTGTCGCCGCCGGTATCATCTTCGAGAGAGGCGATCTCCATGCCCTCGGCGGCCTCCGAGGCCAGGGAACCGAAATCGTCAATATGGGTTACATGCTCTTCTTCCTTTTCATCCTTGTCGGAGGCAAAAAGCGCCTGGTATTCCTCCTCGCTGATGCTGTAATACGTCTTGTAAGACTCGACGATATCCTTTTCCGTGGCCACGCACACGGTAAGCGGCATTTTCACCGCAGCCTGCAAACTTTCCACCGCCCCGGTGTCGGTGGGCTCGACCATGGCTACCTGGAGGGATTTGCCGATCTGCCGCAAGGGAAAAGCCAGGTATTTCTTGGCAACTTCATAGGGCAACAACTTGAGAACTTCGGCTTTGGGCGGCTCCCTGCTGATGACAATCGGCTGGTAGTTGTGGAGCCTGCTCAAAAAATTCAGAATGGTCGTTTCATCTATATGCCCGAGGCGCAGAAGAATGCTGCTCAGCCTGCCGCCGGATTTCTTCTGGATGGCCAGGGCCTCGTCAAGCTGCGAGCTGCTGATCTGCCCGGCCTTGCGCAACAGCTCGCCGATCTTGACCTTTCCTGCTCCGGATTGATCCTTTACCGTGGAACGAAGATTTGATTTGTTATCTGCTTCAGCCATATTTTTTCATCCTAACCCGGGATATTTTTCGGCCTGCACCCCCCCTCGATATTACCGCGATAATTCAACGCGTGGTTATTCAATACTACATCCTGCCGTCAGATGACAACAATCCCGGTTATTTTGGCAAAAAAAAGCCGCCGGGTTCCCCCGGCGGCTTCAGCAGCAAAACAAACAAACTCAAAAATCAAAAAACGCCCTTCACTCGGCCGGTTTCCACATCAACATCAATGCGGCGGTAGGCAGGATCGGAGGCAGTGCCCGGCATCAGACTGATGGAACCGGCCACCGGCACGACAAAGCCCGCGCCCTTGTAGGTGAGAATGTCGCGAATCGGCAGGGTCCAGCCCTTGGGCACCCCTTTCTTGCTCGGCTCGTGCGAGAGAGAGAGATGGGTCTTGACCATGCAGGTGCCCATTTCTTTCAGCTCCGGATCGTTCTCCATCCGCTTCATCTTCTCCTGGGCCTCGGCGGTGTAGCTCACCCCGTCGGCGCCGTACACCTCCTTGGCGATGAGCTCGATCCTTTTCGACAGCGGGGTCTCGAGATCGTAGAGGAACTTGAAGTCGTTGGGCTCTTCGCAGGCGTCAACCACCGCGTCGGCAAACTCCAGCGCCCCATCGCCGCCTTTTTCCCAGTGCCGGGACAGGGCCACCCGGGCGCCGGCCGACTCGCAGAGACGGCGCACCGCCTTGATCTCGTTGTCGGTGTCGGTATAGAAGGCGTTGATGCAGACCACCGGGTTGATGCCGGCCTTCTTGACCGTCTCGATGTGGTGAATAAGGTTCTTGCAGCCCTCTTCCACCCAGCCGACATTTTCGCCTTTATACTCCGCGGGCATCGGCTTGCCGGGCACCGGAATCGGGGCGCCGCCGTGGCATTTGAGGGCTCGGATCGTGGCGACCACCACCGCGCAGTTGGGCTTGTTGCCACTGAAGCGGCACTTGAGGTTCCAGAACTTCTCGAAGCCGATGTCGGCGCCGAAACCAGACTCGGTGACATTGTAATCGGCAACCTTAAGCGCGACCCGATCGGCGATGACCGAGCTCTGGCCGATGGCGATGTTGGCAAAAGGCCCGGCATGAACGATGACCGGCTGGCCTTCCAGGGTCTGCATGATATTGGGGTTCAGAGCCTCGACCATCCAGGCGGTCATGGCGCCGGCCACATCGAGATCCTCGGTGGTGACCGGCTTGTCGTTGCGGTCGTAGCCAACCACGATCTTGCCCATGCGGCGCCGCATGTCGGCAAGATCGTTGGCAATGGCGAGGATAGCCATGACCTCGGAGGAAACGGCGATGGCAAACTTGGACTGCATGGTGTAGCCGTCCATCTTACCGCCCTGGCCGATGGTGATGTTACGCAGAGCCTGGGCGCAATAATCAATGATCCAGCCCATCTCCACCTTCTTGGGATGGATGTCGAGGCGACGGAGGTTGCGTTTGGCCAACTGCTCGTCGTTGTAATTGGCCTCATGCTGCATCCGGGAGGTCAAGGCCACCATGGCCAGGTTATGGGCGTTCATGATCGCGTTGATATCGCCGGTGAGTCCCAGGGAGAAAGGAGTAAGCGGTATGCACTGAGCCAACCCCCCGCCGGCGGCCGAGCCCTTGATGTTCATGGTCGGTCCGCCGGAAGGCTGACGGATGGCGCCGACCACGCTCTTGCCCCGCTTGCCGAGACCCTGAACCAGGCCCATGCAGCAGGTGGACTTACCCTCGCCCAGGGGGGTCGGGGTAATGGCGGTGACATCTATATACTTGCCGTCCGGCTTGTTGCCCAGGCGGCTCATGATCTTACGATAGTCGAGCTTGCCGAAGTAATGGCCATAGGGCAAAAGCTCTTCCTTCTCAAGCCCGAGCTGTTCGCCCAGCTCATAGACGGTCTTCATCCGGCTTTCCGCTTCCTCGGCAATCTCCCAGTCCGCATGCTTGGTGGGGTCCAGTACCATCTCCTTCCTCCTTAGATGTTTTATGATTGAGTATTGAACAATATCTTCAAGAAACTTAGCTCTTCCCCAAAAGGAAGAAAACCCAGAGCGACTAAAACAAACTGCGTGGAAATCAGAACAAACTTGATGAACTCGCAAAAATTACAAAATGCTGCGGTTTACCATAGGCAAATCAACATGTTACCACTACCTGCCGGAATCGTATTTTTTTTACGATTTAGATAAACTTTGGGAAAGTACTGGATCGCCAAAGCGAAAGCAATAGGCGTAAATACCTACCAACCTTCCCCGCCGCTGAGCAGATATCTCAGATAAGGAAAGAGGGACAAAGCGATAAAAAACAGCAGCAGAACAAAAGATATCTTAACCGCCATCCGCTGGTAGGCGCCGACTACACCGGCCATTCCCGGACGGGAGGCAAGCAACCCGGCCAGAGCAACACTGCCGCCGAAGAAAGCGGCAGGCAGCAAGACGCCGTACAGGGCAAAACCATAGTAATTGTACTCGGGCTTCAGAAGACAAAACGGGCACTTATGGTAAGGCATGGCATAGACATAGGAAGAGACCGCCGTGGTGATCACCACCAGGGAAAGGACGAAGAAAAGAAGCCAGCCGATACTGTACAACCATCCCAGCCAACCCCGCCAACGCCTTAATTGTACCCAGGCCAGGCCAGAGAGCAAAAACGCGGCAGTCAGGAACACGGCCAGCGTGACCGGTTGAGACCAGCCGCTGAGCAGATTGGTCTCGTTGCCCCCGGCAGCGGCGAAAACCACGGCGCAGCAGGAGGTGATGATATCAGGCTTGATCCCTGCGATATAGAGGGTTTGCAGGGCAATATCCAGACCGAGCATAGGCAGGAGGAAAAGCAGGTAAAGATATTTGATTCTCACCAGGGGATAATCTTCGGAACGGATGTCGAGCTGGTGGAGAAGAATCCAGAACCCGTAAAAAAAGACCCCGGCCAACTTGACCAGCAGGGCCGGCATCCCGTAGGGATTGACCAGCAGGGAACCGGTGGCGCACATCGCCCCGGCAATCACCTCGCAGAAGCTGTCGGCGGCCTGGATGAACAGGATCAGGCTCAGGAGCTGAAAGCCGAGGCCGTAGGCCATCAGGGTGCTGCTGAGCCAGATCTCGCTTTCGAGCCCGATCTGGCGGCTGTCGTCGCTGGCCGGGTTCCAGAAGCGCAAAACCCGAACCGCGGTCCTGGCCGCGATCACGGCCAGGACCAGGACCACCAGGCTGCCCAGACAGAGGGCCAGACTCCAGGGGCTAAGAAACATGGATAGTCCCGTCCTTGATCGGAATGATCCGCTCCACCGCCGGGTGCTCGAACACCAGGGGATCGTGGGAGGCGATAACCACCGTCTTTCCGGCCCGGCGGAGCCCGGCCATGATCTCCATGAATTCGCGGCTCAACCCGGTATCCAGATGGGCGGTGGGCTCGTCGGCCAGGATGATGGGCGGATCGTTGACCAGGGCCCTGGCGATGGCCACCCTTTGCAGCTCGCCCCCGGAAATCTGCCGGGCCGGAAATGAGGCCCGGTGGCTGATGGCTAATCTTGCCATCAGCTCTTCCGCCCGCCGCCGCCGCTCCTTCGGGGAAACCCCCAAAGGAAGCAGGGGCAGGGCGATATTATCGCGCACCGTCAATTCAGGCAGAACATTGAAACGCTGAAAGATGAAACCGATGCTCTCCCGGCGGTGCAGGGTAAGGAAGCGATCCGGGAGCCGGGCCAGCTGCCTTCCGGCGATGGCGGCCCGGCCGCTGGTCGGCGGAAAGATGCAGCCGATGATGGCCAGCAGGGTGCTCTTGCCCGAGCCGCTCGGCCCTTTAAGGCAAACCATGGCCCCGGCCGCGATCTCAAGGCTTACCCCGCGCAGGGCCCTAACCTCGTTGGCTTGCCCCTGGTTGTAAATCTTGCTGACTTCGCCAAGCTCGATGAGCATCTCTCAACCTCCCAGGGCCGAGTCGGCCGGCACGGTGGCGCTGCGCCAGGCCGGAATCACGGTGGCCGCGAGATAAGGCAGCACGCTGAAGGAGAAAATCAGCAGCAGGTCGGCAAGCTTCGGATCGGGAACCAGACCGAGACCGGGCTTGAGCACCGACCAGCCCAGAAGCACCGGGCGGAAGAGAAAACCGTCGCCATAAGCGACATGCAGCCAGGCCCCGGTTATCCCCAGGAGAAAGGCGAGCCCGGAGACGATCAGCGATTCCCAGAAGCGCAAGGTGAGGATATCGGCGGTCTGCCAGCCCAGAACCTTGAGGATGGCGGTTTCCCGCCGCTCCTCCGGGCTCAGGCCGGAAGCCTTGTCCCAGGCGAGGATGGTGAAAGCGGCCAGGGCGGTGAGCAGGCAGATGGAGCCAAAGCCGCTCCGCCAGCCGAAAACCACCTGATAGGTCTTCTGAATCTGCGGCCTGGTCAGGACCCGGGTGCCCGGCAAAGCATCGGCGATCTTTCTGGCAATGGTCCCGATCTCCCCCTGATTGGCGACGAAAACACAAAGATCGCTGGCCTTGTCCGCCGGGATGAAGAAAAGATCGCGGGCATCCTCGATGTCCATGACCAGCAGGTCATGGGTGATGATCTCGCTCTCCGGCGGAAACTCGCCCTTTACCGTAAAGGCCTTGAGGGTTAGATCGGGCCGGAACAGGGAGAAAATCCCGCGCTCGGCAAGCCCGAGGCTTTTAACCACCGAGGCCCCGGCCACCACCCCGCCCTGCCCCACCGCTTCGGCAATCTCCCCCTTGACCGGCGCCGGGAGCGAGCCCTCGGGCATCCGGGCGAAATCGAGGCCCATGACCGTGTAATTGGCGAGATGAACCTCGTCGAAATAGTAGCCCCAGACCCTGGGCGCCACCCGGCGGACCCCGAAAATCCCTTTGAGTTTTTCCATGCTCGCCAGGTTGATCGCCTCCTGCCGGCCGGCCGACATCTGCTGCACGGTGATCTCCGGAGTCCGGGCCAGGAGGAGCCGGCTCTTCTCGCTCAGGGCCTGGCTCAAAAGATGAAAAGAGGCGATCAGAAAAATCACCGCGGCAAAGACCAGGAGAACGGTCAGCGCTTTTAGTTTGCGCCGCCACAAGGAGCTCAGCGCATAATCGAGGATGTTGAACTGTTTTTCAAGGCTTGGCGTCATGGGCGTGGGCTAACGGAAAGATGGCGGCCGCCAGAAGCTGCCGGAAGGAAAATGCTCAATGGCCCCGGGATGGTCGCCGTAAGGGGCCATGGGGTCGCTCACCGCCGGATGCCTGGTGTAGCGGGCCTCGGTGGCCACCGCCAGATCGGTTAGCCCCAGCGAGGTCACGATGGCGGTAAGGGACGGGAGATGGCGAGCAGCTTCGGCCTGCCTGATCCGGCTGTGAATAAATAAGGCCGCATCAAAGCCAAGCAGCAGGAGGAGGATCAAGGCGAGATTCAAAGAGGGGCGCATGATATGGCTGCGGTGATCGCTTCCCATGGCTCAACGCATCCTCTGGCCATGACGCATGGAGTCAACCATCACCTTGGTGATTTCCTCGAAACGGAGCACCCTGGCCCCCTTGTGGTCCTTGCGGAAATTCTCCGCCGCCTCCCGGGTGGCAAAGGGGATGAACTCATGGCCCATCGGCCCCAGGACATCGCTGCCGATCACGAAAAAAGCCTTGCGCCCGTCCAGCCGCTCAAGGGTGTAGTAGTCCTTGACCCTGACCACGCCAACCGCGTCCCCCGCTTTGGCCCCGTAAACAGCCGGCTCGAAATAGAAGGCCATCATATCCTTGACTCCATCAAAGGAATGCTGCCGTCCGCTTTTGAGCACGGCCTGACAGAGCCAATCCGGATACTTGGCCACGAACATCCCGCAGACCGGGCATCGCTCATTGGGAGGGATTTTTTCCTTCTCCGGCGCGGCAAAGGAGATCGAACCGTTCAGCATAACAAGAGTAAGAAACAGAGCAAAAAACAGCCCGACATAAGCAGCGGCCGGCAAGCGCTTCATTGGCCGGCTCCTTCCTGCGCCTGTGTTTCCGGCAAATATTTGCCCAAAAGGGCCGCAAACTCCTCTTCACTGATACCGCCTAAGATGGCGGCGGCGATCCGCTGATCAGGGCCGATCACTATCGTAATCGGTTCGATCTTTAGGGAACCTTGAATAATCGTTTTTTCGCCCCCGAAGGGGGAGTAGATAGGTCTTTTGCTATGCAACCATTCCTGAAATCTTGCGCCCCAGGCCCCGGATATCTTGTCCGTAAGGCCTTTGGGG